>ERZ773100.675-NODE-675-length-16868-cov-5.859989_pt1 | contig 16868 bp, 18 predicted proteins | sample MGYA00511119_ERZ773100 | MGnify/ENA primary metagenome ERZ773100 (study PRJEB29015, sample SAMEA2738000) | human oral metagenome | biome: human oral; feature: human-associated habitat; material: dental | place: China | collected 2111 ...
GGTTATGGTACGGTCAGCAAAAATCAATATGCCGTTGATGTAGTTGCCATAGTCAAAGCGGATAGTAACATTGCGGTTTCTGGGTTCACGCAGAATAACGACAACCTCTTTCAGGGCATCCAGTTCACGCAAAATATCTACTGTGGTATTCAGGCGGTTTTCCATTAACGACAAAAATGTATTCATCCGAATGGACAGCGGTAAAAGCGCAACTTCGTCTTTTGGAATTATGACGGGCTGATAATACCCGTCATTGATGGCGTGTTCAAAGTCTGCCCAAAGGACTTCTTCGTTTATCATGAGTTTTCCCCCTCCACTTCTTCAATCTCCCAAACCATATCTTGCGGTTTGGTTTCATCCACAAAATCATAAATTTTGAGAAAGGTTTGTTGCGAACCGCAATAGCCTTCATCATCCAAAACAAGCTCATTGATTTTGGCTGGCGAAAATCCGATGTTATCCTGTCTTGAGAGATAGTAAGCATCATTTGCAATTCTTTCGAGCAGGTAGTTGGTATGTTCCTTGATGTCGTCATCTTCATCAGGATGCCCTGCCCAGAACATGGACATTTCTTTTATCCATTGTTTTGCATCAGGGTGATTCCAGTTAATGGATACTTTCATTTTTACAACGTTATTCCAGTCAGAAATTTTATAAATGGTCATGGTGTTCTCCGGTTTGTGAATTCAAAGGCTGCCGCTTACGGCGGCAAGTCGGCGTTTTCACCGGGCGAGGTATGACACGGCAAACGCTGCGGCAGTTTTTACGGACACTTGCCGCTCGTCCTCCCTCTCGCGGGTGCGGGGTGTGAGTTATTCCCCCTATTTTCTTCCGTCAACGGCCTTTGGATATTCCTTGATTTGACTGATAATGTCGGGTAACAGTCTTTCAGCCAGCATTAAATCTTGGTCTTCGTCTTCTTCTTTTAGGCAATAAACGCAGTATTCCATATGATTGACAATTTCTTGCATGGTTATTTTTTCTGCTTCAAGGAAAATAGCAAGCCTGTCGTTTGCATCCGGGTCATCGTACCGTGCAATATCAACAGATAAAAAGGCAAAACCGCATGAATAATTGATACTGAAATAAACACTAATACCAATATGCAACCTTCCCTCAATGCGGATTAAATCGTGGTGGTGTAGCGCTTCACCGGTTTCTTGATGCACCGCCTTGAGCATGGCGTTCAGGCTTTCTTTCAGCTTTCCGTATTGCGGGTTTCGCGGCGTGTGGTTTATTACTTTCATGTCAGTTTTCCTTTTTCTGTTGGTTAATGATTTCCGCGCGGGAGCGCTGGAATATCCAGCAGCGCGGTGTTTTGGGTTTGCCGGCCTTGTTGAATTCGATGGCAGACGAAACGGTGCGGCTGGCCTCGATAAACTTGCGGCTTTTCGAGGTTTTCAGGTATTTTTTGAGTTCTACCAACGGCGGTATTTGTTGCCGCGCATTGGCCGCCTTTTCGACAAACTCGTTCAGGTTGACCGCAATCAGGTTGGGGTCGCGGCTGTGGTTGAGGACGGAGCGGCGGCAGCCGAATTCATCCTGTCCTTCGTCGAGGAAGTCGTAGGTATCCCAAAATTCCGCGACCAGCGGGTGATCGGCAGCCAGCGCGCTTTGCCGGGCAATGCAGGCGTCCTGAATGGCGGCACAGGTTGCCCGGCGCTGTTCTTCGCTCAATCCGGCCAGCCGGGCAAACTGGTTGGTCAGGGCGAGCAGTTGCGCATGGTTTTTCGCCAGACGGGCGTGATTGATACCTTCAACGTTTTCCAGCAGGTGCTTTTGATAGGTGCCGGTTTTCTCGATGACGTAATCAACCACCTCTTTTTCATGCGTGGTCGCCAGTACGGTGAACCAGCTCAATTGCTCGGCACCGATGCTCTGCATTTCGTCGGTCGCCGCCTTGGAATCGGCGTTATGTCCCGCCTTGGTGAAGCGCAGTTGTACGATGCGCTCCAGTACCGCGTCGCTGGCATTGACCGGTTCGTTTTGCGCAATCACCAGCGTGCCGCGAAAGGGTGGCTCATGGGTTTCGACGCCCTGATTGCGCTGGCCGCGTACCCGTGTGCCGCGCCCGTTGTAATAGCCTTTGGTCTCGTCCCAGTCGAAACGCTTGGCGTGCGAGCCTTCGGCGCGGTCGGCCTCGATGAAGACGACGGGCAGGTTGGCAAACTGCACCAAACTGCGCTGGTTGCCGACCAGACTGTTCTTGTTCGGGTCGATGCCCTCGTAATCCGAGCGGCCAAAGAGTTTCCAGATAAACTCAATCAGCGAGGTCTTGCCGCTGCCCGGCTCGCCGATGATTTCAAGGAAGGGAAACGAAGACTGGCGGTGGCGGATTTGCTCGGCAAACAGCGAGCCAAACCAGAAAACAGCGGCAATGATTCCGTTGGTGCCGAATGCCTTCCACACCAGTTGCGCCCAATCCTGCCGGTAATGACGGTTGCTGGTTTCCAGCGTCATTGACGCGCCCCGGAACAACGACTTGATCATTTTTTTCGGCAGCTCGAAAAACTCCTCGTCGTTGATGGCGTAGCTGCGTCCGTCCTGAATGGCGACGTTCGGGTAGATGTAACAACCGTGTTCGCGACTGTAGCCGAGGTGGTCAATCGCCACCACGGTTTTCAGGCGGCGCAGCCAGCGGCGGCCAATCCAGTTCAGGTGTTTGACATCGCCTTCCCACCATGCCGCTTGCGCCGAGGCAAGGCGCGTTTTGAACTCGCCGGGCGAGGTGATTTGATTGTTGGAAAAGGCCAAACCCACCGGCGGGCGACCGTCCGGGAAATGCACACGGCAGAAAAACCACGTTTCTTGCAGCGTTTCGTTGTTCTGGATGTAGAGGAATTCGGGGCGGGCGTTGCAGATAGGGCGCACCTTGCCCGCCTTTTCCGCGATGATGCGGTAAACGGCTTCCTCCGAATCCGCGCCGACGTATTCGCCGTTTTCCTGCAACCGTTCGGCTTCCTTTTGGTCGATTTCCCACCAAAACAGCTCATTGTCGTGGTCAACCACAAAGCCGGATGCCTTGCCGTGGGCATAAATCAGCGCCGCTTTCTCCTCCACGCTGCGGGCAATCAGCAGCGCGCCGTGGTAGCGGTATTCGGGCAGGTCTTCCGCATTGAGCCTGTTCAGGCGGTGCAGGTCATTCCAGTCGCACTTGCTTTGCGCCGGGGCAATGGCGGCGTCGCAACGGTAGCCGTCTTTGCGCATCCGCGCGACGTGTTTGCGGATATGGCTTTTGCCCGCCTTGTCGTTGTCCAGCGCCCAAATCCAGTGAATATCCTTGCCGCAGGCCATTTGCGCCAGCGCGGTCTTCGGGTAATTGCCACAGGAGAGGATGGCAACCGCCTTGACGCCGTTTTGCCACAGGCTGATGGCGTCAATAATCCCTTCCACAATCCAGACCTCATCATCCGCCCGCATGGTCATGTCCGGCGGATACCACCACAGGCCGGCGTGCGCGCCGCCGAAATTCTGCTTGCGCACCTCGCGGCTGCCGTCCGGCTTGACCACTTCCACCGGGTCAACAAAGCGCTCCATGTATGAGGTGCTGTGCGGCAGATAAAAACGCACCGTGGCTGTGCCGCCATTTGCCTGATTACTCCACCACTTCTCTTGCGAGTAGTAGCCTTTCATCAGCATCGTGTTCAGGCCGCGCGCTTCGCGCATATAAGCGTCTGCGGTGGCATTCGGGTTTTGCGGGGTCGCCTCAAAGCGTTTGGTGAAATCGCGGAATTCCTCCGGGTAGAGGTCGCGGACGCTGAATTCCTGACCGCATTTGTTGACGCGGCCACAGCGCAGCACCCACGGATTCTCCGCAGAGGTGAACAGCTCCTTTTTGCCGCAGGCGGGACATTTGCCCTGATTGAGCCACTTGCCGTCTGCGCTGGGTTTGAAGCCGTAATCCTTCAGCACGCGCGGCAATACCCGCCCGCGCAATTCGGGCGACATTTCAGACATGGGAGTCTCCCGTTACAGCAGGCGGGTTTGCAGGGTATTGCGCCCGTCTTCCAGCGCGTTGCGGCGTGCCTTGGCGAATCCGGCCAACTCTTTCAGCGAAATGGCGTATCGTTCCTCGCCGTGGTTGAGGATGACGCAGGCGGACGTACTCTCGTCCAGCGCAATCGACCAGTGGGCGGCGACGTCGGCAGATTCATGCTCGGCAATGGCATGGGCAGCGAGCAATTCGGCGCGACGGTCATCAATATCGACCACACCTTGCAGGTATTCGCGGCAGGCGTTGATTTTGTCATCGCGCGACAAGACACCCTGCCACGGGCGGGCAACATACTCGCGCGCCAAATCGCAGAGATGGTCGCTCGCATCGTCGCAGGCGGGGATTGCCTGAACATTGCCCGCAAAGAGTGCCGACGGTGGCGACAACTGTTTGGCCACCTCGGTACGCAAGACATAACTCGCGCCGCAATATGGATTTGAGCAGGTGGCATATTGCTCGCGCAACAGACTGTGGACATCATTTTTGCCACGGATACGCAATGGCGCGCCACAGGCAGGACAAGGGAAATGGCGCATATATTTATACATGACACGCCGCCTTTATATTTTCCTGCAATTTGTTTACATGAAAAACAAATGTGTCCATCATCATGTCCACCGTAGCCGGGTCATAGAATTCCAGCGGATAGATGACATTCATGCCGCTGTCGCTGATATAGATTTCTATGGAAGGAATCTCATTATTTACACGTTCAATACCACGCGGGAATAATGAAAAATGAATCCTCATGTTTCCTTCATATAAATCAAAATCCATATCGTGAAAACAAAGAAGCCAGTCTCCCGGACACAACGCCATTGCTGCTTTCAGTTCATTCATCATTTCGCCGAGTTCAGTAAAAGAGGCAGGCAAGACAAATTGCAGGGGGAAATGCAGCTTTTCCGTTTTTTCCAGACGCTGTTTCTCACTCATGACGTCCTCCCTTGCGCAGCCATGTGTAGCAATCAATCTGGTCTTGCCCGTTCAGATTCGGGCAAAGGGCGGCAATGCGCTGATAGTGCGCGTCGGTATCGGTGCGGTAAAACGGGTCATCGTCGGTCAGTGCCTTGGCAAACAGGACGACAAACAGCGCCAGCAATGCAAGGCAGACGAGGATCTCGCAGACGGTGAGGACAGTATCAAGGCGCACCCGGCACGGGTCGCGGTAGCGGTTTACAGGCTGGTATCTCATAAACCACCTTCCTCGCAGCGCATCATGTTGATGCTGTCGCCAGCAAGATTGACCAGCGCGCGGAATAATTCAGGGCCGATAATGATGGCTTTGGCCGGGGCGAGTGCCAGTCCTTGCGGGTGTGCAGGGCTGGGAAGTGCGATGACGGCACAAAACTCGTCGAACGTGAGCTTGCGTTCGCCGGTTTTGATGCGGCTGACGCCGCTGTCGTCGAGATTGAGCGCATCGCGGATTGCGGGGACGGGGATGGCGCACAAATGGGATTGCAACAGGGATGGCGAGTTGCGAAAGGGTTTGATGGTCATGACCGTGCCTCCTCGCCATACTTCCCTTCAAGGAAATGGCGAACGCATCGGTGCGCAAGGGTTGCCATTGGGATTTTCAACTCGCGCGAAGCCCGTTTGAGCAACTTGCGGTCGGTGGATGACAGGCGGATAAGTACGGGCTTATCCATCCTGCTTTCAGCAGTTTGTGGGTTCATGTACAATTCGCAAATGGCTAAGCGCTTAGCGTAAGCAACGCGCCGCCATTCGCCTCCTGACTGTGTTGGGGGGAAGGAGAGCAACCTAAGTCGCCAAACTTGTGGGGTTGCTCTCCGCCTTGTTTCGCTTAGCTAAGCGCTAAGCGTTGTGGTAAATATATGGAATTTCTTCCATGTCGTAAAGGTGTTTTCTGGAAAAATGTCCGAAGTTAATGAAAGAATTGAAGAAATTATAGAGGGATTTAGCGGCGGTAAGACGGAATTTGCGAGGGCTACGGGGATTGATTTCAAAACCCAAAGAAACTACGTGAACGGTCGGAACAAGCCGAGCTTCGATTTTCTTGTGAATCTTCATGCGCTTGGGGAAGATGTTTTGTATGTGCTTACAGGTGTGCGTAGCGTTCCTGAAGGGTTCGTCCGTATCCCAAAGATGAGTGCGATCGGGAGTATGGGGAGCGGTATCGATGGCTCACTCGCGCATGATAACGTGCTTGAGTACATCACCGTCTCAAAAGACTGGATTGTTCGCACGATGGGACCGTATTCAAAAGCGGATAATCTGCGCATTATTCATGGCCGCGGAGACAGTATGGCTCCGACCTTCTCTGATAACACCCCACTTTTGGTGGATATTGGCGTTACAGATTTTCAGCAGGATGCGATTTATTTGTTCCAATTATTTGGTGAAGTGTATATCAAACGTTTACAACGTAAGCCAAGAGGTGGTTATAAAGCTATATCTGATAACAAATATTATGAATCATTTGAGATTTTAGAACCTGACGATTTTCGTGTTATCGCGTTAGTTGTCGGAGCATGGAATTTTTCTAAATTTTGAGAAAAAAATGAGTAAAGGACTGGATTCAAAATATATATTTGAAGAAACAATGAAAACTTATGATGATGGATTTGTTGAAAAATTATTCCTAATGATGCTTTGTTTTCATTTGGGAATCATAGCGATGCTATCAGTAGTATTAGGAATAAGTTTGTATGGAATAACCTCTTTTAATATATATTTAATGGTGGTTGCATTAGTATTTGCTTCGGCAGAGCTTGGGATTATTTTCAAAGTTTGCGCATACGTGTATGGAATTTTCAGGTCTGAAAAACGTGCGCGTCAATGGGTGGCTGCTGCTAGTACCACTGAAGAAAGAAAAGATAGGAGAAAGATTTTTCATTGTTTCCGACGTCGCCAACAGGCAGAACTTCAGTATGAACGCAAATCTAATCATAAGAATAAAGGAAAACTAGAAGCCGCACGCATTAAATGGGAGCATGAATCTACACGTTTCAAAGAAAGATATTTTTGCTAATTATGAAAAGGCAAATCTTTACATTTTTGTTCATATTGTTTGTCGATAATGCGCTCGCCTACGAAATCACCGGCAGGGTTGTTGGTGTCGCCGATGGCGACACGCTGACCATCCTCGACGCGACAAATACACAGCACAAAATCCGGCTCGCTGATATTGACGCCCCGGAATCTGGGCAACCGTATGGCAATCGCGCGAAGCAACGCCTGCGGTCGCTGGTCGCCGGAAAATCGGTAATCGCAGATTGCCGCGAAAAAGACAAATATGGGCGTGACGTCTGCATCGTTATCGTGGATGGGACGGACGTCAACGGCGATTTGATCGCAACAGGTCACGCTTGGGTGTACGAGGAATATAACGCCCGCTCCGACCTGCCGCCGCTACAAGAGGCAGCGAAAAGCAAAGGGGCAGGGCTGTGGTCATTGCCAGAGGCGCAAATTGTGAGGCCGAGCGATTGGAGGCACGGGCAAAAGGGCGTACAGGAGCAGGTTAAGGCGGTCAAGGCACAGCAGGCCACTCAAGCGGATGTTGCCTGCGGCAGCAAGCGCTACTGCAAGCAAATGGCGTCATGCGCCGAGGCCAAGTTTTACTTGCAACAATGTGGCCTAAGTCGTCTCGATCGGGATGGCGACGGCATTCCTTGTGAATCTATTTGTAAATAAAAAAAATATGTTTTGGAAAATACCCAAATGGTGCGTCTGCCTGATCGTCCTCGCAGGTTGCGAGAATCTGAATGGACTGTACTCGGATGCACCCAGCCGACCGCAAACCGTGGCGTTGCAGGCGCAGCGCCCCGCTCCGGGAGAAATCACGCTGTTGCCGCAATCCTTGCCTGTGTATGGCGCGACCGATGCGGCAGATATGGGATACAACCATCGTGCTACGAAACCGCAGAAATCCGGTGCGAAGAAATATAGCTGCGGCAGCGGCAAGAGGTGCAGTAATATCAGTTCGTGCGAAGAGGCGCGCTATTTGCTCAAACATTGCGGATTGAGGCGGCTCGACCGTGACGGCGATGGCGTGCCGTGCGAAACGATTTGCCCCGGTGGATAATTCAGATACGCATCAGGAAATGAAAGACTATCGACCACCCGCCTGCCGTATTGGGAGCTGGCTTGATGATGAAATTTACGGGCGTGTGCAGGTTGGTGGATTCACCGATGCCAAAATCTCATGGCCGTATCGCAAAAGCCGCAGCTCGCATTCGCTGATTTTATGCGGCGATTTGGTTGAGGCCGTAAAAATCGAGGCAGCGAAAGACGTTTGTGACTGGTTTGATGTTGGGGCGACGACGGTCGCTAAATGGCGGCGCTTACTCGGTGTGAATCGACAAAATAACGACGGAACGCAACGTCTTTACAGGGAGCTTTTTGCCCAGAAAATTACCCCAGAAATAGCGGAAAATGCTCGTGAACATGCCAGAAGCCAGTTCTCCCGCGCAAAGATGTCTGCAACCAAGCGAGGGAAGCCCGTCAATATCCATCCTAATTCTATCGCAGCATTAAAAAACTGGCGGAAGAAAAAAAAAGATTAAATAAAGAAAGCCGCTGCGGGAAATTGCGTTTAACAAATCCGGCAATGAAATTATCAAGGGCAGATGTCAGCTGGCCAAGGCCACGCGCAGTTTCCGTCGCGACCGGATTATTTGTGCCATTGATGTTGCAACTGGTGAGGTTTGTGCGTAAGTGGATGTTGTTTGCAGTACTACCCAAAGGAACATAAAGGAGAAAAAATGGGAAATTTACAATACAGATTTTTTGCTGATGTGGACTTAAATGACCCATTTTTTGATTCATTAAAAAATTCCTACCAGGAATTTACAGACTGGTTCAGGCGTAAGGCGCAAGAGTCTGCTTATGTATTTTACGGAGAAAAAGGTTTAATTGATGGTTTCTTATATCTGAAAGAAGAACCGATAATCATCAATGACTGCCAGCCAAATCTGATTGCCTCGAATCCGCGTGGTTGGCTGAAAATCGGTACGCTTAAGATTAATGCTCATGGGACAAAGCTAGGTGAACGTTTTCTCAAAAAGATTTTTGACTATGCGATCACCTGTGGTTTCGATGATATTTATGTAACTGTGTTTTCCCAGCACACTTCGCTGATTTCACTGTTTGAACGCTATGGGTTTAGGCAGGAAGCAACAAAAGAAACTTCGAATGGCATCGAGCTGGTTTTGACTAAGCGGCTACGTCTTCTATATCCAGGTATTGCAAATATCATCAAGAACTATCCAATTGTGAACTTCAGAGGAGATGAAACGTTTAAGCCGAAAAGTTATCTATTAGCTATCTATCCTCAATGGCATTCCCGTTTATTGCCGGATTCCATATTGACGAATGAAGATACTTCAATTATTCAGGATGTTTCACCAACGAATAGTATCCATAAAGTATACTTGGCAGGGATGTCTGGTATGGAAAGACTGAGAAGAGGAGATATTTTATTTATTTATCGAACCAGTGACAATAAGGCGCCAGCATATTACCGCGCTTTAATTAGCTCAGTATGTGTGGTGGAAGAATATCGTCATATTGAAACATTCCAAAACTATTCGGAGTTCGAACAGTACTGTGCACCATATAGCATCTTTACACCTTATGAATTGCAAAAATTTTTGGCAGAAAAACGCTACCCTCATATACTAAAATTTTCGTATAATATTGCCCTGCCCAAGCGAGTTATTAGGAAAGACTTGCTTGAGCAAGTAGGGCTATCTGAAAATGACTATTTCGGATTTATGCCACTTACATCACAACAAGCAACTAATATTCTACGATTGGGGTCGGTCAATGCAAGTTTTGTTGTCTATTAAGCCGGAATATGCTGAAAAAATTTTGAACGGTGAAAAGAAGTATGAATTTAGAAAAGTACTTCCCAAAAATAAGAGTATTACTAAAGTAATCATTTATGCCACTATGCCTATTGGGAAAGTCATAGGAGAGTTTGAAATAGCGGAACTTATCTCAGATTCTCCTTCACGCCTTTGGGAAAGGACTGCAGAATTTTCTGGCATTACACCGGATTTTTTTCAATCTTATTTTGAAGGCAAGAAAACTGCACACGCAATAAGAGTGGGGCGAATTCGGAAATATAAAAAAATGAAAAACTTGTCTGATATCCTTCCCAGCGGAACGCCCCCTCAATCATTTTGTTATGTTTAGTTTTATTTTTAAAAAGGATGGCGTATTTTCTCTAAATATTAAAACTCATAATATTATGAGTTTTTTAACAATCGAACTCAGGTAACCATCTCCTCACACGCGATCCGGCAAGTGTAGCCGTTGTCATCCAGCGTGTGGGTGATTTCCTTGATAAACCAGCGCACGGCGTCGATTTGCGCTTTGAAGCCTTGCGCGATGAGCGGCTGTTCGGCAAAGAGTTCTGCGCGGCCGAACGCAAGATTGAGCGAGAGTGTGCGGGCGCGGGTTTTGATGCGCTTCATTTCCGCCTCGGCTGCCTTCTTCGCCTCCGCCTCGCTGTTGTAAGTGTGTTTGAGGTGGCGGCGGTAGCCGTCTTTGCCGACCTCCGCCTTCTTTCGTTTCGCGCCCTTTTTGTCGTGCCAGTAGGCTATGACGCCGGTTACACGGTCGTCGCGGTCGGCGTCGTTGTAGCTGTGGCTGTCGCCGTCGCGGCGCTCGATGATGGCCGTGGGCAGTTCGTTGCCGCCGCTGTTTCGCCCGGATGCGCGCACCGTGAATATCAGCCGTCCGTCCTTGACCGTGCCAACGGCGTCATGCTCCTGTGCGAGGCGGGTAACAAGATGGGCGTCGCTCTCGTTGGTCTGGTCAATATGCGGGATGTCTATTCCGGCGAGTTCGGGCGCGACTGCCGGAATCAGGCCGTGGCGCTTGGCAATGGTGCCGATGATGCCGCCGAGGGTCGTGGCGTGGTAACTGGTTTCGCGCTCCTCCAGCAAGGTTTGGCGAAAATCCGCCGAGCGGGCGCGGATGGTGATGATGTCCGGCGGCCCCTGATGGCTGATTTCATCGACGATGTATTCGCCCCGGTTTTGCTCCATCCCCTTGTAACCAAAGATGGCGGTGATTTTTTTTCCCTTGCTTGGCAATTCGACCATGCCGTCGCTGTCGTCGATGTCTATGGTCAGCTCGTCCACCTCCATGCCGCTCTTGTCGGCGACGGTGAGCGACAGCAGGCGGCCATAGAGTTCCAGCGGTTTTCCTTCGAGGATGAGGGTGTAAACGGGGGTCATCAGAACAGCCTTGTAATCAGTTGCAGCAGCGGCGAGAGTTTGCCGAACGGGGTGTGGCGGCCGTCGTAGCGCTTCAGCGTCAGGGTAAATTCGATTTTCAGCGCCTGCCCGTCCGGCATGAGGATGCTGGATGTTTCGTTGAGGCTGTCGATCAGCCAATAGCCCATGACGGTGCCGGTGCCGTGCATCAGCAGGTAGGGTTCGCCGCGTCCGGCCATTTCGCGCAGCATGGTGATGTTGTTGGGGCCGCCGCTGTATTCCGGCATTAGCACGCCGGAAAGCGTTATCTGGTCTTCGCCCCGGCCGACGTATTGGTAGGCCGGTTCGGCGCCGGTACGGTTATTCGCGGGCCAGCGCCATTGTGTGGCGCGCTGGATGCTGTCAATTGGCGCAGATTGCACCGCGAAAACGAACATTCCCAAACACATGAGCATGACGGCCTCCTATGCCAGCGCGGCGTCGGTGTCGTAGAAAGCGCTGCGGTGGTTGCCGCCCTGCCGCCGCCGTTCGGTGGCGAGCGCGCCGCGCACCTCTTTGCCGATTTGCGCCGCCAAGGCCTTGTTGTCGCCGCCGCCGCTGACGTTGATATTGACGGTAGTGTTGCTGTTGGCGGATACGTTGTTGCGGGCGGCAAGGGGTTTGGCAGGTGCCGCCGGTGCCGCGCCGCCGATGCCACCAACGCCGCCCAATGCCGCCCCGGCGACGCCCGCTTTCCGTACGGTTTCAGCATCCAGCGTTTTCACCTTTTCGCCCAAGCCGAGAAATTCTTTCATCGCTTCAATTCCGGCTTTTACCTTGTCCACCATCCATGTGATTTTTCCCACAACCCATTCAATGCCTTTGCTGAAAGCATTGACCAGCGCGGTATAAACATCCCAGCCGAGGATGGCAACAATAATGGCTTTCCCGGCATCCACAATCAGCGAGGCAAAATATCCACCGAGGGTGGCGAAGAAATTGAACACACCCTCAAATGCGGCTTTTACCGCACCGAGGACACCCATTTCCCGGAATCCCTCGCGCACATTGTGCGCTGTCTCTTTCACGCTGTCCCAAATAATGCGGCCAATATTGGCGAAGAATTGAATGACGCCAGCGAATGCGCTTTTGACCGCTCCGGTAAATGAGAAATTACGCCACCAATTCACCAACGCTTCCATGCGGTCGGTCGCCCAGCCGACGATGGCGTCCCAGTTTTTGTAAATGAGCCAAATAGCCGTGCCGATGGCGGCAACAGCGAGCAAAATCGGGTTACTTATGAATAACTGCGCCAGCCAGACAAAGCCGCTGCGCAAACTGAAAAACAGTTTGCTGGTGGCGACCAGCGAGGCATTAAATCCGGCGAAGGCCAACAATAACACACCGCCGATGGCAGACAGTCCGGCAAAGGCGGTGATACCAACCATGACCCATTTCACCAGTGTTTTATGGTTTTTGAGCCACGGTTGCAGGGTGTCGCTCAAGAAATCTTGCGCGGTTTGCGCAAACCAAAGCAGGGATTCGCGCAGTGTCTCTCCAATCATGCCGGACAGCATCCCGGCAACGCCGCCCAATTGCTCAAATGCGGCAGACAGGGTTGAGGTTTTTTCGGCAATGCGCGCATTGGCATCGGCCTGTTGGGCCATGTCCGCCATTGCCGCATTGAATCCCTTGATGCCCTGTTGTGCCAGCATCATTGCCGGACGACCGGCTTCTTCGCCAAACAATTCTTTGGCAACCAATAGCGCACTTTGTTCGCCAAATTTTTCCTTGATGATATTCAGTTTTTCCAGCTCGGCAATCATGGCTTCGGTGCCTTTGAATTTCCCTTTTTTGTCGTAGAAATCAAAATCTACTTTGGCCTGATTCATAATGTCGCCCGCTTCTGCCTTCATTCCTTTTTTGGCCTGTCGTATCATCTCCGGCCCTTTTGCCAACCGTCCCAGCATCGCGGAAAAGTTGGTACCAAACATCGAGCCTTCGAGGCCTTGCCGCGCGGCCATGCCCTGAATGGCGAGCAGTTTTTTGTAATTTTCTTCGCCGGTGATACCGAGCGAGTTCACCGTCGGCGCGTAGTATTTCATGCCCTCCGCCATGTCCTCTTTTTTCAGGCCGAAGGCAAAATAGGCGCGCTGGGTCATGTCGGCGGCCTTGCCGATGTCGTCCGGGTTGAGACCATGCGCCTCAATCATGCGCGCGGCAAAGGTGCCGCCCTCCTGTTGCCCCATGTTCATCAGCACGGCCATTTCCGCCGCAGCGCGCAACCCGCCGCCGCTCATAACCTCATCTCTTACGCCCTGCTCTTTCAGGGCGCGGGCAAGGTTGATGAAGTCTTGCGTGGTGCCGGGCAGGATGTTGCCGAGTTCGACGGCCTGCTTGTTGATTTCCTCAAACGCGCCATAACTGCCGTCGGCGCGCATCATCGTTACTTTCAGCTCGGTCGATGCCTGTTCCTGTTCCATGTATTCACGTACCGGCGAGGCGATGAGATGCCCGGCGCGCTGCGCGGTGTTGATGCCGACGTAACCGGCCATTGAGGCATTGGCCGCCGTTTGCAGGCGGCGCTCGTTGCGCTGGTGCCGCTCGGCGATGCGTTGCAGCCGTTGCGCCTGTCGTTCGAGTTCGGCGTTGGTGCGGCTCGCGTTGTTGCGCAGCCGTGCCTCCTCTTGCGCCAGTTGCCGCGTGTTGATACCGGCCTCGCGCAGGCGTTGTGTCAGTTGCAGCAGGCGCTGTTGTTCGCGGTTCTGCACGCTTTCCAGCCGTGCCAGATCGCGGCTCGTGCGATCAAACTGGCGGGCGAGGTCTTGCCATTGCCTTGACCCGCGTTGCGCGCCGTTCATTTGTTGCTGTAGCCGCTGCATCCGGTTGCGCATCCGCTCGATGTTGTCGGATGTCTGCCGCATGGATTCCTGTTGGCGGCGGTATGCCTCCACGTTGCGCAGTTGGTCGTTCAACCGGCGCAGGGTGTTGCGGTTGTTGTCGAATGCCCGCATCAGGCGGCTGTTGGCCGCGCCGATGTTGCGGAAGGTGCGGCTCATTTCATCGAGTGCGCGCAGGCGTACCTGCAAGTTCAAATCAGCCATAATCTTTACCTTTTCAGCGGGTTATTGTATGATGGGGACAGGTAAAACACGGGAGTTCAATCGTGGATCAGGTTATTTTGACGTGCGTTGTATGGACGGTGGTCATTTGGGTTTCTGCCGCCTTCCTTAAAGGGCTGGGCGATTTCATCTTTGAGGAAATCATCGAGCCGTACCAGTTGTGGCGCGCCGAGGTCAAGGCACGCCGCGAACGCATCAAGGCCGAGCGTGAGTGGCAGGCCTCCCGTACCAGATAATTTTTCATGCGTTCTTCCTTGCTTGTGCCGCCCTTTCCGGGCGGCTTTTTTATGCCGTGCTACCTTGCGCTCGCCAGCCGGTCGCGTTCGATGGCGGTGGCGTGCCAGCGCAGCAGCTCGGTAACACTCATGCGGTCGAGTTCGCTCGGCGGCCAGCCGCCGCCGAAAACGATATTGATGTCGGCCCATGCCGATTCAACACTTACGGGGACGGCTTTCCCGCAAATTCTTCATCAGCAAGAATTTCGCCGAACATTTCCGAAACCAGAATTACCGCGTTGGTGAAATCGCGAAGCGGCAGCTTGTTGGCCTCCGCCGGGGTCAGCGGCGGGGTGGTGATGCGCGGCAGCAGTTTGCTGATGCTTTCGGCGTCGCCTTGCGTCAGGTCATAGAGGCGGATGCCGCGCAGGTCGCCCGCGTGCGGTTCGCGCAGGCTGATTTCATGCACGGGCTTTTCGTCGCGCATGATGGGGGTTTTCAGTTTGAGGATTTTGCTTTCTTTCACGGGATGCTCCTATGTGTCGGAGGTTACTGTTTGAGGTTGGCGCGGCGCTTTTCGAGCAGGTCGCGGCCATTGACGATGTAGATATTGTTCGGGAAATCAATATCGAACAGGGTACGGCCGTCGATGGCGTACTTGAATGTGGCAATTGATACGGTGTATTTCGTCTTTTGCAGCTCGCCGGGTTTCGAGCTGCCAAAGTCGATTTCTTTCATGCGGCCGGTCATCACGGCTTCGATGCCGTGGCCGCTGCAATCCATTTCGCTCTCGGCGCTGGCGTTGAGACGGAATTTGACGCCTGCCAAACCGCAGACGCCGTAGGCGGCAATCATTTCGCTGGTCTGTTCGGCGGCCTCAAAGGTCAGCTCCATCGCCTCCTGGCCGAGGTCGAGCAGTACCGGGCCGGACATCCCGCCCGCGCGGTATTCTTCGGTTTTGCGGGTGATTTTCGGCCATTCGACGTTATCGACGATGCCCGCGTAGCCTTGACCTTCCACGGAGAGGACGGCGTCTTTTATGACTTTGGGTAGCATGGTTTACTCCTTAACTGGCGGCTTCGACGCGGCGGGCGAAGTCGATGAGGTAGATGTCGGTGATGGATTGCCGCAGGTTCAAGTTTTCCAGTGGTGGCACCGGGGTGAAGTTGTAGCTGACGGACAGTTGCCCGGCTTTGAGGGTGTCTTTGTTGTTGACCTTGTCGTCGTACCACGCTTCGCCGCCGAGCAGGTAGCCGCCGCTGGTGAGGGTGCGCAGTGAGGCATTGATGCCCGCAATGATGTCGGATGCGAGACCGGGGGAAAGCGGCTTGTCAATCGCCCACAGGTGGCCACGGGCGACGGTCTCGGCGATAACTTGCGCGGTGCGGGTGTAGCTCTCAAAGGCAAACAGCGCATCGTCCGAGCAGGTGCGCGAACCCCAAATGCGGAAGCCGTTTTCGCGTACCAGCGTGCTGACCTCTTTGCTGTTGAGGTAGTTGGCGTCGGTGGCGGTGCTGGTGATGTCGAAACCAACATCCACGGTGAGGCCGGTAACACCGCCCACGGCAATGTTGGAAATGGTCTTGTGCCAGCCGACCTCATGGTCGAGTTTGGCGCGCAGGCCGAGGGCGACAGCGGTGGCGTGGATGGTGTTCGTTTTTTTCGCGGCCTCGTCGAAGCCGGTGAAATCTGGCCAAATCAGCATGAGTTCGCGCGCGCTGAAATTGGCGCGGTAGGTAGCTGCCTCCTCTTTGGTCGTGCCGATAGCGCGGGCATAGACGAAGCCGCGTATTTTTTTGGCGATGCTGACCAGTTCGGTTGCGACCGCTTGGCTGTCCAGCCCCGGCGCGCCGAGGATGCGTGGGACAACGCCCAGTTCGGCGTGGGCGGCGAGCAGCGCCTTCGCGCCGCTGTAGCGGCCATTCTCAAAGGCGCCGATGGTTTTCGCATCTTGGTCGGCGCCGTTGTCGTTCTTCTCCTTCGAGGTCGGCACGCGGACGACGACGGTCAGGGCGTTGGTCTGCTTGTAGATGGCAGACAGCGCCGGAGCGAGCGTGCCTTTGGTCCCCGCCTTGCCGATTGCATCGGGCAGGTTGCTGATGAGGACGGGGCGGTTCTCCGGGAATGTGGCCGCGTCGGCGTCTTCGCCGGTGGCGACCAGTCCGATCACCGCAGTCGAGGCGGTGCGCAGCGGGCGGCTGCCGTTGTTGATTTCGATGACGCGGACGCCATGCAGGTATTCGGTACTCATTTTGTGCTTACTCCATAGAGATACTGATAGACGGATTGAGGGGTTTGTTTTTCGGGGTTGGCCATACCGAGGACGCTGGCCACAAATTCGCTGCAAAACCAGCGCATACCGGACTGGCGCAGG
>ERZ773100.676-NODE-676-length-16820-cov-19.171488_pt1 | contig 16820 bp, 15 predicted proteins | sample MGYA00511119_ERZ773100 | MGnify/ENA primary metagenome ERZ773100 (study PRJEB29015, sample SAMEA2738000) | human oral metagenome | biome: human oral; feature: human-associated habitat; material: dental | place: China | collected 2111 ...
TGACTATCAAATGGAACTCTGGATACCAGTGATTAAGAACTAGAACATTTTCTGATATTTTATAAAGATGCAAATATCGCTCTGTAGAAGATAGCTTTTACAGAGTTTTTAATTGTTGACATTCATGTCTGTAAACAAACAAACCATTTTTTTTGTTTGGATTTTATGGGGCATTCGAATAGTTTTCTCGGTATAATAGTCCCATAGAAGATAAGGAGGCAGGAATATGCAGATGTATTTTGGAGATGTGTCACTTTGCTATAGTTATTCATTGGCAATGGCACTGGATGCCTATGGTTATGACTTTAAAGCAGAGTTTTTAGAGGCAATTATGGTGATGGGAAATGGAGCTAGTATCGTAAAGGAAGATGAGGAGCACCCTCTAGTATTTTTTGATAATGGAATGCCAGATCTTTCCATCTCTCATTCCTTAAAAATACTTGGGTTTGACTATGAGGACTTCTATCTAAAAGATGGCGCGGAAGTAGATTTGGAAGAGGTTAAAGGAAAATTGGAAATGTTTCTGTCCAATGGACCCGTCGTACTGGGACCTCTTGATATGGGGCATTTGACTTACAATCCCAATCACACAATTCTTTATGGTGTGGATCACTTTGTAACTGTGTATGCTCTTGATGGTCAGTATCTCTATTTGCATGATCCAGCTGGTTTTGCCTGTATGAAGGTTGCTTTTAATGACATTTTAGAAGCTTGGAAGGCAGAGGCTATTGACTATAAGCGTGGAGCTTATTCCATGTGGGGAAATTTTAAGAAGATCAAGAGTCCTAGTCAGACTGAAATCTATCAGGAAACAGCAAGGATTATGAAAAACCGATATCTGAATGGTCAAAGTGGTGTTTTGGAATGCTTTGCAAAAGCAGTTGCTGAAAACGGCTTAAATACGGAGCAAAAACAATTGCATCAGTATTTCAGCTTTAAACTTGCTGCTGTTCGAAATCTTTATCTCAGTAAATTCTTAAAAGACCATGATCCCGAAGGGGCAAGATTAAAAGAAGAATTGGCTACTCTATTTGGCCAGGCCCACCTTTCATGTTTAAAAGAAGATTACCAAGAACTAGCCCACTTGCTCTATCAGATAGCTGAAGTGGATGGTCGCTTTAGAGATTTATATGTAAACTAGTGACTATAAGCATAAAAAAATAGTTAGTAAAAGCAGTTGTTCGTAAAATGAAGAACTGCTTTTTGATTATGGTATAATGAAGTAACAAAATAGCTTATTCTAGTTGAAAATGAAGGGAGAACTCCTATGCCTAGACCGAGAACGAAAGAGGAGCTAGTGTTAGCCTCTAAGGAAAACTATGAAAAACTTAATCTCTTAATTTCTCAGCTAAGTGAAGAGGAGCTACAGACTCCTTTTGATTTTTCAAAAGACCAAAAGAAAAAAGAAGCTCACTGGAAAAGAGATAAAAATCTACGGGATGTCCTGATCCATCTCTATGAATGGCATCAGTTACTTTTAACCTGGGTACATTCCAATCAAAAGGGTCATGAAAGACCTTTTCTCCCTGAACCTTATAATTGGAAAACTTATGGGGAAATGAATGTCGCTTTTTGGAAGAAGCACCAGAGAACGTCCTTAGAAGAAGCGACCAAACTCCTCAATCAATCGCATAAAGAGGTTTTAGAGTTGATGGAAGGCTTCATCAATGACGAATTGTTCACAAAAGGTGTCTATAAGTGGACGGGAGGAACAAGTCTAGGTTCCTACTTTGTCAGTGCCATCTCCAGTCACTATGACTGGGCTCTGAAAAAACTCAAAGCTCATCAGAAGAATTGTAAGTCCTACTAGTTAAAGTGAGTATGAAGTTTAGAAAAAGGTTCTTCTAAGTTTCGAATAGCATATTTCTCGTGATTTTAGAGCCATTCTAGCTTTAGAATCCTTCTAAAATTAAAATTTAGGTTTGTCATAAACTTAGAATAGCACCAAAACATTTATATCAATGCAATTCTAAGTTTCGAATCACACGGATATTAAAGGGATTGAGCAGTTCGACGCTTAGAATGCCTTGATTCTGAGAAATGTTGACTAGAAAATGATTCGAATAGCTTTTTTTCTGATATAGGATGATAGATAGATGGGTGAGATGATGAGCATAAAAAAAGAGAAAGTTAGAAAAGAGTTGGTGTCCCTCTGTTTGGGAGAGCTTACAGCCATCCTATCCTTTTGGTTTTGTTTTTTCCTTTTGAAAAATCGGCTTGGTGATTGGGATAGTGTTGAACAGTCTATAGTGATAAGGTGAAAAGCCTGCAATTAGAACTATCTCAAAAATTACTAACGAAAACAAAGGAATTACCCCCTTACATATAACTTTTATAATGATTTATGTTATACTTAAAAATAACATTGACTCCATCGAGAAAATTTGCTTGGGTTGGCATTGGATTGTAAGATTGAAGATGTTGTTAAGATAATTAGAGATGAGGATATTAGATAATGATAACTTTAAACAATATAAAAGAGGTCTTGCTGTTTTTGGGATATAACAACATCGAGGATAGATATATATATCATTTCGAAGAATTTGATTGCAATATCGAAGTTGACTTTAAAAACAACAAAATTCTTTATCCTGAAGATAAGGGGCTTGTTGTAAATGGAAAGCAAACCTGCAATTTATCGGACAATGAAAATTTTGTTGTTTTAGAGTGTATTCACAGGCTTTTATTAAAGGGATACAAACCATCTCACATTGAAATTGAGAAGAGATGGACACTTGGTCATTCTCAAAAAAGTGGTCGTGCGGATATATGTGTAATGAATGAAACAGGCAATGATATGCTGGCTATTATCGAGTGTAAGACCTATGGTGCGGAATTTGAAAATGAGCTGAAGAAACTGAAAGCCGATGGAGGGCAGCTATTTAGTTATTATCAGCAAGAACAATCGACTAAATGGCTAATGCTTTATGCAGCAGGATTTGTAAATAATAAGATTGAACATCAGGCGAATACTATATCTGTATTTGATACTGAGGAAGTGCTTGAGAAATTTACAAAGAACAAGTCTATAAAATTATATGAAGATGCACATTCTAAAGAAAAAGCATTCGATGTATGGAAAGAAACCTACGAGCAAAAATCATCTGGTGATTTGATTTTTTCTGATGATACGATTGCTTATAACATTGGCGAAAAACCGTTAAGAAAGAGAGATTTAAAACAATTCAATCCAAAAGATAAGATTGTTAATAAATTTGAGGAGATACTAAGGCACAACAATGTGTCCGATAAAGAAAATGCATTTAATAAACTAGTTGCTCTTTTTATCTGCAAATTAGTTGATGAGATAACAAAGAAAGATGATGATATTGTAGATTTTCAATACAAATTTGGAACAGACACCTATGAAACACTATTAGATAGATTGCAAAGATTGTATAAAGAGGGAATGGACAAGTTTATGAAAGAGGAAATATTCTATGTTTCTTCTGAATATCCTCTGAATTTGTTTAGCAACTACAAGGGGCAAAACAGAAAAAATGCAATAAACGATCTAAAAGAAACATTTAGAAAACTGAAGTTTTACTCTAACAGCGACTTTGCGTTTAAAGATGTTCACAACGAACAATTGTTTGTGCAAAATGGGAAAATTCTTGTAGAAGTCGTAAAACTTTTTGAAAATTACAAGATTGTTTACTCCTCAAAACATCAATTTCTTGGGGATTTATTTGAGCAACTCTTAAACCAAGGTTTCAAACAAAATGAGGGACAGTTTTTTACTCCAATGCCGATAACAAGGTTTATTTGGGAAAGCTTACCTATTGAGAGCATTACAAAGAATTTAAAGGGTGATAAGTATCCGAAAGTAATTGACTATGCTTGTGGTAGCGGTCATTTTCTTACTGAGGGGATAGAAACCATAAATAGTGTCATCAATAGCGACAACAATGACTGGGTAGGTGAGAAGATCTACGGAATAGAGAAAGATTACAGGCTTGCTCGTGTATCAAAAATTTCGTTATTTATGAATGGTGCCGGTAGTGGAAATATTGTTTTTGGAGATGGACTTGATAATCATAAGGATAAGGGAATAACAAACAATAATTTTGATATTCTTGTAGCAAACCCGCCTTATTCAGTAAAAGCATTCAAATCACACTTGAAATTGCAAGACAATGATTTTGAAATATTAGATTTAATTTCAAATGATGGAGGAGAAATTGAGGTTCTGTTTATAGAAAGAATATCTCAACTATTAAAAGCAAAAGGGATTGCAGCAGTCATTCTGCCAGCACCAATTCTTAGTAATACATCAAATAGCTATATGGGAGCAAGAGAAAGTATTATTAAAAATTTTAAGATAAAAGCAATTGTTCAATTAGGTGATAAGACATTTGGAGCAACAGGAACAAATACGGTTGTACTATTTCTTGAGAAATATAATGAGCCGCCTAAGCATTTTCAAATGATGATGGACTCTGTTTTGGCAATTTTCAATAATCAGGTATCAAACGAGTGGGAAGATAATGAAATACTAACAGATTATTTGGAACATATAGGTGTTGATAAAGATTATTATATTGCTTTTATTAATGAAGCCACTGATATAGATGATTACCAATCCGATGACTATTTCAAGGCTTATTATGAAGATTTTAGTAAATCGAAGAAAGTTATAAATACAACCAATTCAAAAAGTTTTTCCAAACTGTCAGACGATGAGAAGAAGAAAAGAAAGAATGCAATGTTTTTTAGTTATGCAAAAGAAATAGAAAAAGAAAAATTGTTTTATTTTGCATTAGTTAGGAATGATGAAACTTTAGTAATTAAAGCTCCTAAAGGTAAGGAACAGCAAGACTTTTTAGGCTACAAATGGAGTGGTAGAGCAGGTAGTGAGGGCATTCAAATTTTCAATAATGGTGGGCTTTTGTTTGATGAGGTTAATCGTGATAGTAAGAACAGAATAGCACCATTAGTTCGAGCAATGTTCAATGATAAGGACATTTCAGTATCTGCTACATTAGAAGATTATGTTGAAATATTTGAAACTAAGAATATGTTTGATTTTGAGAGAGAAAAATTTGACAAATCAATCAATTTGATTGAAAGGAAAACCATTCATATTGATAGTAAGTTTGATGTTAAACCATTAGGTGAAGTGTGCCATGTCTTGATTGGTGGAACACCATCAAGGAAGAATGGCGAATTTTTCAAGGGCGATAATTTATGGGTATCCATTAAGGAAATGAATGGACAAGTCATAAATGATACAAAAGAAAAAATAACTGATGAAGCAGTTAAAAAATCAAATGTAAAACCAATTCCCAAAGGCACTACATTATTAAGTTTCAAATTGTCAATCGGTAAAACAGCGATAGCCGGAAAAAAACTATATACTAATGAAGCCATAGCTGGGCTTATTCCTATAAATAATCAAGTATTAGATAGCTTCATATACTATTTATTCAAAAGTAACCTGATAAAATTAGAGAATTATATTGGCGATAAAGCTTTTGGAAAAAGTTTGAATAGCACTATACTAAAAAAAGATGTAAAAATTCCTGTCCCCCCTATTGATGTACAAGAGAAGATAATTGATGAGTGTAAAAAGGTTGAAAGTGTTTATGAAAAAACACGTATGAAGATAGTAGAATATCAGGCAAAAATACAAGATATTTTCGCTGAATTAGAAGTTGTAAAAAATGACGGGGGGGGGGGTACAGACTAAGTGATACCAATGTTTTCAAGCTTTCAATTGGAAAGAGAGTTTTACGAACTGAACTAACCGATAAAGGCATTCCAGTTTATAGTGCCAATGTTTTTGAGCCGATAGGCAACATAGATAAAAAGCTTGTTAATAGTTTTGAAAATGAATATATCATATGGGGTATTGATGGAGATTGGATGGTAAATATTTTGCCGAAAAAATATGAGTTCTATCCGACCGACCATTGCGGGACATTACTAGTAGATGAGGAGGTTATAAATCCTAGATATATGGCTTATCTCTTAGAAAAAGAGGGTAATCTTAAAGGTTTTTCACGAACATTCAGAGCTTCATTAGATAGGATAAAGAGTATAAATATAGCTGTTCCTAACATTGAGTTGCAAAATAAAAAAATGGAAGAAGTGAACAAGCTAGAGATTGAAATTGAAAAGTTGAAAAAAGAGCAGACTGATATCAACTTTGAGATAAAGAACATAGTAGAAAAATATATTAATTAGTGAGTGAACAATTCTGTTAGTGAGCGACTAAGAGTAAAATCTTAGTCGCTTTTTTAATTTTTAATGAAAGGAGAAATTTAAAAAAGTACTAGAAAAGTAAAATAAGAAATTAAACAAAAAGAAAATGAACTTAAAAAGTACAAAAACGTTGATGCAGTTATAAAATTAGGAAACGAAAATCAGAAAGCAAGCGAGCGAGCGAGAAAATAGGAAGAGTAATGGAGAAACACAGACTATATTACAAAGAGTATTTCATAAAGATAATAAAAGCAAGGACATTGTATAATTGCAATTCCCTTCGGAAGCGGTAGTGTCCCCAAACTATATGGTGGTTTCAGAATACTAGACCTTGTTTTACTTATTTCAGGCTTTCCTTTTATAGTCTGGAATACGCAGAGTGTCCACGTGGCTATCTTAGTCACAGTGATACAACTTTTTGCACTAATCGAATGGGTTAATTATTTCCTTGTACGCCTATCTTATAGTTTGAACCCACTTGTTTTATGGAACCGAATTACCAAGGGAAAACTTGAAAAGAGCAGAATAGCCAAGGAGTTGGGGTAGAGACGAATAAAGGGCTTACCCATTTGTTTTGTAATATGCTATAATAAATCTATCAATTATTTTAACAACTACTTTAAGTGAGATCAGTATGCAAATTAACTATAATAGAAAACAGAAATCAGATATTGTTATTTCTAAACCGTCAGGCATTGAAGTAGGAAAATACTTGAAAACGTGGAAAAATCTTAAAAATTATCAGTTGCAAGAAGATGCTTTAGATAAATTATTTTTTGAGCTTTTACCAAGTAATGAAGAAATTTCTGACATCTTATTAAAGGTTGCTACGTTGAATGATTTTTATAGCACAAATATTTTTTCAGTTTATCCAGTTGCAGAGCATATTCTGAGTCTTAAAATTGATGAGAGGTTGAAACAAGGTGATGTAACTTTAGTCAATGAAATTCAAAATGTTACTATTAATGGAGTCACTAGAAAGTTTTATTCTTTTTCTACCAAATACTGTTCTCATCATAATCCTAACGAATACCCTATTTATGATAGCTATGTAGAAAAGGTATTAAAATATTTTAGAAAAACAGATAAATTTTTCAACTTTAAGAATGCAGACCTAAAAGGTTATCAAAAATTTAAAAATATAATTATTGCTTTTAGAGAATACTATGGATTAGAAGAATTTAATCTTAAAGAGATTGATCAGTACTTATGGCAGTTGGGAAAAGAATATTTCCCAAATAAATATTAGCGACTTTTTCTCACTCAGAAAGGAAAACTTCAAATTGCCCTACAAATTTTTACTCTTCGACCTTGACCACACCTTGCTCGATTTTGATACTGCGGAGGATGTGGCTCTAACGCAACTTCTAAAAGAAGAAGGAGTTGCGGATATCCAAGCCTATAAAGACTATTACGTTCCTATGAACAAGGCTCTCTGGAAGGACTTGGAGCAAAAGAAAATCAGTAAACAAGAACTGGTTAACACGCGCTTTTCACGTTTGTTTGCTCATTTTGGACTGGAGAAAGACGGTAGGTTACTTGCTCAGCGTTACCAGTTTTTTCTAGCCCAGCAAGGTCAAACTTTTTCAGGCGCTCATGAACTTTTGGACAGTCTTATTGAGCGTGATTATGAGCTGTACGCTGCTACAAATGGCATTACCGCTATTCAGACGGGTCGTTTGGGTCAATCAGGTCTGGCTCCCTATTTCAACCAAGTCTTTATCTCCGAGCAGTTACAAACACAAAAGCCTGATGCTCTATTCTATGAAAAAATCGGTCAGCAGATTGCAGGATTTAGCAAAGAAAAGACGCTGATGATTGGAGATTCCCTAACAGCAGATATTCAAGGTGGTAATAATGCTGGTATAGGTACTATCTGGTACAACCCACATCACCTCGAAAATAACACACAAGCCCAGCCAACTTACGAAGTTCATTCTTACCAAGACTTGCTGGATTGTTTAGATGCTTTGTAGTGATTTTCCCAAGAGGTATTGATATGGAAATTAAAGTCATTGAAGAGATTGATAACTTACTAAATCTCATTGAGCAGTATCAGTTAAAAGGTGTGGTTGCTCAAGTAAATTCGTTAAAAGAGTTAAAGTATATCATAAGCAATCATATAGAGTTAAGTACTCGAGAGAAGATGAATATCCACTATTCACTCTTTCTTCCTAGGGGTGGCTTATCTGAACTCTACTATATGGACGCTAATTTTGAACGGATGAAGTCTGTAAATAATCAACTTTCCTATGCTATTGATACAATCGAAAAGTTTTTAATGGCTGATTGATACTGTGAATACTCATGTCAAATAATAGGATCGATAACAATATATATAAGAACTGTAAAAAGTGGTTTCAATAGCCACTTTTTGCTATAATAGAGGCAGTAAAAATGAAGGAATAGTAAACGATGTCAAGACCAGAACTTTCTCTTTATGAACCATTGTATACACTAAAGGAAGTTGATCGAAATATCTGGATAGTAGACGGTGATTTGATTCAAATGGATATGAAGGTCTTCAAACTACCTTTTCAGACACGTATGACGGTGGTTAAGTTAAATGATGGCAAACTCTGGATTCATTCTCCTATTGCGCCAAATGAGGAGCTCTTTACGGAACTGGATGCTTTGGGCAGAGTCACTTACCTGATTTCACCAAATAAGATTCACTACGCCTATATTGCAGATTGGAAAAAAAGATATCCTTATGCACAAGCATGGTCTAGTCCAGGAGTTGAAGAGAGAGCAAAAAATCAGAATGTCAAGGTGGAATTTGATGCTCCTTTAACTGATAAGGCACCTGACTTATGGTCCGATGAGATTGATCAACTTATTTTTAAGGGAAGTTCTGTCATCAAAGAGGTCGTGTTTTTTCATAAATCGACTAAAACACTCATTGTAACGGACCTTATAGAGAATTTTGAACCAGAAAAGATAGCTAGTCTAATCCGAAGAAAAATTTATCGTTTAGCTCGTGTAACAGCTCCTGATGGACAAACTCCTATCGATTATAGGATGACTTTTTTTAGAAGACAAATAGAGGCAAAGGTTTCTTTTTCTCGTATGTTAAACTGGAAACCGGATAAGATTATACTTGCACATGGTTTATGCTTTTTTAAAAATGGTACGGAAGAATTAAGACGTGCCTTTAGATGGATACGATAAAGGAGAGAAAGATGCAACACTCATCTTGGCATGCTTTGATTAAGGAGCAATTACCTGAGGGTTATTTCGGGAAAATCAATCAATTTATGGAACAGGTTTATGCTCAAGGAACTGTATACCCACCCAAGGAAAAAGTTTTTCAGGCTCTCTTGACTACACCGCTTGAAGAAGTGAAGGTGGTGATTCTAGGGCAGGATCCTTATCATGGGCCAGGTCAGGCGCAGGGCTTGAGTTTTTCTGTACCCGATGCTATTCCAGCGCCACCGTCCTTGCAAAATATCTTGAAAGAATTGTCAGATGACATCGGAGCTAAGAAGTCCCATGATTTAACGTCTTGGGCAGAGCAAGGTGTCTTACTTCTCAATGCTTGCTTGACGGTTCCTGCTGGGCAGGCCAATGGTCATGCTGGGCAGATATGGGAGCCCTTTACGGATGCTGTGATTGAGGTTGTCAATAATCTAGATAGACCGGTAGTCTTTGTATTCTGGGGTGCTTATGCACGCAAGAAGAAGGCCCTAGTTACCAATCCTCATCACTTAATCATCGAATCAGCTCACCCAAGTCCTTTATCTGTTTACAGAGGATTTTGGGGTTCCAAGCCTTTTTCCAAGGCTAATGCATTCTTAAGAGAGACAGGACAAGAGCCAATCGATTGGCTTAGATAAGGAGAGAATATGCCTCAGTTAGCGACGATTTGCTACATTGATAACGGAAAAGAACTGCTCATGCTCCATCGTAATAAGAAGCCTAATGATGTCCATGAAGGCAAATGGATTGGTGTGGGGGGTAAGCTGGAGCGAGGGGAGACTCCTCAGGAATGCGCTGCGCGTGAAATCCTAGAAGAAACAGGTCTCAAAGCCAAGCCAGTTCTAAAAGGCGTTATCACTTTTCCAGAATTCACGCCAGATTTAGACTGGTACACCTATGTTTTTAAGGTGACAGAGTTCGAGGGTGACTTGATTGACTGCAATGAGGGGACGCTGGAATGGGTTCCCTATGACGAGGTTTTGAGCAAGCCAACTTGGGAAGGTGACCACACCTTTGTTGAGTGGCTTTTAGAGGACAAACCCTTCTTTTCAGCCAAATTTGTTTATGATGGGGATAAATTATTGGATACCCAAGTTGATTTCTATGAATAAAGGAGAAAGCAGATGCTACTAATCAAAAATGGTCGTGTAATGGATCCCAAGTCTGGTTTGGATCAAGTGTGTGATGTTTTGGTCCAAGATGGGAAAATTGTCATAATTGCCCCTGAAATCAAGGAAGAAGGAGCAGAAGTGATTGACGCTACTGGTCTTGTGGTTGCGCCTGGACTAGTCGATATTCATGTTCATTTCCGTGAACCTGGTCAGACCCACAAGGAGGACATCCATACTGGGGCACTAGCGGCTGCTGCAGGTGGTTTTACAACGGTTGTCATGATGGCTAATACTAGTCCAACCATTTCGGATGTAGAGACCCTTCAAGAAGTTCTCCAGTCAGCTGCCAAGGAAAAGATTAACGTCAAGACAGTTGCGACCATTACTAAGAACTTTAATGGGCAAGACTTGACTGATTTTAAGGCGCTTTTAGAAGCTGGAGCCGTTGGTTTTTCAGATGATGGAATTCCGCTTGAAAGTAGTAAAGTGGTTAAGGAAGCCATGGAAGAAGCCAAAAAACTCAATACCTTTATCAGCCTTCATGAGGAAGATCCAGGTTTGAATGGGATTCTTGGATTTAACGAAAACATCGCTAAGGAACATTTTCATATCTGTGGAGCGACTGGGGTGGCTGAGTACGCTATGATTGCGCGTGATGTTATGATTGCCTATGCAACCAAGGCCCACGTTCACATCCAGCATTTGTCTAAGGAAGAAAGTGTCAAGGTAGTGGAATTCGCTCAAGGTTTGGGAACGCAGGTCACAGCAGAAGTAGCGCCACAGCATTTCTCTAAGACAGAAGCTCTTCTTTTAACTCAAGGAAGCAATGCCAAAATGAATCCTCCACTTCGTTTGGAGTCAGACCGTCGTGCCGTTATCGAAGGTCTCAAGTCAGGTGTTATCACAGTTATCGCAACGGACCACGCGCCTCACCATGCAGATGAGAAAAATGTTGAAGATATCACCAAAGCACCATCTGGTATGACAGGTTTGGAAACCTCTCTTTCTCTTGGTTTGACTTATTTGGTGGAAGCTGGTGAGTTGAGCTTGATGGAATTGCTAGAAAAAATGACTGTCAATCCAGCCAAGCTTTACAACTTTGAAGCAGGTTACTTGGCTGAGAATGGTCCAGCGGATATCACTATCTTTGACGCTAAGGCTGACCGCCTTGTGGACTCCCATTTTGCGTCAAAAGCAGCTAATTCCCCATTTATCGGTGAAACTTTAAAAGGGCAGGTTAAATATACCATCTGCAAGGGACAAATTGTCTACCAAAACTAGATGGGATTCTGCTCTAGAAACTATAAGAATAGAGAGCGTATATGTATCCAACCCATCAATTTAAAGACAAGTTTGTCTTATTTCTTAAGATATTTTTCCCTATTCTGATCTATCAATTTGCCAATTATTCTGCCTCTTTTGTTGATACAACCATGACTGGGCAGTACAATACCATGGACTTGGCGGGGGTGTCAACCGCAACGAGTCTATGGAATCCTTTCTTTACTTTTTTAACAGGGATTGTTTCGGCCATGGTTCCCATCATAGGCCATCATCTGGGACGGGGCAAAAAGGAAGAAGTAGCATCTGATTTTTACCAATTTATCTACTTGGCTTTCGGACTGTCTTTGGTCTTGCTTGGAATGGTAGTATTCTTAGCGCCACCTGTCTTAACCAACATCGGACTAGAAGCTCAAGTGGCGGCAGTTGCAGTTTCCTATCTTTGGTACCTGTCTATTGGAATTATTCCCTTGTTGCTGTTCAGTGTCATTCGCTCTTTGTTGGATTCTCTTGGATTGACCAAGCTATCTATGTACCTCATGCTCCTATTACTTCCGCTCAATAGTGGTTTTAACTATCTCTTGATATATGGAGCTTTCGGTTTCCCTGAGCTTGGTGGCGCAGGAGCAGGACTAGGAACTTCACTAGCCTATTGGGTTTTATTGGGGATTTCTATTCTTGTTTTATTCAAACAAGAAAGGTTAAAAGCGTTACATCTTGAAAAACGCATTCCACTAAATATAGATAAAATCAAGGAAGGTGTTCGATTAGGTCTACCAATCGGGGGAACCGTATTTGCTGAAGTAGCCATTTTCTCCGTGGTTGGACTAATCATGGCTAAGTTTTCATCGCTCATCATTGCCAGTCACCAGTCAGCTATGAATTTTTCGAGTCTCATGTATGCTTTTCCTATGAGTATTTCCTCTGCTATGGCGATTGTTGTGTCTTACGAGGTGGGGGCCAAACGTTTTGAGGATGCAAAAATCTATGCTCGTCTGGGGAGAGTAACCGCCCTTATTTTTGCAGGTCTTACCCTATCTTTTCTCTACATTTTTAGAGATCGTGTAGCAAGTCTATATGGGAATGACTCTCAGTTCATTGAAACAACTGCTGTATTTCTAACCTACAGTCTCTTTTTCCAGCTAGCTGATACCTTTGCGGCTCCGCTCCAAGGAATTTTAAGAGGGTATAAGGACACTATCGTTCCTTTCTATCTTGGCTTAATCGGATATTGGGGAGTAGCGATACCACTAGGATATCTACTAGATCAAGTAACTGACTTAGGGGCATTTGCCTACTGGATTGGGTTAATTGCCAGCTTGATTGTTTCTGGTTGTTTGTATCAATGGCGTCTGAAAACCGTAATGAAAAGATTGAGCTAATTTTTGGAAAATATCCTGAAAAAGCACTTTGTGAAAAAATACTCTAACTAGAGAGAATCCCTGTTTTAACAGGGGTTTATTTTTTTATATTGTGAATTTTTATTAGCCATATACTTTGACAGTGTATACTAAAAAAGGTAAAATAGTAAGGTAAGAACAAAGTTAGAAAGGCAAGATTATGTCAACTTTAGATAAGAATCTTTTGCTAGAGATGTTCCGTAAGATGGAAGAAATCCGTCGCATGGACTTAAAAATCGCTCAGTTAGTGAAAAAGGGGAAAGTTCCCGGTATGACTCACTTTTCTGTCGGAGAGGAAGCTGCTAACGTCGGAGCGATGTCGGCTCTCAATCCAGATGATTTGATCACATCAAATCACCGTGGACACGGGCAAGCTATTGCTAAGGGGATTGACCTTACCGGAATGATGGCTGAAATCCTTGGAAAATACACTGGAACCTGTAAAGGAAAAGGTGGTTCTATGCACATCGCCGACCTGGATGCTGGTAACCTCGGTGCCAATGGTATCGTTGGTGGTGGTATGGGAATCGCTGTCGGTGCAGCCCTCAGTCAGCAAATGCAACATACTGGTAAAATCGTTGTCTGCTTCTTTGGAGATGGCGCGACCAACGAAGGTGTCTTCCACGAAGCAGTGAACATGGCTTCTATCTGGAACCTTCCTGTGATTTTCTACTGCATTAACAACGGTTATGGGATTTCTGCGGATATCAAGAAAATGACCAATGTGGAGCATATCCATCAACGTAGTGCGGCATATGGAATTCCTGGAATGTTTATCGAAGATGGAAACAATGTCATCGATGTTTATGAAGGATTTAAGAAAGCTGTAGACCATGTTCGTGGCGGTAATGGCCCAGTTTTGATTGAAAGTGTAACCTATCGCTGGCTTGGTCACTCATCATCTGACCCTGGTAAATATCGTACTCGTGAAGAAGTGGAATTGTGGAAACAAAAAGACCCAATCGAAAATCTTCGTAACTATCTCGTTGAGAACAACATTGCAAGTGCCGAAGAATTGGAAGAAATCCAAGCACAAGTCAAGGAAGCAGTAGAAGCTTCTGTTAAATTTGCAGAAGAAAGCCCATTCCCACCACTAGAATCAGCATTTGAAGATATTTACGCAGACTAAGGAGAAAGAGATAAAAATGGAAACAAAAACAATGTCGTTCCGTGACACCATTATCCTTGCTATGTCTGAGGAAATGCGTCGCGATGAAAATGTATTCTTGATGGGAGAAGACGTCGGTGTCTTCGGAGGAGACTTCGGAACTTCTGTTGGAATGCTCGAAGAATTTGGTCCAGAACGTGTCCGTGACTGTCCGATTTCTGAAGCTGCCATCTCTGGAGCAGCAGCAGGAGCAGCTATGACAGGACTTCGCCCAATCGTTGATATGACCTTTATGGATTTCTCAGTCATTGCCATGGACAATATCGTCAACCAAGCTGCTAAAACACGTTATATGTTTGGTGGTAAAGGTCAGGTTCCAATGACTGTCCGATGTGCAGCTGGTAACGGAGTTGGTTCTGCAGCCCAGCACTCACAATCTTTAGAGTCTTGGTTCACTCACATTCCTGGACTTAAGGTTGTAGCACCAGGTACACCTGCTGACATGAAAGGACTGCTCAAGTCTTCTATCCGTGATAACAACCCTGTTATCATTCTTGAATACAAGTCCGAATTTAACCAAAAGGGGGAAGTGCCAGTTGATCCAGACTACACAATCCCACTTGGAGTTGGTGAAATCAAACGTGAAGGTACAGATGTAACAGTCGTTACTTATGGAAAAATGCTTCGCCGTGTGGTTCAAGCTGCTGAAGAATTAGCTGAAGAGGGAATTTCAGTTGAAATTGTAGACCCACGTACCCTCGTTCCACTTGATAAGGATATCATCATTAACTCAGTGAAGAAGACTGGTAAGGTCGTTCTGGTTAACGACGCCCACAAAACAAGTGGCTATATCGGAGAGATTTCAGCTATTATTTCAGAATCAGAAGCATTTGATTATCTAGACGCACCAATCCGCCGCTGTGCAGGAGAAGATGTGCCAATGCCTTATGCACAAAACCTAGAAAATGCAATGATACCAACAGTTGAAAGCATCAAAGACGCCATCCGTAAGACATATAACAAAGAATAGAATTACATAAATTAAATTATGTAAAATTTTAGAGATTTTTAACTTTAGTAACTTGAAATATGTTTTGTATCCAAGTTGTATGTAAAGTTGCGACAGTTTTTTGACGAATCGATAATATTCGACAAAAAACTTAGTAAGTCTACTAGGTTGGTCGCCTGATAGCGACAACCGTAGTAACTTGAGACACGTTTCGTGTCCAAGTTACTTGTAGAGTTGAACACGGGCTAAAAGCTCGGAAAAAAGATAAATCTTCTTGACTTCATCGAAGTCTGCGTCGATTTCCTATTTTTCAGTCGCTTTTTACGCCCTTTGTATCATAATTAGAATTGGAGAGGTCATGGCTGATGACAAGCTAAGAGCGACTCCTGCGGCTAGAAAGTTAGCGGATGATCTAGGGATCAACCTCTACGACGTTTCTGGCTCAGGTGCAAACGGTCGTGTCCACAAAGAAGACGTGGAAACTTATAAAGACACAAATGTGGTTCGCATTTCGCCACTTGCAAAACGAATTGCCCTCGAACATAACATTGCTTGGCAGGAAATCCAAGGAACAGGTCATCGTGGTAAAATCATGAAGAAGGATGTTTTGGCCTTACTTCCTGAAAATATCGAAAACGACACTATCAAGTCTCCTGCTCAAATTGAAAAAGTAGAAGAAGTTCCAGACAATATCACTCCTTATGGTGAGATTGAGCGTATTCCAATGACACCAATGCGTAAGGTTATCGCACAACGAATGGTTGAATCCTACCTAACTGCGCCAACCTTCACACTCAACTACGATGTCGATATGTCTGAGATGCTGGCTCTTCGTAAGAAGGTTCTTGAGCCAATTATGGAAGCAACTGGTAAGAAGACTACTGTAACAGACCTTCTTTCACTCGCTGTTGTAAAAACATTGATGAAACACCCATACATCAACGCTTCATTGACAGAAGACGGCAAGACCATTATCACTCATAACTATGTCAACCTTGCGATGGCGGTTGGTATGGATAACGGTCTAATGACACCAGTTGTTTACAATGCTGAAAAAATGAGTTTGTCAGAGTTGGTTGTTGCCTTTAAGGATGTAATTGGTCGTACCTTGGATGGTAAATTGGCTCCAAGCGAACTGCAAAATTCAACCTTCACAATTAGTAACTTGGGAATGTTTGGCGTTCAGTCCTTTGGTCCGATTATTAACCAACCAAACTCAGCTATCCTCGGGGTTAGCTCAACAGTTGAAAAACCTGTAGTTGTCAATGGTGAGATTGTCATTCGCCCTATCATGAGCCTAGGATTAACCATTGACCACCGTGTTGTAGATGGTATGGCTGGTGCTAAGTTTATGAAAGACTTGAAAGCCTTAATTGAGAACCCAATCTCAATGTTGGTTTAAAAATACAGTATTTATTTTTAGAGATATAGATAAAGGAAGTAAGACATGGCTTTAGAAGTAATTATGCCAAAAGCCGGCGTGGATATGACAGAAGGACAAATCGTCC
>ERZ773100.679-NODE-679-length-16785-cov-4.497370_pt1 | contig 16785 bp, 11 predicted proteins | sample MGYA00511119_ERZ773100 | MGnify/ENA primary metagenome ERZ773100 (study PRJEB29015, sample SAMEA2738000) | human oral metagenome | biome: human oral; feature: human-associated habitat; material: dental | place: China | collected 2111 ...
CAGTTCACTGAGCTCGGCGACGAGCTCAGCAACGCCGAGATGAACTTCTCTCTCCTGAGTCAGGTGGCTCGGGAGAGAGAGGAAGATATCGCGTACATAGAAAAGGGGGTTAGAATGATTCTTGTCGATGGACGCAAGACCATCGGTGAGTACGAGGATATCACCGAGGGAGAAGAGATTATCTCCCGCTCATCCTTCCTCTTTTCCGAGGTTTTGAGAGAGTGGTCTCGAGAGCTCGATGCTCTTGAGGCCAATCTCAATAGTGCGAGTCAAGAATTGATCGGCGAGCAGACGCAGCTCGCTGACCTCCTCTCCAAAGAGGAGCTTGAGAAGTTTTACGCCAATACCGAGGAGGTGAACACCGACGCCGCCGAGGAGGAGTGATCCTCGGCAAAAAGGGCTTAAAAGCCCGTCAGAAAATAGCCCGCCAGAGCTCTAAGGCTCGGCGCGAGGCCCATCTGGCGGGCTATTTTCTTTGGTTTATTATTCTCAGCAACCAGCACTAATTTGGCATTTTTAGCAAATCGGTTTACTATTATATAAGTATGAAGAATCTGGTTATCGTCGAGTCGCCAGCCAAAGCCAAAACTATCGAGAAATATCTCGGCAATGATTTTCATGTTTTGTCAAGCGTGGGGCATATTCGCGCTATCGCCAAAAAAACCAAAGACGGCACGCCGCCAATTGATATCCAGCACGGCTTCAAAACGACTTACGAAATCGACCCGGAAAAGAAAAAGGTAATCGCTGAATTGAAGAAAGCCGTCAAATCAGTCGGCGCGGCCAACGTCTGGCTAGCCACCGATGAAGACCGCGAGGGCGAGGCCATTGCTTGGCATCTGTGCGAGGTCCTAAAGCTTGACCCCAAAACCACCAAGCGTATTACTTTTCACGAAATTACCAAATCGGCTATCGAGGAGGCGATCAAGCATCCGCGCACCGTCGATATGAAATTAGTCGAAGCTCAGCAAGCCCGGCAGATTCTCGACCGAATTGTCGGCTTCGAACTTAGCCCGGTCGTCTGGCAAAAAGTCCCCGGCGGCAAGTCCGCTGGCCGCGTCCAGAGTCCGGCCGTACGGCTGCTAGTCGAACGCGAGCACGAAATCGACGCCTTTGCTAGCAGCTCGCAATTCAAAGTTACTACCATATTCGCCGCTGGCGGCCAAGAATTAAAAGCCGAGCTAAAACAGCGTTTCGACAGCGAAGAAGAGGCTCGCACCTTTCTGGAATCGCTCGCTGGAGCGACTTTCACTGTCGCCAATATCAGTACCAGCCCGTCAAGCCGCAATCCGGCCGCACCGTTCACGACCAGTACTCTGCAACAAGAGGCCAACAGTAAGCTAGGCATGGGCTCGCGCGCTACCATGGCCAGCGCCCAAAAACTATATCAAGAGGGCCGCATTACTTACATGCGTACCGACAGCGTCAACTTGTCAAGCCAGGCCATCGCTGCTAGCGCCGATTACATCAAACGCTTATACGGCATTGAATACTCGCATGTCCGCAAGTTCAAAACTAAATCTGCTGGCGCCCAAGAAGCCCACGAAGCAATTCGCCCGACTGATATTACCCGCGAATCAGTCAGCGGCAGCGACTATGACCAGCGTCTATACGACCTCATCCGCCGCCGCACGCTAGCCAGCCAAATGGCGCCAGCCAAGCTAGAGAACACAACAATTACAATTGGTATTAACGACGGGGAAAAGCAAAATAACTCAAGCAAGACTAACGACAAGCTCGTCTTTGAAGCCAAGGGTCAAGTCGTCCTCTTCGACGGCTTCCTGCGCGTTTATGGCGGCGGTAAAGATGACACAATTTTGCCAACCGTCAAATCTGGCGACCAGCTCCAACGCCACAGCGTCGAAGCCCGCCAAGTTTTCGCCCGGCCGCCAGCCCGTTATACCGAAGGTACGCTAGTCAAAAAGCTTGAAGAGCTCGGTATCGGCCGCCCGAGTACTTACGCCACCATCATGAATACCATTCAAACTCGCGGTTACGCCGAAAAAGGCGATTCCGAAGGTGTACCGCGCGATGTTATCTTATTGCAACTTATCGACAATAAGGTCGAGCGCGAGATTGTCCAAGAAAAGACCGGCTCCAACAAAGGCAAGCTTGTGCCGACGCCGGCTGGCGAGCTGATTAGCGGCTTTTTAACCGACCATTTCGACCGCGTCGTTGATTATGGCTTTACAGCCGACGTCGAGAAAGATTTCGACGATATTGCCGGTGATCGCTTGGCGCGCAACACCATGCTCGAGAAATTCTACGCGCCATTCCACGCGCTGATTGAGCAATCTGGCAATATTGACCGCCGAACTGTCGGCGCCAACAGGGAAGTTGGTATTGATCCGAAATCTGGCAAACCAATTATTGCTCGCTTCGGCCGCTTCGGACCAATGCTGCAACTCGGCTCCAGCGACGATAAAGCCGACAAACCGCAATTCGCACCGCTGCCTAAGGGCGCCAAGATTGAAACCGTCACCCTAGAACAAGCTTTGCGTGCCTTTGAGCTGCCGCGCCTAGTCGGTCAAACTGAGGACGGACAAGATATCAAGGCTAACGTCGGCCGCTTCGGGCCATATATTCAAATCGATAAACTCTACGTCAGCCTGAAAGATATCGACCCGCGCGAAGTCACCCAAGAGCAAGCGCGCGAACTATACGCCGCCAAGCTCAAAGCCGAAGCCGAGAAAAATATCGCTGACTTTGGCGACGGCATCAAGGTACTCAACGGCCGCTTCGGTCCATACGTTACCGACGGCAGCAAAAACGCCAAAATCCCCAAAGACACCGATCCCAAAACCATTACTCGCGACCAAGCAGTAGAATTGCTCGCTAACGCCCCGCAAAAAAGGTCGGCGCGGCGCCAAATACGACGAAAGAAGTAAACATGGCAATCAAACTCCAACAAGTCCGACGTGTCCGCCGCTGGATGATGATTTTGCTGCTCGTAGTAGTAGTTATCGTTGTCTTCTCGCTAAATGTTCATAGGTCGTACCGCACCGACGATCATCCACGCCTGGGCAATGTCGCTAACGTCGACTCTGATATTCCGTATTGCGCCGGCCAAGACAAGCAGAAGTTTGATTTGTACACGCCAATCAACAGCTTGCTTAATACTCATACGACACCGTACCCGCTAGTTATTTATATCCACGGCGGCGGCTGGCATAAGGGTGATAAGCGCAATTCGCTGCTTGACTATTACGGTTCTAGTTTGACAGCGGCTGGTTTTGCGGTCGCCTCGGTCAACTACCGCCTAGCGCCCAAATACCACTATCCGACACAAAATAACGACGTTGCCTGCGCTATCGACACCATCGCCAAACTCGCCAGCTCTTATGACATCGACACCAACAATGTAATTCTTTTTGGCGACAGCGCTGGCGGGCTCTTAGCTATCGACTACGTCTTAACTCGCCAAGACAGCCCAATTACTGTCCGCGGCGTGATCAGTTTTTATGGTACCACCGACCTGGTCAACCAATTACAACGCACCAAGCGCAACCCAAATGCTTACAAATTCCTCGGCACCCGCAATGTCGATACTGCCCGCGTCGCCAGCCCGCTATACCAACCGATTACCAAAACGCCGCCGCCGTTTTTGTTTTTCCACGGCATCAAAGACAGTATTGTGTCGATTGATCAGGCTTACAAGTTCTACCAGCGTATCTTGGCCTACCAGCCGAGCAGCCGCTTTATTCGCGTTGCCAATGCCGGCCACGGCTTCGACGACAGTGGACGCAGTACCAAACCGACCAGCGACGAAATTCGCCGCACACTTACACTGTTCGCCCTCAAGCATATCAACAACGACCAGTCAGAAACTCAGGAGCAAACCACGCCAGAAAAAGTCCAGATATTATTAGACAATGATTAAGCTGTTTAATCAGCTAATTATTCATTGGTGTTTTGAATAAGCTTTGCTCAATAAACAATTATATTTTGTGATAAACTGTTAAATTAACCAACATCGGTACCACCTTAACACCTTAAACTTTGACAAAAATAGGTATTATTGTTAGCCTAGACATTATTCTTTATTAAAAAAAGTAGCAAAAAAGTATTTACCATAAGCGTCTATATTGTGATACAATATAACTAGTTAGTATTTGATTTGACAATCTAACTACTATGTATTATAATCAGATACGAAATTACGATATCAAACTAAAATCACTCTCGAGGGGCGGGGAGTGGAGATAAAAGGATAAGGATCGCATGACCGAAACTACCGGTACACCTGCTGTGGAGATCATCAAGACAGCAATTGAGGATATTCTTAAGACTATAGACCAAGAACGCGAACGCGAAATTATCACGCGCCGTTTTGGCCTATATGAACGCCGGGAAACGCTTGAGCAAATCGGCGAGCTGCTCGGCATCACTCGCGAACGTGTCCGCCAACTCGAAAAAGCCATCTTAGCCCGCCTCAAAACCGCTGCCGCCGACGGTAAAATCCCCGCCATTAGCGACGCCGAGCGCCTAATTATCCGCGACCTTTCCGAAAACGGCCGCGTTGGCCGCGTCCAAGACGTCGCCAACCGCCTCTCGAAAGACAAAGCTTCCAATAATACCCGAGCTCACGTTGCCTTTATCGGCGAACTGTCGCCGCGCTTCGTTATAATCAACGAAACCGACAATTACCACCAGGGCATCAGTATCGCCGAAAACGGTAATGAGAAGAAAATCCGCGGCGACATCGATAGCATTGTTAAAACCATCAAAAACCACGGCCAGCCAATCGACATCGAGAGCTTGCATGGCATGTTGACTTTCGAAAGTCCGTCCCAAATCCGCGGCCTGGCCAGTTTATCCAAAAAACTAGCCAATCTCAAAGACGTTTGGGGTCTAGCCAAGTGGCCAACTGTCAATCCTAAAAACATCCGCGACAAAATCTACGTTATTTTGGCAGGCAATGGCAAGCCGATGCACTTTTCCGACATTTCTAAAGCCATCAAAGAAAGCGACTTCAAGCGCAGAAACGTTACCACTCAAGCTATCCACAACGAACTCATCAAAGACAAACGCTTCGTCCTAATCGGCCGCGGCATTTACGCCCTCGACAGCTGGGGCTACAGCAAAGGCACAGTTTCAGACATCATCGCCGACATTTTACGCAAGGCAGGCGAGCCGCTCCACCGTGACGAAATTGTTAGGCGCGTGCTCAAGAGCCGCCAAGTCAAAGAAACAACTATTCTGCTCAATTTGCAAAGCAAAGCCATGTTCAAGCGCGTCGCCAAAGCGACTTACACCATCGCCGAACCGCAGCAATAATACACCCAGCCTCGCTACTTAACCTAGTGACTAATTTGGCTTTGCCAGGCTTAGAATAACGCGCCCGGCTAACCCGCTAATTCTTTGTTTCAATCCGCTTAATCTTGCAAAAATAACAGAGGTATGATATAATGGAAGTATAGCTATGTCATTTATCACTTCTGTTATTGCTCTATTGTTGCAATGGTATGTCTGGGGGCCGTTGGTTATTGTGCTGTTATATCTAACTTGGCGCAATTATCGCAGTATTGATGTAATAAAGAACGTTGAGAGCGTCTTGTTAACCCTCGAAATTCCAAAAACCAACGATAAGTCTGAGCTGGCCGCCGAGCAAATGTTCGCTAGCCTCCATGGTATTTTGCGCGATGCCCGCGAGCTGAAAGCTAACAATGGCTATCAGGAGCACCTAAGTTTCGAGATTGCCTCGGTGGGGGGGCGAATTCAATTTTACGTATGGACGCCGAAATCGTTGCAAAGCTTCGTCGAAGGCCAGATTTACGCCCAATACCCGCAGGTACAAATTCATAAGGCCGAAGAAGATTACGTCGCTCACGAACGCCACCACAGCGTAGTCTACACTTCAGAGATTACCTTAACCGATAAGGAATTTTTGCCGATCAAAACCTTTCAGAGCTTTGAAGTTGACCCGCTAGCTGGCATCACCGGCACGCTCGCCAAGCTCGAAGATACCGACGAAGAAATTTGGATACAGATGCTAGTACGCCCGGTCGCCGACAGCTGGCACAAAGAAGCCGACGCTTGGATTCAATCGGTCAAGGCAGGCGGCTTCAACCTATTCGGCACCGACGGCATAGGCAAGTGGATTGCCGGCCTATTTTCTGCCCTGTGGCAACCGCCCGAGCAAGCTGGCGCCACCGGCCCAGAACTGTCAGAGCGCGACAAAACCCGCATATCTGAAGCTGAAAAAAAGGCGACCAAACTCGGCTATCAAGTCAAAATCCGCGTCGCCTACCTAGGCGAACGCACTAGCGATGCCAAATTACGCATGCAAGGAATCATTGGTACTTTCAAGCAGTTCAACTCGACCAATCTAAACGGTTTCAAGATGTCGAACGATAGCTTCGCCAAAGAAGCTCTCGCCAAATATAAGACCCGCCTCTTTGCTGACCGCGGTTATCTGATGAACATTGAGGAGGTCGCCAGCGTTTACCATTTACCGCATACTAACGTCGAAACGCCGAACATTGTCTGGGCTAGCACAAAAACCGCCGAACCGCCGCCGAAGTTGCCAGTCCTAACTGGCGACCCAGCGCATGATGAGAATATCTCGGCCTTTGGCATGACTAATTTTCGCGGTATCAACCATCAATTCGGTATGCTGCGCTACGACCGCTCGCGCCATGTTTACATCATCGGCCAGACGGGAGCAGGGAAGAGCGGTTTGCTGGAGTTATTTGCCCTCAGCGATATTTTCCACGGGCAAGGCTATGCTATCATTGATCCGCACGGCGACTTTGCTATCAATAATATGCGCTTTATCCCAGGCTCACGGCTGCAGGATGTTGTTTATTTCAACCCAGCGGACACGCAATACCCGCTTGGTTTCAACCCATTAGAGGTCACTAATCCTTCACAAAAAACTAATATCTCATCAGAAGTTATTGGCGTGCTGAAGCGTATGTTCGGCGACTCTTGGGGTCCACGCCTCGAGTACATCTTGCGATATACCATTTTAGCGCTGTTAGACCGACCCGAGACTACCATGCTCGATATTACTCGTATGCTTACTGACAAAAAGTTTCGCAAAGACACACTCAGTTACTGTAAAGACACCGTGGTACTGCAATTTTGGAATGTCGAGTTTGCTAGCTGGACCGACAAATTCCAAGCTGAAGCCATCGCGCCAGTCCTCAATAAAGTCGGCGCCTTTACCGCTAATCCAGTTATCCGCAACATTATCGGCCAACCGAAATCGACTTTTAACATCCGACAGATTATGGATGAAGGCAAGATTCTCGTCGTCAATTTGAGCAAGGGTCTAATCGGCGAGGATAACGCCGGTATTCTCGGCTCGTTTCTGGTCACCAAAATTCAGCTCGCCGCCATGAGCCGCTCCGATATCCCTGATATCAAGGATCGCCGGCCGTTTTACCTGTACGTCGACGAGTTTCAGAACTTTGCTACTGATTCATTCGCCACTATCTTGTCGGAAGCGCGCAAATACGGTCTTAACCTGACTGTCGCTAACCAGTACATCAGCCAGATGGAAGAAACTGTTCGCGATGCAGTCTTTGGCAACGTCGGCACCGTAATTAGCTTCCGCGTCTCTGCCGACGACAGTCCGATTCTCGCCAAACAATTTGAGCCGCAGTTCGAGCCAAATGACCTACTGCAGATGCACAATCGTAACTTTATCATCAACATGGTCATCAACGGCGAGAAGGCCCCGGCCTTTAGCGCCAAAACACTTAATCTGCCAACTGCGCAAGACGATAACACCGGCCGGATTATCCAGTGGACGCGCGATAATTATAGCCGCAACCGCAGCGATATTGAAGCCGATATCGCCAATCGAATCCTGCCGCCAGAAAACCTAGTCGTCAAGAAGCCTGGTCCCGCCTATACGCCGCCAAAAACACCCGAACAGCGAGCCGCCGATCGCGCCGCGCGCCAAGCCGCCAAGCAGCCGCAAGACCAGACCCAGCCAATTGCCAAACAGCCTTCGGTCAAACTTGACAAAGGAGCTGTTGGTTTGCTACAAATAGACCACGGTCAAAACAGCAAAGACGCTGCAAAAGCCGCGGCGGCTAATGACTCTGGCGCATCTAAAGCCGCTGCTGACAGAGAAGCTACAACCGCTACTAATAGCGATGACAGCAAACCAAAACGCAAACGTACTCGCAGCCGCCGGCGCAAAACTCCAGCGACAGCTACTTCCAATTCGTAATCAACTATTGCTATGCCTCTACCGTTAGAAATAGCCACCACGCCGCATGCTCATGACGCTCAAGTTGGCGAGATTATTGATCTATTATGCAAGCCCAGTATCTGCGGCCCAATTTCAGACATACTAGGCCGAGATGCTTTCATGGAAGCAGCTACCGACCTAACGCAGCGTTTATACTTGGGTGAGTGCGCCGCTGCACTGGCCAGATACATCGATGAAAGCAGCAATATTATCAAACCAGTTGGCACAATTATCTATAGCCAGGACTCAAACGATCCTAAAATAGCAAATTTAGAACTAATCGTCGTACGAGAAAAATACCGCCGCCGAAAAGTTGGTACACGATTATTACAACTAGTCGAGACTGAAACAGCATTACGCGGCGCAACGCAATTACAAACACTAGCGCCCCAGAAAATGCCAGGCCTACAGAACCTCTTGGCAGGAAACGGCTTCTATTTCAGCTGCATGAAAGAGGACGGGGGTTTGTTTTTGCGGTATAAAAAAGATCTTAAAAGAAAAGACGACCAACAAAAAACGGGCCTACCGCCCGAATCTTTACAGAAACATTTTAGCTAATGCTTTATTTTAACCTGTAGTGTTATATTGAGGTACCGAAACGGTACAGTAGAAGTATAGCCAATTAAAACAATATTGTAAACCCCAAAAATAAGCGATATACTAAAAATAATTAAAAGGGGATTTACGATGAAACAACCGTATTCTATTGGATTAGATATTGGTACGAACAGCGTTGGCTGGGCAGTTATCAACGAAGACTTTAGTCTGTGTAAATATAAACATCAAAACATGTGGGGTGCCCATTTGTTTGATGAGGCGCAAAAAGCAGCCACTCGGCGGTCATTTCGCTCATCGCGCCGGCGACTCGCCAGACGAAAGCGCCGCATCACACTGCTCCAACAGATATTTAACGATGAAATTCAGAAAGTCGACCCGCATTTCTACCTCCGTTTATCCGAATCAATGCTCCATGTTGGCGATAAAAGTTCTACACTAGAATTAGACGCCAATATTCTATTCGCCGACCACTCTTTCACCGACAAATCTTACCGAGAAAAATACCCAACAATCTACCATTTGCGAAGTAGCCTATTTCACAACTCCGAAAAACAGGATATTCGCTTAGTCTATCTAGCGCTTCATCACCTTATCAAGTACCGCGGCAATTTCCTAATCGAAGGCGGAGTCGATAATGTAATCTCTTCGTTTGATAGTCAAAGCTTGCAAACTTTCATGGAATTTATCGGCGCTGACGATTCGACAGCTCAAAAGATTAAGGCGACTTTGCTTGACCGTTCTCTATCGCGTAGTACCAGAAAATCAGACATCATCAATCTACTACAGCCATCTCCCGACAACAAGAGGGCTGTCAGCGAAGCCGTCGGTGCAGCTATCGGCCTAAAATGGAACGCCAATAAACTATTCGAGGACGATTCTCTCGAAGCAAAAGGGGAGTTCTCGAATAAAAATTACGAAGAGCAACGAGATGAAATTGCAACCGCAATCGGCGACGATCGTTATGGACTAGTAGAGACTTTAGAATCAGTCTATCAATGGACAGTTTTCAGTCAATTCATCAGAAAAGATAGATGTCTGTCTGACATCATGGTCGAGAAATACGACGCCTACCGACAAGATTTATCCGACCTTAAAGCGCTATTTCACGAATTTCTACCCCAAAAATATAAGACGTTTTTTCATGGCGACGCTGCCGAATTTGAGCTATACAACAACCACAAACGAAACCTTGATGATTTATATAAATCTATCAAAAAACAACTCGGCGAAATTGCCAAAGACAACCCGCGCTACCAGCGATTTGAGAAGCGGGCTGAGCTAGAGGAATTTCTTTCTAGGCAACGCATTCGTGATAACGGTGCCATTCCGCATCAAATTCACCAGTACGAACTCGAGAAAATTATTGACAACCAAGCGCAATATTACCCGTTCTTAGCTCAAAATCGCAACAAAATCATCAGAATTTTTACTTTTAAACTGCCGTATTACATTGGGCCGCTGAAGACTGGCGGCAATTTTGCTTGGTCAGTCAAAAAGAAAGATGGCGTGATCTATCCGTGGAATTTCGACGAGATGATAGACGATGAAGCTTCGGCTGAGAAATTCATTGATCGAATGCGCAACAACTGTACGTATCTGCCAGACGAAGAAGTTCTTCCTAAAAACTCGCTGCTTTATCAAGAGTACGAAGTTCGAAACGAGCTGAAGAATGTGACTGTCAATGGCGAGAGATTAAGTCCTGACATTCAGAACCGCATCGTTGACGAGTTATTCACCAAAGAGTCTTCAGTTACTTACAAAAAGCTCGTCAAATATCTCTACGACAATCAAATATACAACACCGACTCTCTCATTATTTCCGGAACAGCCAAAGAGAAATCGTTTGCTTCATCGCGTAAGTCTTACCTTGATTTTACAAACAAAATCGGTATTGAGATTACGCCAAAAACTCAAAAAGCAATCGAAGAGGTTATCAAGTGGATTACCTTGTTTGAAGATAAAAAGATTCTAGCCAAAAAATTACAGAAGTACAGTGATATCTTTGACGATAATCAGCTTCGCGCTATTTTGAAGCTAAATTATAGCGGCTGGGGACGACTATCTCACAAGCTGCTTGACGGCATCACTGCGCACACACCTTACGGCGAAATGACTGTTATAGAGACAATGCGTAGCTCTAAAGATAACTTTATGCAGATCATCCAAAGCGATCGATACGAGTTCAAAAAGATTATTGACGATATCTTGTCGGCAGACCAGCGCACAGACATAGCCTACGACGACATTAAAAAACTCGCCGGATCGCCGGGCATCAAACGCGCTCTGTGGCGTAGCGTTAGAATTGTTGACGAGATTGTCGACACAATCGGCTACGAACCAAAGCTGATTAGCATCGAGATGGCCCGCAATGAAGACGAGAAAGTTAGAACCAAAAGCCGATATGGCCAGCTTGAAAAAATGTACAAGGAGCTTTACGGCAAAGAATATACTAAATCTGATATAAAATCGCAATTAGCCGAGTATAAAGATAGGCTAGACAAGAAAAAATATTACCTATACTTCCTCCAGAACGGTAAATGCGCTTATACAGGCGAGCCGCTTGATATTGAAAACGACCTCAGAGACAGTGAAATCGACCACATCTTGCCGCGGTCACTGACTAAAGACGATTCGCTAGACAATACTGTGCTGGTGCTACGCAAAGAAAACCAGCGAAAACTTGATGACTATCCTATCGCGCCCGATATCCAAAATCATATGCGCTCGATTTGGACATCTCTCAAAAACGCTAAGCTTATGTCGCAGCTTAAATTTCAGCGTCTAACGAACCAAAAGCAACTGTCTGAAGACCGCGTTGCTGGATTTGTCAATCGTCAGCTTGTTGAGACGCGGCAAATCACCAAACACCTCGCCAGAATGCTGACCGAAAAATACCACAATTCATCAACAGAGGTATTCACGATCCGCGCCGGCATGAGTTCTGAGTACCGTCGCATCCATGACTTGCCAAAATGCCGAGAAATTAACGACCTGCATCATGCCAAAGACGCCTATCTAGCCGCCGTCCTAGCTCAGTATGTAAAAATTCGCTACCCAAAACTAGATAACGCATTTATCTACGGTGAATACATGAAGTTCAAATCTAAAAAACAGACCGACACGGATCGCAGCAGCTTTATCCTCGCGTCAATGAACTACGATCTTACTAATACAGAGACTGGTGAAATTATCTGGCAAAGTAAAACCGAGCGTAATGTCATCGACCGAACAATGAAATACAATGATTGTCTGATCACAAAGAAAACTGAAATTGGCGACAATCAATTCTACGACCAAACTATTTACGGTAAAAACTCTGGCGCCACTATGATCGCTAGAAAGGCGAACCTACCAGTCGATAAATACGGTGGCTATTCAGGGAGAAAAGCGGCTTATTTCACGGCTATAAACTATCTCAAACAGGTACGAAATAAGGACGTCTCGGTCAATGAAATCGTCAGTGTCCCAGCGCAGATTTATACACTAGAAAAGACCAGATCAGACTCAATCAATGAATATATCAGCAACAATTACAAGCAAGCTACGGTACTTCTTCCTAAAATACCAATCAATCAAAAAATTGAATATGACGGCAATGAGCAATTCGTCGTTGGCAGTAGCGAGGTTACTAATGCCAAACAGCTGAAGCTACCTTATGATATCGAATATGCCGTAGCGATAGCCTTAAAACGGAGAATTCCGCGTGTCACAATTTCAGAGAAACAAGCTAAAGAAGACGACAACCTGCGCGATAAGCGCGCTAAACAAATCGAAAAAAGAGATAAAGTTATTAGCGGAATAAAGAGGTTCTGGGAAGTTTACACCGATAAGCTGAGCAGCCAGTACCAACAATTTGGTAACGCCGTCGAAAAAGCGAAGGCTGCCAGTAGTAAATACCAAGCAATGTCTGTAGATGATAAGATTAAGGTTATAGGGTTAGTCTTAGTGGCTACACACGCTGGATCGGGGCGCGTAGATATGAAAAAGAACTTCCCAAAACTTCAACTACCAAGTGATTTTGGTAGAATGATAGGCAAAAATCTCGACCCAACCAAACTTACTTTCGTTTACGAATCTATCACTGGACTGCACCGCCGAAAATTAGACGGAAAAACATTAGAGCAGGGCCGTTAGCATGTCTTGGCGAACCGTCATCGTCAAGAATCGTTGCAAACTAAGCTACAAAAACGACTACATGCTCATCATTAGCGATGGCAAGGAAAAAGCGCTTCACATCAGCGAAATCGGCACTTTAATTATCGAAAATACCGCCGTCAACATCACTGCTTATCTGCTTTGTGAGCTAGCTCGCTACAAGGTGAAGATAATCTTCTGTGATCATCAGCGCAATCCATACAGCGAAATAATACCGTATTACGGCGCGCATAATGCCAGCAAGCAAATGCGCCGCCAAAGCCAATGGCCTCAAACTACCAAAGATAAAATCTGGCAGAGAATCGTTGCCCAAAAAATCATCAAGCAAGCTCAGGTAGTCTATAGAGAGACCGCCAACCAGGACTCCTGCGAAACGCTCATGAATTTTGCCGCATCAGTATTACCCGGAGATACTACCAATCGGGAAGCGCATGCCGCCAAACTCTACTTCAAAGAACTATTTGGTCCGCAGTTTTCGCGCGACAGCTCCAGCGACATAAACGCAGCGCTTAACTATGGTTACGCAATTCTCCTTTCAGCTTTCAACAGGGAAATTACTTCAGCCGGCTATTCAACAACTATGGGGGTCAATCATTGCAATGAATACAACCCTTTTAATCTCACCTGCGACCTCATGGAGCCGTTTCGTCCTGTAGTTGACCGCGAAGTTTATAAATGCCGCAGCTTCGCTTTTGATGACTTCTTCAAAAGCCGCCTAATTGAGGTCCTCAATCACAAAGTCATGATACTCAACAAAGAGCAATTCTTGTCAAACGCAATCAGTATTTATGTTAAATTATTTTTTAGAGCGATGGAAGAAAATAGGGAAGAAGAGCTTCCTGAATATGAATTAATCTAATGATGAAAGTACGCTATATGAGAATGATTTTATTTTTTGACTTGCCAATGGTTAGCGCTCGCGAACGGAAAATATACGCGACATTTCGCAAACAACTTATTCATGAGGGATTTGTGATGATGCAGCAATCTGTTTACAGCAAATTAGTTCTCAATTCTACCAATGAAAAATTGACATATGACAGAATTAAGAAAATCATACCCGACAATGGCGTTGTTCAGCTATTAACAATAACCGAGCGACAGTTCGCCTCAATGGAATATCTGGCAGGGGAGTATGACGAACTGTCCATTCAGAGCACCGACAGGACGGTAGTTCTATGAAATTAACTATCTCGGGATTTGATAATACGCTAGCCCTGCCAGACGATGGCGGTATCGCAACTTTGGTTATCCATAACGATATATTCTTCAGAAAAATTGTCGAGGGTATTCTTGATATGTACACCAAAAGGGAAGAGAATAATCGCACCGTTATTTACAATAACGAAAATGGCCTTCTGAATTTAACAAAAGACACACTAATCGTCACCGACTTGTATTCCTACGACCTATCCAGCCGAACTATTACAACAGCTCTTTATAAAAATATCCAAGACAGCAGCGACCTAGATCCAATTAAACTAGCCCAAATCGAAAAAGAGATTTTGGATGTTCTTAGCGCCATCAATACTGGATTCTCACAAAACTTGAACTATCAAACAGAGATAAACATTGGTGACATTATGAAAATGGCGCATGTAGAATTGGAGGCGAACACGGGGAATAACTATATTGACAAGCTTTATGGTATTATAGACTCAGCGCAGCAATTGTTGTCAAAGCGTTTGGTGATTCTGATAAATCAGCGCCAATTGCTGTCGCACAGCGAGCTGCAGGCACTTTTACAATACGTGCAAAATAATCATTTTTCAGTACTTTTTATTGAGAAAAACTGTAAGAATAAGTTAAACGAGGAAAACGTCCTTGTCGTTGATGACGATCTATACGATTTCAGTACTAATTCATAGTAACATATGGTAAGCGCTACCACGTTTACCCCTGTAAAACTTCACAATTGAGGTTTTACAGTAGTGTTATATTGAATGGTGCTGAAACCAAAAGCTTTTTGACAGCTAGTACTTCTCCGTTTTACAGTAGTGTTATATTGAATGGTGCTGAAACACAAACCTTAATTAATAACGTGATTCCTCAGTTTTACAGTAGTGTTATATTGAATGGTGCTGAAACGCAAATCGGCTCAGTGATTGGCTCTGTCATGTTTTACAGTAGTGTTATATTGAATGGTGCTGAAACAAGATCCAAGCGACATCTTACGCGAGCTGAGTTTTACAGTAGTGTTATATTGAATGGTGCTGAAACTACACATTCTCAATTCCAGGAGCGGCGGCAGTTTTACAGTAGTGTTATATTGAATGGTGCTGAAACAAACACGTTGGTGATTATCTTCTGAGCGACGTTTTACAGTAGTGTTATATTGAATGGTGCTGAAACTGGCCGTGCCGTCTGTATCATCGATTTTCCGTTTTACAGTAGTGTTATATTGAATGGTGCTGAAACGCTTCCGCCTGGCACTCGCAACACTTGGCCGTTTTACAGTAGTGTTATATTGAATGGTGCTGAAACATGAACAAAGCATGAGCGCCGAGTGACGTCGTTTTACAGTAGTGTTATATTGAATGGTGCTGAAACGAATATCGTCGGCACGATCGCAGGGGCGATGTTTTACAGTAGTGTTATATTGAATGGTGCTGAAACACTTCTCCCGTGATCTCCTCGATCTTTTCCGTTTTACAGTAGTGTTATATTGAATGGTGCTGAAACATCGTCACGGCGTATTTGCCTTGCCCGTCAGTTTTACAGTAGTGTTATATTGAATGGTGCTGAAACCGGCAAGGTTATCAAAAATAGCTTATTTGCGTTTTACAGTAGTGTTATATTGAATGGTGCTGAAACGGCAGCTGGCGACGGTCACGATACGGTTTTGTTTTACAGTAGTGTTATATTGAATGGTGCTGAAACAGAAGTTACTGCTACGCTCTACCGCGAAGAGTTTTACAGTAGTGTTATATTGAATGGTGCTGAAACTGAATATCGTCGGCACGATCGCAGGGGCGATGTTTTACAGTAGTGTTATATTGAATGGTGCTGAAACACGGCGTCCAGGTTCGCAAAGCTTTAAGCAGTTTTACAGTAGTGTTATATTGAATGGTGCTGAAACCTTGTCGAGCGCGGACAGGTTTACGTTTTTGTTTTACAGTAGTGTTATATTGAATGGTGCTGAAACAGGAGGGCTACGAAGCCGAGCGCCAGGAGGGTTTTACAGTAGTGTTATATTGAATGGTGCTGAAACTGCTAAACTGGGCGAAGTCGCTGCTGACCGGTTTTACAGTAGTGTTATATTGAATGGTGCTGAAACGGCCACGCCACTCCAAATTCGATAGCCCTCGTTTTACAGTAGTGTTATATTGAATGGTGCTGAAACAACTGAACCATATCTATCTGCAGACCGAGGGTTTTACAGTAGTGTTATATTGAATGGTGCTGAAACGTCAAACTCCTGAGCAGCCTCACGCTGTCAGTTTTACAGTAGTGTTATATTGAATGGTGCTGAAACCTTATGTAAAAGTTAAAGATAACCAAACCGGTTTTACAGTAGTGTTATATTGAATGGTGCTGAAACCATTGTGCAGATCATTGGCGTAGTGCTTTAGTTTTACAGTAGTGTTATATTGAATGGTGCTGAAACGCGCCGCCGACAAGCTGAAAGCCGCCGCGCGTTTTACAGTAGTGTTATATTGAATGGTGCTGAAACAAGGCTCTCTGGCGCTCGTACATAATCGCCGTTTTACAGTAGTGTTATATTGAATGGTGCTGAAACTAAGCATCCTTAATACCAAAAGTGCTGGTAGTTTTACAGTAGTGTTATATTGAATGGTGCTGAAACGTAAAGCCTGACAGCGTCTTCCCATACATCGTTTTACAGTAGTGTTATATTGAATGGTGCT
>ERZ773100.681-NODE-681-length-16760-cov-32.220353_pt1 | contig 16760 bp, 17 predicted proteins | sample MGYA00511119_ERZ773100 | MGnify/ENA primary metagenome ERZ773100 (study PRJEB29015, sample SAMEA2738000) | human oral metagenome | biome: human oral; feature: human-associated habitat; material: dental | place: China | collected 2111 ...
TCTGCGCGCCCCAGTAGCGGTCGGAGGCGACCTCGACGGTGCCCATGGAGTCGGACTCGGTGCGCGTGGTGACAGCCTGGTCGGGCGTCGTTGCATCAGTTGTCATGAGACAAGGCTATGCGCTCGGCGTTCCCGCAGTGCGCGGACAAGCACGGTGAAGCGCATTTCGTCCGCTTCGATCCTCATCCTCGAGCCGATTCTCCGAGCAGCTGGAGCAGGACCGCAACACATGAACACATGCACAGCTGCCCGCCCGGCTGCTCGGAGAACCGCGGAGAGCGCAGAGCGGGGTCCTGTACCGTGCCATTGGGCTCATAGCCCAATGGCACGGTACAGGACCCGGGCGGCGTCACGCCTCGCTGCTCTTCTCAGGGTCTTTCAGGCGCAGCGTGTAGACGGCGTAGGCGGCGGGAACCGCCATGCACACTGCGACGACTCCGTAGGACAGCGCAGCATTGGAGTGGTCGATGACCCAGCTCTGCACCAGCGGCATGGTCGCACCGCCGATGATGGCCATCACCAGTCCTGCGGCCCCGAACTTGGTGTCGGCGCCCAGACCTTTGAGGGCCTCCCCGTAGATCGTGGGGAAGAGCAGGGAGATGCAGGCCGATAGCGAGACCACGGCGATGCAGCCGACCAGGTTGACGCTCGACATGGCGAAGAGCGACAGGCCGACGCCCAGGCAGCACATGATGAGCATGAGCTTGCGCGCATCGAGCCAGCCCATGAGCCCCACCATGGCGAAGCGGGCCACGAGGAAGATGATGAGGCTGGCCTGGAGCCAGTACCCGGCGACCGCATCACTGACGCCCAGTGCGTCGGTGACGTAGTGGAGGGTGTAGGTCCAGATGCAGGTCTGCGCGGCGATGTTGAAGTACTGCGCCACCACGCCGAAGCTGTAGCGCTTGTTCTTCAGCAGTCGCATGAACCTGCCTCCCTCGGAGGCCGCAATGGGCTCCTCCTTGCGCTCCTTGCGCACCTTGACGAAGCCGATCGAGACCGCCAGCAGGAGGTAGAGGATGCCCAGGGCCACGTAGGGGCCCATGACGGCCTGGAGCTCGGAGCTGCGGGTGGCCACCAGCTCCTGCTGGGACATGGCAGCGCGCTCAGCGGCAGTGGTGGTGTTGATGTGGGGCAGGATGAGGACGGCTGCGATGAGCACGCCGAGGTTGGAGCCGATCGGGTTGAAGGCCTGGGCGAAATTGAGCCTGCGCGTCCCGTTCTCCTCGGGGCCCATGGCGATGACGAAGGGGTTGGCGCTGGTCTCCAGGATCGACAGCCCCGATGCCAGGGTGAACAGGGCCGCCAGGAACAGCGAGTATGTCATGACGTGGGCCGCGGGGATGAACAGCAGCGCGCCGGTGGAGGCCAGCCCCAGACCGATGACGACTCCGCCCTTGTACCCCAGGCGGCTGTTGATGAAGGAGGCCGGGATCGCCAGGCAGAAGTACGCACCGTAGTACGCAGACTGCACCAGCGAGGACTGCACATTGCTCATGGAGAAGATGGAGCGGAAGACCTTCACCAGTGGGGCCGTCAGGTCCGTGGACAAGCCCCATGAGGCGAAGCAGGTCACCAGCAGCGCGAAGGGCAGTCCCATGCCCGCATAGACGAAGCGGGGCCGGCCCTTGGAGGACGCATCGGGATCAAGCGCATCGGGCGCACCGGAACCGCCGGCGGCCGGAGGCCCCGCCGTATCCTCGCCGGCGGAATGCGATTGTTGACGGGACATGGCTGACATGGACGATATGGATGCGGATGTGGAGGTCATGAGCTCTGCTCCATTGCAGGTGGACGGATTACGAATGCGGACGGGGCATTGAAGAGGTGGCGAGGAGGGGCGGGACCGTGGCGCGGGCAGAGCGCACCACCGCGGTCACAGGACCCCCTTCTTGAGGATGAGGTTCCCGTACAGCGCGGTCTCGCCGGTCAGCACGACGGCGTAGACGCTGGGGGTGTGCTCGTAGAAGGCCATGCGCTCGATGGTCCGGGCCGTCACCGGCCCGGCGGAGGCCTCGGCCTCGGTCCAGATCTGCTCGTAGACGTCCCACACGGGCGGCCTGGGGTCGTCCCCCACCGTCTCCATGAGCGCCACCTGGTAGTCGGAGTAGCGGTCCAGGGGCATGAGGGTGAGGATCGAGCGCAGCAGGTCGGGGATCATCAGGCCATCGGCGCGCACGGTGCGCGGGTGGAGGTGGTGTCCGGGGAAGTTGGCGTCGGCCAGGAGGATCTCGTCGCCGTGCCCCATCTCCATGAGGATGCGGACCAGTTCGGGCGACAGATTGGCGGGGATGTTGCGGAGCATGATGGTTCCTTCCGTTGAGGATTGGCTGAGGAGTGGCAGTGGGGTCCGTGCCGGGATCTGAAATGCGCCGGCGCTCAAGGGACGCCAAGGCGAGCCGCTGCCAACGCAGCAAAGCAAGACGGCACGACGGCAACGCGACAACGCTGCATCGTCATAGCGGTGCATCGCTGATGCGTGCGGTGCGGCCCGCCCGGGCCCCCATCTCTCGGGCGGGCCGCTGTGATCGGTGCTGGTATTACTGGCGCTTGGCCTCGGCGAGGCGGTTGCGCATGGCGGTGAAGGCCGCGGTGTCGTCCTGGTCGTCCTGCGGTGCCAGCACCGTGCGGGGGCAGGAATCGCTCAGGATCTGACCGCGGTCCTCGGGGCGGGTGACGCCCAGGGCCTCGAACTGGGCCAGGAGGTTGCCGGTGGCACTGGCCTCGACAGCGCCCACGATCACCTCGCGCCCGCAGGCGGTGGCCGTCATCTGGGCCAGGAGGCGGTTGCGCGCACCGCCCCCGATGAGGTGGATGGGAGCGGACGCCTCCAAGCGGGATCCCGCCAGCGAGGCGAGTTGCTCGGCGTAGGCCGCGTGGGCGCAGGCCAAGGACTCCAGGATGAGCCGCACGGTCTGGGCCCGGCCTTCCGGTGCTGTTCCGTAGTGCTCCTGGCACCACCGGGCCAACTTGCCCGGCATATCGCCGGGACGGGCGAAGACCTCGTCGTCCGGGTCGACAACGACGCCCAGTGAGGGCTGCTCGCCGGCGGCCCGGACCAGGGAGGCGACATCGTCGTCGTTCCAGGCCCGCTGGCATTCCTGCAGCAGCCAGAGCCCGGTGAGGTTGCGCAGAAGACGCACGCCGCCGTCGGTGCGGACCTCGTTGGTCAAACCGGCCTCGAGCACCTGCCGTTCCAACAGGGGCTCGGGCAGCGTTGCCCCGATGAGGCTCCAGGAGCCGCAGGAGATGAACAGGGCCGTCTCCTGCGGCTCCAATCCCAGGGCGTGCACGGCGCAGGCGGTGTCGTGCCCACCGGGGCGCACGATCGAGGTGCCCGTGCCCTCGACCCGGCCGGCGACGGTGGCGTCATCCACCAGGGGCGGCAGCCACCTTGGGGGCAGGCCCACCGCCTCCACCATGGGAGCCGACCATTCCTGGGCCCCGGGGGCGGCCATCTGGGTGGTGCTGGCAATGGCCCGCCCCACAGACGCCGGGGCGCCGAGGCTGTGGGCGAGCAGGTCCGGAAGCGGCAGGAGCAGGCCGACCTGATCATGCAGTCCGGGATCCTCCTGGAGGTCGGCGTAGACCTGGTAGGCGGTGTTGATCTCCAACGGGGCGATCCCGGTGGCCCGCCATGCCTCCTCCCGGCTGATGCGGGCATCGAGCCCGGCGGCATGGCGCGACATGCGCTCGTCGCGGTAGGCCCGCGGCGGACGCAGGAGTCGCCCCTCGTGATCCAGCAGCCCGTAGTCGACTCCCCAGGTGTCGATGCCGATGCTGTCGGGCTCGGCGCCCAGGGCCTCCCGGCCCCGGGCCAGACCGGTCCTCACGGCGCCGGTCAGGGCCTCAATGTCCCAGCACAGCGCTCCTTCCTGCCGCTGGGCCTGATGCGGGAACCGGTGGACCTCCCTCATCGTGAGCACGCCATGGGACAGCACCCCCAGGATGGCGCGGGCGGAGCTGGAGCCGAGGTCGAGTGCGACGGCGCCGTGGGAACCGGTCTGGCTCATGGTCGTCCCCTTACCGGTAGATCGGGCCGAAGGTGGAGCAGGCGCGGAAGTCGGCGCTCTCCAGGTCCGCCGTGCCGAAGGGGATCCACGCCTTGGGGCGCATGATCCGCTCGGTGGGCACGTTGTGCATGTAGACCGGGATGCGCAGCATGGAGGCCAGCGTGATGAGGTCGGCCCCGAAGTGCCCGTAGCCGGTGGCCGTGTGGTTGGCTCCCCAGTTGGCCATCCAGTCGTAGACCGAGGCGTGGGCGCCCTTGCCGGTCAGCCGCGGCACGAAGAAGGTCGTGGGCCACAGCGGGTCGGTACGGCCCTCGATGATGTCGCGCACCTCATCGGGCAGCTCGATAGTCCAGCCCTCCGAGATCTGCAGCGCCGGCCCGAGGCCCGCGACGAAGTTGAGCCGTGAGGCCGTCACCGGCATGCCCCCGGCGGTGACGAAGTGGGTGGAGAATCCACCGCCGGGGAAGTACTCGGCGTTGGCGGCGTGGAAGGTGGTGGCCTTCAGGTCGGCCGCGATCTCCTCCTCGGTGATCTCCCACCAGGGCTTGATGACCGGGTTGCCCTCGGCGTCCTTCTCCTGACCGGTGGCGTTGAGGGTGGTGGCGCCGGAGTTGCGCAGGTCGATGAAGCCCTCGGCGGCCACGCCCTCCAGCTCGTAGCCGGTGACGCGCTTGACGGCGTCGGGGCTCCAGTAGGTGCGCACGTCGCTGAAGAGCTGGGGGCGGTTGGTCAGGACGGAGTTGAACAGCATCGCCAATCCGTTGCAGGCGTCCCCCTCGGTGGCGAAGACGACCTCCTGGCGCTTGCCGTTCCAGTCGAAGGTGGTGTTCAGGAGGGTCTCCATGATGTCACCGTTGGGCTTGTAGTCCGTCCACTGGCGCTGGCCCTGGAAGCCCGCGGCGATGGCGTTGTGGCCGCCGGCCTCCTCGACGAAGCCGAGCTCGGCCAGGCGCGGGTTGCCCTCCATGAGGTCGCGGGCGACGAGGACCATCTTGATGGAGTACTCGAACTGACGGTCGTACTCCTCCTGGGTGCGGGTGTTGGCCGGCAGGTTGCGGTTCTCGCCGATGGTCAGGTGCTCGCGCGCCCAGGAGATGGCCTTGTCGTACTCGGCGGTGTCGTAGATGCCGTTCTCAATGCGACGGTCGATCTCGATCATGTCGATGTACTCGGTGCGCATGCCCAGGTAGTCGGCCAGGAACTGCTCCGGTGGCCGGCACCCGGCGATGCCCATGGAGACCGTGCCCATGGCGAGGTAGCTCTTGCCCTTGATGAGGGAGACCCCGAGGGCCGCACGGGCGAAGCGCAGGATGTCCTCGACGACGTCGTCGGTCAGGCCGGAGTCGCCGGCATCCTGGACGTCGTGCCCGTAGATGCCGAAGCAGGGGATCCCGAGCTGGTTGTAGGCGGCGGCGGCCGCGGCCAGGGTCACGGCCCCGGGGCGCTCGGTGCCGTTGAAGCCCCAGATGGCGTGCGGGATGGAGGGATCGAGGTCGAGGACCTCGGTGATGTAGTTCCAGGAGGCCGTTACGGTGAGCTCAGCACCGACGTTCTCGGTGCGGAACTGCTCCTTGCAGGCGACGGCCTCACTGACACCGCCGATGTTGGTCTCGGCGATGACGCACCTGACCGGTGAGCCGTCGGGGTAGTTCAGGGACGAGGAGATCAGCTCGGCCACATCCTTGGCCAGTTGCGTGGTCTTGTCCTCAAGGGATTCGCGGACACCGTGGCGGCGGCCGTCGATGAGCGGGCGGATCCCGATGGCGGGATAACTGTGAGCAGACACGTGGTTAGACACGGTGAGTACCTCTCTTGCTGGGCGTCGGTGACCAGCGCCTCACTGATGTGAGCGCACACATTGATCCTGGCACCACCTCTCTTAGCCGTCAAGATACTTTTTGAAAATCAATGGTCTTGACATGAGAGCGCTCTCAAACCAGACTGCTCGCGTCACGTCATGCGCAAAGAGGCGCGCCGAGACGCCGCCCGGAGGAAAGAGAGACCCATGCTCCTGGAGCACGCCCGTACCGAGATCACAGCCGCCTGCCAGAGCCTCGCCCCCGATCGACTCATCGTCGGCACCGCGGGGAACCTGTCCATTCGCGAGGGCGACCTCGTCGCCATCACCCCGAGCGGCCTGCCCTACAGGGATCTTCGCCCCGATCTCGTGGCCGTCGTGGACTACGAATCGGGCGAGCAGGTCGAGGGCCCGCTCAAGCCCGCCAGTGAGCTGGATCTGCACTTGACGACGCTGCGCACGACCGGCCTGCCGGCAGTGATCCACACCCATTCCTACGCCGCCACCGCCGTGGCCAGCCTGGAGGGCGTCAAGGCCCTGCCGGCGGTGCACTACTACATCTCCATGTTCGGCGGTCCCGATGTGCGCGTGGCCGACTACGCCACGTACGGGTCGCCCGAACTCGCCCGCAACGTGGAGAGCGCGCTGCAGGGGCGCACCGCCGCCCTCATGAGCAACCACGGATCGGTCGTCGCCGGCCCCACCCTGGCGGAGACCTACGTTCTGGTCCAGGAGCTGGAATGGGTGTGCGAGCTCTACCTGCGCACGCTCAGCGCCGGAACCCCGAAGATCCTCGACGATTCCGAGATCGCCACCGTCATCTCCAAGATCAAGACATACGGCCAGAAGGCACCCAAGGCCCAGGACACCCACCCGGCTCACTAGAGCTGCAGCCGAAAGGCACCGGGAGCGGCATCAGGTCGCAGGCCGGGTCGACTCCCGGATGACGAGCCGCGCCGGCAGCAGCACATCCTCGGGCTCCTCGCCGTCGGCCACCGCGACGACCTGCGCCATGACGGCGCGGCCCAGAGCGCGGAAGTCCTGAACCACCGTCGTCAGCGAGGGAACGAGCATGCGGCTGGACGGCACATCGTCGAAACCGATCAGGCCCACATGATCGGGCACGCGATACCCGGCGTCGTGCAGCGCCCGCATCACCCCCAGGGCCAAGTCGTCGTTGGCCGCGAACACCCCGTCGGGAGAGGCCCCCAGAGCCACGGCCCCGGCACGGGCCCCGGCCTCCGCCGACCAGGCGCCTGAGTCGATGACGACGGCCTCCACCCCGGCATCGTCGCAGGTGCGCACGAATGCGTCACGGCGAGCGACGGCGTCGACATTGCTGAGGTCTCCGGCAACGTGAACCAGTCGTCTGCGCCCGGTGCGCAACAGGTGCTCCGTCGCGGCAACAGCACCGGATGTCTGATCAATGGCCACCGTGGTCACCCCATCGATCCCGCCCTGACCGGCCACAAGAATCCGGGGTCGGCTCGCCGGCTTGGTCCCGAGCTCATCCAGGGCCGCAATGCGCCGCGCCAGGATAATGGAGACCTCCACCCGATATCCGGCGAGCTCGTCGAGAGCCATGGCGACCGAGACCGAGGAGTCGTCCCGGGCCGAGACCACGACGAGCTGATAGCCCTCCTGCCGAGCGGAGTCCGCAATCGCCGCGAAAATGGCCGCCGTGCCATGACTGAGCTGCGAGGTGAGCAGCACGCCCACTGTGCGACTGCGACCGGCCGCCAGCGACCGCGCCGCAAGATTGGGACGGTAGCCGAGACGCTCGATGGCGGCGTTGACACGGGCACGGGTCTCGGGGCGCACCGAGGGATGATCGTGCAGGACGCGCGAGACCGTTTGCTGGGACACGCCCGCCTCACGGGCGACATCACTCATCACCACCGGGCGCACGCGCACCTCACCTTCCTTGCGACCCCTCATTCATTGATTCCAGCACCATGATAATAGCCGTCGGTAATAGGTGCCTCACAGGCAACACCAAGACCCATTCCAGACGGAAAATGTTATGCTCTTAGCACCCAAAAGGAAGGACTCATTATGAACGACAACGGGGCCTACGACAGACTGTCCGGCAAGGCCAAGGAGGTCGCCGGGAAGGTCACGGACGATAAGGAGACCGAGACCGAGGGCAGGCTTCAGCAGGCCGAGGGCAGGGTCAAGAGCGCCGTCGATGACGCCAGGGGCGTGGTCGAGGGGGCCGTGGACCGCCTCAAGAACGACAAGTAGCTGATGCAGCTGATGGGGAGCTCACCGGGCTCCCCATCAATGCATCGCAGGCGGCGTGCCACCCTCGGAGCCGGCGTCCGGGCTCAGGCGCGCGATCAATGCGCGAACCGGTAGCCGCTCCTTCACGAGCCGGAGTCAGCGTGAAAGGCCTTGTACAGGGTCAGTGCCAGCACGGTGCGGTCGGTGGCCTGCAGCTTGCGCAGCAGGGCGGAGACATGATTCTTGACCGTGCCCTCGGCAAGCACCATGCGAGCGGCGATCTCCTGGTTCGTCAGCCCCTCGGCCACCAGCGCCGCAACCTCGCGCTCGGTCGGGGTCAGGATCGCCAGTACGGGCGGCTCGCCCTCCTCATCTCCCGAGGCGGCGAAGGCGAGGCGCTCCACGCGCGGGTCGATGACCAGGCCACCCGCCGCCACAGCGCGGACCGCCTCGGCCAAGGACTCGATCGAGGTGTCCTTCAGCAGGAACCCGGCCGCCCCAGCTGCAACTGCACCTTGGACGACGTCGGGATCGTCGAAGGTGGTCAGCACCAGGACCGGCAAATCCGGGTGCGCCCGGGAGCACTGCCGCGCGAGCTCGATCCCGTCCATCACCGGCATCTTCGCGTCCGCTAGGACGACGTCGACCTCCTCGGCGCGCAGCACCGCCAGGGCCTCGGCTCCGTGGGCGGCCTGGGCCGCCACGTCGATGTCGTTAACAGTGCTGAAGAGCATCATCAGTCCCCGACGCAGGAGCTGCTGATCGTCAACCACAAGTACCCGAATCGCAGCGTTCATGACGCCTCCGGACGAAGTGGGGTCGCGAGCTGCCGATACGGAAGCATCAGGGTGAGCAGGAAGGAGTCGCCGATCCTGCCAGCCGTCACTCTGCCTCCCATCTCGGCAGCGCGCTCGGACAGGCCGCTGACGCCGAACCCGGCGGAAGCGCCGTCATCCTCCCCCACCAGTGCCTGCGGAACCGCCTGCCGGCGGTCAGCGGGGATGTCGTTGGCCACCGAGATGAGGAGGCCGTCGCTGCTCGCAGCCGCCAGGATGTCCACCGTGCGCGCCCGGGAGTGTCTGAGGGCGTTGGTCAGCCCCTCCTGCACGGTGCGGTACATGAGGAGCTCGGCGGCCTCGGCGAGCTCGTACGGGCCGAGCTCGTCGCGGACCCTCACTTCCAGCCCCGTCCCGCGGAACGACGCCGCAACGGCCTCCAGGCCCGCGACGCCCCGGCCGTTCTCGGCGCGCACAGGGCTCAGGGCCCGCGCCCAGGTGCGCATCTCGCCGACCGCCTCGCGGCTCGTGCGCTCCGCCACCGCCACCTCGTTCCAGGCCTTATCAGGATTGTATGAACGCACACGGCTCGCGAACTCCAGGCTCATCCCGATCTGCGTCAGCCGGTGTCCCAGCCCGTCGTGCAGCTCGTGCGCGGCCCGCGCACGCTCCTGGGCAAGCATGAGCTCCTTCTCCAGCGCGGCCTCCCGACGGACGTTCTCCAGGGCCGCGTCGCGCTCGGTGATCGCACGGCGTTGGGCGGCCAGGGCGGCGTCGTACCTCGACAGAACCATTCCCAGAACAGTGCCCACCAGCATGAGGGTCATGATGGAGAGGACATCGGGCAGGGTCTCCGCCCATGAGTTTCCGAGGCTCAGGGACAGTAACGGCAGGCACACAGCGGATACGAGCACATCGCCAGCCAGGCTCGTGCGCACACCGATGTCAACGACCAGCAGCGCGGTGGCCAGCATGACAGCCGGCATGGAGAAGCTGACCCTACCCAGCAGGGTCGGCCCGATCAGGAGAAGCAGCACGACCACCGAGCAGGCCGCGCGTCCGCGACCGGGCGCGAGCCGTCGTCGTAGCGTCCACACGGCGCCGATCACGCCGGTCACGGCCAGGATGTAGCACAGAGCCGCCATCTCGGCCCCGGTGAACTCCGAGACTCCTACGGACTCGACAAGCGACCACCCGAAGAGCGTCAGGCACATCAGTGCGAGGATCTGCAGGACGGGTAGAAGAGCAGCACCCGTCGGCAAAGCATCCTTCGACCGATCCGGCCGGCCAATGACGTCTTGCTGCTGGGTGCTCATCCGCTCACCGTAAACCGGCCGGCACTCGGCAATCCCGTGACCGGGGTCACGAATATGCGCCAGGAATCCTGTCTTCGGTCACGCGAGACCTCCTCGGGCGAGCTCATAGCGTCGAAACATGACCCAACCACACACCACACGACGTCCAGACCCCGAGCCGAAGAGTACCGAGCCGCAGCAGCACCGTCCTCGTCTGCCAGGCTGGGCGCGCGCCCTCCTGGCGCTTGTCGCATTCATCGCTCATATGCCGTTCGTCCTGGCAATGATGTATTTCGTCACCCCGCTGAGTGAAGCGCTCAACTCGAGTGATCCCCTGCTCCGTATGGAGGCGGAAATTCTCGTCTGGTTAGTTCCTCTTCCCTTGTATCTCCTGTTCACCTTCCTGCTCACCCGGTACGTGGACCGCCGACCCATGCGCGTCACCGGCCTGACCATTAACCGCCGCGCGCTGCTCGGCCTGCTGGCCGGAACCGGGATCTCTGTAGCCGTCATCGGCGGGCTCACCGCAATCTTCCTCCTTCTCGGCATCGGAATCCGGGCCCCGGAGGAGGCGTGGAGTGGGTCGGCCATACTGCCGGTTTGGTTCATGGTCGTACATATCATCGTGTTCTGCTACATCTACCAAGGCATTGGAGAGGAGGCCGTGATGCGCGGCTATCTCCTGCAGAGCCTCTCCGATCACCCCAAGCGCGCCGTCTGGATCTCGGCAATCGTCTTCACCATCCCGCACCTGATCTCCAGCGGCGGCCAGCAGAACGCCCTGGATCACATCCTCTACCTCGCCACTCCTTTCGGATTCGCGCTGGCCGCCGCCTACCTCGCGTTGAGAATGCGCAGCGCCTGGGCCGCCGTCGGAATCCACGGCGGCTCCCACCTCGGCGACAAGCTCATCGGTTTCATGGGCGTGGGCCTCCCAGAAAATCGGCTCACGTGGATCGCGACCGGCCTGGCCTTCTGCACCATCGCTGCGCTGCTGGCCTCCCGGATCAGCAAGCAGCGCTGGACGGAGGTCGCCGCACGCGGACCCTACGCATTGCCGGACGGCCACTGAAAAGCCGCACTGACCAGCCGGCGGCTGAACGGCGCCCTCAGCCGCTGTCAGCTCCCAACTAGCGAGTTGTGCCCCGCCCCGGATCGGGGCGGGGCACAACTCAACACCAACCGCCTGTCACCACAGGGCCGGACCGATGTCCGCCCAGGCCAACCCCCAGGTCGGGTAGAAGGCGCCGATCCTGTTGCCGATCAGACCGACCAAGATTGCGGCCAGAGCACACGCGCTGATCAGGAGCAGCGTCCTGCCGGCCACGTGGACCACGATCCTTCCCCAGCCGCGAGCCGCACCGACCCAGGCGCTGGGGCCGGTGCTCGCCTCTGCCGCCCCGGTGTCGTTCTCACTGTCCCCGCCGTCCCCAGCTTCATCGCGCGCAGCCGCCCGGGCCGGGGCGACCAGGCATGCCAGAGTCGCCGCGAGCGTCAGCAGGAAGACCATGGTGATGACGCCCGTGCCTCGGATCTGGGTGAAGGAGCGCACCAGGCGGTCGCCCAGTCCGAGACTCCCCTCCTGCGCAGCCGGAGCCGGGGGCGCCTCGGCAGCCGGCGCCTCTTCGGATACGTCGGAGACTGCTGCATCGAGAGTCGGCGTCGGTGACGGAGTAGGAGACGGAGTCGGTAGCACGGCCCCATCCGGGTTGACATCCGGGCGCTGCGCCCACCAGGTGAGGAACGCCGAGGTCTGCTCCTTCCACAGAGCCCAGGAGTGTCCACCTTCAGGGGGCCTGACCACCTCAACGGCGTCCTCACCGGTGACGGCGGCCGGCAGGTCGGTGACCGTCCCGGCGGCCAGTGGATCGTCCTGCGCGCCCAGGAGCCACAGGCTGATCGGCGGGTGCTGGCGGCCCGCCACCAGAGCGCTCAAGGTATTGGCGTCACGGAGCTCGGGCGAGGCCAGTCCACCTTCAGCGGGGACGTCGTAGCCGGACAAGGAGCCCGCGGCCGCATAGACGTCCGAGCGCACAATGGTGGTCCACACCGCGCAGTAGCCGCCGGAGGAGACCCCGCCCAGGGCCCATGCCTGGCGTTCCTTACGGACTCCCGGGAAGGTGGCCCGGATCATCCTCGGCACGTCCTCCTGGATCCAGGTGCCCACCTTGGCGCGCCCGATGATGTCCGCGCAGTCGGGCGAGGAGCGCTGGGCGGCATCAGCGTTGAGCGAGGGCACGGCGACGATGGTCGGGGGCAGACGCCCGTCGTCGATGGCGGCCTGCAGCTGAGTGCCGAGGTCCAGTCCCGGGACAATGCCGTCAGCTGTGCCGGGCACGCCGTGCAGAAGGGTCAGAACGTTGTAGGACTTCCCATCCGTGGCGGAATACCCGCGCGGCGTCCAGAACCAGACCTCGTCCGTGATGCCGCTGGCGGGTCCGTGGAAGGTCGTCTTGAAGGTGTTCCCGCCTTCTGACGTCGCCTCCAGGGAAGCGACATAGGCCGGATCGGGAGTGGGCGGCATCTCCGATCCTGCGCTCGTGGGGGTGCTGTCGGCGCCATCAGCATCACCAGTCGGCTGCGGGCCGGCGACCGGTGCGAGCTCGGTCGGCCCCGAGGCATGGCCGGAGCCGGACGCCAGCTCGACGACCTGTCCGAGCGTGTTGGCGAACCGCAGCGTCGTATTGATCCGCGCCGTCGCCAGGCCAGTCACGAGAAGCTGACAGGCCAGGACCGCGGGCAGCGCCGCCAGCAGGAGACGATGGCGGAGCAAGGCGGAGCCCGCGGACGCGCTCTTCGCATGCTTAGCGGCATGCCCGGTGATATCCCCGGCCTCATGCGCAGAGCGCTGACGACTCAGGAGCCAGCACAGCAGGAGAACCGTCGCAGCCAGCGCAAGGACGGTGACGGCGGCGAATCCAATGACAAATCCCGTCGATACGACGCTCGTCTCAGATAGAGGGGACACTGAACCTTCCAAGAATTCTGATACGCATGAACAATATGCCCGCAATCGCCGACCAATCACCGAATCCGAATCTCGGTTTGGACAACAAAAAAGACTCCGACCCCTGTTCAATGACAGGGGTCGGAGTCATTTGCCACCTTGCGGTGCTTCGTAGCGGGGGCAGGATTCGAACCTGCGACCTCCGGGTTGCGCGTCCAGGCGCTGGAGGCGACCCTCCCCGCCGCTCTCGATTCATTCTCCGAGGGCGCGGTGCGGTGCACGTTACCCGAGCGCCAGCGCCGCCGTCAACATCGGCACCGGTGGCCGGCACGACCCGGACGCGCCGCCCGCCGCCACTGCATCACCGCCCGCACCGAGGCGGTGGCAGCATGACCACCGCCGACTACGCCACGGTCCGCGACTGGAACACCCACGAGAACCACGAGGGCGCAACCCAGTGAGCGCCGGCGAGCGGAACGAGCCCCGAAGGACCATGACCGACGCGCAGGCACGCTGGGTGCGCGAGCACGCGTGGACGCCCGCGATGCGCAAGACCTACACAACCACCCCCGCCCTCTACAGCACATGCCCGTGCCAGCACGGACCCTGCGGACACTGCACAGCCGGCCACCACGACCAGTGCCCCTACACCGACCCCTCCCACACCCAATGGGCCGCAACCAAAGCCGACACACCCATCGGCCACATCACCGACACCTCGGACACCGTACCCACCCTCAACGGCACCAACTCCTGGCAGATCTGGGAAACCGGCACCACCCACGACGCCCGCTGCCCCTGTGCCCTGGCCGGCCACCACGACCGAACCCCACCACCGCAGACGAAGACGAACCCGACCAGCACCGAGAACGCCACGCAAACCACGATCTTCGACTTCCTGTGAACCCCAGACCCGACAACCCGAAGGTATCCCGCCATCACCGGAGCGATGACGCCATGAACACACGAATCAACGACCGCCACCGGGCCACCGGCACCGACAACCAGGAGATCCAGGCGATCCGGACCGCCCTCGACACCTGGGACGACACCACCGACCACCACATCATCAATGAGGACCGTATACGCGACGACCTCACCGCACTCCTGGAAGAACGCAGCGCCCTCCTCGAGGCGATCGAGTACTGGCGGCGACAAGCCAATGACACCGCGTTCAGATGCAACGAGCTCTGGGCAGTACTCACCCAGCACAAGAGGGAAAGACGGCTCCGCGGCAAGACCACCACCGACCCCGAAGAACTCGACCGGCTCCTCGTCCCCTCCGGCACCGTCATCCTCGACGCCGAAGGAACCGCCTTCCAATCCAAGCTCGTCACTCACGGGATCCGGGCCGACGACGAGGAGGACTGGGACTTCAACGCCTGGACCAACTGCGACGACGGCGGATTCGCCGACAGCACCGAAGTCCTCAAACCCGGCCCCGCCACCATCCTGCACATCCAAATCAACGACCACGGAACCAGCGCCGAGGAAGAAGACCAACCATGAGCACCCCAACCATCCGCCCCGAGCAAACCGAGTACGCCCGCCTCGAGGCCGCCCGGGCAATCTACTTCGCCTGGATCACTCTGGCCGCAACCACCCTGCGCGACACCCTCATACGCCACGGCCACGAGCCCGTGACCCTGGAACTCCAGTGCGCCCCGTCCAGCGGCACCATCACCACACCCCACGGCACCTGCGTCCTGCACGCCTACGGCAACGCCATGACCGTCAGCGGCACTCTGCAACGACCCACCGAAACCAGCAGCGTCCTTTACACCAGGTCCCCGAACCTCACAACCCCCGCCCAACTCACTACCGCCATCCGCCAATGGCTGCATCAGACCTACCTCAGCGATCCCGACGCCGAGGAGGACCTCAACCGGATTACCGACCACATCAAGACCCCCGCCAACGAGAACACGCAACGACAGCAGCAACCCTGACCTTCCTCAATGCTAGGCATTAATGCCCCAAGGAGAAATGTCTAGGTCGTCACGCCGACATCCAGAGGTGACCATTTAACAACAAGAAGATAATGCAATGAGAAAGATTCAATGGATAATCAATCTGACTAGAATCTTGGTCGCTGCAACAAGCTGGGTGGCGCGACACCTATTTACTTTGAAATATTGAAGGGAAAATATAATGATTGAGTTTTCTGTCGAGGCTGCAATTATAGCCCTCTTGTTAGCGGGGATAGCGATATATGCGTCATGTACAGCGTATCGAAGACGTAAAATAGAAACTATTCACATAATGGCCACTTCGCTTGCACTGATGTTCATTGTATCTATTCTTATGGTGGTTATAACGCTAACATTAATGCTCTAAGGAGGAGTGCCTAGGTCGTCATGCCGACGTCCGAAAGTGACCGGTTTAGGATACGCTGCCCCTCCCTCACCGAACTCGAGACCATCCAACGCATCATTGACGACAGCACCATCACCACGACCCGCAAAACGTTATGAGCGCAAGAGCAAAGAGAAAAGAGAGGGAACAAAACCTCATGAACATCATCCCCGCCGACCGGGCCCGTATCCTGGCACTACCCCCGAGCTACCCAGAGACCCGCAGACAGATCCGTCAGGCCAGGAGACAGCCTCGCGCCGACGCAATTCGCAAGCCATGAGCCACCACGAAGCACCACGGCGGACCATGACCGCGGGCCCCGCTCATCAGGGCACGGCGAGTGTCGCGTCGATGTCGTCATCGACGACGGCCCTGACCGCTGCCGTCGCCCTAGCCGCCACCGCTGCCTCCGTCGAGGGCCTGGCCGAACTCATCGCCGCCACCGGCGCCACGACCACCCCCATGGCCTGGGGCATCGGATCAGTCATCGACCTGGCCGTCATCGTCCTCGCCCTCCAAGCCCGCGACGCCGTCACCTCCGGACGAGGCGGACACCTGGAGATCACCCTGGCCTGGACCGCATCCGCGGCCTCGGGCACCGCATCCGCCTCCTGGCAACTCGCACACGCCGGTGCCCAAGCCGCCATCATCCGACTGACCCTCCCACTACTGGCCGCCGCCCTATGGCACCTCGGCCTCGTCGGACAGCGCGCCGCCACCGACGCCCGCCCCGCACGCCACCAGACACGCACTAGCCGCCTCATGCTCAACCTCGCCCTCGCCCAATCCGACACCACCGACACAGTCCGCGCCAGACGACACGAGCAACGCGCACAACGCGCCCTCCTACGACACATGGCCGTAGCATCCCCTGCCGCCCAGGACCACGATCTGACCTGGTGGCGCGCCCTCGTCACCAGCACCGCCATCCCCGACAACCACCCGCCCACCGGACCCGACGACAGCACGGCGACAAGCGACACGACAAATGACCTGAGTTGGCTCATTTAGTGTCGTGGTGGATGTTGTGGAGGGCTTGGGTGAGGTCGGGTGGGAGAGGGTCAGCGGCTGTGAGGGTGTGCCCGGCAATGTTGATGGTGATGGTGCGGTAGCGGCGTGCGGTGGTGATCAGGCGTCTGATGGACCAGCCAGTGGCGGTCTCCAGCCAGTGGGCCATGGCAAGGGCTGCAGTGACGATGGTCAGGTGGGCCTCGATGGACTGGCGCAGGTGGTGGTAGATGGGGCGTGCTCGCAGGTCGGACTTGGACATGCGGAAGGACTTCTCGATGTTGTACAGGCGGTGGTAGGCGCTGATGACTGTCTCGGGGTCGGGGTTGGGCAGGTTGGTGACGT
>ERZ773100.683-NODE-683-length-16745-cov-4.630857_pt1 | contig 16745 bp, 11 predicted proteins | sample MGYA00511119_ERZ773100 | MGnify/ENA primary metagenome ERZ773100 (study PRJEB29015, sample SAMEA2738000) | human oral metagenome | biome: human oral; feature: human-associated habitat; material: dental | place: China | collected 2111 ...
GTTACCTATCCAATGCCTACGACCGACTAACTTCTTCTTTTACAGAGGGATATTTCTGAATAGTTTTCTACACCAGCTTGTTGTTGCTCGTGTGTCATCAAATTTTGATCACACAACTGGCTTTCCGCCGAAGGCATAAAGTCCACGTGCCTCGCACGCCACACTTTTTACCTCGCGCGCCATGTTTTTTCACTCTCGTACCTTTGCGGCGCATTTGCAACACACGTAATGACGAAGAAATTCAAAGGTTTTTTGCTCTATGTCGGGTTGATCGTGCTCTTCGGCGCATCGATGTACCTCATCATCCGCGAAGGTCAGGCGCACCAACTCGTCTCCGACTCGGCCGACTCGGCCCACGCGCCGCAGAACCTCGTCGAGGGCTTCAGCGTCTTCCTCGCGCTCATGGCCGAGCACATCCACTCGTCCTTCGGCCTGCTCCTCTTGCAGATCATCATCATCCTCATCACCTGCCGCATCGTGGGGCTGCTCTTCAAGCGCATCGGGCAGCCGATGGTCGTGGGCGAGATCCTGGCCGGCATCCTGCTCGGGCCGTCCGTCCTGGGCCGGTTCGCGCCCGACTTCTCCCAGTTCCTCTTCCCCCGCGAATCGCTGGGCAACATCAACCTCCTGAGTCAGTTCGGACTCATCTTTTTCATGTACACCATCGGTATGGAGCTCGACGTCGACGCCATCCGTAAGAAGCTACGCGAGACGGTGATGATCAGCTACACCTGCATGTTCTTCACCTTCTTCTGTGGGCTCCTGGCCGCCTACTTCATCTACGATCGCTATGGCCGCGAGGTGCCCTTCCTGCCCTTCGCGCTCTTCATCGCCATAACGATGAGCATCACCGCCTTCCCCGTCTTGGCGCGCATCATCCAGGAGCGCCGCCTGACCCGCACACACCTCGGCACCGTGGCTCTGGCCGCGGCCGCCAACGGCGACGTCACGGCCTGGTGCCTTCTGGCCATCGTCGTGGCCATCTCGCAGGCCGGCACCATGCTCGGCGCCGTCTACAATATCTTATTCGCGGCCGTCTATCTGCTCATCATGTTCACCATCGTCAGGCCCCTGCTGCGCATGGTCGGCAACCTCTACCATAACCCCGAGGTGATCGGCAAACCCCTCGTCATGCTCATGTTCCTCCTGCTGCTCATCTCGTCTTACCTCACCGAGATAGCCGGCCTCCACGCCCTCTTCGGCGCCTTTGTGGCGGGGCTGGTCATGCCCGAAAACATGCGCTTCCGCAAGATCATGACCGAGAAGGTGGAGGACGTCTCGCTCATCATCTTCCTGCCGCTCTTCTTCGTCTCAACAGGCCTGCGCACGGAGATCGGACTGATCGATTCGGCCGAAATGTGGCTCGTCTGCTTCGGGCTCATCCTCGTCTCCACGATCGGCAAGTTCAGCAGCGCCATCCTCTCCGCCCGGATCGAGAAGGAGAGTTGGAAGAACAGCTTCCTGCTCGGAGCGCTCATGAACACACACGGCCTGATGGAGCTCATCGCCCTGACGATCGGTTACGAGATGCACATCCTGCCGCCCCCGGTGTTTGTCATGCTCGTACTCATGACACTGGCCTCGACCTTCATGACCACGCCCCTGCTCAGCCTCATCAACTTCAGCTTCCGCACCGGCGAGCGCCTGCGTCTACGGCGCACAGAGACGGTCGGCCAAGGGCCCTTCCGCGTACTCATCTCCTTCGGCCGCGCCGGCAGCGGACCCGTCCTGCTCGACGTCGCCTTCCGCATGTTCGGCCGTGGCGACACGAAGATGGACCTCACCGCCCTCCACCTCACCGTCGGTTCGGACATCAATCCGCTCCACACAGCCGGCTTCGAGCAGGTCAGCTTCGAGCCTTTCATCCGCGAAGCCAAACGCCTCAACCTACGCGTCTCCACCCGCTACGAAGTCTCCAACAACGCCGGCGATACGATCGTGAGTCTGGTCAACGACGAGCCGTTCGACTTCCTGCTCGTGGGTGCCGGCATCGCCATGAGCAACCTGCCGACCGACATTGAGGCACGCCGCATCCGTAAGTCGCTCTTCTCCCTCCTCGGTGGCGCCCGCGTGCAAGAACTCCTCTCGCCCGGATCACTCATCCACGATAAGACGCGCTACTTCATCGAGCACAGCCGCTGCTCCGTGGGCGTCTTCGTCAACCGCGGCTTCACCCGCGCCGACCACCTGATCGTCGTCATCGATTCCGAGGCCGACCTCCCGCTTTTGCATTACGCCCGCGTCCTGCTACGCTCCACCCACGGCACCGCCGCCTTGCTCCACCGTCGACCGTCCGACGACGCCTCTACTGCACCGGACACCGTGGCCCGTGAGCTGGAGTCCTTCATCGCCCACACTGAGAATGTCCACCTGCTTCCCGAGCGTGACCTCACCCGCGAATCGTTTGCCGAAGCAGACTTTATGCTTGTCGGTTATGCCACCTGGAACGTCATCTCCGACGTCTGCCGAGAGCCCCTCCGACAAATGCCCTCCACGCTCATCATCCATCACCGCCAGCGGTAGGCCGCCCTCCGATCTCACACAACGAGCGCCCCCCTCATTCGCCCCAACTGAAACGGGCAGGCACTTCGCTCCGTCCCTACATATAAATACGTATAACTACCCGGGCAAAGCCCGTAACTATCCCCATATGATACAACCCGATTACATTTTTGAATGCAGCTGGGAAGTCTGCAACAAAGTGGGCGGCATCTACACCGTCCTATCAACTAAAGCACGCACCCTGCAACAACAGTTCCCCGACCACATCCTCTTCATCGGCCCCGACTTGGGGCATGCCGGCCAAGCCGCCGAGTTTGACGAAGACACCACGCTCTACGCCGACTGGCGACGCACCACCGCCGCGGCTGGACTCCCCGTGCGCATAGGCCGATGGCGCGTGCCCGGCGCTCCGCTTGTCATGCTCGTCGACTACCGCCAACTCTTCAGCCACAAAAACGAACTCTTCTACGAGATGTGGGAATCGTTCGGTGTCGACTCTTCGCAGGCCTATGGCGACTATGACGAGTCGTGCATCTTCGCCGCCGCTACGGGGCGCGTCATCGAGAGCTTCTACCGATTCCACCACCTGGAGAGCCAACGCGTCGTGGCCCACTTCGACGAGTGGATGCTCGGCTTCGGCCTCCTCCATCTGCGCAAATACACGCCGCGCATCGCCACCCTCTTCACCACACACGCCACCACCATCGGCCGCTCCATTGCCGGCAACAACAAGCCGCTCTACGGCTACATGTCTGGCTACAACGGCGACGGTATGGCGGCCGAGCTGCACGTCGAGGCGAAGCATTCGGTGGAGAAAAAGGCGGCCCACTTTGCCGATTGCTTCACGACAGTGAGCGAAATCACGGCCGTAGAGTGTCGCCAGCTGCTCGACAAGGCGCCGGACGTGGTCACGCCGAACGGCTTCGAGCCCGACTTCGTCCCCACGCCCGACCGCTACCCCGCCCGACGCGCCGACGCCCGCCAGCGACTGCTCCGCGCCGCCTCAGCGCTCTACGGCCAGACGTTCGACTCGGACAACACGTTCCTCGTCTCCATCAGCGGCCGCTACGAGTATCGCAACAAGGGCATCGACGTCTTTATCGACGCCATGAACCGCCTGCGCACATCGGCCGACCTGCCCCGCGCGGTCGTGGCCTTCGTGCTCATCCCGGCCTGGGTCTATGCCCCGCGTGCCGACCTGAAGGCTATCCTTGAGCACAGCGCTCCCACGACTGCACCGCTGCCCACCCCCTTCCTCACCCACTGGCTGCACCGCATGGATGACGACCGCGTCTCGAACTTCATCCTCTACGCCGGCTTCAACACCACCGACGGCGAGTGCCTGAAGATCGTCTTCGTACCCTGCTACCTCGACGGCCGCGACGGGATCTTCGACACGCCTTACTACGACCTCCTTATCGGCATGGACGCCACGCTCTACCCCTCCTACTACGAGCCTTGGGGCTACACGCCGCTTGAGAGCGTGGCCTTCGGCATCCCCACGGTCACGACCGACTTGGCCGGCTTCGGGCGTTGGGCGCAGACCGTCGTCAGTGGGCGCGACATCACCGAGGGCGTGGCCGTCGTCCATCGCACGGACGACAATTACGCCGCCGTAGTCGACGAGTCGGCCGACGCCCTGCTCACCCTCATGCGTCGCTCTGACGCCGATCGCCGCACGATCGCCGCGCGCTGTCAGTCCCTCGCCGCCCGCGCTGAGTGGGAACGCTTTATCACGTATTACTACACCGCCTTCGATCACGCCCTCACCGCTGCCGCCCGCCGGGCCGACGCATAGGGCGACTGGATCGCCAGAGGCACCGTCCGATGGGCGTATCACGTTGGCAGGCCGCCTGCCAACATCGCCTGAGAGTCCGGTGGCTCTGGCAGGCCGCCTGACACCATTACCAAAGACTCCGATAGCCCTAGCAGGCGGCCTGACACCATCACCAAAGACTCCGGCAGCCCTGGCAGGCGGCCTGCCACCTTCACCAAAGACTCCGATAGTCCCGGCAGGCGGCCTGCCAGCCTCACCTAAGGGTCGGGTAGTTTTGGCAGGCGGCCTGCCAGACATCGCCCGAGGGTACGAGGCCATTTCTAAGGCCCCTACCTCGTCTTCCCCCTCCTCGTTTTCGTTTTTCACACTTCACTTTTCGTTTCAATGACACACTACTACCCCCTCCGCCTGGCCACCCTCACCGCGGCCTGCTTCCTTATTTACACATCGGCCAGCGCCACGCCCATCGTGACAGACGACAACACCGCCGTCCGCGACGAGACGGACTACACGCTGTCGCTCCGCCCGGCCGTCTCCGAACGGCTCTTCATCTCCAAAGCCATCGAGAAAGAAATCGTGCGCATCAAACGGATGATCACGAACGAGAAGCTGGCTTGGATGTTCGAAAACTGCTTCCCCAACACGCTCGACACCGCCGTCCACTTTAGCGCCATCGATGGTGACGACGACACCTTCGTCTACACCGGCGACATCCACGCCATGTGGCTCCGCGACTCCGCCTCCGAGGTCTGGCCCTACCTGGCTTTTGTCAGCAAAGACGACGAGCTGCGGCAGATGATCCGCGGCGTCATCCTCCGCCAGTTCAAGTGCATCCTCCTCGACCCCTACGCCAACGCCTTCAGCGACGGCGCCGAAAACAGCGAGGTCTACGAACGCCGTTGGGAGCTGGACTCCCTCTGCCACTGCCTGCGCTTAGCTTATGCCTACTGGAAGGAGACGGGCGACAAGAGCGTCTTCACCGACGGGAGATGGCAGAAAGTCATGCAGCTCGTCCTCCGCACCCTCCGCGAACAGCAGCGCAAGGACGGCCCGGATCCCTACGCCGCCGACTCGCTCATGGACCATCACAGCCTCCGCCCCGTGCGCCCCGTCGGACTGATCGCCTCCGCCTTCCGCCCCTCGGACGACCCGGTGACACTGCCCTTCATCGTCCCCTCGAATTTCTTCGCCGTCAGTTCGCTCCGTAAGGCAGCCGAGATCTTGAGCAAAGTGAATAAGGACGCGAAGACGGCCGACGCCTGCAAGGCCCTGGCCAACGAGGTGGAGGAGGCATTGCGCCGCTACGCCACCGTGGAGCACCCCGTCTACGGCCGCATCTACGCCTACGAGGTGGACGGCTTCGGCAACCGCCTAATGATGGACGACGCCGATGTGCCCAGCCTCCTGGCCATGACTTACCTCGGCGACGTGCCTGCTGACGATCCCGTCTACCTCAACACGCGGCGCTTCGTCTGGAGCGAAGACAACCCCTACTTCTTCCACGGCAATTCCGGCGAAGGCATCGGCAGCTCGCGCACCGGCAACGACATGATCCGCCCCATGTCCCTCCTCATCCGCGCCCTCACCTCCACCGACGACAACGAGATCGCCGCCTGCCTCCGCATGCTGATCACCACCGACGCCGAGACCGGTTTCATCCACGAGTCCTTCTATAAAAACGACCCCAAGCGTTACACCCGCTCCTGGTTTGCCCGCCAGAACAGCCTCTTCGGCGAGCTAATCATCAAACTCGTCCGCGACAAGAAAATCGAGCTGCTCAACGATTTGTAAGGGGCGAAAGGACGTGGCCGATACGCTACAAATTCACCTACTCCCCTCCCCTGCTGTGACAAAATGTCAGTTGCAAATACTCGTCACCCTACGCCGCGCTTTGGCACGCCGTTTGGAGAATGGGACGACGAATCGCCCGAAAGGGCATCCAACCAACCAGAATTTCAAATAGTAAAAACAGATATAGAACATGGGAAAGATTATTGGTATAGACTTAGGAACAACCAACTCGTGTGTCGCCGTATTGGAAGGCAACGAGCCGGTAGTGATTGCGAACAGTGAGGGTAAACGCACCACGCCTTCCGTGGTAGCTTTCGTAGAAGGTGGCGAACGGAAAGTGGGCGATCCGGCCAAACGACAGGCCATCACCAACCCGCAGAAAACGATTTTCTCGATCAAGCGTTTCATGGGCGAGACGTTCGATCAGGTACAGAAAGAAATCGCCCGCGTACCGTATAAGGTAGTGCGGGGCGACAACAATACGCCGCGTGTCGACATCGACGGACGGCTCTACACGCCGCAGGAAATCTCGGCCATGATCCTGCAAAAGATGAAGAAGACGGCCGAGGATTATCTGGGTCAAGAGGTGTCGGAGGCCGTGATCACGGTGCCGGCTTACTTCAGCGACGCACAGCGTCAGGCCACCAAAGAGGCCGGCGAGATCGCTGGCTTGAAGGTGCGCCGAATCGTCAACGAGCCTACGGCTGCATCGCTGGCTTACGGTCTCGACAAGGCAAACAAGGACATGAAGATCGCCGTCTTCGACCTCGGTGGCGGTACGTTCGATATCTCCATTCTGGAGCTTGGCGGCGGCGTCTTTGAGGTGAAGTCGACCAACGGCGATACGCATCTCGGCGGCGACGATTTCGACCACGTCATCATCGACTGGCTAGCCGAGGAGTTCCTCAAGGACGAAGGACTCGACCTACGCAAAGATCCGATGGCGCTGCAACGTCTGAAGGAAGCTGCTGAGAAGGCCAAGATTGAGCTCTCCAGCTCGACGAGCACGGAGATCAACCTGCCCTACATCATGCCCGTGGACGGTGTGCCCAAACACCTCGTTCGTACGCTGACCCGCGCTAAGTTCGAGCAGCTGGCCGACACGTTGATCAACGCCTGTCTGGAGCCGTGCAAGCGCGCCCTGTCCGACGCTGGCATGTCGACGTCGGACATCGACGAGGTGATCCTCGTGGGCGGTTCGACACGTATCCCGGCCGTGCAGCAGCTGGTGGAGAAGTTCTTCGGCAAAGCACCGTCGAAGGGCGTGAACCCGGACGAAGTCGTGGCCATCGGCGCAGCCATTCAGGGCGGTGTCCTCTCGGGCGACGTGAAGGATGTGGTGCTGCTCGACGTAACTCCGCTATCGCTCGGTATCGAAACGATGGGCGGCGTGATGACGAAGCTAATCGAGGCCAACACGACGATCCCCACAAAGAAGTCGGAAGTCTTCACTACGGCCGTCGACAATCAGCCCTCGGTTGAGATCCACGTCTTGCAGGGCGAGCGTTCGCTGGCCAAAGACAACAAGTCGATCGGCCGCTTCCACCTCGACGGTATCCCGGCCGCCATGCGCGGTGTGCCGCAGATCGAGGTGACGTTCGACATTGACGCCAACGGTATCCTCAACGTCTCGGCCAAGGACAAGGGCACGGGCAAGGTGCAGAGCATCCGCATCGAGGCCTCCAGCGGCCTGAGCGACGACGAGATCCGCCGCATGAAGGACGAGGCCGCAGCCAACGCCGAGGCGGACAAGAAGGAGAAAGAGCGCATCGACAAGATCAACCAGGCGGACAGCATGATCTTCCAAACGGAGAAGCAGCTGAAGGACCTCGGCGACAAGTTGCCGGCCGACAAGCGTTCTCAGATCGAGGCTGCGCTGGGCAAGCTCAAGGATGCACACAAGGCGCAGGATCTGGCTGCCATCGACACGGCCATCGCCGAGTTGAACAACGTCTTCCAAGCCGCCAGCCAGGATCTCTACAATGCGCAGAACGCGCAAGCTGGTGGCGCCGGTCAGCCCTCAGGCAACGCCTCCGCGGGCAATGCCTCGAACAACGACGGCGGCAACGTGACGGATGTAGACTTTGAGGAAGTGAAGTAATCTGCGCGATCCATCTCTTAGAGAGCGTTATTCGTACCATCATACAAGTGTGAGGAAATCGCAGTCGGCCCGGTAATACGGTGCAGGCTGCGATTTCCGTCTCAATAACATACAACAGAAGTAGAATACAAGAAGTAAAATACAATGACAAAGAGATTAGAACCCATCTATGAAAATGTTTTGCTGGATATGAATGCTCAGAATTGGAAAAAGACTTCTAATCCTGATATGTCTAGCATCTCGTTTGCTTTGACCTCAGTTATAAAAGAGTATGAGCACATAGGATATATAATAGAGAAGAGACCTCATGTAGAGATCTTTTCCTCGTCATTAAAAGGGACTGATTATCCAGAATGTTTCAAAGCGGAGAATAGGGTTTTCATATCATTATCAGCAAAAGATAATTATTGGAGCCAATATGTTTATCAGTTTGCACATGAGTATTGCCATTACATAATAGGCAGTCCTATGTTTACTAGACAAGGAGGGGCTAAAGAGTCGAGTTTCTGGTTCGAGGAATCAATTTGTGAATTAGCCTCATGCTATTTCTTGAAAAAGACTTGTTCAAGCTGGAAAATGTCGGATCTGGATCAAATCCGAAGTTTTGCAGAACGTCATTGTGAGTACTATGAGAACCATGTAAAAAAGATTACCACAATCGATATACCTCTAAGTCAATGGATACGTGATAACATCGAATCTTTAAAAGAAACGTGTGTTGATGATAATCGTAAATCATATTCTGTGATCGCGAAATCTCTATTACCTCTATTTCTCGAACACCCGAATCTGTGGAAAATCCTACCATACCTAAAACGTGTGGATCAAAACACATATAGGGATTTTCCCCATTGGATTAAACAGGTTGTAAAGCCTCAACTTCCAACGGATCTATCAAAGGAATTTGAACTATTGGAGAATATGTTGGTAGGATGAAGGCCATGTCCGAGGTGTCCGTTGGAAATGATCTTTTGCCCCATGCCGAGATGTTTGCGCAGGTCGCGCAAGTTCCGCAGCATTTACCGAGACGTTTGCGCAGGTCGCGCAAGTTCCGCCGCATTTACTGAGACGTTTGCGCAAGCCGCGCAAGTTCCGCGGCATTTGCCGAGACGTTTGCGCAAGCCGCGCAAGTCTCGCCGCATTTACCGAGACGTTTGCGCAGGTGGCGCAAGTTCCGCGGCATTTGCCGAGACGTTTGCGCAGGTCGCGCAAGTTCCGCCGCATTTACCGAGACGTTTGCGCAGGCCGCGCAAGTACTGCCGCATTTGCCGAGACGTTTGCGCAGGCTGCGCAAGTACTGCCGCATTTGCCGAGACGTTTGCGCAGGTCGCGCAAGTACCGCGGCATTTGCCGAGACGTTTGCGCAGGTCGCGCAAGTTCCGTCGCATTTACCGAGGTGTTTGTGGGACTCCCGCAAACACCAAAAAGTTTTTCGAGGCACTTGCGGGACTCCCGCAAACACTTTCATGAATGATTAGAACAAAACGCATAAGAGATGACGATAAACGAAGTACCCCAAGACTTGAAATACATGGCCGGCGGCGTGATCCGCGACGTGGCGTATGCCGTCGATGAGGACGGGCGCTACCAGAGCGTCGTGAGCGACGGCTGGGCGGTGAAGAATGATGTGCTGGACCTCGTCTGGGACGACATCCGCGCCTCCTGCGAGGCCATCCGCGAGCAGGTGCTCCGCCACGAGACCAGCCCGCTGGCTTACCACATGACGAAGAACCTGCAAGACGTCAGCATGCTGGCCGCCTACGCCGACATACCCAAGCGCAAGGTGAAGAAACACCTCACCTACGACGCCTTTATGCAGCTCGACGACCGCACCCTGGAGCGATATGCCGACGCACTGCGCATCACCGTGGACGAACTGAGGAGCGTAGAATGATTGAAATAGCTTTTGACCACCGCCCCAGCGCCCACTGTGAGAATGGCGTCACCCGCAACCTGCTGCATTTCTACGGCTACGACTACTCTGAGCCGCTCGTCTTCGGCCTCTCCGCCTCGCTCTACTTCGTCCATCTGCCCTTCGTCCGTCTGGCGGGCTTCCCCGTGACGTCGTTCCGCCCCCTGCCCGGCATGATCTTCTCACGCACCACGCGTCTGCTCGGCTTCGGCACGCGGCAACATGTCTACTTCAGCCGCTCGCGGGCCGAACGCAAGCTCGACCAACTGTTGGCTGAGGGTACACCCGTGGGCGTTGTGGTGGGCATGTACTTCCTGCCCTACATGCCTGCGGAATACCGCTTCCATTTCAATGCACACAACATCACCGTCTTTGGCAAGGATGGCGACGACTACCTGGTCAGCGACCCGATCGCGATGGAGAAGGTGCGACTCTCGGCGCGCGACATGATGCGCGCCCGCTTCGCCCGCGGCACTTATCCGCCCATGGGCAAGCTCTACTACATCCGCTCGCTGCCCCGGCGCACGCCCGACCTGCCGCCGCTCGTGCGCCGCGCCATCCTCACGAACTGCAACCGCATGATCCATCAGCCCGGGCCAGTGCCTTGGGTGGGCATCAACACGTTCGACTATCTCGGCCGACAAATCCCCCGCTTCCCGCAGCAGTACGGGCCGAAGCGAGCCGCGCTCCATTTGGCGCAACTGATCCGCATGATGGAGGAGATCGGTACAGGCGGCGCCGGCTTTCGCTTCCTCTACGCAGCCTTCCTGCAAGAGGCTGCCGACGTGACTGGCATCCCCGCCCTCAATGAGCTATCCGCCCGCCTGACCGACATCGGCGACCAATGGCGACGCTTCGCCGCCGACGCCGGGCGCGTCTGCAAGAACCGCTCGTCGGCCGACGTCGACTACCGCACGCTTGGCGCCGATCTGAAGGCCATCGGCGGTATGGAGCGCACGCTCTTCACGGATCTCGAACGGGTAATAAAGGCTCACAAATGACATCTGCCATCGACATCCGCAACCTCCGCAAGACGTATCGCGGCGCCGCTGCACCGTCTGTCAACGGACTCACGCTGCACGTCTCCGAGGGCGAATTCTTCGGGCTACTCGGCCCCAATGGCGCAGGCAAGACGACGACGCTCTCCGTCCTCGCCGGCCTTCTACCGTTCGACGGCGGCACAGTGCATCTCTGCGGCCTCGATGTACGTCACGACCGTGCCCGCATCCGTCCGCTGATCGGCGTCGTTCCGCAAGACATTGCCCTCTATCCCGAGCTGACCGCCTCCGAGAACCTCCACTTCTTCGGTCGCATGCATGGTCTCCCCACCCGCACGCTCCGCGAACGCATCGACACGGACTCGGGTCGCCTCGATCTCCGCGCCCACCTACACAAACGCATCGAACACCTCTCCGGCGGCATGAAGCGCAAGCTCAACCTCCTCGTCGCCCTGCTCCATCGCCCCCGTATCCTCTTTCTTGACGAGCCGACCGTGGGTGTCGATGTGCATTCCCGGCAAGAGATCATAGCATACCTCCGCGCCCTCAATACCGACGGCATGACGATCATCTACACCTCGCACGACATGGTCGAGGCCGAGCGACTCTGCACCCGCGTGGCCCTCATGAACCGAGGCGCAACCGTCTGCGAAGGCACCCCTGAAGCCCTACTTGCCGAGGCGCGCATGCCGTCGCTCGAAGCCCTCTTTATTGCCCGGACGGAGGAGGCCGGACGCGCATGAAGCTCGCCGCATTATTCCGTAAAGACCTGCTGCTGCTCCTACGTGATCCGTGGGGGCTCGTCTTGCTGTTCCTGATGCCGTGGGCACTCGTGATCCTTATGGCCAGCTTGCAGGACAGCACCTTCCGTACCCTCGACGAACAGCATATCCCCCTCCTCTTGCTGAACGAAGACGCCGATTCGCTCGGCAACACCGTCAGCCGCGAACTAGCCGATAGCCACCTCTTCGACATCACCACCACGGCGCCCGACGGCCAACCACTGACAGCCGAGGCCGTGGAGACGGCCGTAGCGCGGGGCGATTACCTGATCGGCGTCGTCATCCCGTCCGGCACCACTGATCGACTGCGGCAACGCGTGGCACGTGGCGTGGCGCAAGCCTTCGGTGGCGAGGAGGATAGCGTGAGTGAATCCGAGGCAGACTCCCTCTCGACTCAACCGCTTGAGATCCGTCTCTGGGTCGACCCGACCGCAAAGCCGTCCTTTCGAGCTACGCTGCTCAGTGCCGTCCGCGAACACATGCTCACGGTCCAGAACCGGCTCCTGCTCGGTGAAATCTCGCGTCACGTGAACCGCCTTATACCCATGCCCATCGATTTAGAAATGGAGACGGAGGGCTGGATCACGGTCCACGAGTCCTACGCCCGCACCTCCTCCACCGCCGATCTGCTGCCTAACGCTACGCAGCACAACGTGCCGGCCTGGAGCATGTTTGCCGTCTTCTTCATCGTCATCTCGCTGGCCGGGAACATGATTCGCGAGCGTGAAACAGGCTGCTTTGCCCGCCTCCTGACCATGCCCTGCCCCTACGCCCTCTACCTCACGGGCAAGGTGCTCGTCCACCTCCTCGTCTGCCTCCTGCAGCTCGCCCTGCTTCTCCTCACCGGCCTCTACCTCATGCCCCATCTCGGCCTACCGCCCCTCCGCCTCGGCCACGACCACGCTGCCCTCGCCCTGATGTGCATCGCCGTCTCGCTGTCGGCTGTGGGTTACGGCTTGGCCATCGGCAGTGTGGCTCGCACGGCACAACAGGCGAGCATCTTCGGCGCCGTGTCGGTCGTCATCTTGGCGGCCGTCGGCGGCGTGTGGATCCCCACGTTCGTCATGCCACCCCTTATGCGCACCGTCGCCCGTATCTCACCCCTCAACTGGGGACTGGAAGGCTTCAACACGCTCTTCGTACGGGGCGGTGGACTGTCGGACGTGGCCCCCTATGCCGCTGCCTCACTCGTCTTCTTCGCCTTGATGCTCGGCGTGGCGATCGTCAGACGGAAAATGAAAAGCTAACAGAGAGAAGCTGTCGGTGAACCGGCAAAACGGCCTACCTGCATCGGCGGGCACGAAGACAAAGCGGGCTGCACCATCTGCGACAGATGATGCAGCCCGCTCTTTTGCCAGCAACGGATAACTATACGTTACCCACTCTATAGTCAAAGAACTTGATCAACTTCCTACTCGTCGGTGGCATCTGCTTGCGGGCGATCAGCTCGGTCGGCTCGAAGACAATGTCCGGCGCGACACGCACTTTCGACCGGAAGAGATCCTTGAGACGCTTCTCGAAGCCTTCGTCAGCAGACTCACCAGCACCGACCAGGATGCGTATGCCGTCCGTGCCGATGGCGTTGGTGTAGACTTCGACGATGTAGTTCGTGACTTCGGGCACGTTGTCGAGGATGTCGTAAAGGGCGGCCGGATAGAGCGCTGTGCCCTTAAATTTGATCATCTGCCCTTTGCGACCGATGATCGGGCCGACACGTAACGAGTGACGGCCGCAGGCGCAGGGCGCTTCGAAATGGCGGCAGACGTCGCCCGTCTTGAAACGGACAACTGGCATACCTTCCACACCGAGCGTGGTGATGGTAATCTCGCCTAGCTCGTCGGGGCCGACGGGGCGGTTGTCGTCGTCGAGAAACTCCACGATGGTCAGGTCGGGCTTGTGGTGCGAGCCGCATTGGTGTTCGCACTCCATGAAGGAGGATTGCATCTCGGTGGAGGCGTAGTTGACGTGTAGCGACAGCTCGGGCCAGAGATCGTGGATCTTGCGGCCGAGTAGGTTCAGCTCATGGGTGTCGGTGCGGACCGTTTCGCCGACACAGAAGGCGCGGCGGAGGCTACAGCTTCGGTAATCGATGCCTTGAGCGCGGGCGTAGTCGATCAGCTTGAGGATGAAGGAGGGGACGCACACGCAGACGGTCGGGCGGAGGCGGCGGATCATGTTCCATTGCAGTTCGGGGATGCCGTTGCCCACGCGGACGATGGCCGACCCAAGGCGGAAGCTCCCAAGGAGGCACGCTTGACCGGCCATGAAGCAGCGGTCGTTGGTGGCCATGAGTTGGATGACATCGTCCGGGCGACAGCCGCAGATCTCGTACGAGAGGTATTCGCTGAGCGCGAGGCGATCGAGGTCGCGGCGGGTGTCGGCGAAGGTGACCGGCTCGCCGAGGGTGCCGGAGGTGGTGACGTAGTCGAGGATCTCGGTGCGGGGGACGCAGAGGAAATCCTCATTGTGGCGTTGGAGATCCTCCTTGGTCGTGACGGGAAGTCGCACGAGGTCTTCGAGGCGCCGGATGCTGCTGACGTCGATGCCGGCTTCGGCAAATCGGCGGCGGTAGAAGGGCGACCGTTCATTGACGTAAGCCAGTGTCTCGACGAGGCACTGCTCTTGATAGGCTTTGATCTCCGCCTGAGGGAGATACTGAAAGGCTACACTATCCATGGTGTGACACGAAAAATGAAAAGCTACAAACGAGCGATCGGCAGGCGGCCGCCCACCGATCGATGCCGCCGATAGTTACTGGCAATGCTGCTTCATGAGACGTTCGACCACGGGATCGCCCAGCTCTTTCGCGCGTTCGAAGGCGCGGCAGCCCTCGGCCTTCTTTCCGCTGCGGACGAGGCAGAGCCCAAGCAGACGGTGGCCCGCCGAGAAGTCAGGGGCCTGCGCAATGCAGCGCTCCAGGCTCTGTCGGGCCTTGGCGAAGTCCTGCTTGCGGAGGTAGATGGAGCCCTCTTCGGCCAGGTAGAGCGCATTATTGGGGTCGCCCTCGAGTGCGAGGCGGATGTCGGAGAGGGCGCCGTCCATATCGTTCGCCCGGAACTTAGCCTGCTCGCGGTAGTAGTAGAAGCGCGGCATGACTTCGCCACCTGTGAGGGCATAGTAGCGGTCGTACAGCTTTACGGCTTCGGCGAATTGGCCGCGGCGCATGCGCATATCGACGGCGTCCATGATGTACGTAGCCGCGTCGGTCGGGTTGACACCCGTGGCGCGCGTGATGGCGCTATCCATGAGGATAAACATGCGGGTGGTGTCGGGGGCCTCGAGCTGCTCCTCGGTCTTGGCGGCCATGTAAAACGAAGAGGCCGAGGCGCCGGGGCCCTGGTTGACGAGTGCGTAATCGGCAGCCGCCTTGGCGTAGTCGCCGCGGAAGAAGGCGATGTCGGCCTCGAGCTGTCGGTAGAGGGGGCGGTCGTCTGCGGCGATAGCCCGGGCGATCCAGTCGGCGGCGCGGTCCATTGTCCAGCCGGGAGCCGTGAGGGTGGAGTCGGCGGCGGAGACGCCATAGATGAGCTTCGCGTGGTTGTAGTAGCCCTCGGCGACATTGTCTCCGAACAGCTTCTGCGCCGACGCTAAGTCCGCCTCGGCACGGCTGAGCAGCTGCTGCTCGGTGCCCACGTCGGAGAGCTTTTTCCGCTGGTAGACGTAGTGCGAAGCCCGCGTCAGGTAACCATCCGGGGAGCTGGGAAAGGTGGCGATGAAGTCGTCCAGGGTGGCGAGATAGGCGTGCGCGTCCTGCTGGGCGGCGTAGAGCATGAGGGCCACGAGGGCCTCGTCGGCCGAGCTGGCCCAAGCCGTCCGGATGCCGATGGAGGAGTAGACTTTGTTCAGGACATCGGTTGCCGCCGGCCGCAGACTCATGATATAAGCCAGGTCAATGCCGTACGTCTTGCCCTTGCCCGAGGCGTCGGCCTGCGCCAGGGCAAACGCCTGGCCGCCCTCGTTCAGCAGCGGCGCACTGACCTGCTCGCGCGTGAGGGGCATGTCGACGCGGTAGTAGCCATACTGTTCCTTGATGCGGGTCACCTCCGAAATCGGGCCCACGGTCGGCGCCGCGCCCTTAGCCGACGAGGCGGGGATGAGGTAAGCCCGATCTCCGACGGCGGGCTGGCTCACGGCTGGGGTCAAGCCGGGCAGTTTCTTCTGCGAGCTGACCTTGAACCGGATCACGTCGTACAGATCATCCGCGCCGAGGATGCAGACCACCGGCAGGCGTCCGCCGTCGGCATCGATCACCGTGGCCCGATCGGCGCCTATAAATAAGGTATAGTTAGAGACGGCCTCGCCCTGGTCGCCCACAAAAAATCCCGTGCCGCGCGTGACATTGCCACTCTTGTCCGTGGCCTCAATCGTAAAGACCGACCGCCGCGCCCGTTCGGCCCACTTCGGCGCCTTCTGCGCCAGCAACATTCCGCCGCTCTGCATCAAAATCAAAGCGCACACTAACCAACTCGTCTTATTCATCTTATCCGTATTAAAATTCATGGGCGCAAAAGTACGCCGTCCTTCATTTCCTCTTTCCCATCGCCGGCCGCGGGTCTGTCCGTGCCTTCCGAGTGCGATCCACCGGCAGCCACCAAGCCCCCGAAGCCGTCAAAAAAATGCACAGATGGGGCGTCTGAGTGAAAAGACGCCTCGTTGGAAACCATTTTGAGGGCGTCTGAGCAAAAAGACGCCCCGTTGGAGTGTCCATTTGGGGCGTCTGAGCAAAAAGACGCCTCGTTGGAAACCATTTTGAGGGTGTCTGAGCAAAAAGACGCCTCGTTGGAAACCATTTTGAGGGCGTCTGAGCAAAAAGACGCCCCATTGGAAACCATTTTGGGGGCGTCTGAGCAAAAAGACGCCCCGTTGGAAACCATTTTGGGGG
>ERZ773100.686-NODE-686-length-16693-cov-6.401310_pt1 | contig 16693 bp, 18 predicted proteins | sample MGYA00511119_ERZ773100 | MGnify/ENA primary metagenome ERZ773100 (study PRJEB29015, sample SAMEA2738000) | human oral metagenome | biome: human oral; feature: human-associated habitat; material: dental | place: China | collected 2111 ...
TAGCTTCTTTAAAATGGGAAGATGGATATTGCTGTCGCAAATGTAGCCATAAAAAATATCAAATCCGAAAAGATTTTTCGCGTACTTGTAATATCTGTGGAGATTAGGATAGAAAATTATGCAGGTAAAATTAGATAAAATTTCAGAGTGGACGACTACGGGATTCAAGCTAAGCAATGGTGCCTATCAATATGCTCCAATAAATGCAAAAAATCATTTTGCACGAGGAAAAGACGAATTTGTTATCTGGAGTAGTGGCGATGACGGCAATAGCTACGGTATCGTTTGGATAAAGGCGGGGCGATGGTCATTCATTCCGTCTCCCGCACAAAAGAAAAGCTGGAATAAGCCCGTTTTGTTGGATACAGGTTCCGACATTTTAATTATTAGCGGAGAAGACAAAAAAGCCTGGTGGGTGTCGTCTCCCGAGCAGAAGCCGTGCGAAGTAGTAAGTGAAAACCTGTGTGCCGCAGAGAATATCACGGAGATTTCCACACTTGGCGAAAACGGGGTTTATCCGATTATTTGCCGTGTCGACGGAGAGGTCTTTGCCGCAAATAGTTTTACCTCTCTACACTATGACAATGAGACACATACGCTGCATTGGGACAAGCAACTCACCCCTGTGTTTACAAATGAAAAAGTCCGAAGCAATTTTATGCTATCCTTGGGACGGGTAGAGGGTATCCATCACAAAATGGATTTTAATTACTCCTATCCCCAGATAGGCAGCCTTATGATAAAAGATAATTCGATTTATGCCTTCGTGGAAGCGGATACGGTAAATCCTTGCCGCTTATCACAATTCAAGTATTATTGGTATCTCGAACTCACCCAAGACGGTATCTACAAGAGGAAAATATGGGGAAAGGAAAAATTGGAAAAGCTTGCACAAAAGCAAGGCTTGAGGGGAAAATTCAGCGCCCAAAAAGAATATCTGATCCTATCCCCGATTTTCAAGACAGATGAATGGAAAGGAAACCAAAAACTGTTGAGATTGTCTGACCTGGAGCTTCTCGATATTACATTCCCAAGAGGATATTCCAAATTCAGAATTATGGATATTTGGGATAATCACGTATTTATCAGCGACGAGGCAGACCATATCGCCCTCTGCAAAATGGTGGTATAGATGATTTTAAAAAAGGAGATGGTTATGTATAAAAATATCATTCTTGATAAAATAATGATTTTCTAAACAAAGAGGAGTTTAGTCTTATAAAAAGAGGTGATAAAACGGCTCAAAAAATAAACTATGGAGCATTCCAATCCAAGTTATATCAAGATACTTGTGTCTTATTATCAAACCTTTATATCCGTCAAGCCAACTATTTGCTTGTTCAATTTTAAACCTATTTTTGTACAACTCTTCATCAAAATAAACTCGTACGGACGGAAATTAGAAAATGAGGTGGGGCTACAAACTCGCACTAACGGGGGAAGCAACTTTTTTGGGTATCAACTTTTGCAAAGATGCGAGCCACACAGGCAAAAACTTTGAGATGAAAAAGCGATGGGTTGGGGTTATGAGGATAATTCGGAAGAAAACGGAGATTTTCAGAAGGAGGTTAAGAGAGTTTTTGATGAAAGAAGGGTGTAAGGAGGGTATGGTTAGCTTATAGAGAGCTTATAGGAAGCTTATACGAATCTTGGACGATTGGTATAGAAAGGGTGTGTAAAAAATTGATTAATAGCATAATACAACAGGGCTAAAAATGTTAAAAACGGGGTTTCGAGGCGAAAGAAAAAGAATCCTCACCCCGTCCCTCTCCCAAGGAGAGGGGGAGTGTAGCGACGGAAAGAGAATAGGCAGGTTGGGAAATTAGAGAATTAGAAAATTTGGAAATTAGCAAATGGAGTGGGAGGTTCTAGCCCTTAGACCATAGGCACTAGGGGATAACATCCCCCTATTCACATACTCCGCTCTCGCGGACTTCCGTTCAAAGGGGGAATGTGATGACGGAAAAGGGAAGAAAAGCCGAATGACGAGTGACGAATGATGAGGGTAATGTGGTGAAAAATTTCTTTTGAAAAATTGTTATAAAAAAGGTATGAAGCATTGGTTTTAAGTGAGATTTTTTTGTGTATTCGCGATTGATTTTCTACTTTTGTGCCTTATTAAATATATGCTTAAAAACGATGAAACGATTACTTTATATGTTATTGGCGCTATTGTCTTCGGCTTCTGCCTATTCACAAATGCTTTTTTCGGAAAATCTTACTATGACGATAGACAGCACCAAAACTCTGCAAGGGAGCCTAATGCCTATCTTGGATTTTAAAACCGAAAAAGAAGATGTCTTCACTTTTAAAAATACGGCTAATCTCAACTTGCTTATCAATTGCAATAGGATTATTAATGTAATTAACAAGTTTGAGTTATCTACTTATGGTAGTCAAATAATATTAAGTGGAGGGTATGTGCATATGGAGTACCGTTATCTGTTAGACCACGCTTTTGAGGTGTATCCTTATGCTGAGTCGCAATGGGCAGAGAGCAGAGGAATGAACCACAAGATTTCTACCGGCTTACAATCGCGTTATCGGTTGCTGAATACTCAATCCTCGCTGATGTTTGCTGCGGTGGGCTTGTTCTTTGAATACGAAAAATGGGAATATCCTGCTCCCGATAACGTTGAGGCTACTTATGCTTACAGTCGCAGTATTAAAAGTCATTTGTCGCTCAGTTATAAACTTCGAATAGGTGAAAAATGGGAGCTTACCACTACTGCCATTCATCAAACTAGACCTGATAGTACTTTTAAGGAAGCGCGCTATGGTGGGGCTATCGACCTCAAATACAATATTACGCCTACCATAGGTATACTTGGTACCTACCGACTTATTTACGACTCTGCCCCTATTGTACCTATAAAAAAAGACTATCATTCGCTTGAAGTAGGGCTTAATATTTCTTTCTAATTTCCTCATTTGCTAATTTACTAATTTTCTGATTAACATTATGTATACAATTCCTTATATTGAATCCGAGGAGTTTTTTTATTTGGATGTATTCCTAAAATTGCTTTTAGGATTGTTGGCTCTTGCCTTAATCATCAACAAATCGGGCAAGGGTAATTTGGCACCGAGTTCGGCAATGGATCAGGTGCAAAATTACGTACTTGGGGGTATTATTGGAGGTGTAATTTACAGTCCATCGGTAAGTATCTTTCAGTTTGCTATCGTATTGGCTATTTGGGCATTCCTTATTATAGGGTTACGTCAGTTAAAAACTAAAAACCAAGCTTTTAGGAGGTTTATAGACGGTGCCCCTGTGATTGTTATCAATCGGGGTAAGATAGATATAGCCGCCTGCAAAAAAGCTAAAATTACGGCACACGAACTCGCTTTCAAACTGCGCAAAGAAGGAGTATATTATATCCGAGAGGTAAAAAGAGCGGTACTTAAACAGAATGGCGAACTCATTATCGTGTTGGCAGGAGAAGAAAACCCAAAATATCCTATTATTACCGATGGGATTATTCAAAAAAGCGTACTGGAAGATGTGGATAAAAGCGAAGAATGGCTACTTGGAGAGCTACAAAAGGCAGGATACAGCAATCCTTCTGAGGTATTTTTAGCAGAATACGAAAATGCTCAGATAAAAGTTATACCCTATATTTAGTAACAATGAGAAAGAAAAGCCCTCAAAAACATTTTGCTATTCGTTGTTATTTTATTATCTTTGCCCAAAATACTTAATTGCTATAACAATGAAGTTAAAACATATTACTCTTTTGGTAGCCTCTACTTTTGTACTAGGGGCTTGTAATCAATCTAAAACAGCTTCTGAGCAAGAAGCACAAACTCCTCAAAAACCCCTTATCAGCTATGTAGACCCGTTCATCGGTACAGGTGGACACGGACATACCTACCCTGGAGCGACTACGCCTTTCGGTATGATACAAGTGAGCCCAGTGAATGGTCTCAGCAACTGGGATTGGTGCTCTGGTTACCACTATTCCGATAGCCTTATGGTTGGTTTTGGACATTTAAGCCTCAGTGGTACGGGTATAGGCGACCTAAACGACATCTTGCTAATGCCTACTACTAAAGAATATGACCTCAGTGTACTGAAATACGGACGCAAAGAACAATACCCCGTGAATGCCCAAGAGTTTCGCGATATGGTGCCTTATAAATCGAAGTACAGCCACAAGAACGAAAAAGCAGAACCTGGCTATTACCAAGTGTATTTAGAAGACCCCAAAGTCAATGTAGAACTCACTGCGGCACAACGTTATGCTGTACATCGTTATACCTTTGAAAAAGAAGCAGAACAATCGGTACTACTGAACTTAGGATTTGCTATCAATTGGGATAGTCCTACCAAAACTTCTTTTAGCAAATCGGATAAGAAGTTAGACGCTAATAACAACGACAATATTATCACAGGGTATCGTTATAGTACTGGTTGGGCTGAAAACCAAAAAGTGTTCTTCGCGATTCAGTTTTCTAAACCTATTAAAAATATTACTTATCAAAAACACAAAGAGGATGTTACTTCAGGGCAAATCTTCTTTGATAATACTGATGAAAAGTTAGAGGTAAAAGTAGCCGTTTCGTCAGTAAGTGAAGAAAATGCTTTAGATAACTTGGAGTTATACAACGCTCCTAATTTTGATAAAACCAAATCATTAGCACAACAACAATGGGAAAAGACTCTTAGCAGTATAGTAGTAGAAACCCCTGTTGATTCGCTTAAAACAATTTTCTATACTGCCCTCTATCACGCACAAGTAGCGCCTGTAACTTTCTCTGATAAAAATGGTCAGTTCCGCTTGCAAAACGATGAGATTGCAAAAACAGAAGGCACAGCTTATTCTACCCTTTCTCTGTGGGATACTTTCCGCGCCGAGCACCCACTGCTCACCCTTTTGCAACCCAAAGTAACTGCTGGTATTATCAACTCAATGTTAGCCTACTATCAAGTACACAAAGTGTTACCCGTTTGGACACTCTATGGTAACGAAACCAATACAATGACCGGCTATCACTCGGTAGCAGTGATAGCTGAAGCCTACCTCAAAGGCGTACGTGGTTTTGATGCTGAAAAGGCGTACGAGGCAATGAAAACTACAATGATGCAAGACGCACGGGGACTCAAAGCATACAAAAAATATGGTTACATTCCTTATAACGCAGGGGTAGACGAGTCGGTTACCATTACCCTTGAATACGCTTACGACGACTGGTGTGTAGCGCAAATGGCTAAAGCCTTAGGCAAAACCGAAGACGCTGACTTCTTTACCAAACGTTCGGAAGCCTACACTCACCTATTCGATAAAGAAACGGGCTTTATGCGTGGTAAAAGTACCAATGGTAAATGGCGCACACCTTTCGACCCTAAACGCTCCGACCACCGCGAAAACACCGACTATACCGAAGGTAATGCTTGGCAACACAGTTGGTTTGTGCCTCACAACGTACAAGGACTTATCAGCTTATTTGGAGGCAATGAACCTTTTGTAACACACTTAGAAAAACTCTTTACCGAAAGTTCTGAAATCACTGGTGATAACACCTCTCCTGATATTTCAGGGCTCATAGGTCAGTATGCACACGGCAATGAACCAAGCCATCATATAGCTTATATGTTCAATATAGCAGGACAACCTAAGAAAACCCAATATTGGGTAGATCGCATCTTGCAAACTCAGTACAACACTACCCCTAACGGACTTAGTGGCAATGAGGATTGCGGACAAATGTCGGCTTGGTACATTTGGAGTGCTATGGGCTTATATCCTATGAATCCAGCTTCTACCGAGTATCAATTTGGTCGTCCACTCTTTGATAAAGTAACCATACACTTGCCTAACGGAAAGACTTTTACCATTATAGCCAAGAATGTGTCTAAGGACAATAAGTATATCCAATCTGTAAAACTCAACGGTAAAGAATACACCCAATGGCATATTTCTCACCAAGACCTTCTAAAAGGCGGTGAATTAGTTTTTGAAATGACAAACAAATGAAAAGAAATATCTTAATCACAGGAGGAGCTGGATTTATTGGCTCTCACGTCGTAAGGCTATTTGTAAACAAATACCCCGACTATCACATTTTTAACTTAGACAAACTTACTTATGCTGGTAACTTAGAAAATGTTGCCGATGTAGCCAATGCCCCTAACTATACCTTTATACAAGCGGATATTTGCGACTACGAGCGTATGAAAGCCCTCTTCGCTGAACATCATATCGATGGGATTATTCACCTCGCTGCCGAAAGTCACGTGGATAGAAGTATTGAAGACCCTTTTATCTTCGCGAAAACGAACGTGATGGGTACTTTGAGTCTTTTGCAAGCGGCTCGTGAGGCGTGGAAAGATAATATGCAAGGCAAACGCTTTTATCACGTCTCTACCGACGAGGTATATGGAGCCTTAGAAATAGGCGAAGCACTCTTTACTGAGCAAACGCCTTACGACCCCCAATCACCGTATTCGGCTTCTAAAGCTTCCTCTGACCATTTTGTGAGAGCTTACCATAACACTTACAAATTGCCTGTGGTGATTTCAAACTGTTCCAACAATTACGGTTCTCACCAGTACCCTGAAAAGTTAATACCAGTGTGTATCTATAATATTGTAGATAATAAGCCACTACCTATCTATGGCAAAGGGGAAAATATCCGCGATTGGCTTTTTGTGGAAGACCACGCTCGTGCTATCGATACTATTTTCCACCAAGGGAAAGATGGTGATACCTACAACATTGGGGGCTTTAACGAATGGCGTAATATCGATTTGGTGAAGGTTATCATCAAAGAGGTAGATAAACAGTTAGGTCGCCCCGAAGGTACTTCCGAAAAGCTTATCACTTTCGTAACCGACCGTGCTGGTCACGACCTCCGTTATGCTATTGATGCTACTAAATTGAAAAATGAACTCGGTTGGGAACCTTCCTTGCAGTTTGAAGAAGGTATACGGAAAACTGTAAAATGGTACCTTTCTAATAGATAAGAGGTAAGAAGTAAGAGATAAGAAAAACAGAGGCTACTCATTAGTAACCTCTGTTTTTTTCATTCGTAACTCGTCATTTGTTTAGCGTCTACATACCACTTGGTTGGTGTATTTTAGGTTTACGATGTTATATTCATTCAGTTTATCAGTCTTCTCTAATTGCTTGTAAAAGGCTTTGAGGTTTGCTTTCTTGAGCGCTTCGTCTTCAAATTTGCCGAAAACGACCTTAAAGTGAGGTACACGCATTAAAAATTCGTATTCTCCGTTAGGCTTTACCAATACTTCGGTGATGTTCTCAGCCAGCCATTGGTCGTTTTGGATAAACTGCATCAGTGCATAGGAGGCTTGCCAATAGCGCTCGGTATTACCTCTGAGGATAGGCACGCGTGCTGAGTAAGAACTTGAAAGAGGCATCTTCTTTCCTTGTGTATCCATATAATACACTCCATTGCCGTCGTATACACGTGCGATAGGCTCTCGCTGTTTGATTTTAGCGTTTAGGGTACCATCGATAGTGCAAAACACTTCCGATTTCTCAATCATCACATTGTTGTCTAAGAGCTTTTCGATTTCGCTTAAACGAAGGAGTCCCATAGGGTGTTTTGCTTGTGGGTCTTTGAAGATAGTGCGCCGTATGGCATCATCGGTAACGTACATATTCTCGTCCTGATGGTCTACCACCACCTCTTTTACGGTACGTGTTTTATTACGCCCTGAAGCAAACAACTGTATACAAAAGGGCAAAAAGATGATAACGAATATTTTTATGATTTTTTTTATGTACATTTTTCTTTATTTGATATCGTAACCAAACCTGCGCAATTGTCGCACATTGTTACGCCAATCTTTGTTTACTTTTACGAAAAGTTCTAAGTGTATTTGTTTGCCGAAAAACTTCTCTAAATCAGCACGAGCTTCAATACCTACCCGTTTTAAGGCTTCTCCTTTATGACCTATGATAATCCCCTTTTGGCTCTCGCGTTCTACCATTATCACTGAGCGAATGTGAATAATTGTCTCGCTATCGGCAAAACTTTCGGTCTCTACTTCTACCGAATAGGGGATTTCCTTTTTGTAATGCAATAGTATCTTTTCCCGTATAATCTCGTTTACAAAGAAACGCTCCGGTTTATCGGTGAGTTGGTCTTTTGGAAAAAATGCAGGTGACTCGGGTAAGAGTTCTATAATGCGGTTGAACACCACTTCGGTTTGAAAGTTGCGCAAAGCCGAAATAGGATATATCTCGGCACGAGGCACTTTTTCTTTCCAGTAGGCGACTTGTTCCTCTAATACATTTTGGTCGGAAGTATCCACTTTGTTGATGAGCAACAATACAGGCACGTCCAACTGGTTGATGCGCTTAAAGAAAGCCTCGTCTTTCAACTCTTTTTCGCCTATTTCTACCATATAAATGAGAATGTCGGCATCTTCGAAAGCACTCTTTACAAAGTCCATCATCGAGGCTTGTAAGGCGTACGATGGCTTGATAATACCCGGGGTATCCGAAAAAACTACCTGAAAATCATCACCACTTACGATACCAAAAATACGGTGTCGCGTGGTCTGTGCCTTGGAGGTGATAATAGAGAGTTTTTCGCCTACAAAGGCGTTCATAAGGGTAGATTTCCCTACATTAGGGTTCCCAATGATATTTACAAATCCAGCTTTGTGCACTTGTTAATTGTTATTTGTTAATTGATTCTGCCATTCCTTTGCCCCAATGAGGATGATTAGGCGTTTTTGGAGTAAAATGTTCGAACTTCTCTAAGGCTTTTTGGAGCATTGGTTTAGCTTTTGCTACGCCCCCACCAAATATCTTGGGTGTAAAGTAAATGCCAATAGCACGAATGAGATAGGGTCTTGGGTTTTTGGGGTTTTCTTTAATAGATTTCTCGGAATACTCACGACTCAACTTACCGTATTTAGCTCCGCGAAACATTGGGTTTACCTTCACTTTGGCACTATACAGATAGGCGTATAAGGCGTTGATTTCCGATGCATCGGCATCGGGTTGTTTTTCAGCTATCTTTATGTACTTTTCTGCCAGATTGCAATAACTGTCAATAGACCCTCCCGATGATTGGTCGGCAAGGCGAATGTTCACATAAGCCGCATAGTAATTTGCGAGCCAATGCGAAGGCACTGTGTTGGCAAGAGTTTCAAAATCTTTAGCTAAAGTCTGCAATTCTTTAGTAGCATAACTTTTGTCAAGGAGTTTTACTTTTTCGGTAAGCATTGTCTCCACATCTTGAGCATAAGCAACACTACAAAAAAGGAGCAAAAAAAGTGTAATATATCTGTTCATAATAACATTGTCAATTATTATCTTCTTCCTTTCGGCTTTTTAGCAGGTGCTGAAGGGGTAGGAGAGGAGGTAGTTTTTTGCGTATCTGCCTCTTCTTTCTTTTTCTCTTTTTTATAAAGAGGAATGAGATAGCTGAGAGTATAGTTGAAATTCACACCAAAACGACTCCCTTCATATACCCGACCAAAGGCAGGAATATAGTAGTTAGGGAAACCACTACTGCCCGTTTGAGCCACCAAAAGACCTACGCGTACGCTTGCTCCTGCGTAAAGGTTATGCAAGAGCTCCGCTTTAATGCCCAATACAAGTTCCAACCAATGGGCTGTACGTCCGTCGTATTTCTTTAAGAAAGAAGGATCGGAGCCTGTGATAGTTTCGTTCCAATATTGGTTATCTTTATGGATAATATACGAGGTAAGGTCTTGAGAGAAAAGCGAAATACCATAGCGAGCCCCTACGTAAATCATATTCTCCATACCGTACCAATTGCCATAGGTGTTATAATCGAAACCAGCACGTAAAAATTGACCTTCGGTAGAGTAAGTAAAGAAATCTTCGTTCTTAGTTCTTTTTTCCATACCGAGTTCAGCAGCAAAGTAGTAGTTGGTTGTTAGGCGGTAATCGCCTACCAATTCAAGTCCGTAGTAATCCTTATCAAAGAAAGGGCGTACCAGTTTGCTCAGGTCGGCACCTACGCGCAAGCCATACCGCTGTTTGTACACAGGGGCTTCTTGTTTTTCGGGCAAGGCAATAGTAGTTTGTGAGGTCGTGCGGGTAGCCGTTTGAGCCATTGCACCTAAGCCCCACCAAATACTAATGATACAAATGTATATGAGCTCTTTTTTCATTATCTACGGTAGTGTTCTTGATGTTAAGACCTTTTAGCCAAGAGGTATTTGTATCTTGAATGGTAGCTGAAAGGGTGTTGTAAGTAATTTTCACTCCACAAGCCTTGCTTACGAACGACTGTTCGGGAGTATAAGTGAGCGTGAGAGTTGCGGTGCTAGTGGTAGTACCTGAAACTACGGTTTGGAACAAGTAGGTAGTGGGCGACTCCAAGCGCAAAGGTAGTGCAAGTGAATCTAAAGTTGCACTGCTTACCAGAGGCGTAGTATTTCCTTCGCCATAGACCGTAAGGTTAGCCACGCTAAAAGGCGTACGAGTATTGTTTTGGTTGTAGAAACGCACCACCAAGCGAGGCGTATTCACGCTGTGGTCGCAAAGATCATCGGACTCACAACTTATCAACATTGAAAGCGAGAATATTAAAAATGATATAAAGATAGTTCTTTTCATTATCAAAAATAAAGTTGGTGCAAAGATACGAAATAATTACAAATGACAAAAAAAACTTCACAGAGCAACTTAGCATTGATACTTATAAAGTGGCAATCGTTGTAATGGTAGTAGGGATACCTATTCTTTGGTTAGTGAATTTGTTTAAGAAATAAAATATGTATTGCAAAAGAATCGTAAATTACCAAGGAGAGAAATCTTCTTTGCAAACGATTTTCAAACAAGTAGCTAAAAAATGTTTAATTTGTTGTAATTTGTTCAATTACTGAGGTGGTTGTCTCATTTATTTTTCACTCAAAAAACAAAAAGCCCGAAACGGGACGTTTCGGGCTCTTCTATATATTATACTATTCTTCTAATCAAGTAGATACGCCACGAAGCATTACCTTGCAAAAAGGTAGAACTGATGCGATATGTAACTTGACATAGGTCATCTTTCTTCGTGTATATCTTTATTTAGTTAAACAAATATTCTTGAAATCGTGGGCAAAGGTGTGACTATTTTTTGAATATGCAAGAAATAGGTTATTATTTTACCTAAATGAATTCATCGGCATCTTTATTGGCAACCAAACGGAAGCCTTCGCCGTGAATGTTTAGGATTTCCACTTTGTCGTCCTTTTTCAATAGTTTACGCAGTTTTGCGATATATACGTCCATACTGCGAGAGGTGAAATAGTTGTCGTCTTTCCATATTTTGGAAAGGGCTAACTCACGTGACATAAAATCATCGGTGTGTAAGGCGAGCAAACGCAAAAGTTCATTTTCCTTAGGGGAGAGTTTTACAGGTTCTTCGTCCTTATATTTGAGAATACGCAATTTGGTATTGAGGAAGAATCTTCCTATTTCGAATTCAAACTTATTGTCGTCTACCATTGTTTCGATGCTTTTACGTTGCAAAATTGAACGTATTTTCATCAATAGGATTTCGGAGTCGAAGGGTTTGTTTAGGTAGTCATCAGCTCCTGAGCGATAGCCTTTTATCACGTCTTCACGCATTGTACGAGCTGTAAGGAAGATAATAGGTATTTTCTCATCTTTCTCACGAATTTCTTTGGCTAAAGTAAAACCGTCTTTATAAGGCATCATCACGTCTAAGATACACATATCGTATGTTTCTTTCTTAAACTTTTCGAAGCCTTCCATACCGTTTTTAGCTAAGGTAACGTCGAAACCGCTCATTACCAAATAGTCTTTTAGTACAGTGCCGAAGTTGGGGTCGTCTTCTACTAAGAGAATGTGTTTATTGTCCGTAGAAGCATTTGAACTGTAATAGTTTCCGTCTGTATTCATTTTTTTATTGTTTTAGGCAATTATGAATTAAATTGTTAAGTTCTTAAATTATATTACCGGCAATTTGATAAAGAAGGTACTCCCTTTTCCTTTGTCGCTTTCTACATCAATGCTTCCTTGATGGTATTCTACGATACTTTTCACGTAAGCAAGCCCTAAGCCGTGTCCTTTTACGTTGTGTAAATCGCCAGTATGTTCTCTATAAAACTTGGTAAATACGTGTTTCATAGCCTGTCTGCTCATTCCTTGCCCTCTATCTTTTACACGTATTAGTATTTTATTCTTTATATTTTCAGTATAAATGTCTATTTCGGGGGCATTAGGTGAGTATTTGATAGCATTTTCAATCACATTCACAAATACATTAGTAAGGTGTGATTTGTTTGCTGATACATCGCCGTTTTCTGCTAAAAAGTGAGTGCGCAATACGCCTCCACGTTCGTCGAGCATTACTTGTAGGTGCCCTATCGCATTACTTATAAGTTCGTGCACGTCCAAGGGTTCTCTCTCTAAATGCAAGTTTCCTTTTTCGAGACGTGATATTTGCAAAATGTTTTCTACCTGAGCCAGCATTCGCTTGTTTTCCTGTTTGAGTATTTTTACATATCCTTTTATTTTCTCGGGGTCGTGCAGGGCGACAGGTGTTTTGAGACTGTCCAGCACTAAGTTCATAGTGGCAATAGGTGTTTTGAACTCGTGCGTCATATTATTGATGAAATCAGTCTTGATTTCGGAAATGCGACGCTGAGTGATGAGCTGGTGGAAGGTAACCACAAACACACCTATAACTATTAGTAAAAATACTACTGATAGGGTTGCTACCCCTATTACTGATGATAGTACATAGCGCTCTCGCTGAGGGAATACTACTGCTAATTCATATACTGAATCATCGGAGCTATTGCCTCCAAAAAGCAAGGTGCGGTATTCCTTAGTTTCATTAGGGTCAAAGTACTTAGAGTGTATCTTCGATAAGATATTGCGGTTATACACGGCAAACTCGAAAGGTAAATTCAAGCCTCTTTTTTTGAGTTTTTGCTCTAAGAGTGTGTTTATTTGGCTTACAGACACTCGCTCGCTAAGGGTTTGTTGCCTTATGATACTCTTAAATGATTCTTCTATCATTAAGCGTTCAATCTCGGGTAATTCACTTAGCTTTTCGTAGGCTTTTATGATAGGCAACTGTTTGTTATCTATATTATTACCTCTGTTGATATGCTGGAAACTTTCTCTGTTTGTATAGTTCTTTAAGGTAAAAGAATCGGAGAGTTTCAAATCATCGATGAGTACAGGGTTGCGCAGATTGGTAGCTAAAGCGTAATCTTCCTCTAAAATACCGTGTTTATAAATAAAGGTCTCTTTGCTTAGTTTGTTTTCTTGCACATATATAAACTCTCGCAGATGACTGTCTTTGAGCTTTAAGGTGCTATCGTTCTCGCGCAAATAGATAATTTGAGCTACATATTTATCGACTTCATCTTGCTCTATTTGTTTAGCTACATTATTGAGTACCTGCTGAATAGAATAAGTAAAAGCCTCTTCTTTATTATCGATAGCTGATTTAATCCAATACCCTTGTATGGCAATAATTCCTACAAGAGAAAGGCTTATGAGCACTACTGCGAGTATGTATAATCGCTTATTCATCGGGCAAAGTTAAAACAAATATTTCATATAAAAAATAAATTCTCTTAAAAATTTAACAAAAGATTAAGGAGTACCCTTTTTAAGAGGGCTAAAATACTGTGGTTTTTCTTTTATAAATCCTTGTTTTTACTAAGGAAGAGAAGCGACAATGTTAATATAATACCAAAAATGTCAAAAATGCCAAAAATACCGATGAGAAAATTAGGAAATTAGCAAATGGGTAGTGATAAAAAAGGTTTTTTGACGGGTCTGACTTGTCGGACAAATTGGACTGGTCTGAGTTATCGGAGGAAAACGAAAAATATAAAAAGTGAGTTGGAAGGATTTTTGGTGAAAAAAGGGTGTAAGGAGGGTGGGGTTAGCTTATAGAGAGCTTATAGGAAGCTTATACGAATCTTGGACGATTGGTATAGAAAGGGTATGTAAAAAGTTGATTCATAATATAATACAACAAGGCTAAAAATGTTAAAAAAGAGGTTTCGAGGCGAAAGAAAAAGGAATAGGCACTAGGCCTTAGGCCATAGGCACTAGGGGGAGTATGACGAAAAAGTGTGAGCCACACAGGCAGGTGCAAGTCGCACGGGCAGGTGTAAGTCGCACGGTCAATGAAGAATGGACGAAGAAAGAACGAAGAAAGAACGAAGAAAGAACGAAGAATGAACGAAGAATGGACGAAGATAAGGTGGAGATAAGGTGGAGATAAGGCGGAGATAAGACAGAGATAAGAATGTTTGAGAAGAGAGGATTGCTTAATGAAAGATGGGGTTTTTGAGGGGATATGATGTGGCTATGATAAAAAAGTGAGGTAAAAAGTTTGTATATAAAAATAAAGTTGTATCTTTGCACCTTGAAAAATGAACAATTGATTACTAAACTTGTAGAAAATGAGAAAGTTAAAAGAATACGATATTTCTTTTGCAGGCTTAAAACAGGGGAGACATCAATTTGTTTATGAGATTGACAAAGCGTTTTTGCAACTGTTTAATTTTGACGAGGTGAATGATATTCATCAGCAAGTAATCGTTGATTTAGACAAGAAGAGCAACTTGTTGGAACTGCATTTTCACAACAGGGGTACTGTGAATGTGAATTGTGATGTTTCTAATGAGCCTTTTGACTTGGCAGTAGAAGGAACACTTTTTTTGGTGGTGAAGTTTGGTGAAGAGTATAATGATGACGATGAAGAAATCTTGATACTTCCTCACGGAGAATACCAACTGAATGTGGCACAATATATATATGAACTTATTGTGTTGTCAATCCCTGCTAAGCGTGTACATCCTGATGTTTTGAATGGGACGATGCACTCGGCGGTATTAGATAAATTGGAAGCACTTGCTCCAAGAGAGCACCACAATGCAGTGACTATAGACCCGCGTTGGGAAAGTTTAAAGAATTTAATAACAGATAAATAATATAAAGATTTAAGTAATGGCACATCCTAAGAGACGACAATCAAAAACAAGAAGAGATAAGAGAAGAACCCACGACGTAGCGGTAGTTCCTCAAATAGCAAAAGATCCAACAACTGGTGAAAACCATTTGTATCACCGCGCACACTGGCACGAAGGTAAATTGTACTATCGTGGACAGGTGCTTGTGGATAGTACAGAAGAAGCAAAATAGATTTGCTTCATTTGATTTTATAAGATTATAAAAAAAGAGAACAATATTAATATTGTTCTCTTTTTTGTTTTATTTACTAAAAACTTTGACAAAGGTCGTAGCATAACCGTAGGACGACAAGCGATTAAAATTTTGGCAAAGTAATACTGATTGTAAAATGATTGTGCTGTGAATTAGCTTTTTTGGGTGTCTTCTTGAGCGTCTTCTTCTAAGAAACCTTTGGCTAATAGAAGGTTGTACCATTGGATTATTTTCTTAATATCGCTGGCATACACACGGTCGCGATCGTAATTAGGGAGCACTTGAGAGAAATACTCTTCGAGAGTAGCTCCATCGGATTTTGGAGAGATACGCGCTTCTTTTCCTTCTTCAAAGTTCTTCATATTAGTAAAAACTTCGGTGAGAGGCACTTCTTTTTCGAGTGTATAAATTGCGATTTCAGACAATAGGCTCACGTTGTTGCGAATGCCTACTGATATACGCTTACCATCGGCTAACGAAGTGGCTAAGAAGCCAGAACGCGTTTGAGTTTCTAAGTGATATAAACCAGGTTTGCCAGAAATGGCTAATACTTTTGTTAGATTCATTGTATTTATTTAAGAGTTAAAAAGTTAAGAGTTAAAAGTTATGAGTGTTACTAATTATAACTGTAAATTAGTGTACTATCTTTTGTTTTTGGCATCGAAGAATTTCATTCGGTAGTCTACCTTTACCTTTCCTTTACTGATATTAGCCAGCTTACTTTTGATGAGTTGGCGTTTAAAAGAAGAGAGTTTATCGGTGAACAGAATGCCTTCGATATGGTCGTATTCGTGCTGAATGATACGAGCCGCGAGTCCGCCAATAGTAAGTGTTTGCTTATTAAAGTCTTCATCAAAGTATTCAATGGTGATTTGCTTGTGCCTGCTAACGTCTTCTCGTACGCCAGGAATACTGAGGCACCCTTCGTTGAAGTTCCAAGTATCGCCTGTTTCTTCTACTATTTTGGCATTGATAAAAGTTTTTTTGAAGCCTTTTAAGAAAGTTTGCTCTTCTTCTGAAAGCTCATCGTCATCGGCGAAAGGAGAGGCATCTACCACGAACAAGCGTATAGAGAGACCTACCTGAGGAGCAGCGAGCCCCACGCCATAAGCGGCATTCATAGTGTCGTACATATTAGCAATCAGTGTTTTGAGTTGAGGATAATCGGGGGGGATTTCAGTTCCTACCTTTCTGAGCACTGGGTCGCCATAAGCAATAATAGGTAAAACCATTGTGTTTTAATTTGTTTATCGGGCGCAAAGGTAAGAATAATTTGGAAATTAGCAAATGAGGAAATGAGAGAATGAGAAAATGTGGAAATGAGAAAAGTTTGTTGTATCTTTGCACCAGAAAGAAAAGCTACACAGTTATACCGTGTAGTGTTTTTCCTTTTTTAGGGAAGAATGGAGGAAAAAACTCTTAATAAAACGCCTTTTTATTTAACAGAATACAAAATGCACAACAAGAGAGTGTAAAAGACGCTATCTGTTGATTTGCAGTATGTTTAATGTGTAAAAAGGTAATTTGTATTGTGTAGC
>ERZ773100.688-NODE-688-length-16672-cov-6.998736_pt1 | contig 16672 bp, 12 predicted proteins | sample MGYA00511119_ERZ773100 | MGnify/ENA primary metagenome ERZ773100 (study PRJEB29015, sample SAMEA2738000) | human oral metagenome | biome: human oral; feature: human-associated habitat; material: dental | place: China | collected 2111 ...
TATTGGGCTATGCCCGATGGGAGAACTTTTCGGTAGCGATACACCGAGCAGTTGCTTCCTGTAAGTCGCAACAAATCAATGTAGATGATCATTTTCGTGAGGTCACGAAAATGATTGAGATTGGTAAAGGAGGTAAGCGTGAAGTGGTAGATTTTATGCTTACTCGTTACGCCTGCTATCTCATTGCTCAGAATGGCGACCCTAAAAAGGAGGAAGTAGCCTTTGCTCAGAGTTATTTTGCTGTACAAACCCGTAAGGCAGAGCTCATAGAAGAACGACTCAATTTACTCTCTCGTTTAGAAACACGCGACAAACTCAGAAGTGCCGAAAAGCAACTCTCACAGAATATTTATGAGCGTGGCGTTGATGATAAAGGCTTTGCGCGTATCCGCTCCAAAGGAGATACCGCTCTTTTTGGTGGACATACTACTGAGGATATGAAGCTGCGGTTAGGGGTAAAAGCCAACCGACCTTTAGCAGATTTCTTGCCAACGCTTACCATTGCTGCTAAAAACCTCGCTACCGAAATGACCAATTATAATGTGGAAAGTAATGATTTGCACGGCGAATCTGCCATCACACACGAGCACGTACAAAATAATCAAACTGTACGACAAATGTTAGGACAGCGTGGTATCAAACCAGAAGAATTACCTCCTGCCGAAGATATTAAGAAATTAGAGCGCAAAGTAGCGCGTGATGAGAAAATGATAGCTGAACGCTCTCAAAAATTGCCTAAAAACTAAAATAATAATAACTTACTTGTTACCTATGCTAAGATTTACCGCTCTTACTACCGCACAAAACCGTAAACCGGTGGTGGTACCCGAAAATGGCAAACGCTCCGAACTGTTTGCCCAAAATGTATTCAACGAAGAGGCTATGCGCCAACTGATGACCCGCGATGCCTTTGCCGCTGTGATGAACGCCATTCACAATGGCACTAAAATAGACCGCCGTGTAGCCGACCAAGTGGCGACTGCTATGCGCGATTGGGCAATCTCCAAAGGCGCTACCCACTACACCCACTGGTTCCAACCTCTTACGGGGGGTACTGCCGAAAAACACGACGCTTTCTTTGAGCCAGTTACCCGCGACCGCGCTATCGAACGTTTTGGGGGCGGACAGCTCGTACAACAAGAATCTGATGCTTCCAGCTTCCCCAATGGTGGAATTCGCAATACTTTTGAGGCACGTGGCTATACCGCTTGGGATCCTTCTTCACCGCCTTTTGTGTATGGCACCGTGCTTTGTATCCCTACAATCTTTATTGCCTATACCGGCGAGGCGTTGGACAACAAAACGCCACTACTCAAAGCCCTTAGCGCTCTCGACCAAGCAGCTACCGAGGTAGCCCGTTATTTCGACAAGAACGTGAGCAAAGTAACTACTACCTTAGGCTGTGAGCAGGAGTACTTCCTCATTGATAAAGCCCTTGCCAATACCCGCCCCGATTTGATGATTACCGGTCGAACCCTCTTAGGGCATCAAGCGGCGAAAGGACAACAGCTGGACGACCATTATTTAGGGGCAATTCCCAGCCGTGTATTGGCTTTTATGCGCGATTTGGAGCAAGAGTGCCTATTGCTCGGTATCCCCGTGAAAACGCGTCATAATGAGGTCGCGCCTAACCAGTTTGAGTTGGCGCCTATCTTTGAAGAAGCCAATTTGGCGGTCGATCAAAACTCACTGCTGATGGACGTGATGCGCAAGGTAGCTGAGCGTCACGACTTTGTCATCCTATTCCATGAAAAACCCTTTGCAGGGGTGAATGGGTCGGGCAAGCATAACAACTGGTCATTAGTTACTGATACGGGCGTAAACCTCTTAGCACCTAGCAAAACACCTATCAAGAACTTGCAATTCCTCACTTTCTTCATCTGTACTATCAAGGCAGTATGTGAATATGAGTCTTTGTTAAGAGCCTCAGTGGCATCAGCGACTAACGATTACCGATTAGGTGCTAATGAAGCACCGCCTGCCATTGTATCGGTGTTTATAGGCGAACAACTTACCCAAGTGTTGGACGCCTTAGAAGTATCGTCCGATAACCTATCTCCTGAGGAAAAAACCGAACTCAAACTGAATGTAGTAGGCAAAATACCCGACCTCTTCCTCGACACTACCGACCGCAATCGCACCTCACCTTTCGCCTTTACGGGGAACAAGTTTGAGTTCCGCGCGGTGGGCTCTAAAGCCAACTGTGGCAAGTCTACAATGGTACTGAGCACTATCGTAGCCCAACAGCTCACCGACTTTAAAAAAGCAGTTGATGCGCTTATAGAAGGGGGCAAGAAGAAAGAAGATGCGATTTTTAAAGTGTTGCGCCGCTACATTAAGGAAAGTAAGAAAATACGCTTTGAAGGCGACGGTTATAGCAAAGAATGGGAGGAAGAGGCTGCCCGTCGTGGACTGTCAAACCATAAAACGACACCAGAAGCGCTGAAAGAAAACATCAGTGAGAAGGCAGTGGCTTTGTTTGAAAGTACAGGCGTACTGAGCAAAGTAGAGCTTTTGGCGCGTTATGAAATTGGCTTAGAAGAATACGTGAAAACCGTGCAGATAGAATCGCGTGTGCTTGGGGATATTGCTCTCAATCACGTGGTGCCTACTGCCGTGCGTTACCAAAACACGCTTATCGAGAACGTAAAAGGCTTAAAAGAAATATTTGGCGATAGCTATCAAGAAGTAGCTGCCGAGCAAATGGAACTTATACGACATATATCAGAGCATATCAAGGTTATCCACAGTCAGGTAGAGGCAATGGTAGAGGCGCGAAAGCACGCTAATCACTTACCCGACTTTGAAGCCAAAGCCGATGCTTATTGCACGCAAGTAAAACCTTTCTTTGAGGTAATACGCTACCATTGCGACAAGCTCGAACTTATGGTAGATGACGAGCTTTGGACACTGACGAAATATCGGGAGCTTTTCTTTAATTAGGAGCGAGGTCGTAGCACGACGGGCGAGGAAAAATTAGCAGATTAGCAAATTTGAAAATTAGCAAATGTGGAGGGTTGGAGGATTCGGAAGGAAGCGGAAAAGAACGAAAGAGAAGAGGGAGTGATTTTGGTGAAAAAAGGCTGTAAGGAGGGTGGGGTTAGCTTATAGAGAGCTTATAGGAAGCTTATACGAATCTTGGACGATTGGTATAGAAAGGGTATATAAGTGATTGAATAATAGTATAATACAACAAGGCGAAAAATGTTAAAAACGGGGTTTCGAGGCGAAAGAAAAAAGAATAGGTGCCAGGTCTTAGGTCATAGGTAGTAGGGGGAGTATGACGGAAAAAGGAAAAAATGACTGTCACTACATTCCCCCTAATAATCTTTTTTATCCACATTTCCGGCATCATTGCACTAATTTGGCATTATTTTCGTATACTTTCTCTTAGAAACACAAAAACTATATCCCAAAATGAAAAACATATCTTATTTTTTATTGTTATGCCTTGCCCTACTCATAGGAGCTTGTGGCAACCGAAACGCTTATAAACCCGTTGATCGTGGAAGCAGTACCACCGAATACCCATATGAAAGCTCTGCCACTGATTACCGAGAAGAAAGTAGCGGTGAATTAGCCGAGATAGCCGTAGTTGGTTACGGCGAAAAGAGCGCTAAGAGAAAATCCTCTAAAATAACAGGCGATGTTAGTAGAAGTGACGAAAGTACAATGTCAGCTAAAATGTCAGTAGCAAAAGATGTAGCAACCAGCAAACCAGCGAAACGCACTGAACCTAAGCACCGCAAACGTCGCCCCGAAAGCGACCCCCAACCTCAGTCCGGCTTGGTAACTGCCGGCGAGTGGAACGACCTCAATAGTTGGGATTTTTACCAAAAAACGCTCAATAAAAATGAATTTGCTTCTTTCCCCGAACATTGGCAAATGTACACCAATCACCGTATAGCGGTACTTGTAACCGCTAATGGTAAGCCTGCTGTGAATGTTACCGTTGCGCTCTATCGCAACAATACCCTGCTATGGACAGCTAAAACCGATAACACGGGTAAAGCTGAACTATGGGTGAGTGCCTTCCAAAAAGAAAAAGAGCTTAACACCGAGCATTTGCGCCTAAAAGTAAACGACCAATGGGTGAGCACAGAAAAAGCAATTAGCGAAAGCACACTCAACCGTATTGCGCTTAAAAATGAAGTAAAAAAAGCATCAAACGAAGTACAAATTGCCTTTATGGTAGATGCTACGGGCTCAATGAGCGATGAGTTAGAGTTCCTAAAAATGGACTTGAAGAACGTAATCACTAAGGTAGAAGAAGGAAATAAAAACCTCAAAATAAGCACCGCTACGGTCTTTTATCGCGACGAAGGCGATGAGTATGTAGTCAAACATTCTGATTTTACTAAGGATATCAATAAAACCATTCAGTTTATTAATAGCCAAAAAGCTGATGGTGGTGGCGACTTCCCCGAAGCAGTACACACAGCCCTCAATCAGCTCAACAAGCTCCAATGGGACGGCGAGGCACGCACACGTATTGCTTTTTTAGTACTCGATGCTCCTCCACATCACGAAGATAAGATACTCAAAAGCGTACAAGCATCAGTTAAAACCGCTGCCGAGAAAGGCATCAAACTCATTCCTATCGTAGCCAGTGGTATCGATAAGCCCACCGAGTTCTTAATGCGTTTTATGGCAATATATACCAATGGTACCTATGTCTTTATCACCGACGACAGCGGTATAGGTAACGCCCATTTGGAACCCAGTGTAGGGGAGTATCAAGTCGAAAAACTCAGCGACTTAATGATTCGCCTTATCAAAAAGTATACTGAATGATCTGGCTCACTTTTTGCTACACAAGTCTCAGTTTTTTAACTTTTAATTTTTTACTCAAATGAAGGCACTTCCCCTATTAGCACTATTTCCGCTATCACTCATAGCCCAAAACCCTATTCCTACTGGCTCTTACAAAGCCAGCTCTCTTGGCAATGCTTTGGAGCTTAGGATAGGTAATAACAACACTTACGAATTGGTTGGTGCTTCGGGCAACTATACCTTAAAGGATAAAAAAATAGAGTTCTCCTCCGACGCATCGTCTTTTTTGGTTGAGAAGAAACAGAGCAATAGCTCTCAGTTGCAAATTACCTTTAAAATAGGAACGGGACTCTTTGGCGACCCACATTTCTTATATGTAGGCTACGAAAACAACAAAGGTGAAGTGGAATATGTGTGTGTACATAACAAAATCACGTCATTAGAAAATGTAGAAAAAACAAAAGACAGCAATGGAGTTGGTTATTACGTATTAGAAAGTTTTGAAGTGCCACGTACTGAAAACCTTTACTTAGTGAATGCCCATTCAGTAGCATTCAACAATAAATCTAAAGAAGTAATTATTGAGAAATATCCTATCGGAAAGACAACCAATGGCGTGGAAGTAGAATTTTTAGGAACCAATAATATGCTTAATTTAAAAGGGACTTACAACCCCGATAAAGGAACGATTTCTCTTACCGAAGGCGATTCCGATAACGCAATTCTGTTCAGTAACAAGACAAGTGCTACTAATCCAGCAAAAGTAGCCCGTAGCAATAAGGAAAATGTAAAGAATTGGAAATATCTCATCGCTTTCGAGGAAGAACAGGATATCCCCGAATATAATCCTGAACAAAGAGCTAAGCACAAAAACCAAGCAGATATTTCAGTACCCAAGAACTTGAAAACTGCCCTTGCTTCAGCCGATAAATATAGCCGTTTGGTAATAGTCTTCCAACAACCCGATAACAAAGAGGCTCAACAACAATTTGCTGCTCTTTTTGCCAAATATAAAGAAGAAGGTGGTAGCAATGGCTATCCCTATGAACTCTATTTGGCAACTACCAAAGATATGAAAAACCTCAAAGCCAAAGGCGTACCTACAGGTAACCAAATGGCTGTGCTTGACGTAGCCGGTAATCTGCTTTACAATCAGCCCTCTACTATCGAAGAGGTTGCCAATGACGAAATTGTAACGAGTGATTCTTACGGACAGCAGTTCGGTACGATAGCAATGGCTCGTGCGCTCGACAAAGCTTTGGGTAACCCTAAACTTTCTGTAAAAGACCTACAAGCTATTTTTACCTCTTTCCTCAAAAAAGATAGTCAGCGTGTGTATTTGTTAGCTAAAAATCGTCCCGTGCAAAAAACAGGCGATGCTAATGAGGAAGAAGCCTTCGACTATATAGCGCAAGAGCAAGAAGATTACTTCTCCGATTTTAAAAACCCCAAAGGCATCTACCAAATGCAACTTACCCCTGAGCAAGTAACTACCCAATGGCAGCGCATCATAAACGCTCATAAAAACGATAGCAAACTCGATTCCGCATATGCTTTCTTGCTCGCTCTTAATAGCAATGATAGTGATTATTATTACCGAATTTTCAATGCCGAAAAGTCCGCTTCTCCTGCTGATGTAGAAGCAATCGCTTATTTGGTGAAGTTCAGCGAGGAAATTAAAGCACATAACGAAAAACTCATTCCTAAAAACGATGACTATACAGACTATCAACAACGCTTAGAGAAAGGCGTAATAGAAGCAAACTATGGACACTTCAGTACTCTTCTTGACCGCCTTGTATTCAACGACAAAACGCTTTTTGAACCTGTAAAAGCCGTTTATATCGAAGGTATCAAAAAGAACGTACTTACCGCTGATGATTATATCGATTTTCTCTATGAAAATAACGTAGAAGAAGCCAGCGCTTATTTCGGCGAATACTATAAAAATTTATTGAAGAGAGATAGTAACCTCATTGCAGCACTCGATAAGGCTTTCTCCGAAAGCGATGAAGAAAACAGCTGGAAGTATTACAAAATGCGCTTTGCTAACCGTGCTAATAACATCGCTTGGAAAGTGTACGAAGAACATAAAAACGACCCTGCTAAATTAGCAGAACCCTATCAGTGGGCAAGCTCAGCAGTACAGTTAGAACCTGAGAATCCTTATTACTTAGATACCCTCGCTCACCTCTTGTACATACGCGGTGAAAAACAAGAAGCTATTAAGCTCGAAGAGAAAGCCGTAAAACTCCTTTCAAAAACTAATGATGAATTTGAGTCCCAACGCCAGGAGGTAAAAGCTAATCTCGAAAAGATGAAACGAGGAGATATGTAGTACCTCATTTTCTCATTCTCTTATTTGCTCATTTGCTAATTACGTCTTATCTTTGCACTTTCTAATAGCAAGCAATTCAAGAAAAATTTATCTACAATGAAAAAATTGTACGTTTTATGCATCTTGCTCATCGCTTTTGCGTGCAAGAAAGACAATGATGAAACGCTCCCACTGAGCGCTGAAAAAGACATTCTTTCGTTTGTCTTTACCGTAGAGGGTAACACTTATAGTGGTACTATCAGCAATACCACTATCACCGCCCAATTACCTGAGGACACCGATGTCGCCACCCTTACTCCTACCATCACGGTTTCTAAGGGCGCTACCGTAAGCCCCAATACAGGGGTAGCTCAAAACTTCTCTAAGGAAGTAACCTACACTGTAACCGCCGAAAACAAAAGTACTAAAACCTACAAAGTACTGGTTACCACCGAAAAGACCGAACAACCGAAAGTCCCAATAGAAATTGGGTACGTTCCTAATGAATATACGGTAAACAAAGCAGGAGGCGAGGTGATTTTCTTCGAGGTAAACACTCTACCCGTCAAAAAAGAGCAAATAAAAGTAAAGCTCCTTAAATACAGAAGCGCGCTTTCTTATGACCTCAAAGTACAAAAGATTGACAAAAAAGAAAGACGTGTATATGTGGTCTTGCCTGCGACTTATAAAAACGGTCAATACCGCTTTAAAGCAACCTTCGACAAAGAAGAAGTGGAAAGTGGTGTTTTTACCTTAGATAGTAGTGAGATTGTTTTAGATGTTTTAGATATTAATCTTTTTGAAGGTCCTGTACAAACATTAGCAACTACCAACTTGCAAATCTTTAAAGTGCTAGTATACGCTAATGCTGAAGCCTTAAAGAAATACACCTATTACCTACGTAAAAACGGACAAGATTACCAGCTTACTGTAAAAGATATCTCAGGTTACAACCTCGAATTTAAGATGTTCAATACTCCTGCTGGAGCTTTCAGCGGAGGTAATGACTTTAAGTTTGTAGTAAAAGGTGGTGCTAAAGAACAAGTGCTTCCTTTTGTAAACAGCGACGGACAAGCGATAAACATAGTGCCTACCTATGCCCCAGTAATAAAATCTCTCTCTACAACTACCCTAAAAACAGGTGATGAATTAACCATAACAGGAGAAAACTTTAGCTATATGAGCGTAGGTTTTAATACTAATTACAGATATTGCGAGTTACTTTTAATTAAAAACGGAGAAACAAAAGCAACTTTAAGTACTTATAATCACCGAGGCACAACCGCAACCTTTAAAATAGATAATAATGTAGAGTCAGGTACTTATAAGGTAGTGTTATCCTCCCAAATACAGCTGAAATCAGAGGTTTTTGGTCAAGAAGTTACTATTCAAAAAGTTGTTCCTGAAACTCCTCCGCGCTTGAAAGTTAAAGGTACTGCTGAGCTTATAGACAAAGACGCCTCTTTCTTCGCTAAACAAATTAATATTTTCTTTAATGAAGAAATAGGTAATGCTACTATAAAAGCTATTGTATTTCCTAATCTGAAAATAGAAAATATGACTAGATATTCAGCAGCAGTAAGTACACGTAGACTATCTGATAGTGAATACGACTATTTATTAAAAGACTTGCCCAAAGGCTATGTGCTCATAGAAGAAAACGGCAAAGAATATAAAGCAGAATTCTCTTTGAGAAAAGTCTGAAGTCAATAAGTCGTATAGCTTAACAGAAAATAAAAAGACTTTGCCAAGGGGTTAATAGCCTGTCGTGCTACGACCCTTTGGCAAAGTCTTTTTTAGTAATCTAAAAGTGCTTGTTCTGCTAACAACTACTTAGCGGTAATTTCATACCCTTTATCTTTAAAAGCTCTTACCAACTGCTGAATATGGTCGGTACCGTTGGTCTCTACCGTAATAAGCACTTCTTTATCGCGGAAGCGTGAGAGGTTCTTAAACTGGTTGTGGGCGAGTTTAACTACATTAGCTCCCACTTCTGCAATAATTTGAGTAATCTTAGCGAGTTCACCAGGGCGGTCAGGAATGCTTACCGAGAAGTTAAAAATACGGTCTCTGCTCACCAATCCTTTGCCTATCATCGAAGATATCATTAGCACATCTATATTGCCCCCACTTACTACAGGCACAACGTTTTTACCGCGGTCGGTGAGTTTTTTGAGTGCTGCCAAAGGTAATACGCCTGAGTTCTCAGCGATAAGCTTGTGCTTTTCTGCTAATAGCAAAAAAGCTTCAGTAAGCTCGTAATCGTCTACCGTTACCACTTCATCTACATATTGTTTAATAAAGTCAAAATTAAGCTCTCCTATGCGCTTTACAGCAGTTCCATCAGCAATGGTATTGGCTTCGGGTAGGGTAACAAGCTTATTTTTTTTCAGTGCTTCAGTTGCCGAAGCAGCTCCTGAGGGTTCTACACCTACAATCTTAATATCGGGTTTAAGCTGTTTAGCAGCGCAAGCAATCCCCGAGATAAGTCCGCCACCGCCTATGGGTACAACTATCACATCGGTGTTAGGCAGTTCTTCCAATATCTCTAAGGCGATAGTACCTTGCCCTTCCACCACATCAGAGTCGTTGAAAGGGTGTACAAACACGTAGCCTTCTTTCTCTTCTAGCTCTTTCGCTTTTTGGTAAGCATCGTCGTATACATCGCCGTAGAGCACTACTTCAGCACCGTACTTTTTGGTAGATTGCACTTTGATAAGAGGCGTAGTTTTAGGCATTACAATCACCGCTTTGATACCCAATTCACGTGCTGCGTAGGCAACGCCTTGTGCGTGGTTTCCTGCTGAAGAAGCAATAACTCCTCGTTTTTTCTCCTCTTCGGTAAGTTTAAGGATTTTGTTATAAGCGCCACGAATCTTAAAAGCTCCTGTCTTTTGAAGGTTTTCAGGCTTGATGTAGATTTTGTTGCCAGATTCTTCTGAGAAGAGCGGACTATAAATAAGGTGTGTAGGGAGGAGCACACTCTTGAGGTGCTCACGTGCTGTGGTAAAGTTCATAATTAATTTATCAATTAGTCAATTGTATTATTAGGGAACAAATATATGAAATAATTTTCAATTCACAATTACAAATGAAAAAATAACCAGTGGAAAGTGATGTACAAATTTAAAACTTATACGCTATACCTGAGGAAGTACTAAAAAAGTAAAACTTCGCTTTACTGAGGTCTAAAAACTCCTTGTTGTTATGCTCCGACACGTTAAACACGCTCATAGAAAACCGATGATCAAGAGTGAAAACCCAATGCTTGCGCTCAAAGAGAATGCCTGCCCCTATATGCCACATCAGCAAGCTCTTCTTAAAACGACGGGTATCAGCAAACGAAATATCATAAGAGCTATCTAAACTAACCTCGCGCATCAAATAAAATTTAGGTGAAAAACCCGTTTGTACAAAACCTCTAATAGGTCGCTTGCCTTCATATTGTAACAAAAAAGGCATATCAAAATGCACAAAACGGTAGCCCGAATGAAAAGAACTACCTTGATATTTACCGTCAAAATCCACTTCGGCAATACTGAACATCCCTTCAATTTGGAATGTTAATCTTTCTTGTAGAGGAATCCTAATAAAACCTCCCGCATTTAAGTAATTTCTAAATTTACCAAAGCTTACAGATGAAGATGGTACATTTGGGGTAACAGGACGCATACTTTGTACCATAGTAAAAGGATAGGAAAAGCGTACTCCTATAGCCACTTGCGAAAAACCTATCGCTGTGATACTTAAAAAAGCAATAACAGTCAAAAAGCGTTTCATATAGTTTTGGATAAAAATTACAGAATTTAAAAATACCTAATAAATAAAAATCTAAGTCAAATGCATCAATATAATCTTAATCTTTGGATATAATATACCGCCCTCAATTATTATTTATTGTGCTTTCGGGTATATCTTATCCGAAAAAGCACTCCATAAAGTAGCTCTTTTGTATTGCTCTACCGAGCTTTTAGGTACATATATCTTTTCTATACGAGTAGCCCTAAACGGGTTATTCACTAAGGCAGGAGGGTTTACAGCATTAATCGTTACTGTTTTAAGCTGTTGGCAATACCAAAAAGCATCATACCCTATAGTCTTCAGTGTTGCAGGCAAGACAACACTCTTCATCTCCGTACACCCCGAAATTCCGACAGTTTCTATATCAGTGAGTCCAGTATTTTCTAAGTTAATTTCTTTTAGATAATTCCACCCAATAGCGCCAAATCCTAATATTTCTACTTTATTGAAGTGTAATTCTTCGAGATTATAAGACATTGACAATACGCTATAGGGCAGTCTTTTTACATTAGGAAGGGAGAGTTTTCTTATTTTTGTCTTGAAGAAGGCTTTTTCACCAAAAACTACTGTAGCGTTGGTATTGAAGGTAACAGTACCACTAAGGCTAGCTTCTTCAAAAGCACTCTCTTCTATCTCCTTCAAGTTATTCGGAAATGTAATCGATTGGAGGTTCTGATGTTCTTTAAAAGCCTCTTTCCCGATAGTGTTCACATTTCTGAGCTTCTCATCAGCTTGCATATCAAGCACCGTAGTATTCGCATTTTTCCATTTTATGAGTGTACGCCCATCAGCGCTGAGCTCATAATCAGCGGTAGAGTTACCGTTGTTGTCATCATCACTCTTCCGACAGCCCACCAAAGCAATCCCTATAAGAGCTAATAATAAAACCTTTCTCATTTTCAAATTTCCTAATTTTCTCATTCTTTAATTTAATTAATTGCCTGTATTTTCTCCGCAAAATCTTTCCAGCCTGCCGCTTTTTTGTATTGTTCTACCGAACCCTTAGGCACATAAATAGTAGGTATCACACTTTTATCTTTCGTGCCAAAAATACTGTTAATATGTAAGGCAGGTGGATTTACCGCTTTAATAGTAAGCTTTTTCAGCACTATGCATTGCCAAAAAGCATCCGATTCTATTCTAGTAAGCGTCTCGGGTAAAGTAATCTCTTTTAGCTTCCACATCCCCACAAAAGTGCCGTGTCCTATTTCAGTAAGCCCCGTCCCCTCGAAGGTAAGCGAGGCAGCATTGCAATCTCTCAGCGCAAAATCACCTAATTTCTTTATTTTGTTAAAAGTAACCTCTTTTAAATCCCTACAAACTGAAAAAGCATTGATACCTAACACACTCATATCGGGGAATGTTATCTTTTTCAGATGAGTGTGGTAGAAGCACTTTTCGCCAAAATCAACGGTAGCTTTCGTGTTAAAGACAACCTCACCGCTGAGATTTGCATCCTCAAAAGCACTTTTTTCTATCTCCTTCAAGTTATTCGGAAATGTAATCGACTGTAAGTTCTGATGTTCTTTAAAAGCCTCTTTCCCGATAGTGTTCACGTTTCTGAGCTTTTCGTCAGCTTGCATATCAAGCACCGTAGTGTTCGCATTTTTCCATTTTATAAGCGTACGCCTATCAGCGCTGAGTTCATAATCAGCAGTGGAGTTACCATTGCTGTCATCATTACTTTTCCGACAGCCCACCAAAGCAACCACCGCCAAAGCCAATAATAAAACTTTTCTCATTGTATAATTATTTTTTATCGTATTTATCAATTTTTGCAAGCTACTAATTTTCTCATTTTCAAATTTACTAATCCACTAATTTCTCATCTGCTCGTCGCACTATAACCTCACATTACCTCCGTCATTCATCTCTTGTCATTCGTCATTTCTTCCCCTCCGCTGGCGCGAGCTTTTAGCTCGTGCTCTCCCTTGCTAATTTTCTAATTTGTTAATTCTCTAATTACCCCTTCTCCTTTCCGTCATACTCCCCCTAGTGCCTATGGCCTAAGGCCTATCACCTATTCCTCTTTCTTTCGCCTCGAAACCCTGTTTTTACCATTTTTAACCTTGTTGTATTATATTATAAGTCAATCACTTATATACCATTTCTATACCAATCGTCCAAGATTCGTATAAGCTTCCTATAAGCTCTCTATAAGCTAACCACACCCTTCTTACACCCTTTTTTCACCAAAACTTCTCTCAGCTCACTTCCGTTCTTTTCCGATATCTTTTGAAAGCTCCTAACAGTCCCAGCATATCACTTTTTCATCTCAAACTTTGGCAAAGTTTAAAACTTTGCCAAAGTTGATTGTCGGTAGGTATTATTAACATTTACTCCACTAATCTGTTAATTTCCTCATTTCCTCATTCTCTAATTCTCTCATTTTCTAATTTTCTCATTCTCTCATTTCTCCCCCGCCTGTGTGGCTCACACCGCCCGTCGTGCTACGACTGCCTGTGCGGCTCGCACCTAATTATTTTGGTATCAACTGAATCTTATCAACTAAATTTTTCCAATTGTTATCTCCTTTGTATATATCCAATAAATCCTTAGGTTTTCTGGGGATATAAAAAGTAGGAAACTTAGTTTTGGCTATCCCAGAAAAAGGATCTCCCTCTAAATACGGCGGGTAAAGCGCAAGAATAGTAACATTCTCTAACGAAGTACAGTTCGCAAACGATTTATCTCCTATCGTCTTTAAGTTCATAGTTACCGAAAGGATTGCCTTTTTTAAAAGTTTACAGTTAGCAAAAGCCTCTTTCCCTATATGAGTAACTCCCGCATCTGTTAAATCTACTAATTCAAGAGTTCCACAAGACGAAAAAGCCCCATCGCCTATAATACCCGTTCTTTTAAAAGTAACTTCTTTCAAGTTTCTACATTCAGCAAAAATCCGGTTAGATAACGCTTTAGTATTGGGGAGCACCACTTTTCTAATATTCGAACGATAAAAAACCCTCTCGCCAAAAACAACGTCTGAATAAGAGTTGAAGTTTACGCCATCACTGAGGTTCGTTCCTGAAAAGGCATCAGAACCTATTTCTTTTAAATTGTCCGAAAAAGTAATCGCTCTTAAACTTTTAAGGTCTTTAAAAGCATTTTCGGCAATAGTGTTTACTTTCCGCAAATTGCTATCCCCTTGCATATCAATAGAAATAGTACTACTATTAGTCCATTTTATTAAGGTAAGACCATCGGCACTGAGAGTGTAGTCATTAGGCGATACGTTTACCTCGTTACCGTTGTCATCGTTCTTACGACAACTCACCAAAGCAATAGCCACGAAGGCAAAAAAGAAGATTTTTCTCATTGTAAAATCATTTTTATGATGTTAAAGACGCCACAAAGGTACTAAATAAAGAACAATTAACAACGAAATATTCACAAAAAAAATACCGACTATCTTTATAGCCGGTATCTGTATGTTTATTAGTTTCTGTTTTTTGATTATTAGAGTCTCTCCGAGACTCTCTAAGTCCCCTACTGATGCACTTGCACTTGTGGGAATGGTATCTCTATACCAGCTTCGTCGAAGCGGTTTTTGATAGTCTCTAAAGTACGAAATATACACCCTGCGTGCTCGGAAGTCAAGCACCAATAGCGCAGTGAAAGGTTCACCGAACTATCAGCCAATTCCTCTACATACACCACAGGTTCAGGGTCAGGCAAGGCTTTGGGCTCTTCTTTAGCAATTTGCAAGAGCACTTCGCGAGCTTTTTGAATATCCGAACTGTAACCTATGCCTACTAATACGTACACCCTGCGCTTCTCTTCCCTACTGTAATTGATAATGCTATTGCTAAAAAGTTGGGTATTGGGGATAATCGCCTGCTCGTTGTTGGCTTTGTTAAGAGTTGTAGCAAAGAGTCCAATGGTTTTTACAGTCCCTTTTTCGCCATTACCTTCAATGGTATCGCCTACGCGGAAAGGTTTAAAGATAAGAATCATTATCCCGCTCGCAAAGTTAGATAACGACCCCTGTAAGGCTAACCCCACTGCTACAAAACCACTGGTAATAATCGCGATAAACTGAGTCGCAGGCAAACCTATTACTTGCACGATAGTAAGGAACAGAGCAATATAGAGTATCCACCGTACTACTTGCAAGAGGAATCCCTGCAAAGCGAGGTCTACTCCACGGCGTATCATCAAGCCTTTAAGAAGTTTTGCAATAAACCGAATAATGTATCGCCCTATAAAATAAAGCGCAATTGCCCACAATAGTGTAGGCGCAAATTTAATAAGTCCGGTAATCCACTCTTTAATGAGTCCTTCAAAATCCGCAGTCGAAAAATCATTCATTTTTGTTTGTTTTATTTTTTAGTTTCTAAATCTCACCAGCCTCTCTCTTCTCTCTGTCCTCTCTCGTCTGACCAGTCTTCATTTGCTAAATCCTAAATATGCCAATTACTCGCCTCCACATATCCAACTGTGAGCTCTCGAAGGCTTTGGTTCGCATCTTTCTTTTTTAGCTATTGATGCGCAAAAATACAAACTAATTTCCAATCGCCAAAATTCCCTACAACTCTCTTTTGACGTTTTTCGTTTCTCTCCGATAATTCAGGAACTCTTCAAGCTTCTCCGAAAACTCCGACTCAACTCTCTCTCCATTTCACAAGTCGTAGCCTTAATTTTGTTTGATTTTTGTTTAATTTCTGAGGCACAGCCTCATTCCTCTAATTCAAGCTCGCACCTCATTCTCTCATTTCCTCATTCTCTCATTTCCTCATTCTCTCATTTCCTCATTTTCTCATTTCCTCATTTTCTCATTTCCTCATTTGCTAATTAGAAAGTTCGTATTTTCGAGTTATATTTTTTAATGATTTGCAAGAGATAAGACAACGCCTCGCGCGACATCGTAATCCTTGTGACTTTAGGCGATTTGATTTTTACATATAAACCATTTTTGCTATAACCCCAATCTATATCCGTGATTTTAGCAGGGTCAATTTCACGAATCGCATAGAAAATAAAGAAGTACAGTTGCTTGTTGCACAACACAAACGGCGGATTGTAGCGAGTGAGAACAAATAGACTATCTTTTACTTTTAACAGCAAGTCGAAATCACTATCACTCATTTGTTCTACCAGCATACGCAGAGCTTTTTCGTTGCGCTTGAACACATAAGAAAGGAGGTAATACACCAAAAAGGGAATAAGTAAAGAAAGGAGGGTTTCCCCTATTATTTCATCAGGGAACAACAAGTGTAGCACCACCTCTACACCTTCTTGTATCATCAGCACAAGATAAAGAAACAAAGGCGCTAAAAAAATCACAATAATAATACCGGTAACCCACAAGCGGAACTTACGTACCTTTTTCAAATAAGCCTCCCGTTTTTGCGACAGTTGGTGCTGAGGGCGATAAAGTGCCAAGCGCTCTTCGAATTCGTTTTTGCGCACTATTATAAAGTACATACTAACGCCGAGAATGAAGAGAATCAGAAGAAAAATAAAAAACGGGAAGAGAAAAAGTGTATCCATAATTTTGGCTGAAATTTCAAAAGAAAAAAGTCGTTAATCACTAATTGACTAACGACTTTTTTCTACATTACAATATTGATAATCCTATTAGGCACTACAATTACCTTTTTAGGGGTGTTGCCTTGTAGCTGTTCTGCGGTTTGAGGATCGGAGAGAATGGCTTGCTCTATCTCTGCCACACTCATACTGGTAGCATAAGCGCGTTTGAAGCGTACTTTGCCGTTAAACGATACGGGATACTCCTTGCTGTCCTCTTGCAAATACTTATCCTCGTGTACGGGATAAGGTGCA
>ERZ773100.690-NODE-690-length-16665-cov-5.356653_pt1 | contig 16665 bp, 14 predicted proteins | sample MGYA00511119_ERZ773100 | MGnify/ENA primary metagenome ERZ773100 (study PRJEB29015, sample SAMEA2738000) | human oral metagenome | biome: human oral; feature: human-associated habitat; material: dental | place: China | collected 2111 ...
ATAGGGCGTTTATTAACTTTTATGAAGGGAATAAAGAGAGGGCGTACTGAGGTTTAGGTAAAAGGTAAAAGATATGAGGGTAATTAGGAAATGAGAGAATGAGAAAATTAGAAAATGAGGAAATGAGAGAATTAGAGAAAAATCGACTAAATAAATTAGGTGTGAGTAAAAAGTAGTGGCGGGTATTAGGGTGAAAGACAAGGGTTGCTCGAAGGTGGAGCGGAGGTAAGATAAAGGTAGGGTGAACGATGAGTGGGTCTACAGTGGCTCTACAGTGGGTCTACAATGAATGATGAACGAAGGAAAGGTGAAGGTAATACACTAGAAACCTCCCCCTTTACACATACCCAGCTATCGCTGGCTACCTCCAAAGGGGGAATGTGGCGACGGAAAATCAAAAGAAACCTCCCCCCTTCTCACATACTCCGCTCTCGCGGACTTCCCTCAAAGAGGAGGAATGTAGCGACACAAAGGTGAAGAAAAGATGAAGAAAAGGTGAAGGTAAAGGGGGTTTAAATACTGTTTTGTTTGTATCGTTTTAATTTATTACCTTTGCAGTTCATATTACCTTATTATTAGAGTGAGCAACTATGAACATCGCTTTTGACGCTAAACGGGCTTTCCATAACACACGCGGACTAGGGAATTACAGTCGGGATTTGATTCGCATACTACAAGAACACAAGGTGGGGCATTTATACCTCTTCAACCCACAAAAACGCGAAATTCAGGGAGTGGTGATTGATGAACACACCACTGAAATCACTCCACAATCTTTCTTCTGGCGCAAGCTAAAATCATTATGGCGCAGTGTAAAAATCACTGATATAGCCCAACAACTTCCTATTGATATTTATCACGGACTTTCAGGAGAAATTCCTAAGGGAATTTATAAACACATACCTACGGTAGTTACTATTCACGACCTTATTTTTATGCGTTATCCTGAACTGTATTCGTTTTTCGACAGAAAAATACATTATAGCAAGTTCTTGTATGCCGCACAACATTCAGAACACATCATCGCTATTAGTGAGCAGACTAAACAAGATATCATCAGCTATTTAGGTATTTCAGAAGAGAAAATAACGGTGGTATACCAAGGCTGTCACCGAGCTTTTAAGAAAATATATACCGAAACACAGAAGGAAACTATACGCAAAAAATATCATCTTCCCGAAAAATTTGTATTGAATGTAGGCGCTATTGAGCCCCGCAAGAACGCACTTGAAATAGTGAAAGCTATTGAACCTCTGCGAGATATTTCGTTAGTTTTGGTGGGTAAGCAAACGGCTTATTACCAACAAATAGAGGCGTATTGTGAAGCACACCAACTTAAAGACCGCGTGCAAGCACTGAGTAACGTGCCTATGGAAGACCTCGCTATTATCTACCAGCTTGCTGAGGTATTTTGCTATCCTTCGATTTTTGAAGGTTTTGGGATTCCTATTATAGAAGCGTTATTTAGCAAAACCCCTGTGATTAGTTCGCAGGGCAGTTGTTTTGCCGAAGCAGGTGGAACACATTCGGTTTATGTAAACTTACAAAACGCTGAAAAAGAGATACGTAAAGCCATTGTAAGCATTACTACCGATGAGGTGTTGCGCAGGCAAATGGTAGAAGAGGGTTACCGACACGCCCAGCTTTTTACCGACGAGGCAGTGTTTGAAAACTTGATGAAAGTGTATAAAAAAGTAAAAAGTGAGTAGTAAAAGATAAAAATACGACAGCTAAAAACTTATTTAACTTATTGACTTTATGATGTATCATAAATTTTTCTTAAAAAAAAGTAAAGAAAAATTTGTTTGTTAAAAAAACTTCCGTAACTTTGTACCAATTTTAACACTTATAAAGCAATAAAAGATGAGAAAGATGATCTTATTGATGAGCATCTTTGCTATGCCCCTCGCTATGGCACAGCAACAGAGCTCGCCTGACGGCAATGTAGTGCTCACTTTTTCACTGAAAGCTGATGGGACGCCTTCGTATAAGGTGACTTACAAAAACAAAGCAGTGATCAACGAAAGTACTTTGGGCTTTACTCTTAAAAAAGCCGAACCATTGACCCAAAACTTTAAAGTAGTAGACACCAAAAAGTCTACTTTCAAGGAAACGTGGAAACCTGTATGGGGAGAAGAAAGCGAGATTCTCAACCATTACAACGAACTTCTCGTACAATTACAACAAGAGAAGACCCACCGAAAAATGAACATTCGTTTTCGCGTGTACAACGAGGGAGTGGGCTTCCGCTATGAGTTCCCTTCACAAAAAGAACTCACCTATTTTGTAATAGAGGAAGAACTCTCGCAGTTTGCGATGACCGGAGACCACACCGCTTGGTGGATTCCTGGGGACTACGATACCCAAGAATACGACTATACGGAAAGTAAGCTCTCCGAAATTCGCGGATTGATGAAAGAAGCTGTTACCGAGAACGTATCTCAGTTCGCTTTTTCACCTACCGGCGTACAAACTTCTTTAATGATGAAAACCAAAGACGGCTTGTATATCAATCTTCACGAAGCTGCCTTGGTAGACTACTCGCTAATGAACCTAAACTTAGACGACAAGACTTTCGTCTTCCAATCGTGGCTAACGCCCGATGCACAGGGAGCTAAAGGTTACTTAATGGCACCTTGCCACAGTCCTTGGCGTACTATTATGGTGAGTGATGACGCTCGTAAAATCTTAGCGTCACGCCTTATCCTCAACCTCAACGAACCTTGTGCTATTGCCGACACTTCTTGGATTAAACCTGTAAAATACGTGGGTGTTTGGTGGGAAATGATCACTGGTAAAAACTCTTGGAGTTATACGAACGACCTCCCTACCATCGACCTCAATACCGTAGATTACACCAAAACTAAACCCAATGGTACCCACGGCGCTAACAACGAAGAAGTGCGCAAATATATCGATTTTGCAGCAAAACACGGCTTCGACCAAGTGCTTGTGGAAGGTTGGAATATAGGATGGGAAGACTGGTTCGGACACAAAAAGGACTATGTGTTTGACTTTATAACTCCTTACCCCGACTTCGACCTTAAAGCACTGAACGACTACGCGCACTCTAAAGGCGTGAAACTGATGATGCACCACGAAACTTCGGGCTCTACGCGCAACTACGAGCGCCATATGAAAGCCGCTTACGAGTTGATGAACCAATACGGTTACAATGCCGTAAAAAGCGGGTATGTAGGCGATATCCTCCCTGTGGGTGAACACCACTACAGCCAATCGACTATTAACCACTACCTCTATGCGATTAAAGAAGCTGCTAAACACAAAATAATGGTGAATGCGCACGAAGCCGTACGCCCTACCGGTATTTGCCGTACTTACCCAAATATGATAGGTAACGAATCAGCTCGCGGTACTGAGTACGAGGCTTTTGGTGGTAACAAAGTATTCCACACCACTATCTTGCCTTTCACTCGTTTGCAAGGAGGACCTATGGACTATACTCCTGGTATCTTCGAGACCGAAATTAAGTATGTAAATCCTAACAATAACAGTCAGATACGCAGTACCTTGGCACGCCAATTAGCCTTGTATGTAACAATGTACAGTCCGCTACAAATGGCAGCCGACTTGCCAGAGAACTACGAGAAGCATATGGACGCTTTCCAATTCATTAAAGATGTACCCGTAGATTGGCAAAAGAGCGTATACCTTGAAGCAGAACCAGGACGTTACATCACCATTGCGCGTAAAGATAAACACAGCAACGATTGGTACGTAGGTTGTACGGCTCACGAAGGCGGACATACCTCAGAGCTTCTGCTCAACTTCTTGGACAAAGGTAAGAAGTACGAGGCTACTATCTACGCTGATGCCAAAGATGCCAACTGGAAAACCAACCCGAAGGCATATACAATCACCAAACAAAAAGTAAATGCTAAAACAAAGCTAAAACTCATTGCTGCTCAAGGCGGAGGGTATGCGATACAAATTAGAAAATTAGAAAATTAGAAAATGAGAGAATTACAGAATTAGCAAATGAGAAAATTAGAAAATTAGAAAATGACCAATTTATGGATAAACCGAATATAATTTTAGAAAAGACTTTCTTGTTTTCTCTTAGAATTATTGAGTTATGTAATGTTCTGGAAGAGAATAGAAAGTATGCTATTGCAAACCAATTATTAAGGTCGGGTACTTCCATAGGAGCTAATATAAGAGAAGCTCAGAATGCTGAAAGTCAGCAGGATTTTATTCATAAGTTTAAAATCGCGTCTAAGGAAGCTGAAGAAACAATGTATTGGTTAGATTTGTGTTTGTATTCGAAGGATTATCCTAACACAGAAACGGAAAAGGAAGAACTATTAAGTATTATTTATATTATTAATACTATTATAGGAACAATGAAGAAGAAATTAGAGAATGGGAAAATGAGGAAATGAGAGAATGAGAAAATTTGAATTTGCTAATTTACTAATTCACAAATTTTCAAATTAATATTATTATATATGAAAGTAAAAATGAACAAACTACTTTGTACAGTAATGTTTTTCTTGTGCGTAGCTTTTGGTTATGCACAGCAAATCACTGTAAAAGGAACAGTGAAAGACGGCTCTGGACAACCTTTGATGGGTGCCAGTGTGCTTGTGAAAGGTACCTCTCACGGTACTGCTACCGATTTTAACGGTAATTTTGAGTTAAAAGTAGACAAAGGGGTTACCCTTGTGGTCTCATCAGTAGGCTATAAAAGCCGAGAAGTAGCTGCTAAAGCAGGTACTATGAACATCGTTCTCCAAGAGGATGTACAACAACTCGGCGACGTAGTAGTTATCGGGTATGGTGCTATAAAGAAAAAAGACTTAACAGGCTCTGTAAACTTGGTGACCGACAAAGACTTTAACAAAGCTCCTTCCGTAAATGCTGACCAGCTCATCCAAGGTAAAATAGCTGGGGTACAGATGGCTTCTACTGGTGGAGCTCCCGGTGAAGGACAAGTTATCCGTATCCGTGGTAATGGCTCTTTGTCCTTAACTTCTAACCCGCTAATTGTAATTGACGGTGTGCCAATGAACGATGGTGGCGTGGGTGGTTCTCGTAGTATCTTCAACTCTATCAACCCCGAAGATATCGAGAGTATGACCGTGCTAAAAGACGCTTCGTCTACCGCTATCTTTGGTTCACGTGCTGCCAATGGAGTTATTATGATTACCACCAAAAAAGGAAAAGCAAACCAAGATTTGAAGATTAGCTTCAATACTAGCATCGCCCTACAAGATGTAAACGACTATGTAGATGTAATGAATGCTAACCAATTCCGCCAAACAGTAAAAGGATTGAATAACCCTGCTGCCGAAGCACTCTTAGGAAATGCCGATACTAATTGGCAAAAAGAAATCTACCAAACTGCTCCAATGAGCAATAGTACTTTGGTGCTCTCCGGCGCTTACAAAACTTTGCCTTACCGTGTATCAGTAGGACATTCGTATGCTGACGGGGTATTGCGCACCGATAACTTCAAACGTACCAATGCCAAAATTAGCTTAAACCCTACTTTCTTTGATAAATCATTGAAATTAGAATTGAATGCCAATGGTACTTATATGCAAAACCGTTTTGCTAATAAAGATGCTATTGGGGCAGCCGTAGAGTACGACCCTACTCAGTCAGTGTTTGGAGGTCTCGCTAAATATGGAGGTTACCACGCTTGGGTGAACCCTAATAATGGCAGCCGCTACGACTTAGCTCCTAACAACCCTATGGCAATGCTAAAGTTTTTAGACGATTCTTCTAAAGTGTATCGTTTTATTGGGAATGCTAAAGTAGATTATACCTTGCCTTTCTTTAAAGATATTACCGCTAGTGTAAACGTGGGTATTGATTACAGTAAAGGGGAAGGTGATAAAATAACCGACCGCCGTATGCCTACCTCTACTCCTGATTTCGACGGAGCTAAAACTACTTATACTAATAAAGCTACCAACAAGCTCTTTGATGCCTATATAAACTATATGAAAGACATCAAAGAAACTCATAATATAGGGCTAATGATAGGACACTCTTATCAGTCATTTGAGTTTGACGATAATTCTACTGATTACTCTTACTTCACTAACCCAGGTGATAACAAAGAGGTGCCTAACATCAACAAGAGTAGAAACGTATTGATGTCTTTCTTTGGTCGTGCAAACTATAGCTATAAGAATCGTTACCTCTTTACCGCTACCCTTCGTGCCGACGCATCTTCTAAACTAAACCCAGACGACCGTTGGGGTTACTTCCCTTCAGTAGCCTTGGCTTGGAACGTGAGCAACGAGAACTTCCTTAAAGACAACAAAACTCTTAACGAACTCAAACTGCGTTTTGGTTATGGTGAAGTAGGGAACGTAAATGGTTTGGGCGACTACCTCTTCCTTACCAATTACACTCGTAGCCAAGACGGAGCTTCTTATCAATTGGGCGATAGCTTCTATCAAACTTACCGTCCTGGGGTAACCAATAAAAACCTACGTTGGGAAGTGGGGAATACCCTCAATGCTGGTATTGATTTTGGCTTCTTAGACAACCTCATCACAGGTACCCTCGATGTGTATCGCAAACAAACCAAAGACCTGATAGCCGAAACCACTATCGACCCCTTTACCAACTTTAAAAACCGTGTAAATGCCAATGTAGGGGATATGGAAAACAAAGGTATTGAACTTGGTTTGACCGTAACTCCTATCCGTAATATTGAGAAGAATATCCGTTGGAGTTTCAACTATAACATAGCTTACAACGAAAATAAGATTACCCGTATGCCCGACGACCAGCCTACTGGAGGTATCTCAGGAGGTACTGGTAACCGTGTACAACTACACCGCGAAGGTGAAACCCCTTATGCTTTTTATGTATACCAACAAGTGTACGACGCACAAGGCAATCCAGTAGAAAATGCTTTTGTAGATAGAAACGGTAATGGCAAAATAGACGAAGGCGACCGCTACTTGTACAAATCGCCTTTTGCCCCTGTGACAATGGGCTTTGGCACCGATTTGAACTACAAGAATTGGGATTTAAACATCACTACCCGTGCAAACATCGGTAACTATGTGTACAATAACACCCAATCACGCTTAGACCAATTCGGCGAAATTACTGCTAACAGTGGTTTCTTGCGCAATATTAAAGCGAATAGTAATTTCCAACGCCATAACGACCAATCGTGGTTAAGCGATTACTACTTAGAGAATGCTTCGTTCTTCAAGTTAGACAATATCACCTTAGGATATACTTTCCCTCATACCGATAAAATGTACATTCGCCTTTATGGTACGGTGCAAAATGTATTGACTATTACTAAATACAGCGGTTTAGACCCAGAAGTATATGGTGGTATAGACAATAACTTCTATCCCCGCCCTCAAACTTACTTGTTGGGCTTGAATATTAACTTTTAATGAATATAGAGTATGAAAAAATATATCAAACATAGTATCTTTGGGGTAATATTAGCACTTTCGCTTAGTGCTTGTATGAAAGATTTAGACCAAGAGCCTATAGACCCCGATAGCTTTACTGAAAAAGACGTGTTTAAAAACGCTACTGAAGCTAAAGGTGCCTTAGCTAAAATTTATGCCTCATTATCGCTTACTGGGCAAAAAGGTCCCAGCGGTGATGGCGATATAGCAGGTGCCGATGAAGGTTCTACTGGATACACTCGTATGCAATTCTACTTACAAGTAGCCAGTACCGATGAGGCTATCATTCGCTGGAGTGATGCTGGTGTGCCCGACTTCCACAATATGAGTTGGACACCTGCTAACACCTTTAACAATGCCTATTACAACCGCTTGGGGCAACAAATCGCTTTTGCAAACTCGTTTATAGATAACGCACAAGCCTTAGCTTCTGACCCCGAAGTAGGTTATTATATTGCCGAAGCGCGCTTTATCCGTGCTTATGCTTATTACAATGTAATAGATGCTTTTGGGAAAGCACCTTTGGTAACCTCCTCTAAGGCAGATTTAAAACCTGCTCAAAACACACGTGCCGAACTCTTTAACTTCGTAGAAAGTGAGCTAAAGGATTTGGAGGGCAAACTAAAAGCAGCTCGTGCTAATGAGTACGGACGTGTAGATGTGGTAGCCGCTCAAGCGCTCCTCGCTCGTTTATACCTCAACGCTAAAGTGTATATAGGACAAGATAAATATACCGATTGTATTACCTATGCTAAAAAGGTAATTGCCTCTTCCTATAGCTTAAACACTACCGATGCCAATAACAATGGTACCGCTTACGACGAGTTGTTCCTTGCCGATAACAACAGTAATGGTGCTCAAAACGAGTTTATATTTTTAGCAAGTTTTGATGGGCTCAATACGAAAACTTATGGAGGTACAGCTTTCATTATACACGGAGCTACCGGAGGAAATATGAATGCTTCTTCCTTGGGTATTAACGATGGTTGGAGTGGTCTTACAGCTCCTAAAGAATTCGTTAATAAATTTGAGGTATCAGCACGCAATAGTAATAACGAGCCTACCGCTTGGAAAGACAAACGCGCGATGTTCTATACCGATGGGCAAACCTATGAGAACACAGACTTAAAAGACTTTACAAAGTCAGGCTATGCCATTACTAAATTCAAGAACATAACCTCTACAGGAGCCGCAGGTAAAGACCCCGAAAAGAAATTCCCCGACACCGATTTACCGCTCATTCGCTTAGCCGAAGTATATCTTACTTATGCTGAAGCCGTGCTACGCGGTGGTACAGGAGGTGATAGAGCTACTGCCTTAGGTTATATCAACCAATTGCGTAGCCGTGCTTATGGTAACGCTTCTGGCAACATAGCTGATAGTAACCTTACCTTAGATTTTATCTTAGACGAACGCGCTCGTGAATTGTACTGGGAAGGATTGCGCCGTACCGACCTTATTCGTTATGGTAAATTTACAGGAGGTTCTTACCTTTGGTCTTTCAAAGGAGGTGCCGCTTCAGGTGTAGCTGTACCCGATTATAGAAACTTATATCCTATTCCTCAAGATGCACGCACCGCTAATGACAACCTTACTCAAAATACAGGATACTAAAAAGAGAATACTATGAAAAATATACTTAAAACAGCAGCACTATGTATGGGGCTTATCTCATTGGTAGCCTGCGAAAAAGACGAAGAAAAGGCAACCCTTAATGCCGATGCCAAAATAGAGGCTTCCCTATCTACCGACAACGTAGTACTTACACAGGGCACCGCTTCTCAAACAGCTCTTACTGTTTCTTGGGAAACCAAAAACCTCAACATAAACCTTGCTCCTAAATATACCGTTAATTTTGTAAGAAAAGATGGAAAAAAGGAGAAATCTATTTCAGTTGAGAAATCCCCTGTCACTATCACAGGTAAAGAGTTAAATGACTATCTTATAAGTAATTTAGAAATTACAGCAGGAACAACGACCGAAGTTACCGTAGCGGTAAGATTAGTCCTCAGCGACCAACGTAATTTTTCCTCCGAGCATAAATTGAAAGTAACCCCTTTCCTTGATGAAATCAAACCAAGCGATTGGGGAATAGCTGGTGATGGTGCTAACGGTTGGGAACCAGATAAAGGATTAGATATCAAAATGTGGAAAGGTGACGATGGTGCATTAGTAGCTTATGCTACTTTAAAAACTGGTAGCATCAAATTCCGTAAAGATAATAAATGGGATCTTAATTACGGCGGAAGTAACGGTAAATTAGTGTCTGGAGGAGGTAATATTGCTGTCTTAGCAGGTACTTATAAGATTACTTTTAACGAAAAAGCCCTTACTTATAGTATCGAAAAATACTCTTGGGGTATAGTTGGTAGCGGTGCTAATGGTTGGGACGAAAATAAGGATTCAGACATCAAGTTGTCTTACAATGGTGCTTTTAACCAATGGGAAGCTAAAAATGTTAGTCTAAAGGACGGAGAAATTAAAATCCGTTTAAATAACCAATGGGGTACAAACTTCGGTGCTGATAGCACTGATAACCCTGCAACCGCTCTTAGTGGTAAGCTTAAAGATGGTGGAAATAACATCAAAGTGAGTGCAGGCACTTACAACGTTTCTTTCTCTTTTGATGTAAAAACCAAAGAAGGTACTTACAAGATAGAAAAATTGTAACAGAATACAGGCTGTTCGACACTGTCGGACAGCCTGTATTATATCATTTAAATACCAAAAATATGAAATATTATATATACCTTCTCGCAGGACTGCTTGCCTTTTCCTGCGATAAAAAAAGCAACAACGACAACCCAGAACCCCAAAATACAGTTCCCTTAGACCTTACTAAAATAGACAACGGCAATCGCGTAATGATGCAAGCCTTCTATTGGGACGTAGAACCCCGCGGAGAATGGTGGAATACCATTACCCCCAAACTCGCCGATTGGAAAGCCAATGGAGTAGACCGCATATGGCTACCACCTGCCTCCAAAGGAGCTTCTGGGGGCCTCTCTATGGGCTACGACCCCTCCGATTATTTCGACTTTGGTGAATACTTCCAGCACGGCACTGTAAAAACCCGTTTCGGCTCACGCGCTGAACTCGAAAACCTCATCAGCAAAGCCCACGAAAGTGGCTTGCAAGTAATTGCCGATATCGTTATAGGACATAACAATGGCGGAGGCAAAGAGTGGAATCCTTACCGCAATAAAGAAACCTACACCCTTTTCGATGAAACCCACGGTAATGCTTCTGGAAGATTTAACCGCAACTATGAGTGCTTTCACCCTAATAAATATGTAACTTCTGACGAAGGAGCTGACTTTTACGGGGAACAAGACCTCTCGCATAAAGTGCCCTATGTGCGTGAAGAACTTTGGGAAAAAGATAATTCAATGGCAAAGTACTACAAGAATACAATGAAGTTTGACGGTTGGCGTTTCGACTATGTGAAGAGCTTTGGAGCTTGGGTAGTACGCGATTGGCTAAAAGCAGTAGGTGGTTTCGCCGTAGGTGAATTGTGGGACGGCAACCCCGAAACACTTAAAAAATGGGTAGACGAGAGCGGTGCAAGTGCTTTCGACTTTGCCTGTTTTTATGCTCTCGAAAAGGCATTAGACCGCAATAAAGATATGCACGAACTAATGACCGATACCCACCCAATGCTTAGAACCTTACGCACCGAGAAAGCCGTCACTTTTACCGCTAACCACGATACTGAGAAAGACAAAATAGCGGACAATACCATTGCGCCTGATAAAAAACTAATGGCGTATGCCTATATCCTTACTCATAGTGGCTACCCTTGTATTTTCTATTCCGATTATGAAAATGAGGCTTTCAAAGCCAAGCTACAAAAGCTAATGCTCATCAACCGCAGTTTGGCAGTAGGCGAAGAGAAATTTCACTTAGCTTCTAATACAGAGTATGTAGCCTCACGTCTGGGCAACGAGAAAAGTCCGGGCTTAGTGCTCTTTATCAACAACAGCACTCTCCCAGCCAAGCGTACTATCACCACCCATTGGAAAAACAAAACCTTGATAGATTACTCTGGTAATAGTCATTTATTTTTTGTTACCGATAGCGATGGCAATGTAACCATACAAGTACCCGCCAATAGCTACACCGTGTGGTCAATAGGTAAATAACATAAAGTTATACAGATAAAAAAACGAGCTACCTCGCAATGAAGTAGCTCGTTTTTTACTTAAGTTAACGCTTGTATCTCCAATATAAATAAGCTAAAATTACGAGCAATAACAACCAAAAAACATAACTTAAAGGCTTACTTTGGGTGTGCTTTCGTATTTGCTCAGCTTGCTGTATTTCGTGCTTACGAACTTCAGTTTGAGCACTTGCGTAGGATTGCTTATAAAGAGTAGTATCAGCCTGCTGTAAGCTCTTAGAATGGGCTCTGATAGCTTTAATTTTCACCTTGCCATTGCGCACCCTTATAGTCTCTCTATTACCGTCCCGAGTGCGGGTATAGGAGAGTTCTTTAGCATTGCCAAGGCTGTCTTTGTCGTTTTCGAGTTCAATCTCGAAAGACGTGGCGGACAGATCAGACCATTCAGACTTGTGAGACTGCTGAACAAAGAGCTGGGAGCTATCTTTATAGGTGATAAAGTGCTCTTTCTGGACTTGCCTTTGTGTGTAGGTTTCTACTTTTTTGGTTCTGCAACCAATCACTGACAAAAGGAGTAACATCAATAATAAAACTCTTTTCATACATATTTATTTCACTTGTTCAATCATTTTAATCACTTTTTTCAAAGTATCCGCATAGTTAGGAGCGGTAGCGTAACCCGCTTTAGCAACCTCCTCTGCAAACTTATAGGGGTCACTTTTCACTTTCAATGCCTCTGCATAGCGTTCGTTTTTGATGAAGAATTGAGCGTGGTCAGTGAAACTCTCTTCTGGGGTATCGTACTTCCTAAACCAATCCTTCACCACGTACAAATATTTGCCATCCGCACGCTTAGTAATGCTGATAATCTCAGGAAAAAGTCCCTTTGTTACCATAGGTACGGAAAGTACCTCCGTAGTACGCACTAACTGCTTCTTACTAGCAGGTGTATCCTTGCTAGCTTTCACGCCAAACATCATATTACCGGGCACATTCTTACCCCAGCCCGTCTCTAATGCCGATTGCGCCAGTATGAATAGGTGTGATATTCCTGTCTTGCACTGAGTCTCGAGGGCGTAAGGCTTGTATTTTGTTATAAATTCTTTCATTGTTAATCTTCAATATTGATAGTTATCCATATTTTTTTATGAAAGGTGTCTTCATAGTATTGATCTCCCATAAGCTGTACGTAAAAACTAAACTCCACTCTGTTGTCTATTATTTGTATATTTTCAATAACTGCACCATTATTTTCAGTAGGCATTTTGGGTTGTGCCTCTTGTGAGTATAGATAGCATTCTTGCACCCCAATACCAAATGGATATTCTAGTTTAATATCATTAAATACTCTGAGAAAGTATTTACTATCATGGAGAGTTATACGTATGGCAGTAAGATCACGCGCAATACGTTGCTTCTCTTCTTCTAACAGGTCGTTTTTCCATCGCCCATTCGTATTGATATAGAATGAGACATTTTCATCATATCGTTCTCTAAATCTAATAGGATAATCGAATTGTTCTATAGAATATCCTTGTTGAGTGTCTTGTAGGGAAACCGTAAGAGCATCATTGGAAATATTGATACTTCTTAACACAATATGAAATTCTTTCTGCTGTAAATCGGATAATTCAAAATTGGTAAAGGGTATAGTTGATATAAAATTGTATATCTTATGCTTCTCGTCTTCTCCGAAAGACTCTATTTTACACTCTAATTCATATGACATTATATGATAATCAGGATAATACACACTACATTGTGAATAATCATCAAATGAGAGTACTTTATTATAGGTAATAAAATTTATTTGATAAATATTGGAATCTTGGGGTATATCTACTGAACATTCATAAGTGTAGATTCCTTGTGCTTCATCTTGTTGTTCTAAATTTACAAAAGCCTCAACCTCTTCTCTTTTTTTTTCTGAAGTCTCATAAAAGAGATGACATAACAGCTTATCTATGTCAAAATTATTAGTATTTCTATAATGTAATACTACTCTAAATAGTACATTATTTTTTGAAGGTTTGTGATGTCCAAAATCCCAGAATAATTGTGTATTCATTACTTATTATTAATATTAATTATAGCTGTTCCGTGATACATTACTATACTTGCAGAGCTTCCCTCCTTACCCGTTATTTCGCTATCACCATTTATGGTGGTACCTGTAAACTTAACTTTGTTATTTCCTACTTTCACTATAGAAGCTGTAGAAAGGTTCCCAAAATCTCCTAATCTTATTTCTACATCTTGTGTAGAGGTGTCACATATCAATATGCAACCTGCAGAAAAATCGGGTAATAAGTAATATGGAGTTGAGGAAATAACTTTTGCAAAACTAGTTTGATTTGATATTGGAATATAGTCATCTATCAGTTGTCCATTCTCATCTTCAATAGCATAAAATATGGTATGCTCTGCATATTGAGGTGGTACATCTGGGAGCGAAGTAAATTTACTTATTTTCCTCAAAGGTATTTTAAAGCTACCGATATTATCAATAGTTATCTGCTTATAGGTACCCATATTCAATTCTTGTATAGCATGAGTATGATTTTTATCCGCTTTGCTATCAATATCGCTTTTTAGGTCTTGTGCTGTTCCTTCATAGGTACCTTTATCCACTTTTTTACCAATAAGCTCTTGCAGTTTAGTATTAGCTTTTAACTCGGTTACAATTTCCTGCAAAGTATCAAGACTCACATCATCTACCTGCAAAATGGTGTTAATGTCTTGTATTTGTTTCTTCACCTCATCAAATAACACCTTATGTGCTTGTGTATCGTTTAGGTGATTATTCAATTGCTCAGCTGAAGCTGTACCTTCTACGAGTTTGTCTAAGCCTTCTACACTTGCCATTGGTATCTTCTCGCTCTTGTGCCAAAAACTATCTAACCACGCCCAAAATTGCTCTTGCGTTGGTTTTTTAAGGTTAGAAAACCATTGTTTTAAAGTTTCTATTGCTGTCATAATTATTAATCTTATTGTATAAATTAAAATCCTACAAAACAAATAAATTTTACTATCTGAGAAGGTTGAACATTATTAATAGGTTCTTCACCTACTTTGAGTATAGCTTTTAAATAATGTCCTTGTTCCTTTCCCCATTCGGGCACATTCTTGTCCCAGCCCGTCTCTAATGCCGATTGCACCAGTATGAATAGGTGTAATATTCCTGTTTTACACTGAGTCTCGAGGGCGTAAGGCTTGTATTTTGTTATAAATTCTTTCATTTGCTTAATTAATGTGAATATAGAATGAGGGCTATGCCGTTGCCTTCTAGACTTATGATGAATATTAACGAAAAGATAATGTTAGTAGTGGGGGTTAAGCTCTTGGTTGTTTTTTTCGAAAGGCACTATATTGCTGAGAGTAAATAATTTGATAATGTATTTTTCATCTCTTTAAATTTATAAATAAATCAATAATCATTGTGTCTTGCATCTCTAATAGGTCTGTTTCAAAAAAAGTTCCTTCTGAATTAGAATATTTATTTTGAGTTAATGAGACTCCTTTTATTCCTACAGATATAATGTCAATATATTTATGTATGTTTTTACATCCTATGAAAGACACAGATCTCATCATAGCTCTACTAGCTATGGCTTTGTATATTTCTGCTTTTAGTCTAATAATATGAATTTCTCTCTGCGGTGTGTCCACCACAAGTTCTTTGTGTATAAAGGCAGCATTACTGAGATATTCAGATGAATTTGTAGTATAATTTACAAAAGCAGATGGTGGTTCTCCCCAAGAATCCAATGGTATTTCTTCATAGATCAATTTAAGTATATCAATTTTTTTATTTCCCCAATCAAAATATTGTATTGCATTCATAGTTTTAAATATTTCTGATATCAATATAACAATCGTTTTCGTAGGTAGAAATCACTGCTGTAGAGCCTCTCTTGCCATTGAAAGCAGTATCACCTGTGTAGACGATGTTCTTCCCTGTACAGGTAAAGGACACCGCTCCATCATCAAAAACTTTTCTAAAAGATACTGAGCCCATATTCTCTATTGCATTTAATTCAATACTACAAGGAGTAGTTACAAAAACTACTTGATTTTGAAGGTCTTTTTGTAATGTTGTATTTTGTGTGCATTTAACACCTGCTCGTATTACGTCATTATACCAAGCTAAATCACGAAATTCACCATTATCCTCGTTAAATCTATTAGCATCAACTGAATTTCGAACGCCAATACGAGTTGATGGATACCAATCAGGTTTAAAAAATTCTAATGAAGATGCTGAAGAATTGGAAGAAAAATTTACATATATACCACCACCATTACCAAGTAAAACTCCCCAACAACCAGACGGTCTTCTTTTAAATGTTTTTAGTTCTGAATAATTTATTTGTTCCTTATAGAAATCAAAATCTTCAGGTGCAGGTGTCCAATCAGTAGGAATATTTCCTTTTTCAAGTTTTAGCAATTCAAAATCATACTCGGTTTCACCGTTCGTGTGAGCTCTCAAATTATTATATTGTTTTGTAACTTCGAATGGTTTGCCATTATACACCTGTGTAGATTGCTCCCAGCTGCCATTCCATAGGAAGAATAGTACTTCTTTTTCCTTATGGTTTTTATACGTAAAAATATAAGTTTTTCCAATTTCTAACTGTTGTGATAAATTGTATATTTCTACAAAACCAGGGGAAGTTATAGTTTTTGTTATTCTCTGTTGGGATTGTAATATCAAATTTCTCCCCCCTATCTGTAGATTACCAACAGCTTTTTTAAAAGCATCATCTAAATCAGTAGGACTCCCTTCAATATCTCCCCACGAATGTTTATGATTCTTATTGGCTTTGTCATCAATCTGTTTTTTTAAGTCTTGTGCCGTACCCGTATAATCTCCTTTTGGTAAGAGTCCCGAAATATCTACTTGATGAAGCCCCTCTAACTTCTCTTTATATTCATTAGTAAAGTCATTAGAACTTAATTCTTTACCCTCTACCTTATCCACTTTTTTGTCAAATAATACCTTATGTGCTTGTGTATCGTTTAGGTGATTGCTTAATTGCTCAGCTGAAGCCGTGCCTTCTACGAGTTTATCCAAGCCTTCTACACTTGCCATTGGTATCTTCTCGCTCTTGTGCCAAAAACTATCTA
>ERZ773100.693-NODE-693-length-16633-cov-4.312281_pt1 | contig 16633 bp, 18 predicted proteins | sample MGYA00511119_ERZ773100 | MGnify/ENA primary metagenome ERZ773100 (study PRJEB29015, sample SAMEA2738000) | human oral metagenome | biome: human oral; feature: human-associated habitat; material: dental | place: China | collected 2111 ...
AAGGGAAAACTATGTTAAATCGTTACCCATTATGGAAGAATCTAATGGTGATCCTCGTGGTCGCCATTGGTGTTTTATATTCTCTTCCAAATATTTACGGTGAAGATCCGGCCGTGCAAATTTCCGGTACACGCGGGCAACAAGCTGATACGACGGCGTTGAGCCAAGTTCAAGAAGTGTTAAAAGATAATAATCTTACTGCCAAATCAGTGATCCTCGAACAGGGTTCGATTCTTGCCCGTTTCAGCAATACCGATGATCAATTACTTGCCAAGGATAAAATTGCCGAAAAGCTCGGTAATCATTACACCACCGCATTGAACCTTGCTCCGGCTACGCCTGCGTGGTTAAGCACGCTTGGCGCCAACCCGATGAAATGGGGCTTGGATTTGCGCGGCGGGGTACGTTTTTTGATGGAAGTGGATATGAATTCCGCTTTGGCAAAACGCCAAGAACAATTGCAGGACAGCTTGCGTACCGAACTTCGTAAAGAAAAAATTCAATATACTGCAATTAAAAATGCCGATAATTTCGGCACGACGGTTACCTTGGCCGATAGCGCTCAAATTTCCAAAGCCGGTCGGATTATTCGTCAAGCGCATCCGACTCTGGATGTGAGTGATTCCGGTGATACCTTAACCTTATCTCTTTCCGGCACCGCATTGAATGAAGCGCGGGATTTGGCGATTGAACAAAACTTAACTATTTTGCGTAAGCGGGTGTCCGAATTAGGCGTGGCGGAAGCGGTGATTCAACGGCAAGGCGCTGAACGCATTGTGATCGAATTGCCGGGTGTGCAAGACACCGCACGCGCGAAGGAAATTTTAGGTGCGACCGCCACCCTTGAGTTCCGCTTGGTGAATCCGACGGCGAATGTTGAAGCAGCGGCACGTGGTATTGTTCCGGCAGATTCTGAAGTGAAATATGACCGTCAAGGTATGCCCGTGGTTTTATTAAAACGTCCTTCTTTGGGCGGTGAGCATATTATCAATTCCAGCGCCGCATTGGATCAGCAATCCGGCACACCGCAAGTTAGCGTTACTTTAGATAGCGAAGGCGGCGATCAAATGTCGCAAATCACTAAAAAATTTTATAAAAAACCGATGGCGACCCTTTATGTTGAATATAAAGACAACGGCAAAAAAGATGAGAACGGTAAAACCATTTTAGAGAAAAGTGAAGAAGTGATTAACGTGGCGACCATTCAGGCGCGTTTCGGTGCGAATTTCCAAATCACCGGCGTAAGCAGTATGGCGGAAGCAAATAATCTTTCCACGTTGCTAAAATCCGGCGCCTTGATCGCACCGGTGCAAATCGTGGAGGAACGCACTATCGGTCCATCACTTGGCGCGCAAAACGTGGAACAGGGCTTGGATGCGAGTTTCTGGGGTTTAATTGCGGTGATCCTGTTTATGCTGTTTTACTATAAAGTTTTCGGCGTTATCGCGAGTTTAGCTATGGTAATTAATATCGTGTTGTTGGTCGGTTTGATGTCAATTCTACCGGGTGCAACGCTTTCTATGCCGGGAATTGCGGGTATCGTATTAACTTTGGGAATGTCGGTGGACGCCAACGTGTTAATCTTCGAACGGATTAAAGAAGAAATCCGTAATGGTCGCCCGATTCAGCAAGCGATTAATGAAGGTTATAACGGCGCATTTACATCTATCTTTGATGCCAATTTAACCACTATTTTAACGGCAATCATTCTTTATGCCGTCGGTACCGGTCCGATTCAAGGCTTTGCGATCACCCTTTCCTTAGGGGTAGCGATTTCCATGTTTACTGCAATTACAGGAACGCGCGCCCTTGTGAACGCAATTTACGGTGGAAAAAATATTAAGAAATTATCAATTTAGGCAGGGAATGATGAAACTTTTTGCAAAAGATAAAGACGGGCATTTTATTCGTGAAATCAATGGAATTAAACTCCCGTTCCCATTGACCGAATTTATGAAAGTGCGTAAATGGGGTTATTTATTTTCTGCCTTTGCGATGGTGATTTCGCTGTTTTTCATTATCACTAAAGGTTTTAACTGGGGCTTGGATTTTACCGGCGGTGTAGTATTTGATACCCGTTTCTCGCAAGTTGCGAACTTGGATCAAATTCGCGCTAAGTTGAACGAGCATGGCATCGAAAGCCCTATCGTACAAACCACCGGTTCCGTGCAAGATGTGATGATTCGTTTACCGGCGGCGGATAACGACGTAACCATTGGTGATCGCGTAAAAGCCATGTTAGTGGAATTAGATCCGAACATTAAAATTAAGAGCGTAGAATTTGTTGGTCCGAATGTCGGAGAAGAGTTGGCACAGGGCGCGGTTTACGCAACTTTAGCGACGCTTGCTATGATGTTGCTTTACGTTGGATCACGCTTTGAATGGCGTTTAGGTTTCGGCGGCATTGCTTCCCTCGCCCATGACGTGATTATTACGCTTGGCGTATTTTCGGCGTTGCAAGTGGAAATGGATTTAACTTTCGTGGCAGCGATTCTTTCCGTAGTAGGGTATTCCATTAACGACAGTATTGTGGTGTTCGACCGAGTGCGGGAAAATTTCCGTAAAATTCGTCGGTTAGATACGATTGATATTATTGATATTTCCCTCACACAAACCCTATCAAGAACCATCATGACCTCTGCGACGACTTTAATCGTGGTGATCGCCTTGTTTTTCTTCGGCGGACCGTCTATTCACAACTTTTCGCTGGCGTTGTTGGTCGGGATTGGTTTTGGTACCTATTCTTCCATCTTTATTGCCATTGCAATCGCTTACGACGTGGGGCTGCGCCGCGAACACATGATTCCGCCGAAAGTGGATCGCGAAGTGGATGAACTTCCTTAAGACATAAATATTATCGGTCGGTTAAGTTCGTTTAGCCGACCGATTTTTTATTCTTTGCCAGCTAACGCTTTTCGCAGCCGTCCTTTCTCTTTTTCCAATAAGGCTCGCGCTTCGTCTTTTTCTAAACCGCTTAAAAGTATCATAATTGCCAGCTTGGCATTTTGTTCGGCTATCGTTAGCGTTTGTTCGGCTATGGTTTCATCGCACTCGGTGGCTTGCATTACAATACGAACAGCGCGTGCTTTAAGTTTCTCGTTACTCGCCTGCACGTCCACCATCAAATTTTCATAGCATTTGCCGAGCAAAATCATGGATGCGGTGCTGATCATGTTGAGTACCAATTTTTGTGCCGTGCCGGATTTTAAACGGCTAGAGCCGGTCAGCACTTCTGCACCGACCAGCGTATCGATAGCGATATCTGCCGTTTGCGCCATAGGCGAGTTCGGATTGCTGGTAATAGAAACTGTGATCGCACCGAGTTGTTTGGCGTAACCTAAGGCGCTCAATACATAAGGTGTGCGTCCGCTTGCCGCGATGCCCACTAATACGTCTTTTGCATTGAAATCGATCGCTTGTAAATCCGTCACGGCCGCGTTCGAATTATCTTCCGCCCCCTCTACCGGATAACGAATCGCAGGCTCGCCGCCGGCGATAATGCCTTTCACCATTTCGTTGTGCACGCCGAACGTTGGCGGACATTCCGAGGCATCTAATACACCTAAACGGCCGCTGGTGCCTGCGCCGAGATAGACCAATCTGGCACCGCATTGAAAGGCCTTTACTACGGCTTCCACGGCTTGTGCAATTTGTGGTAATACGCGTTCGACCGCAAGGGGAACCTGTTTGTCTTCTGTATTCATTAGCGTCACGATTTCTAAGGCGGAAAGGCAATCCACCTCCATGGAATGCGGATTGCGTTGTTCGGTGATAAGCGTCGAGAGAGTTTGTAGTAATGTTTCATTCATGGCAGGTTGTCTGAAAAATTATCCTTATGGCACAAAATAATGTGGTACGAAATGACTGTCGTTGCCGGTGACAGCGGTGAAATCTTCGCGTAGGCTCATGCCGCAAGCCACATCACCGATGACCCAGGAACCGATTACCGGATACATGCCATCAAAATTCGGGAGCTCGAACTTTTGTTGGTAAATGTAACCGGACGTGTCGTAGAAAGCAGAGTGTTCGCTGCCTTTAGCGGCGAATTCCACGCCGTTGCTTTTTTCGTAATAGAACACGTTGGCGCCTTCGCGGCCAAGCAACGGTTTTTTTACCCAAATGGCTTTTCTATCGGTGATATCGAATTTATTAAAATATGCCGGCAATAAATTCGGGTGGTTAGGATAGCGTTGCCACAACTTAGCGAGCAAGGCTTTGTTACTTAATAACATTTTCCAAGCGGGTTCAATAAAACTTGTATGCGCGTTCGGAATATGTCGTGCAAATTCCGCGCCGCTGAGCCATTCGAGCGGATAGAGCTTGAATAACATATCAATCGGTGCATCGTTCAAATCGACAAATTCTTGATTTTCTTTGTTGTAACCAATGTCTTCTACGGCAAGTTGATGAATATTCCAACCCGCGTTATAAGCCACATCGGCAAGATAATCTAAATTGCCCCAATCTTCGCGTCCCGCTTCTTGCATGGCACTGAAATAGAAATCGTTTTTGCCGCTTTGTTGTTTTAGAAAGGTGAAATGTTTGAGCAATTCTTCGTGGATCCAGTTGAATTGGTCGCGATATTGTAACCCCTCGATTTGTTCCAACCATTGCCATTGCACTATCGCCGATTCCAGCAACGAAGTCGGTGTATCGGCATTGTATTCGAACATTTTCAAGTTTTCGCCGTCGTAGCCGAAATCAAAACGCCCGTATAGATAGGGCGCTTGTTTATGCCACGCGTCTTCAATCAACTGCTTTTGCAAATCGGTAAAACGATAATAAGCGTAGTCGCCTTGTTTGATTTCATCGGCGACAAAATCCAAACACATCGCATGTAGTTCGTTGGTGGTGTCTTCAATGCGGTCGATTTCAGCCAAGGTAAATTCATAGGCGACATTGTCCGACCAATAATGCGAGCCGTCGCTTGAAGGCAGGTTGTAATAATCAAAGCCAACATCAAGCAATTGTTGCACCATATCGGGGCGCGTCGGAAAACCGGTAACCCGTTTCATATTAACCTCCGCTACTTTGTCGGTTGGAATTGCTCGGACTAGTGAAACCGCCGCGCGAAACCGGTTTGCTGTTCATGCTACCGGCATTGCCTTTTACCAACATTGGTTTGCCGACGGAACGATTGGTTTGCGGTTGAATCACCTGACCGCTTGGGGTGGAAACCGCACGGTTGCTCGGATGATAGCTCGGGCCTAAGAAATTGCTAATAGCTCGTGCCGCCATATAGCCCATTACACCACCGGCAATCGCTGAACCTAGTGAAGCGCCTTCGCTGCCGGTGGCTTGGCTAGAGCCGCTTGTTGAAGCATTCGTTTCGCTGCCGGACTGCGCATTTGGCACCGCATTGGCGTCACTGTCGGCGCTGCGTAAGCTTAAACCCGAAGAAAGAGCGTTGCCGGTTTGTTGGGTTGCTTGTTGGTCGGTATTCATTTGTGTCGCCGGAGCGTTTTGGCCATTTTTATCGGCTTCACAAAGCTCGATTTTTTGCCAATCTGCAAGGCAGTCTTCAAGGGAATGGTAAACGTCGCGTTGGACTTCTTCTTCCGAACAGCCGCCGAGCAGGGCGACGATGGAAAGGGTGACGAGAATTTGATTTTGTTTTTTCATAGTTTAGTTAGCTCGCTTAAGTGATGGATTTCTAAAGTCGGTAATACGGTCGCTTCGGTAAAATCAGCAAGGGAGTTATCTGATAAATTTATCCATACCGCTTGGCAACCCGCCTGAATCGCGCCTTGTACATCGGTGGTTAAATTATCGCCCACGTGTAAAATTTCTTGCGGTTTTACCTTGAAATAACGGGCGGTTTGGCGAAACAAATCTTTATGCGGTTTGGCTCTACCGTGTTCACCGCCACGTAAAACCAACTCAAACTGAGATAAATGAATACGCGCCGGTTCTACGTTACCGTTAGTGATGACGCTTAATCGGTAGCGCGTTTTTAATTCGTTCAATACGTTTGGCGTGTCGCTCGGTAAATCAATTTGATGACGCCAATGGAGAAATTCATTAATGGCGATAGTTAATGCACGGTCGATTTCTGCCGAATTTTTTCCTTGTGCGAGCAAAAATTGGCGTAACGCTTCTTTACGCCACCGGGTGACATCTTCGCTTAAAATCGGATCTTGTCGGGCGATACGCGCTTTCCAAATCGGCCACTCTTGTTCAAAGGTCGGGCATTGAGTCAGTGTTTGTGTAAATTGCACAAAACGCGCTACTGCGGTGCGAATAACGTTTTGGTTATCGTAAAGGGTGTCGTCCAAATCGAAGCTGATTACTTTGAAGGGCTGGAGGTTGCGATAAAATTTCATTTATTTGATAGTTGGTACATTAAGCCATTGGCTGGCTTTGTCATTGGTGATTTCTTCGTGTGTCCACATACTCATTAAATCCGGCTGCGGATACTTGCTGCCGTTATAACCGACAAGACGGGCAAAATCAAATACCGCATGCGGATAACCGTTAATTAAAAGCAATGCCAGATAACCGCTAGCGTCCCAACAAATTTCGAGTTTACGCGCTTCATGGTGGTTTGAAGCGGAATCTACGTTATACACGTGCAACATGTCCACAATCGGCTGTTCGTTTTGGCGCATATCAAGCGCGTAAAAATAGCCGGTTTCCCCGTCATCTTCAAACATTACCGCGAGATGATCGTGCACGGTGGAATGCGTTCCGACTTGTTTTGGTGTACCGAGAAAGAGTTCGTCCTCAAGGGTTAAATGTAACATACGTATTCCTATTTTTTAGCGTTTAAGATGAACGCTTTGGCGTATTTAACGATTAATCGGTCGGTTGTCATGAAATAAAGGTTTTCAATATCCGCTTGAGCCGGCAAGAACCGAACAAAGGGATTTTTACAAATAAAAGGGTAGTTTGACGATTTAACAATATGAGGCAATTCAATGGGGGAGTTGACGGCAACCTACCGAAAGAAGTCCCTGTTCGAGCTTTTCCACATTAATCTCAAAATTAGGCTCTTTTTGACCGGATTTTATAGCAATTTCCCACAAACTCGCCAGGCTAAAATACAGTTCATTATTAAGTTTAAAGTTAGTTTAATTTTTTTGGTTTAATGTAATCAAGTGAAATTTGGATAAAAAAATCGTACTTGCTTTGCAAAAAATAAGTCGTTCATTAAACCTCGGATTAACAATTTAAGCATGTTTAATATTTAACTTAGATTTAATTTTCTGTCCAAGTTTTAAGGGGGGGAATTTTGCGGTGCGTTTTGTTTTTAGCCATAAGTATCGTATAATCCGCAAGTCTTTTTTTTCTATTTGTACAAATATTTTAAGGGTATTACCGTGTCAGAACAGCAATCAAAAGTGATCGAAGCAAAAGAAATTATGACGTTATTGCCGCACCGCTATCCATTTTTGTTGGTAGATCGCGTGTTGGATTACAAAGAAGGCGAGTGGCTAAAAGCGATTAAAAATATCAGTGTGAACGAGCCTTGTTTTACCGGTCACTTTCCGGGCGAGCCGATTTTACCCGGTGTGTTAATTTTAGAAGCGCTTGCCCAATCTATGGGAATTTTGGCATTCAAAACCCATGAAATCAAAGGCGGCGAGCTATTCTATTTTGCCGGCATTGACGAAGCGCGCTTCAAACGTCCGGTGTTACCCGGTGATCAAATGGAACTCAATGTTCAAGTGATTAAAGAACGTCGAGGAATTACCGCTTTTACCGGCATCGCGACGGTTAACGGCGAAGTCGCTTGTGAAGCGAAATTAATGTGCGCACGTCGCTAATTAAGAGGCAGCTATGATCCACCCAAGTGCAAAAATCCATCCGACCGCTCTCGTTGAAGAAGGCGCGGTTATTGGCGAAAACGTGGTTATCGGCCCTTTCTGCATCGTTGAAGGCAGCGTTGAAATTAAAGCACGCACCGTGCTGAAATCGCACGTTGTGGTACGTGGCGATACATTAATCGGGGAAGATAACGAAATTTATCAATTCGCCAGCATCGGAGAAGTGAACCAAGATTTAAAATATCAAGGCGAGGCCACTAAAACCGTTATTGGTAACCACAATAAAATTCGCGAACACGTCACTATTCACCGCGGTACCATACAAGGCGGCGGCGTAACCTATATCGGCAACAATAATTTGCTGATGATTAACGTTCATGTAGCACATGATTGCCAAATCAAAAATAACTGCATCCTTGCTAATAACGCGACCTTGGCCGGGCACGTAGAACTTGATGATTTCGTAATTGTCGGCGGTATGTCGGCGATTCACCAATTCGTCGTCGTGGGTGCACATGTAATGCTTGGCGGCGGTTCGATGGTAAGTCAAGATGTGCCACCTTATGTAATGGCGCAAGGTAACCACGCGCGTCCGTTTGGGGTGAACTTGGAGGGCTTAAAACGCCGCGGTTTTGATAAACCGACTATGCACGCTATCCGTAACGTGTACAAAATGATTTACCGCAGCGGCAAAACTCTCGAAGAAGTCTTGCCGGAAATTGAGCAAATTGCCGAAACCGACTCAGCCATCAGTTTCTTTACCGATTTCTTCAAACGTTCTACGCGCGGAATTATCCGTTAAATTAAGGGTGCATAACGAAGTCATCAAATAGCACCGCATTGAAGCCCCGTCCCGCCGCTTTCAACATCTCCTTTCCGGCGAAACGGCGGCGTGAGAAATGACAATAAACCGCTCAACCGCTCTTTGACGCTCAAAGTGCGGTTGTTTTTTAGGATAAATTCAATGAATAAAAAAAATCCGACCATCGCGTTGGTTGCGGGCGAAGTGTCCGGCGATATTCTTGGCGCGGGCTTGATTCGTCAGCTCAAAATTCATTATCCGCAGGCGCGTTTTATCGGTATTGCCGGCCCGCGTATGCTTGCGGAAGGCTGCGAAAGTTTGGTGGATATGGAAGAACTTTCGGTGATGGGGTTGGCGGAAATTCTTAAACATTTGCCGCGCCTGCTGAAAATTCGTAACCATGTGATTCAAACCATGTTACGCGAAAAGCCGGATGTATATATCGGCATTGATGCGCCGGATTTTAATTTGGGCGTGGAACTCAAATTAAAGGCTAATGGCATCAAAACCATTCATTATGTCAGCCCGTCCGTGTGGGCGTGGCGCCAGAATCGTATTCATAAAATCGCCAAGGCAACTCATCAAGTATTGGCATTTTTGCCTTTTGAAAAAGCGTTTTACGATAAATTTAACGTGCCTTGCCGCTTTGTCGGTCATACCATGGCGGACGCCGTTCCGCTAAAACCGGACCGCATTGAAGCCCGTCAACGTCTAAATCTTGATGCGAATCAACATTATTTGGCGATTTTGGTGGGGAGCCGCAGCTCGGAAGTGGCGTTTTTAACCGAGCCTTTTCTACAAACCGCGTTGTTGCTGAAACAACGCTTCCCTGATTTGCAATTTCTTGTGCCATTGGTGAATGAAAAACGGCGCGCGCAATTTGAAGCAATTAAAGCGCAAGTCGCACCGAATTTAGCGATGCACATCATTGACGGCAATGCGCGCCAAGTGCTGATTGCCGCCGATGCGGCTTTACTTGCTTCCGGCACCGCGGCGCTTGAAGCGATGCTATGTAAATCGCCGATGGTAGTGGGCTACAAAATGAAAGCGCTCACTTATTGTTTGGCTAAACGTTTGGTGAAAAGTAAATATATTTCTCTACCGAATTTGCTTGCTGATGAAATGCTCGTGCCGGAAATGATTCAAGAGGAATGTGCCCCGGCCTTGTTAGCAGAAAAACTGGCGGTATATTTTTCCACAGAGGAAGCTGCGCTTGAACATCGCCGAGTTTTAATTCAGCGCTTCACCGACTTGCACCGACTGATTCAATGCGGTGCCGATCAGCAAGCTGCGCAAGCGGTCATTGATTTATTGGAAGGCACAAAAAATGTTTGATTATCCTAAAGATTACCGACTTATCGCCGGCGTGGACGAGGTAGGGCGCGGGCCGTTGGTCGGTGCGGTGGTGACGGCTGCGGTGATCCTTGACCCGAATAACCCAATTGAAGGTTTGGCGGATTCCAAAAAATTGTCAGAGAAAAAACGCCTCGCGCTTGCCGCAGAAATCAAACAAAAGGCCTTGGCTTGGGCACTCGGGCGCGCTGAAGCGGAAGAAATCGACAAACTCAATATTTTGCAAGCTTCCTTGCTGGCCATGACTCGTGCGGTTCAAGCGTTGCCGATTCGGCCGCAGTTTGTGTTGTTGGACGGCAATAAAATTCCGAACGATCTCGATATTCCGGCGCAAGCAGTGGTGAAAGGCGACAGTCTGGTCGCGGAAATTAGTGCCGCGTCAATTTTAGCCAAAGTGGCGCGCGATCAAGAAATGGAAGAGCTGGATCGACAATATCCCGAGTACGCCTTTGCTCAACATAAGGGGTATCCGACGAAATTACACCTCGAAAAGCTCACCGCATTAGGGCCTTTGCCACAACATCGTCACAGTTTCGCGCCGGTGCGTAAGGTATTGGAAAATCGTTAAGGAGCAGTTATGCAGACCATTTTCACGAACGCGCTTTGGATCAGTCCTTTGTTTTGGACGCTGATTTTACTCGCCGTTGCGGTTTTACTTTTTGTTCGTAATAAAGTGCGGATGGATGCTGTCACGTTACTTGTAATGTTGGCGTTTTATTTAAGCGGCATTTTAACCATTAACGAAATTTTCGCCGGATTTAGCGATCCGAATATTATTTTGATCGCCTTATTGTTTATCGTGGGCGAAGGCTTGGTACGCACCGGCGTGGCTTACCAAGTCAGTGAAGGTATTTTGAAACTTTCCGGCAATAGCGAAACCAAGGTTTTGATTTTATTAATGTTAGCGGTTGCAGGTTTAGGGGCATTTATGAGTTCTACCGGCGTGGTGGCGATTTTTATTCCGGTGGTATTAATGATTTGTCGCCAGATGAACCTTTCGCCAAAACGCCTAATGATGCCGCTTTCTGTCTCGGGGTTAATCAGTGGGATGATGACTTTAATCGCCACTGCACCGAACTTGGTGGTGAATGCGGAGCTAATCAAAGATACCGGTACGCGTTTGCGTTTTTTCGATTTTACCCCGATCGGGTTGGTAATTTTATCGCTCGGTATCGGTTATATGCTGCTAATTCGACGCTGGCTCGGTGCCAATGGTGTGGCAGAAAATCAAGATAATAATCAGCGTTCTATGGCGGAATTGATTGACGAATACGGTTTGCGCGATCGTACTAAACGCTTTGTGGTACGTACCGGTTCGCCGTTTATCGGCAAAAATCTCAATGAACTGCATTTGCGCTCCAGTTACGGGTTAAACGTGTTAGCGATTGAACGTTGGAAGCATTTCCGCCCGGTTTACACGATGCCGCTTGGCACCTCGGAAATTCACGAAAAAGACATTTTGATGATCGACATCGGTCAACAAACCTTTGATTTAAGCGAGTTTTGTCAAAGCCATAATTTAGAACCGGCGGAAATTAAATCACAATCTTTTAATGAGCACGCCAAATCTATCGGCATGGCCGAACTTACTTTGGTGCCGGGTTCCGGCATTATCGGTAAAACTACACAGGAAGTGGAATTTCGTTCCCGTTACGGCTTAAATGTGGTGGGCATTAAGCGCGACGGCGAGTTGATTTCTGATAGTTTCAGCGGTACGCCTTATAAATTGGGCGATCTCATTTTGGTGGTGGGCGATTGGAAATTTATTCAACAGATGCGCAGTCGCACCAAAGATTTCGTAGTGTTGAGTTATCCGAAAGAAATGGAGCGCGTAGTGCCCGCGCGAAGTCAAGCGCCACAAGCCTTATTTTCGGTATTCATTATGGTGCTGTTAATGGTCTCCAATGCGGTGCCAAATGTGATTGCCGCGCTGATCGGTTGCTTGCTACTCGGCTATTTCCGCTGCGTTGACGCGAAAAGTGCTTACGATTCAATTCATTGGCCGAGCTTGATTTTAATTATCGGTATGATGCCTTTTGCCATTGCGTTGCAGAAAACCGGCGGGATTCAATTGGCCGTGCAAGCGATGTTGCAATTGGTGGACGATTGGGGGCTGTACTTGGTGTTAATGATGCTGTTTATTTTCTGCGCCGTGGTGGGTTTATTTATTTCCAACACGGCCACGGCGATTTTGGTCGCGCCGATTGCCATTTCCTTAGCGCAGCAATTGCAGGTTTCGCCGATTCCGTTTGCCATGGTGGTGGCTATCGCCGCCTCTGCCGCCTTTATGACTCCGGTTTCCTCGCCGGTGAACACCATGGTGGTCGGCCCCGGTGGTTACAAATTTAGCGATTTCTTAAAAATCGGCGTGCCGTTTACCCTAATTGTAATGCTTGTGAGCGTGTTTCTCATTCCGCAACTTTTTCCGTTTTAATTGATTTTAACGGAGCATAAAATTTTAGCGTCTCATTTATTTTTCTTCGCATCGTTTTGGTGCCAAGACGAGAATCAATGCGGTGCTGATTTAAGACTCCGTTATCGTGCTGAAAAGGATAACCCCGCAGCGTAAAGGCGAAGGGGAAAAATTGTAGTTTATTTGTATAAAAATAAGGAAAAATATGACCAAACGTTTAAAAATCGGACTTGTTTCCGTGTCAGATCGCGCATCAAGCGGTGTGTATCAAGATCAAGGTATCCCGGAATTACAGGCTTGGCTGGAACAAGCGTTGATGGAGCCTTTTGAACTGGAAACCCGTTTAATTCCCGACGAACAACCGATTATCGAACAAACATTGAAAGAATTAGTGGATGTACAGGATTGCCATCTTGTTCTTACCACGGGCGGAACCGGGCCGGCAAAACGCGATGTGACGCCTGATGCGACGCTTGCCGTTGCTGATCGCGAAATGCCCGGCTTCGGCGAGCAAATGCGCCAAGTAAGTTTGCATTTCGTACCGACGGCGATTTTATCGCGCCAAGTGGGGGTGATTCGTAAAAATAGCTTAATTCTAAATCTACCGGGACAGCCGAAAGCCATTAAGGAGACGCTGGAAGGCGTGAAAGATGAGCATGGTAAAGTTTTGGTAAAAGGCATTTTCAGTGCGGTGCCCTATTGTCTGCAACTGATTAATGGCTTGTATATTGACACTCGTGCGGACATTATCGAAAGTTTCCGCCCGAAATCGGCTCGCCGTGAAACGTCGGAGAAGTAAAAAAATGAAAAAAATCGAAGCAATGATTCGCCCTTTTAAATTGGATGATGTACGCGAAAATCTTTCCGACATTGGTATCAGCGGTATGACGGTAACCGAAGTGCGTGGTTTCGGACGTCAAAAAGGCCATACGGAACTGTATCGCGGGGCGGAATATATGGTGGATTTTTTACCGAAAGTTAAAATGGAAATCGTGGTGCCGGACGAATTGCTGGAACAATGCCTCGAAACCATAATAGAAACTTGTCAAACCGGTAAAATCGGTGACGGCAAAATTTTTGTATATGATGTAGAGCGCGTAATTCGCATTCGCACCGGTGAAGAAAACGAGGAAGCCATTTAGTGGGAAATCATCTCAATTTGCACCGTGCTTTGCTTAGCATTGCCGCAGTGATCATTATTCTTGCCGGTATTAAACTGGCGGCAGAAATTGTCGTACCGTTTTTGCTGGCACTGTTTATCGCAATCATTTGTTCACCAATAATTAAATCAATGACGGCACGACGGGTACCGCATTGGTTGGCCATGTTGCTGCTGTTTGTGTTGATTTCGTTGATTTTCTTCTTTTTGGTTGGCTTGATTAACAGTAGCGTACGCGAGTTTAGCCAATCTATTCCGCAATATAAAACTCTGCTATCGGAACGCATTAATGATGTGATGGCTCTGATTCAACGGTTCAATGTCCCGATTCAGCTTTCGCGCGAAACCGTTCAAGATAATTTTGATCCGAGCGTGATTATGAATTTTGTCAGCAGTTTATTACTGAATTTCTCCGGTGTGGTGAGTAATACTTTTGTGCTTATTTTAGTGGTGGTTTTTATGCTTGCCGAAGCGCCGACCATGAAACGCAAATTTGCCTGCGTAATGAGTTCTAATCCAAATGATGCGGTGACCAAAGAACGCCATATTGACCGCGTGTTGCAAGGTGTGATTGGTTATCTTGGCATTAAAAGTATTACCAGTTTGCTTACCGGCATCAGCATTTTTATTTTGCTTGAAACTTGCGGTGTGCAATATGCAATTTTATGGGCGACCTTAAGTTTCTTACTAAATTACATCCCGAACATCGGCTCCGTCATTGCCGCCATTCCGATTATCGTACAGGCGTTATTGCTCAACGGTTTCGGCATCGGTTTCAGCGTAGCGGTCGGCGTAATCGCGGTTAATCTGGTGATCGGCAATATTCTCGAACCGAAAATGATGGGTCAACGCCTCGGGCTTTCCACTTTAGTCGTCTTCTTATCTCTACTTTTCTGGGGATGGTTGCTCGGTACTGTGGGGATGCTGCTTTCTGTACCGCTTACCATGGTGCTTAAAATCGCCCTGGAATCCGGTTCACACACGGTGAAATATGCGGCATTGTTGGGCGATGTGGAGGATGGTAAGTAAATGTATTAAAAATGAAAAGATGTGGTGAAGCCGCGCTAAATGCGACTATTCCCTATTTTTAGGGTGTGTTTCACCGCATATTACTTTTGGGTCATTAAATATTTCTTAACTTATCTGAATACAAAATTAAACAGAGCGCAATCACCATAATCAAAATCGCGCCGGCAAACAGGATCGTTTCGCTCGCGCTTTCATGGTTAACAATGATTAAGCGCAACATGGCGGTAATCCCTGCATAGATGAAATAGCGCAGCGGAAAGTGATAGCCACTTTTAAAATATTGCACGATAAGCCCGATAAAACCGAAGTACAGAAAAAACATTACAGCTTCTTCCGCTACGGCATAAGGCACAACCGAGGAGGGATTTATTACCATTAAAGCGAGAGAATAGGTGATTTTGGCTAAAGCAATGACGAGCACGACGGCAAGGGCAATCAATGCGGTGCTCAATACGACCTTCAATATACCGATCACGATTTTAGGTAATTTTTCTAATTGATTTTCTTCCATTTTGTTTCCTTTCATTTTGTTTCCTTAAGTCTATGTTTAATAAAAAATACCGATAAAACGTCATCGGTATTTGGGTAAAGTAAGATCCGTTTTTGTGGTTTTTTTAATCCGGCGAATAATACAATTTACCGATTTCGATTTTCTGGCGGCCCGTTTGTTCACGCCATTTATTGCTGTCGCGTAGGGAATACACGCAGCCGCAATATTCCTGCTGATAAAAACGTTCGCGTTTGCTGATTTCAATCATGCGTTGCGACCCGCCTTCTTTGCGCCAGTTGTAGTCCCAATAAATCACGTCATCATATTTTTCCGCTGCGCGATGACCGCAACCGTTAATTTGTTCCATGTCTTTCCAACGGGAAATGCCAAGGCAACTGGTGAACACCGGAAAACCATGTTCATGGGCGTATTCAGCGGCTTTTTCAAAACGCATATCGAAACACATGGTGCAACGAATGCCGCGCTCCGGCTCCCATTCCATACCTTTGGCACGATCAAACCATTCTTGGCGATCATAGTCGGCGTCGATAAACGGAATACCGAATTTTTGCGCAAAGCGAATATTTTCTTCTTTGCGGATCAAATATTCTTTAAGCGGATGGATATTCGGATTATAAAAATAAATGGTGAATTCAATACCGGATGCCAAAATCGCTTCCATCACTTCGCCCGAGCAAGGGGCACAGCAGGAATGTAAAAGCAGTTTATTGTGCCCATCCGGCAATTCCAGTTTTTCACGAATAAACGGCGCATTCGGATCTTTGCGTGGTTTTTGTTTACGTGTTTTATGTTGAAAACCGACCGCACTTTGAGATTGTTGTTCTGTCATCTTAATAACTTCTATCTACCGATAAATAGGCTAAAGAAATCAACGCGTTTTTATACTCGCTTTCCGGCAAAAGTTGAATCGCATCTACGGCTTTTTGCGCTTCCTGTTTGGCGCGATCCATGGCGTAATCTAAGGATTTGTGCTCCGCCATAATGGCTAACACTTCATCGATAGCTTCACGTTTTCCGCCTTGTTCGATGGCTTCGCGAATTAACGCGGCTTGTTGCGGGTTGCCATGGTGCATGGCGTGTAATAAAGGAAGCGTTGGTTTACCTTCGGCTAAATCGTCACCGACATTTTTCCCGAGCGCTTTAGCGTTGGCACTGTAGTCCAGCACGTCATCCACCAGTTGGAATGCGGTGCCGAGATAACGACCGTAATCTTGCAGTGCTTTCTCTTGGGCTTCTGTCGCGCCGGCAATAATCGCCGCCGCTTGTCCGGCAACTTCAAATAAACGGGCGGTTTTACTGTAAATCACCCGCATGTAATTTTCTTCGCTGGTTTGCGGATCATTGACGTTCATTAATTGCTGCACTTCACCTTCCGCCAGTACGTTGGTGGCATCCGCCATAATGCGCAAAATTTTCAGCGATTCTAACTGTGCGACCAACTGAAAGGCGCGGGTATAAATAAAGTCGCCGACTAATACGCTTGCTGCATTACCAAATTCCGCATTTGCCGTGGCACGCCCGCGACGCATATCGGATTCATCAACTACATCATCATGTAATAAAGAAGCGGTGTGAATAAATTCTACAAAAGTCGCACAGG
>ERZ773100.708-NODE-708-length-16506-cov-11.635220_pt1 | contig 16506 bp, 10 predicted proteins | sample MGYA00511119_ERZ773100 | MGnify/ENA primary metagenome ERZ773100 (study PRJEB29015, sample SAMEA2738000) | human oral metagenome | biome: human oral; feature: human-associated habitat; material: dental | place: China | collected 2111 ...
GGACGGCGGCCCGCCGCACGAGCCTGCGCCGGCCGGCGGTCAGGGCCGGTGGGAGTGCTGCCTCACGGTGAGGTGTGGTGTGATGGGGCGTGTGTCCGTGCTGCATCACAGAGAGGAACCGGACATGGGGACTGGTGTGCGAGCTGTTCTGGGTGACGTATCCGGCGAGGTCGCTGTGTTCGGATCGCTCAATGCTGACCTGACGGTCCGAACGGAACGCTTTCCCAAGCCCGGTGAGACGATCGGCGGGGAGGACCTGGTGATCCTGCCGGGAGGCAAGTCGGCGAACCAGGCGGTTCAGGCCGGTCTTCTCGGCGCTCGCGTCAGGATGATCGGGGCTGTTGGGGCGGACGGTCACGGCGACCTGCTCATCGAGTCCCTCCAGCGCGCCGGCGTGGACACAGCGGCGGTTCAGCGCGAGAACGTGGCCACCGGCACCGCCATCATCACCGTGGACTCCGCGGGAGACAACACCATCGTGGTGTCTCCCGGTGCGAACGGGACAGTGGACGTCTCGACGGCGCAGCGGCACCAGGACGTCATCCGCGGCGCCCGTGTGCTGGGGCTGTGCATGGAGGTCAGCCCCGACGCGGTCGAGGCCGCGGCCCGCATCGCCCACGACGCCGGCACCCGCGTGGTCTTCAACAACTCCCCGTTCCACCCCATCCTGTCCGCCGGGCTCCTGGAGGCCATTGACGTCCTGGTCGTCAACGAGCATGAGCTCGCCGACATGCTGAAGCCGGGCTTGCCTGACACAACGGCTGAGCCGGAGTACGAGCGGGCCGACGACGCCACGGACTGGGGCGATTGCGCGAAGAGGCTGGCCGCCATGGGGGTCCCCTCCGCGGTGGTGACTCTGGGTGGCCGCGGGTCGATGGTGATCGAGGGGGAGGAGATCACCCCGGTGGATCCTTTCCTGGCGGACGTCGTGGACACCACAGGTGCCGGCGACTCCTTCCTGGGCACGCTGCTGGCAGCGCTCGCTGCAGGCGCCGGGCTCAAGGAGGCGGCAGGTGCGGCCTCAGCCGTCTCCGCCTTCGCGACGACCTCCGTGGGAGCGCAGGCCTCCTACGGGGACATCGCCGCAGTCGAGCAGCACTTCGGATAAGCGCGGCTCGATGAGCGAGGCGAGAGAGCCGAGGCTGCTCGCGGCGGTTGCAGAGATCTGTGGCGCCTCAGGGAGGAGTGGTGACAGGAGACCGGCCCGCAGGCCCCCGCCTCAGTTATTCGTGAACTGCTCGAGGTCCTCGGTGTGGCGGTGGCCGTCATCGGTCGAGCTGAGCCAGAAGACAGAAACGTACTTGGCGTAGGCATCATCTGAAGGAATCTGCTTGAGCGCAAGGAGACCTGGCCCTGTGGGGAGGCCGACTTCTTTCATCAGGAGATCTGTGATGTCGGTGTGTTGACCTGAATCGGGGTCCACGAGTTCCCGCCGTATGCTTCTCAGTTGCTCATTCGCGGCTTGACGTTCTTGTATGCCGATGGGGTCGTAGATTTGAGCTAGTAATGATGACGCGGCAGCTGGATCGGAAAATCGTGACATCCAGCCCCCGGAGTAGACATCGATGACGCCGGAGACGGTGTCGATCGTCTGACCTGTGCCGTCAATGCGAGAAACCGTCATAGGGGTGCAGTGGTCACCATTGCAGGGATCGCCATATTTGTAGTTACTCAAAAGAAAAGAGTTGTGGCTAGCCCTAATAAGCCATTGTGTTGTGGGCGTCGTGATCGGAGGTGCGCCTTGGTTTAATAAAGACAGAATTGTCAACGTGGCGTTTCCGGACGCTCCCGGGAAAGGCTGGTCAGATGTTTCGACAGCAAGATGTGTGTCAGTCAATGCGACTCCAATAATTCTGCGAGTGATATGGGTCGTCCGGACAACTGCTCCGGTGGAGGTATCAACGACCGCAAAATAGGCTGTCGCTTTCGTTGAACTATTGAGCTTAAATGCTACGTATTTCCCGTTGGGGCTGAGTATCCAGTCGTTCGTAAGGGCGGTGGTCTTGGTTGATGGTGACTGTTCACTCGAAGAATCTGGGTGGGTCGGCGCATCAAGAGGCTGCGTGAAGTCATTCACTCTGATCTGTGTTGCCCACGCTAGACTCTTATCCGAGGATCGCCTTCCGAACAGCGCAATTGATGGAGGTTCACCACCGGCCCTCTCATTGAACTGGCTTACTCCGGTAATGTAGTATCCATTTGCTGGGATGGAGTTCTTCCACGATGTGAGGTCTGGGGGATTCTCGGTTGAATCTATCGAATCAGCCTTGGAAAGATCCAGTGATGTGACCTTAAGTTCAATGCCTGAATCTGGAGAGCGCTGGTAGTGGCAGGTGTTGATTGTCAGCATGACTGCAATCACGAGGGCTACAACGGTGAATATTCTGGCATCCCTGCGCAGCTCATGTTGCACGCATGATCGGGATGTAGAGATCTGTGATGATTTCATGCGTTCCGCTCCCTAATCCCGTAGAGGCGATATGTGGAGGAATCTTCGCTAGGGCCGCTGATATTCAGAAGGATAGTGGTGCAGCCAGGGGTGCTCGTGAATTCCAGGTAAGGTCTCTGGTGGTCCCCTTTATCTGCCATGAGTTGATCCACCCCTTCTGAGAGACTGAGTGGACTAGTGTCAATAGTGTTGCCGCTGACTGGAATAGTGAGTTCTGGCGACTCGTCTGACGGACGTAAGGATATGTGTGCAATGATGGAGCTGTCGCTTGAACGTGGGGAGATCCCTACATGAGCAGAAGCTAAGCCCGGGTAGTGCGCTGCAGGTGTGGCCATCCTGTTCGTCGGTGTGAATACTGTGCCGACTCGTGGAGTGTTCCAGGCTGTCATGACGTCATATATGGACTTGTCGGAACCGTAGTAAGGGTATGTCGACAGAGTTTGAGATGCGGTGGATGCGACTTCGTTAATACCTGACGCTGCGCCAAGAGGAATTTTGTCTATGTCGTGAGAATCAGTCTTGGAGGCTTGGTCGATGTTGATGGCGTGTGCAGTAGGGTTCCCGTCATCGTCGCTTTGATTGGTGAACTGGGCGGCCCATCCAGAAATGATGACCGGATTTGCTCCCATGTAATCGCTGTCGTTTCGCGACCGTAAGTTATCAACGACTATCGGATCAATGAGGAGATTATCGACACGGGTGCTTGCGGACGGGGTGGTGTCGGGAGCCACGGCGATGCTTGAGGTTCCTGCCCATTTTTCTTCATCTGCGTCCTCACTGTCTTGTTCGAAGGTTGAGACAATGAAGGTGCTGTGGCCTGCTGCCCCCATGAACGTGGTATTAATGGCTTCGCTGTCGCTCCACAACTTCCCCCCCATCCTTCAAGGAGTATGCTGTATTCCCGTCGAGAAGGGCGGAATCTGTGAGCTGTAAGGTGCCGCCGTGGCTCATGTGCCTTATGACGGGAGTGCCTGTTCGAGTGTCAAATACCAGTGTCGTCTCTGGTGGATCGGATGCTGACAAGTATTCATCAGAATTGATGCCCAGATCATCTGGGATTCTTGCCCTGAGAGCGAGGTAGTCTCTGTTGGGGCTTGTAAAGGCATATAGTGTGTTAAGGGTTGCTCCGTATGTCCATAGGGTACTGCCGTGGGCTGGCTCTAATGCTGTGATCCCCTCGCTGTTTATCACAATAGGTCCTGCCGAACCGGCGATGACATGTTCGACTCCCACCATATCTTTGACCCAACTCGTTTTGGTGTTGATTGTTGTTGCGATGGGTGCTGTCTTGTGAGGTGCGGTAGAGGTGTTGTGTGTGAAAGGTGTCACGAGGTAGTGTGCTGTTGATGTCAGCAATGAGAGTGCGATGATTGGCGTGAGTGATATGGCAGCAAGTTTTATCTTCGTGATCGGTTGGAGTTTTAATGATGCTTGCTTCGTTACCATGACGCTGTTCTCGCCTGGCTGAGGACGTGCCGGGAGATACAGCTTGCGCCAGCGGGCCGGATTGCTGAGCTGCCTAGGGTGTATAGAAAGTAGGGTTCGCACGCGATGCAGGATGATGCTCGTACAGATGAGTGTTGTGAAGCCGAGGGTCTCTGCTGCGTAGCACAGAAAAATGGGGATGGAGATTCCCGATCGCTCGTATGCTGTCATCCAGTGTTGAATATTGATGCCCGCCGTTGCGGCACCAAGTAGTGCAATGAGGCTGACGATGACGATCGTCGCCGCTCGCCTCAACTGATCGGCGACCGCGGCGAAGGACCATAAGAGGAGCTGTAGTGCGAACATTGCGACGGTAGCCTGTGCTTCCAAGTCGGAGAAAGGTCGCACTGATTTTATGTGAAGGACGTCGATGTCGATCCCGTAGATCGAACTCAGTAATTTTGCGATACCCGACGAGGCAAACACTGCCAAAACTCCGCCCCAGCGCAGGGCGCGAAGGGTAAGGACACCGTGCGGTGGGAAGGGCTCGCTGTCGGCCTCGTTTTCGCCGTTGTCGGTTGTGACCTGGTCGGCCTCAGCGTCATCGCGTCCAGGACGGCCCTCGGCCTCCCCCGTGTCTGGCTCCGTCGAGGGCGCGTCGTTGGAGGCGGTATCGCCTGGCTGGGTGCCGGGATCGATGCGGGGCTGATCGGTGCCGTTGTCGTCGGTGTCGGCGTCGGGCGTGGGAGGCATGAGCCTATTGTGGTGACCCTTCCGTGACGATGTCTGGTGTTTGCGCGGTATTAGCCCGGTTGAACGGACAAGGGAAGTAGCACTCCGGACGGCTGATCTACTGGCGCTGCTTCGGTTGCTCCCAGTGCCGCCCAGTTGGGGCGTCCTGACCCGCTCCTCAGTTCTTCTTGAACTGCTCGAGGTTCTCGGTGTGACGGTGACCGTCGTCGGCGGCACTGAGCCAGAAGCGTGGTGTGCCTGACTCCCGGTATCCCTTGTCATTGATGACAACCTGGCTGATGAGGAGCCCCGGACCAGTGGGGACTCGTCGCGCCACGGCGCTATCGGTGTCCTCGCTGTAGACCGTGCCCGAGTTGGTGTCGACGACCTCCCAGTGAAGTCGCCCCTCATCGAGAAGATAGGTGCACCGCCTGACCCAACCGCCGAGAAGGATCTCGCTGGAATTGGTGAAGGAGGCCAGGTGCTTGCCGTGAAGATCGACCTGCGTCACCGTGGAGGTCGTCGCGGTGTCGTGGGAGTGGGCAGGCTGTGAGGACAGCAGAAGAGAGTTCTTCCCGGAGCCTGCGAGCCACAGGCTGGTGTTAAAAGACGTCGGAGACGACGTTGTGTCCGTCAGTGAGAAGACGCTGATGCGTCCCTTGCCCGCGCCGGCGGGATAGTAGGCGTCAGCGGTCTCGACGGCGAGTGACTCGCTGGTGAGGGCCTGCCCCAGGACCAGCCCGGAGACTTCCGCCGTGCGCACTGGCTTTCCGGAGCTCGCGTCAAAAACGACAACGGTCGTCCGCTGCTCGGCGGGCACGGCAGGTGTCTGCCGAGCGTGGCGGGGGCTGTCGCCGGCGACCTCCGGTGGACGCAGTACCAGGGAGAGGTACTTCCCGTTCGGGCTCACGGTTGCATAGCCTGCGGTACGGGATCTGAGGACGTCTCCGGCCAGCTCCTGCGCCGGCTGAGCATCCGTGTCGTGCTCGTCACGTCCGTAGGCCGCAATTCTCGGCGTCAGGGACATCGCCCACTCGGGCTCCTTGTCAGAGGCCTCGTACCGTGCGATGAGTGTCGATTCCTGGTTCTCAGCGTTGAATGACTGGATGACGCAGATGTCCGCTCCCTGCGCGGGAAGATAGGAAGGATCCTGAGATTCAGGGTCGCTCATCCAATCGCTTGCCTTGTGTTGGCAGTCCTCCATCTGTTCTGCTGTGAGAGACGTTGGTGACATGGGTGGCGCCGTGCTCGAGGAAGATGCACGTGAGTTGGAATGGCAGGCGGTCACCATGAGTGAAAGCACCAGTGGCAGCGTCAGGAGGCGTACTCCGGGACCTCGTCTCTCCAGGTCGCTCATGGAATGAGATTCTTGTGCGGTCATGTGTGCTCATCCTGGGATGCCGTAGAGTCGAAAGGCTCGTGACGATCGAAGATATTCTGGTGAATTGTTGAGAATGGCGATAGTGGCTCCTGGAGTGCTCAGTACCGAGATGTGTCGTGAGGAGTCCCAGGAGGAGGCGATGTTATCCATGGCGGAGTTGTACTCGCTCGATCGTGGAGAATAGTAGATGGAACCTGGTTCGACGTCGGAGACTGCGGTGATATTCCCGTCTCCTGTTTTGATGGTGATGCGGCCGTCTCCTGTGGTTGTGATATAGCGGCCGTCTTGGGATTTCTGTGTTGCGGGTGCGCCGTTTTCAAGGCTCATTGCCGTAATTCCTACTGCCGTAACATAGTGTGGAGACTTATTGAGTGGCGCAACCGTCATTGTGGCTGGATTGAAGACCGTGCCGACACTGCTCGAACCCTTCCATATCGAAGAGTCGTCAAGGTTACTGAGTTTGGTGGGTTGTCCGTCCGGCGTCGTCGCCGGGAAGACGGAGATCGTGCCGGTGGAGAGTGATGCTGGGACGTTGATGCCCAGTGTTGTTCCCAGGTCGAAAGTGCGGGCGTCTGCCTCAGGTGCCTCACTGAGGGCGTCCAGACTGACGGCGTGCGCGCGGCGAGCTTTCGCCTCCTCGTCTAGATGGCCCTGTCGGGCACGATCGTCGTAGACGCCGATCCATCCCCGGGCGGTGACAACATCTCCCCGTTCCTGCTCGTGAAGAGTCCCTTTGACTCTCCTGGGGTGCGAGGGGCCGGCCTGAGAGATGACTCCCAGAGAGTCACGGTCGCTGTCATACCCGAGAATGAAACTGGAGTGGCCCGCTGTGCCAGCATACTCGCTGGCTACTGGGGGTAAAAAGGTGTAATCCAGCTTGAGGTCTTTGAGATCCCACATCCGTGAGCCGTCACTCAGGGAGTAGGCGGCGGTTCCGTCAAGAAGAGCTGAATCGCTGAGCTGAAATGTGTCGTCGTTGTCTCCGGCCTTGCGGGGGTGTTCCACAACGATCTTCCCGGTGACGGCGTCGAACACTAGGGTCGTGACCGGAGACTTGCCATCGAGTTCTGGCCATTCCGAGTTCATGGATGTGTAAGTGATGGGACCTGTGGCGATCACTGCCACGTATCGCCCGTTTGGGCTGGTGATAAGACCCTGCTTACCCGACGCGACAGGATCCGTCTTGAATGGCCAGATGCGGAACTCGGCGCCGGCACGGCGGTACTGCCAGCGTGCCGATCCGTCAGCGGGGTTGATACCGGTGATCGTGTCCTTGGTGAGGAGAATGGGGCCCGCGGCCCCGCCGGCGATGTCGAGGAAGCCGTCAACATCCTTCACCCACGCCTTCCGTGCTCCGAAGGATGTGGGGTAGGCGGGGAGCTGGGCGGAATCGACAGCGGGTGCCGTGGTCTGCGTGATCGTGGGGGTATTGGCGTGCGTGCTTCTCAACGTGAAGTAGGGGACGCCGAAGCCGGCCACAAGGCCGATTGCGGGCAGGACTGCGATGGCAGCCGTGCTGAAGCGGCGGAAGGGGTGGCTTTGAAGGGCGCGGAGCCACCTCTGCCGTAACCCGGCACCCCGAGGGCGGCTGAACCAGAGATCCAGCTCGTCGGGGGACAACTCGTCGCTGTGCGGCTCCTCAGCGGGGAGGGTGACTGAACGGGCCGCCCAGAGTCCGATGTGTGACATCACGATCAGCCCGAACGCGGCGATGCCCATCGCGAAAGCCAGGAGCTCGCCGAGACGGACACCGAATGTGGAGGACATCTGTCGCCACAACTGCAGGACCGGAAGGCAGGCGTAGACGGTGCATGCTGCGATGGCGGCCAGTGGCAGGAGCTTGAGGGCTGTGATGACACCGGTCAGGAGCCTGTTCCTCCCGGCAGCACGGTAGTAGGGCGTGGGCCATACGGATGCGCCCACGAGCCATAGCACCAGTAGCGGTGCACAGCGTTTCCATGACTGGGCGATCGCTACCCGACCCACGCCTTTGATGCCGCTGTTCCAGGCGAAGAACAGAGCGACTGCCACGATCAGGGCAATGATGCTGCCGGTGAGCAGGGCGCGCGTGCATGCCAGCAGGCGTGGGTGATCGCTGAGCACGGCATCGTCGTGATCCAGGGGAGCCGGAGATGCCTCGGTGTCGGTGCTGGCGGTCTCCTCGGCCTCAGAAGGTGAGGGCGAGGTGGGCGGAGATGATGTGGATTCCATGATGGTGTGTGGATCGTGGTGATGTCAGTGGACGGAGAACTGCTCGAGGTTCTCGGTGTGGGGGTGGCCGTCGTCGGATGAGCTGAGCCAGAAGACGGGCTTGAGGTCCGTTGAGCCGTTCCCGTTGGGGACCTCCTGCTCGACGAGCAGCCCGGGGCCGGTCGGCACGTCACGTTCGTAGGTGCTCTTTCCGGTGATGTCGATTGTCTTCTTGATGCTGGGATTGACGAGTTGCTGCTCACCTGCCTCCCGGGAGGGACTGAGTGACTTCTGTTCATCCTCTGATGCTGCCTTCGAGCGTTGCTGAAAATCGCTGGCTGCTTTGAGGTTCGCGAACCGGTGGATCCATCCGCCGGGGTGGACGGCAGTCACTCCGGAGATGCTCCCGGCCGTGGTTCCGTCGGTGTTGACGAGGGAGACGGTCATCATCGAGCACGTGTCGAAGCAGTCGTCCGGGAGGAGGTCGGGTGCGAGTACGAGGTTCTCCCGGGTGGCACCCACCAGCCACCTGTCAGTGGGGAAGGAGGAGGGCTGAGCGTTCGTGTCTGTCAGGGAGAAGGTGGTGAGGGTTCCCTTCCCGGAGCCGGCCGGGAAGTAGTTCTGGGCGGTCTCGACGGCGAGGGCGCTGTTGGTGAGGGCCTGCCCCAGGATGATTCCGGAGACTGTGGCGTCCCTGACCGTCTTGCCGGTCTTGGTATCAAGGACGACGATATGTGTGTGCTGATCGGCTGCCGTCTCTCCCGACTGCTGCTCGGCGGGAAGGAGGAACAGCGACAGGTGCCGCCCGTCAGGACTGACGACGGCGCTTCCCGTCGACGAACGGTCCATGTTCTCGCTCATCGCACTTTGGGCGCTGCCTGCGTACTGGATCCTCTCCTGGTCGGCGACTGCGGGCTTGATGGACACAGCCCACTGGAATCGAGTGGTGGACGGATCTCGGCTCACCACAGTCGTCGTCAGGTCGCCAGTGACGGTATCATTCACGCCATTCTTGTCCGATGTGCTCATGATGACGGTGCCGCTGGCGGTTGACAATGGTCCATTGTCTTTGACGCTTCTATAATTCTCTGGGGCGGCGGCATCTGCTTCCTGAGCATTGAGGGATGAGATGACTGGATCATCATCGCTCTTCCCAGTACTGCATGAACTGATGGTGAGCGCGAGCATCACGGCTGCGGAGAGTGCCGACAGTCGCCGGAGAGTAGAGGATGTGCGGGGGCTCAGAAGGTGTGTGGCTCTCATTCCTGACCTCCTGTGACGCCGAAGATTCGATAGGTGCTGCGGCATCTCTGGCTGTTATTCTGTGGTCCAACACTGCAGTCTCTGTAACCTATGTCGGTTGTCTTGAGAATGGCGATAACGGCGCCAGGTGTCCTGATGGCTTGTGAGCGGCTCGTGGGACTGACACCCCGAGTAAGTATCGGCTGGGTCGGCGCATTGTCCTTGTTGGTCAGCCTCTGAGTTGGCTGATATGTGGAACCTGGTGCGATGGGAATAGTTGTTCCCGATGAGCCGTCGCCAGGCTGAATGACAAGTGCTGCGGAGGATGAGCCGTCGTCGGCCGGTACCTCAACGATTCCGGTGCGCGCACTGGCGAGGCTCCGATCCTGGGACGCGGGGGTGACCGTGCGGGTGACTGGGTCGAAGACTGTCGCGGCTCGTGAGTCCTTCGGGGAGTAGGGGAGCTTCGCGTCCCGACTGACGACGGGATAGGTAACGATGCTGCCCGAGAGATACGATGCCTCCGTATTGGTCCCCGAGGTCGCCCCTAGTGGGAAGGTTGTGGTGTCGGCGCCGTCGACCTTGGCCAGTGCGTCCAGGCTGATCACCTCAGCCACAGGGTGTCCTGACGAATCGGTCTCGCCGGTGTAGTGTGCAGCCCATCCGTTGATGAAGGCGCTGAAATAGTTGTCGAGCGCATTCGGATCAGACGGCAGTTCTGACAGGATGTTCGGAACCTCGACCTCGGCGGTGGGGTCGTTCTGAGGAAAGACCGTGGTGGTTACCGTTGACCTGTACACGCTGGTAGGTGCGCCCCCGGAGGAAGGATCCTCGGAAGACGTCCGGATGAAGGAGGCATGTCCGGCCGGGCCGGAGTAGAACACGCCGGAGCTCCCCGGAAGAGTCCACATCTTGGCCCCGTCGGCTAGGGAGAAGGCAGTGTCGTCGTCGAGGACTGCGGAGTCGGTCAGCTGAAGGTGGCTGTCAGTGCTCTGGCGTTCGAAGACGATCCTGCCGGTCAGGGCGTCGAACACCAGGGTGATAGTGGCTTGGCCCTCTTGAGGAGAGGCGACGAATGTGGGCAGCTGGATTCGGGTGGCCACGTACCTGCCGTCAGGGCTGGTGATGAGTCCGGGGCTGTCGGAGTAGCTGTTGGGGATGAATGTGGCGTGCTTGCGGTTGTAGCTCCACAGGACGCTGCCGTCCGTGGGGTTGAGCGCCATGATGCCGTCGTCGGTGAGTAGGATGGGGCCGCCGGCGCCCGCAGCGGTGGTCAGCTCGGTGGAGGAGATCTCCTTGCTCCAGGAGGCCTTCGGCGCCAGCGACGTGGGCGGCGCCAGTGAGGCGTCGGCGGGGGCCTTGGCGATGACATGGTGGACCGGGTTGATGAGTGCCCATGTTCCCGCGACGGCGGAACCAAGCGTCAGTGCCGGGGCAATGACCAGAGCCGCGAGGTAGGCGCGGGTACGGCGAGGTACCCGAATACGCTCGTGGCGGGGGAATCCCTTGTTGGTTTTCTCTCCGGTCTTGCGCTGGAGAGGAGCCCAGCGGCTCGGGTCATCGGGATCGCTGTTACCAACCGCCGTGGAGCGCATGCGCAGGTAGTGCAGCAGTGGGACGACGTTGAGGAAGAGCGTGGTTGAGAGCGCTGCTCCTGCCAGGGCCAGGAGGAACAGGACGGAGAACCCGGTCTCCTGGTAGGTGTCCCACCACGCCAGGGTCAGAGATGCTGACATCGTCGCGCCCAAGGCCGCCATGACCGTGATCATGACCGTCGTCAGGATGGGGCCCTTCTTCCCCCGTAAGGTGAGGCACGGCCAGACCAGCACCCCTCCGACGATCATGCAACTTGTCAGCACTGAGACTTTGCTCGGGATGAGGCTGCTGGGATCCTTGAGTTCTCGGCGCAGCATCAGTGCGGTTGCTGCGAGCACGATGGCGCCGAGGAGTCCGGCCCAGCGCAGGGCGCGCAGTGTCAGGGTGCCGTGCGGCGGGAAGGGCTCGCTCACGCTCTTGCCCTCGGCCTCACCGGCGTCCGATGAACTGGGGACCTCGTCGCTGGAGGTGGCATCGCCTGGCTGGGTGCCGGGACCAGTGTGGGGCTGATCGGTGCTGTTCTCGTCGGCGTCGGGCGTGGGAGGCATGAGCCTATTGTGGTGACCCATCCGTGACGATGTCTGGTGTTTGCGCGGTATTCGCCCGGTTGAACGGACAAGGGAAGGAGCGCTCCAGAGTGCCGGGCTACTGATACTGCTTCGGTCGCTCCCAGTGCCGCCCGGTTGGGGTGTCCTGGCCCGCGCCTCAGTCGTCCGCGAACTGCTCGAGGTTCTCGGTGTGGCGGTGACCGTCGTCGGCGGCACTGAGCCAGAAGACGGGCTTGCGCTCCGTTGAGCCGTTCCCGGTGGGGACGTCCTGGTAGATGACCAGTCCGAGGCCATTCGGCACGCTGCGTTCGTCCACGGTCATGTCGGTGGTGTCCGTGGACTGGCCGGTGTCGATGTGGACCAGCTGTTTCGGGAGCATCCGGAGCTTCTGGCGTGCCTCCTCAGTTGCGTCAATGTTGTCCGGAGACGCATGCATTGTGTGGACAAGACTGGTGGCCGCTTTCGGGTCCCGGTACTGACTCACCCATCCTCCGGGATGAACGGCGGTGACTCCAGGCAGGGTGGCGATAGTGTGTCCATCGGTACCGCGCCGGGTCACGGTGTACGGGGTGCAATCCAACGTGCACTCGTAGGGCGGCACGTCGGGAACTAGAAGGAGATCCTTCCCCGAGGCGCCGATGAGCCACTGGTCGGTGGAGAACGAGGATGGCTGAGCGTCGGAGCTCGTGATCGGGAACACGCGGATGGTTCCCTTGCCGGAACCAGCTGGGAAGTAGTTCTGGGCGGTCTCGACGGCGAGGGCGCTGTTGGTGAGGGCCTGCCCCAGGATGATCCCGGAGACCTTGGCGGTTCGGACAGCCTTGCCGGTCTGCGTGTCGAGGACGATGACGTGCGTGTGTCGGTCGGTCGCCGGTACTCCTCTTTTTTGCGACTCATCAGGTGTCAGGATCAGGGACAGGTGACGGCCGTCCGGGCTGATGATCATGTCGCCAGCATGTGACTGGCTCGCTGTGCGGTCGTATCCGTGTTTCGAATCCGAGATGCTGTTCGGCATCTGGCGGTCGGCGGCTGATGGCTTAATGGATACCGCCCACTGGAACTGATCGGTTGAGGGATCCCGACTGACGATCCTGGTGACGTCCACATCCGGTTTCTTGGTGGCTGTGCCAGTGCTGTAGCTGGTGCTGATGAAGAGTTTCCCTGCTTTGGTGGGCAGTGTCCTCAGCGAAGCATCATGCAGCTCCTGCGCCGAAGCACCCTGCTTGAGGTCCTCCACGGACTGGGAGGAGAGAGACGTGAGCGCCGGCTCTTGACCGTGTGCGCCTACGTTGCACGAGGCTATCGAGAGGGCCAAGGAGGCGGATGCGGCCACCGCCATCATGCGGCGAGACGGAGTGCGGTCATAATGGCCTGGAGTAAAGAAGGTTCTCATTTCTGCTCCCCCATGATTCCGTACATCCGATATGTGTGCGGGCATCGTTTGCTCTCGTCATACTTCCCGCGGGTGCAGTCACTTTCGACGTCGTCGGTCGCCTTGAAGATGGCGATGACAGCGCCGGGAGCTCTCATCACTTGCGCTCGTTCGGCGGCGTCGTCTCGAGTGCTGCTCGCCAGGAGAGTGGGAGGGAGATCGGTGGAGCCAGGGGCGATGGGGATCGTGGTTCCGGTGGATCCATCGCCGGGACGAACACTGATGGCCGCCGACAGTGAGCCATCATCCGCTGGTATCTCAACGATCTTCGGTGGCGAGCCCGCGAAGCCCGGGTACTGATCGAGCGAGGTGACAATGAGGGTGGATGGGTCGAACACCTTTGCCACGCGTGGCTCCCTCGGGAAATCTTGTGAACTGCTATCCGAACTGATGGGGGAGAAAGTGACGATGCTTCCAGACCTCAATGACGCGGCCTCGCTGATCCCAGAGGTGGCCCCCAGGGGGACGGTCCTCGTGTCGGCGCGGTCGACCTTGGCCAGTGCGTCCAGGCTGATCGCCTCGGCCACAGGGTTACCCGACGAATCGAGCTCGCCGGTGTAGCGTGCAGCCCACCCTCGAATGAAATTGACTAGGTTGGTGGGGTCATCGGGGTAATCGGGAGGATTGGCAAGCACATCCTGGACCTCTACGGCGGCAGAAAGGTTCTCCTGTGGAGTGACGCGGAGGGTGATCGTTGACTTGTAGGACTGGGGGGAATTTTCATGACGTTGATCTTCGCTGTACTGGTCCAGGATGAACGACGAGTGCCCAGCAGTTCCGGAGTAATCGACACGGTCACCATCGGATAGAGTCCAGAGTTTCTTCCCATCGGTCAGGGAGAAGGCGCTGTTGCCGTCGAGGACCGCGGAGTCTGTCAGCTGAAGTGGGCCGCCGGTGCTCAGATTCTTGAAGACGATCCTGCCGGTGAGGGCATCGAAAACCAAGGTGTCGCCGGTGGATTCTACGAACTTGGGTGACAGAACTCTCAGTGCCACGTACTTTCCGTTCGGGCTGGAGACCAGTGGGGCGGTGGTGTTGGTGAAGGCAAGAAAGTCGTGATCGAAGTTGGCGTGCTTGCGCTCGTAGCTCCACAAGGCGCTGCCGTCCTTGGGGCTGAGTGCCATGATGCCGTCGTCAGTGAGGAGGATGGGGCCGCCGGCGCCTGCGACGGTGGTGAGTTTGGAGGAGGAGATTTCCTTGCTCCAGGAAGCCTTCGGCGCCAGCGACGTGGGCGGCGCCAGCGAGGTCTCGGCGGGGGGTGTGGCCGTGACATGGTGAACTGGGTTGATGAGTACCCATGTTCCCGCGACGGCGGAACCGAGCGTCAGCGCAGGGGCAACGACCAGAGCCGCAAGACAGGCGCGGGTACGGCGAGGTACCCGAATGCTCTTGTAGCGGGGGAGTCCCTTATCGGTCTTCTCTCCGGTCTTGCGCCGGAGGCGGCCCCAGCGGCTCGGGTCATCGTCATCGCCGAGACCCACCGCGGTACTGCGCAGGTAGTGCAGCAGTGGACCGGCGCTCAGGAAGAGCGCGGCTGAGAGCGATGCTCCAGCCAGGGCCAGAAGGAACAGGACGGAGAATCCGGTCTCCTGGTAGATGTCCCACCACGCCAGTGTCAGGGATGCTGAGGTCATCACGCCCAGGGCCGTCATGATCGTGGTCATGATCGTCACCAGGACGGGGCGCTTCTTGTCCCTCAAGTTGATGAACGGCCAGGCCAGCGCCCCTCCGACGATCATGCAAGTCGTCAGTGCGGAGACCTTGTCCGGGATGAGGCTGCCGGCGCCAATGAGCCCCCGGCGCAGCACCAGTGCGGTCGCTGTGAGCACGACGCCGCCGATGAGTCCGCCCCAGCGCAGGGCGCGCAGGGTGAGGGTGCCGCGTGGTGGGAAGGGCTCGTCCTCGCTCGTGCCTTTGGTCTCGTCTTCGCTGTCGCCGGTGTCGGTTGCGGCCTGGTCGGCTTCAGCGGCATCCCGGTCGGCGCTTTCCTCGGCCTCCTCCGTGTCCGGTTCCTTCGAGGCATCGTCGCCGGAGTCGGCAGCGCCTGGCTGGGTGCCGGGATCGATGACGGGCTGATCGGTGCTGTCGTCGGTGTCGGCGTCGGGCGTGGGAGGCATGAGCCTATTGTGGTGACCCATCCGTGACGATGTCAGGTGTTTGCGCGGTATTCGCCCGGTTGAACGGACAAGGGAAGGAGCGCTCCGGAGGGCGAGGCTACTGTTGCTGCTTCGGGCGCTCCCAGTGCTTCAGGTCGGGTGCGGTGACGCCTTCAATAGTGCCGAGCTTTCGCCCCCGGGTATCGACGCGGGTGAGCGTCACCGGCATCTCGCTGCGCCATCCGGTGGCCAGCGACTGAGGGGACAGGAGTAGGGCGCCGTCGTCGATCCCGGTGAGCCACTGGTCGGTGGCGAAGGATGCTGGAGCGGCGGAGGTGTCGGTCAGGGAGTAGACGGTGACCGTCCCCTTCCCGTCCCCGGCCGGGTAGTAGGCCCGGGCGGTCTCCACGGCCAGGGCGTCGTTGGTCAGCACCTGCCCCAGGACGAGCCCTGAGACCTCCACGGTGCGCACCGTCTCCCCGGTGGCGGCATCGAGGACGAGGACGTGGGTGCGCTGAGCTGCGACGTCGAGCGGGTTGCGGTCCTCATCCGAGTCGTGAAGCACGGGCCTCATCTGCGGTGGACGCAGGACGAGCGAGACATAGCGGCCGTCGGGACTGACGACGGCGTAGCCGGCCGGCCGCCAGTTGAGGAGGTCGTGGGCAACGTCCTGGGCAGAGCTGCCGTCGTCGTCGTAGAACCAGTTGACGACGGCCGGCGTGATCTCACGCGCCCACAGCACCGAGCCGTCCGAGCCGCGGTACCTGGCGACGATGGAGCTGTTCGCCCCCGACCGGTCCCGCCAGCTGCGTTGCGCCTTCTCCTTCTCCGTCAGCTCCGGGGCGGAGACGTGGAGGAAGTCCTCGCCGACGGGTATGGAGTCGCTGTCAGTGCTGGTGGGAGTCTTCGAGATGCGCTCCTTGACCTGTGAGGCGCTCAGGGCGGTGGTCTCCACTTGCGGCAGCTGCGAGGGGCTCGGGCTGCAGGCGCTCATGGCCCCCGCGAACAGGACAGCCGCAGCCAGGGCCGAGCCGATGAGGCGCCGGCGACGGAGGTGAGGGCGTGCGATGGTCATGACGAGGCTCCTGAGATGCCGAAGATACGGAAGGAGCGGGAGCCCTTGTCCGGGCCGGTGGCCATGATGACGAGGGTCGTGCCCGGCGTGCTCAGGGGGGTGAGCAGTGGATCCGACGACGGCGACGGATCATCGATGGTCCACACGTGCCGAGTCCCGGGCGCGTAGTAGGTGGAGCCTGCGGGCACGTCCACCGTCGTCGAGGTGCGCTCCCCGCTGCTGACGCTCAGGACGCCGCCACCACCGGACTCGGCGCGGGTGAGGCCGGCGTAGGACAGGACCCCAGCCTCCTGCGCCGAGTGGGAGACGGTCCGGGTCTGCGGGTCGAAGATCGCGGCGA
>ERZ773100.715-NODE-715-length-16458-cov-14.807962_pt1 | contig 16458 bp, 19 predicted proteins | sample MGYA00511119_ERZ773100 | MGnify/ENA primary metagenome ERZ773100 (study PRJEB29015, sample SAMEA2738000) | human oral metagenome | biome: human oral; feature: human-associated habitat; material: dental | place: China | collected 2111 ...
GACCCTCTGTACCATTTCCAAAAACAACGGCTCCTGTTCCGATGAACACAAGCATGAACGTACCGATTAATTCAGCGACAAATTTTTTCATGATAAGTCTCCTTTTTTTCAAAACTATGTATTAGTCTATCAAAAGAAGGAAAGAGTTTCAAGAAAAGTGACTGGAAAGTTCTTTGAAAATCATAAAATGACCAGCTAATCTCTAGTAGTGAAAAGATTGAATGATTTTTTTCAAGTCATCTTGTAAAAGATTATGACAGTCTAGTTGAAGGTAAATTTCCAGCAAACAAGATCTGAAATTGGAAAATTTATGGAAATCGTTTGCTTCTTTCAGGGGGAATTCGACTGTTTGCAGCCAAGCAGTGAATAGAGACGGTTCGATTTTCCCTCGTAAGATTGGTTCATAAAACGCTCTGGCTAACCGCCAATCTTCATCATTTGTAAAACGAATCTCAACACGTTTAAAGATTTTCCCAATGATTTCAAATGCTTCGGCTATATCTGACTTTGGAAAACTAGGATGGCATATAACTTCCGTCAAGAGATCACCACCATGCGCAAAAGCGTGAACCCAACCATACTGACTTGAAAAACCAGTTGTATCCTTTTCTTTTGAAAGATAGTGCAAGCCTTGATTTAGCATGGTAGCCCTGATAGGAGAAGACAACTGCTGGTAATAAAGCGACTCCTTAGTACCATCGCAGGACAGTAGATTGGCATAAATAAGTGCCCTAAAAGAACGTTTAAGAGTTGAAACTCCTCTACTATCCATCTCTTTGTATAGACCTTCATCAGATGAGACTTCTTTTGCGATAAACTGAAACTGCTCAAGGGTAAACAACTCTTCTTGAATACCTCTAGCTAAACTTGTAAAAACAAGGTCATCACGAATTTCTGAAGAAGGATCTCCCAAATGATCAAGCAACCACCGGATTTCTTCCTGATGATAACTTGGTTTTTCTTCTGCTATTTTTCTGAGTAACTCTTGATACATCCCTAGTACCTCTACATTTCTAGTAACTTATCAAAAAGTCATCCTTAGATGACTTTGAAGTGCATGTCAAAGCACTATTTTTTCTTTTTCGGAGTTAAATCTTCAAAAGAGTTACTATTTTTACTAACAGCCTCGCTAATTGCTTTTTGTCCTAAACCATTAATTGAACTATCCATTTGAGCTGTTAAAGTCGTTACAGCTGTCTTATTTGTCATAGCAAGAATCCCTATCTCCTCATCGTACTTATCTACAATATCTTTTCTACCTGATATTATCGGAGGAGCACAAAAGGCTTTGATAGCTGCTCTTTCCAATGTTTTTTTGATTTCTCGTCTGGCTGATTCTGACATAGGTCCAATCAAAGCATCTATGACTAAATCCACTAGCATTTTTTCTGCTCCCTTTCTAACTCATATAGCTCTCTTCTACGACTATAACTCTCTTCTAACTCTTTTTCTAAGCGAGAGCGCTCTTTTCGGTACTGAGTCTGCAATTCTTCATCTTTTGCTTCTATTTTAGCATATTGACGAAGATACTCACTCCTTGTCTCAACTGCATAAGATTCTAAGAGTATCAGAAATTGGTGGCGCTCTCTCTCATCTCCAGAATTCTGTCTACGAAAATCATAAGCAATGTTTTCAAACTCCTCATATAATCTGGTCAACTGAGAACGATTATCATCCAAATTTTCATAAGATTCTTCTATTTTCTTCTTAGCAGTTCTATAGTCATCCTCCAAGGACAAAAGACCATCTTCTTGCTTTTTTATTTTAATTTGAATTTCTTCTAGTTTGTCCATTGATTAATATCCCTTGCCAAGCTTTCATCTCCTTCAACTGCTTGTTCAACACCCTTCTGAATATTCGTTTCCAAATCTGTAAAGGATTTTACAATCTCAGCTGATTTACTTACTTTTTTATCAAAATGTCTCTGAGTCTCACCCACAATACTATCATATGTTACCCCAGCTTCTGCATAGGCATCCTCTATCTCATCATAAGTTAACTCTGTTACAAACCAAGGAACTTCCTTACTTTTATCGTAGAGTGTTTCAGCATCCGCAACTGCTTTTTTCGCTACTGCCTCAATCTCGCTGTGTCCGTTGCTGACACTCTCTGTCATTGCTGTCGCAACAGCTGTCGCTTGAACGCTGTCCAAGAAAAACATCTCATGGCTACTTATACTACCATCTGATAAAAATTGGGTACTCAACTGCTTTAGAAGTCGATTTTTGACACCTTGTAATTTCTTCAGAGTTTCATAGTTCTTCTTTTCAAGTCCAGTCATCTTCTCTGGACTCTGATTTTCCAAAATATCCTTGATTTGGTTAATTTGATTTTTATCACCCGTAATATATGGGTCAAGGCTGTGTCCACCAGAATTTTCAAGCAGATAATCTTCTCCCAAATATACTCCCAAAAGAGGCATAGAAATATTGTTAAGAAAATCATCTTGAGTACGGATTCGTACCACTTGACCTGTGAATGTTTTTTGTTTATTGATTATCTTCTCCCTTGCCGAATCCCAGGGAGTCAGATAATCTATAATTCTTTGTTCCCCCGTAATAGTCGATTTTAAATATAGAGGAGCAGAATTATAGACAACTGTCCGTGCCACATTATACTCCAATGCTACACGCTGAGCAATATTTCCCCCCAATGAATGTCCAGTCAATGTGATATTTTTACCGTACTTTGATTGAATTCGTTCATAGAATTTAAATGCTTCATCATAATGATATCCTCTTGCAAACCCAATACTTATAATATCCGTCTTAAAATCTGTAGGAAAGTCGGTGCTAGGATTCGTACCAGTGTATGCAATAATCACCTCTCCACTATTTTTATCTAAAAAGGCTGTCCCACTAGTCCCAGTTAATGCATCTCTGAAATCATCAAGATATTCTAGATTATCAGGTATAACCTTCCTTCTTTGTGCATCTTTCACTCGCTCTTGAGCAGAAATATCTGGAAATGCAAATTCAGGACGTTCAGCTCTCCCTTTTTCAAACTCATAAGTCAAATTTGCTGCATCTAGAGTAGCAATTCCACTGTTCACATATTTTTCATCTTTCATTTTATTTCCTTTTAATTTGATACCGTTTCTATAAATGTATAAACATTATCATAGTGAACAGTTATAGAATAATAGTAATAATCGTCTTTTCGATATGAGCTTCCAAAACCTAATGTCGCTTGTTCATTTTCAACTTTTTTAAAATACTGATTAATAGTTTGATTTCGAACTAAATAATCAATATCAAAAGCTCCATTGTTCCCATTATAACTTTTGGCTTTCATAGATAACGAAGACAGAAAAGAGTGATCAATTGTTAGCTTTTGAAATAAAAATCCATCAAAAGGCCACAGTTCTTTCGCCTTCTTCTCATCAGAAAAGATAAATTCCCCGTTAATATAATCTACTTTTATAGTTTCTTCGGGCTTTTCAGTAATATCTTCAGAAGCACGTGTCTTAGTTAGAAGTCCAGAAATCGTTTGATTGCTACTATCCCCTTGTAAAGTGATTTCGATAAGATAGGTTCCACGTTTTATATACACTTGATTTACTTTAAATCCCTCCGGAAATTGCTTAAACAAGTCAAAGAGATTTTCAGTTGGATAGACACGACTGACCTCAGAGACTTTATTCTCAATCCATTCTCGGCTATTCTTATTTTCTCCACATCCTGCCAATCCTATCATAATCAATCCTCCTAAAAGTAATATTGCGAAAAACGTGCGTTTTTTCATAACCCTCTCCTTATTTATGATATTCAACAAAATAGCTAACCATAGTTCACTTATAGTATACCATAAAAGCATCATTTCCTTGTATCTTATTCAAATTTATAAGTTAGATTAGAAGCATCCAGAGTAGCAATACCATTGTTCGCTGTATCCTTCTTACTCATACTTCTCTCCTAATTCGATACCGTTTCTCTAAAATAATAGCCATCATTAAAATCAACAGTAATAGAATAGTAATAAAAATCATCTAATCTCAAAGAACTTCCAATCTCTAGTACGGATGTTTCAGAATCATTTTTATGAAAATAATTATTAACTATTTCATTTTCTGTAAAATATAAAATACTAAAACCATTTGTCACGCTATTATACGATTTCTCTTTTAATCTTAACTTAGACAATTCTGTTTTATTTAAAGTCAACTTTTGAAACAAAAAACCATCAAACTTCCATATTTTTTTAGCGGTTTCTTCATCAGAAAAAATAAATTTGTTGTCTACATATTGAACACTTACTACCACTTCATCGCTCTTTGGTGCATCATCCTTCGCTGGAATTTTAGCAAGAGTACCCGTTATTGTATGCGATGTTGCATCACCTTTCAGCTTAATTTCTGTAATAGAATCATCGATTCCATCACTTTTCTTTTTAAAATAGACCTGCTCAATCTCAAACCCTTCCGGAAATTGCTTAAACAAGTCAAATAGATTCTCGGTTGTATAGACACGACTAACCTCAGAGACTTTATTCTCAATCCATTCTCGACTATTCTTGTTTTCTCCACATCCTGTTAATCCTATCATTATCAATCCTCCTAAAAGTACCTTTTTGAGAAACATGCGTTTTTTCATAACCTTCTCCTTGCTTATAATATTCCATAAAACAGTTAACTATAGTTACTATTATAGCATGCCATAAAAGCAACATTCCTTGCACCTTACTCAAATTTGTAAGTCAGATTCGCTACATCCAGAGTTGGAATTCCACTGTTAACTGATTCTTTTTCACTCATTCTTTCGCACGCTCCTTATTTATAATCAGATCAATCAGGATGTTTTAAATGTTATCAAATTAATTAGAAACACTATTTCTATCATCTATCCAACTTGAAACTATCTCACTCATTCCATCATTTGGGTTATCCTTAAAAGCAATATTAACATTCAATCGATAACCTTTTGTATTATTATAAGATTCCGCTCCACTTATTGATAAAATGTGTTCTCCATTTGAATTAAGGAAATTATTTATTGTAGAGTCATCACTAATATAATAGATTTCAAATACATTGCGATTTGAAAAATATTGAAACTTTTCAAGCTTCATTTGAGATAAAACATCTCTATTCAAACTTAATTTTTGGAATAGAAAACCTTTATAACCCCAAATTTTTTCCGCTACCTCATTGTTAAAAAATATAAATTGACCATCTTTATATTCTACATCAACTTGGTCTTTCACTTCTTCTTTATATGGATCGGTAGAGATTTGTATAGTCTCTATCTTTCCTTTTATAGTTTGATTCTCTGCATCTCCATCTAAGGAAACTACTGTTCTGAGCGAATCCTTATAGAATGTTTGAGTAATATTGAACCCCTCCGGAAATTGCTTAAACAAGTCAAAGAGATTTTCAGTTGGATAAACTCGACTAACCTCAGAGACTTTATTCTCAATCCATTCTCGGCTATTCTTGTTTTCTCCGCATCCTGTTAATCCTATCATTATCAATCCTCCTAAAAGTGCCATTGTGAGAAATCTGCGTTTTTTCATAACCTTCTCCTTATTTATAATATTCCAAAAACAGTTAGCCATAATTCATTTATAGTGACATTTTCTTGCATCCTACTCAAATTGGTAAGTTAAATTTGCTGCATCTAGAGTGGCAATACCACTGTTCACTGTATCCTTCTTACTCATACTTCTCTCCTAATTCGATACTCTCTCCTTAAAATAATAGCCATCATTAAAATCAACAGTAATAGAATAGTAATAAAAGTCATCTAATCTCAAAGAACTACCAAATCCTAGCACTGTTTCAGCTTGTTGCTGTTTATTAAAATATTGGTTGATCGTTGTGTTTTTAATAATATAATCTATATCAAAAGAACCATTGTTTCCGTTAAAATGTTTGTTTTTTAATGATAATTTGCTTAAAAATTCTTTATCTATATCAAGTTTTTGAAACAAGAAACCATCAAACTTCCATATTTTTTTAGCGGTTTCTTCATCAGAAAAAATAAATTTGTTGTCTACATATTGAACACTTACTACCACTTCATCGCTCTTTGGAGCATCATCCTTCGCTGGGATTTTAGAAAGAGTACCCGTTATTGTATTCGATGTTGCATCACCTTTCAGCTTAATTTCTGTAATATAATTATCGGGTCCATCACTTTTCTTTTTATAATAGACCTGCTCAATCTCAAACCCTTCTGGAAATTGCTTGAACAAGTCAAACAGATCCTCGGTTGGATAAACACGACTAACCTCAGAGACTTTGTTCTCAATCCATTCTCGGCTGTTCTTATTTTCTCCACATCCTGTTAATCCTATCATTAACAATCCTCCTAAAAGTAACATTGTGAGAAATATGCGTTTTTTCATAACCTTCTCCTTTTTAATAATATTCCATAAAACAACTAAATTTAATTCCCTATAGTATACCATAAAAGGGGCTTTTAAAAGCTACATCAATTAAACTAGATAAAATCTATTCTTTAGTCTACACAAGTTTAGAGTAAAAAATTAAATAAAAATCCTTTTCAACCTATCATTCAAAAATATTAAAATCTTCAAATATTTCCCAAAAACGCTTTGGATACACTGAATTATTCCATCAAACCTTTTTCTAGTAAATCATACAAAAAAGTGAAGAGAATGGTATAATTGATAATATACAATAAACGTTTTTGGAAAAGGAGACTACCATGAGAAAAAAGTTTAGAATTTATTTTCTAACCACTGCTACAATTTTAGTATTTGGCCTCGTCGCCTGTTCATCTAAACCATCAACCACTGCTACAAGCAATACAGAAGGTACTACAAATACAGAGACAGCAACCTACCATAAGAAAGATGTAAATGGTCCTGCTGCTTCATTTGACTGGAATGCCAAAGTTGAACCTACCAACTATGAGAGAACCTTTGTTGAAACCAACAGTGGCAGTCAATTTAATAAAACTTTAGATCGCACTAAAGAGGCTGCTGAGAATCTTGAAAAAAAGAAAAAGGAAATTTCGGATCCTAAGGTTCAAACAGCCCTCAAATTAGTGGATGCCGTCTTTGTCAATCAAGAAAATTTTGACCTAGTTGTGAAATCAGCGGGTGCTAGCAATCAAGAAGAGTTATTTGATAAGATTTGGAACGAATATTTAGTCCCTGAGTTAACTAAAATCCGTCCGAATTTTTCAAATGATACCATCTTTGAGTATAAGGGAGAAAAATATCCTCTCAAAATTTATGCACCAATGTTTTTCAAGGTCAACACCAATGCATTAGGAAAAGCAGGCGCCTATACTCTTGAAGATTACAAGGTAGAGGGCGACTTGGTTTATTTGAAATTTATGTCTCCAGCTGTAGATACTTACCAATATGAAGTCAAAGCATCCTATCACACAGACAAACTTGAATTCTTTCGAGGAATGGTAGAAGAACAACAAAAAATTCTAAACACAGACTATGCTAAAGCCATGAATATTCGTTTTGTATATCAATTGGCAGCTCTCGATTTTAAAGCGAATAACTATGTCGACTTAGAGGGAATGGATTATCTTGATCGCAACACTCATTACCTCGCCATAAAAGTGGATAATAATGGAGAAGCTAGCCTTGATAATGAAAATCTCGCCAACCTTTTACAAATTAGCATGAAGGCTTCAAATGAAGCCAATAAAGGAAAATTTGAATAAATCTTTAAAGCATGAAAAAATCACCTAAAATGGCCTGCACCCCAAAAGTTAGACAGAAAAAATCTAACTTTTGGGGTGTTTTATTATGAAATTGAGTTATGAAGATAAAGTTCAAATCTATGAACTAAGAAAGCAAGGACAAAGCTTCAAACAGCTTTCAAAAAGATTTGGAGTGGATGCTTCTAGTCTAAAGTACATGGTGAAATTAATTGACCGTCATGGCATAGAAATCGTTAAAAAATGGAAGAATCGTTACTATTCTTCTAAATTGAAACAAGAAATGATTGATAAAGTTCTTCTTGAAGGTCGTTCGCAAAGAAGTGTAGCTTTGGATTATGCTTTACCTGATCGCTCGCTGTTGAAAAATTGGCTGGCGCAATACAAGAAAAACGGGTATACTATTGTTGAGAAAACAAGAGGGAGACCAGCTAAAATGGGACGTAAACGGAAGAAAACTTGGGAAGAGATGACAGAACTGGAGCGACTTCAGGAGGAGAATGAACGCTTACGGACTGAGGTGGCCTACCTAAAAAAGTTAAAAGAGTTAGAGGAAAGGGACGAAGCCCTAGAGCGAGAAAGGCAGAGACAGTTAGAGGAATGGTTTCAGGAGGATTTCGACTAGATTTACTTCTTGAAACAGCACGTTTAGCTCGCTCGACTTACTATGATTCCTAGAGAGTAATGGAATTCAAGCATCCATGTCACGCAAGGGTAACAGCCCATACAATGGTATGACGGAGTCCTTCTTCGGTATTTTGAAATCGGAAATGTTTTACGGTTATGAGAAGTCGTTTCAGTCGCTTAAGCAATTGGAACAAGCCATTGTAGACTATATTGATTACTACAACAATAAACGAATTAAAGTCAAACTAAAAGGACTTAGTCCTGTGCAATACAGAACTAAATCCTTTTCTTAAATTATTTATCTAGCTTTTGGGGTCAGTACAGCTACCTGACACTCTTCATTAATCCGACACAGCACCTGTTCCATCAAAGCTCCAAGTCTCTTTGACATAAGTTGTCAATTGAGCTATTGTTTTTTCATCGCAAACACACGAAATCATATACACCTTATCATCCTTTTTGAACGCCCAAAGAATAGTATAATTTCCTGATTTAAGACTCATATTCACTTGAATTGCATCGTTTCCTCCAACAGTAGCAGAAGATCTTGAAACCTTAACAACTTTATTTTTTCCTTTCATGGCACTTTCAAATCTTTGAGCCATCATCTCAGCACTAAATTCCTCTCCTTCAGCTACATTTGCTTTTTCTCTATTGGAGGCATTTAAAATAATAGCATTAGTACCACTCTGATCTATGTATTGGATGTTATCTCCACCTTCTTCATATTCATATTTTTTCCAGTCACTCGGGATGTTGACATATCCATAATCTGCTGAACCGATTCGTTTAGTTTCTTCAGGACTCTGATCACCATCTGATATTTTTTCCTTTATCTTACTACTCGATTCTGTAGTCTCTTTCACAACACTAGCGGAACTAGATTCCGAAGATGGTAAGTTACTGGACTCTTTCTTTGGACTGCTACAAGCAACAAGGCTAACTAAAGACAAAACTGCAACAGCCATTAGTAGGGACTTATTTTCCATGTTATCTCCTCATTTATAGATTTTTACTAAAAAGTCTAACTTATTCGCCAACGAATTCCTCACGGAATAAGTATCTACTCTCCCAACTCAGCACTATAGGCAATAATCTGATCGACTGTGTCAGACAAGAATTGGATGGTATCACGGAGTGGTTTATCTGTTGAAATATCCGCTCCAATAATCATGGCTGACTCAAGCGGTGTCTTGCTACCACCTGATTTGAGGAGATTGAGCCAGTCTTCAGCTCCATTCTCAGAGTTTTTCAGATGGAGATAACCTGCTGTTGAGATGACTAGTCCTGCAGAGTAAGTGTAACTATACAAGCCCATGTAGTAGTGAGCTTGGCGCATCCAGGTCAGAGCCGCATCATCATCAATCTCAATGGCATCTCCCCAGAAATCTATCAAGACTTCCTTCATAATGCTGTTGAGTTTGCTTGCTCCAAAGGTCTCACCCTCTTCAATCAGTGTATAAACCTTGCGTTGGAAGGCCGCTTCCAAGAGGTGGGTGATAAAGTTATGGAAATAGGTGTCTGTCAAGCGGTGGGCAAGAGCGAATCGTTTCTGACGAGGATCGTCAGATTGATTCTCTAAGTAATCACTGAGCAGTAACTCATTGAAAGTTGACGGTGCTTCAACATAGTAGGTCGACATGTGGGCGTTAAAATAGCTTTGGTAGTTGTCAGAAAAGATGAACTGACCAGAATGCCCGATTTCATGAATCAAGGTATAAACATCACTCAAACGGCCAGTCCAACTCATGAGAACGTATGGGTGCACACGATATGGGTCCGCCGCATAACCGCCAGAATCCTTGCCACTATTGGCAGCAAAGTCTACCCAACGCTCTTCTTGATAGCGTGCAATTTCTTGAATGTATTCTTGACCCAATGGTGCGACTGATTTCATGACCAAATCGTAGGCATCATCAATGCTCACTTCAGGATTGAGGGCACTGTCCAAGTCTAGCTTCCAGTCTGCAAAAGTCATCTTTTCAAGACCATTGACCTTGGCAACATGCTTGAGGTATCTCTGAGCAACTGGCGCAAAGTCCTTCATAATCAGGTCAATCTGGCGGTCAAACATGGCACGGTCTACTTCCTGCTCAGCTAAAAGATAGTCGAATACTGAGTCGTAGCCCTTCATATCTGCCAAGAGTTTTTCAGACTTAACCTGAGCTAAATAGGCTGCCGCAGCCGTATTTTGATGCTTGCGAAGCCCTTCTGAGAAGGAACGGAAAGATTTTTCACGAACCTCAGCGTCCTCGTGGTTTTGGTAGAAATTCTCATAGGTCACAAAGCTGTTTTTGTAGGTCTTGCCATGAGATTCAAAGTCAGCCATTTCAAAGTCCCCAGCTCGCATCTTAGTATAGATATCCTGTGGACTGTAGAAAACTTCACCGAGATTGATCAAGGCCTTCTCCACATCTGCCCCAAGATAGTGGGCTTTTTTGATTTTGGCCTGACGAATAGCTGCCGTCAAATGGGGCAGTTCTCCCAAACGGTCCAAGACTTCCTCGTCTGCTTCTACCAAGGCATCGTCAAAGAAGGTCAAGGCTACACTGGCATCTGTTTCAAATTCCATCCCAGCTTGGGCGATATTCGCAAATTCTTCATTGCTATAGTCCGTCGTCTGAGGCATAAAGGCATAATTGCCGATATGGCTCATCTGGATATAGATTTGTTCCAATTCCGCAAAGGCCTTCTCAAAATCCTCAAAAGTGTGAAGATTGCCCTTGTAGTCACGGCTAAATTGGTTGATGTCTTCGCGAGCCTTTTCGATTGCTCGCAAGAAATCCTCACGGTCTTGGTATAAGGCTGTTAAATCCCAAAGTTCCTTCTCTGGAAATTCTGAACGATGTTTTTGTTCCATTTTCTTCCTCTTATTTCTCTAATTCTAATAAAACACTAAGGGCTGATAATGCGTAAAGCGGTGCTGTTTCTGCTCTTAGAATGCGGGGACCAAGTCCTGCAATAACAGCTCCTTTGTCTTCAAAAGACTCAATTTCCGCAGGCGACAGGCCACCTTCTGGACCAAAGATAAAGAGCAATTTGGTTCCTTTCTCGAGTCCAGAAACTGCTTGTAAAAGCGCAGCGGCTTCTCCTTCTTTGGCCGACTCTTCGTAAGCTACCACGATAGAGTCAAACTGATCCAGCTGGGCTAGAAAATCTGCTTTTTTCTCAAAAAACTGGATACTCGGGACCCGATTACGCTTGCTTTGTTCTGCTGCTCCAAGGGCAATTTTTTCAAGTTTTTCAGCTTTTTTGCCCAATTTCTTGCCGTCCCACTTGGCGACTGACCAGTCGGCAGGAAATGCCCAGATTTGGCTGGCACCGAGTTCCGTTACTTTTTGAGTGATGAACTCCAGCTTGTCCCCCTTGGGGAAGCCGGATGCGATGGTCACTTGGACGGGTAGTTCCACATTTTCAGATAATTCTTCTACCAACTCAAACTGACGATTTTCCACATTTACTACGCGCGCCAAACGCTTGAGACCGTCATCAAAGACCAAAACAACCTCATCACCTTCTTTCAGGCGCATAACCTGAAACATGTGCTTGCTGATTTCCTTGTCCTCAATGGTAACAGGGGAGATAGCACTTCCTTTGACAAAATACTGCTGCATGCTAGCCTCCAATCACACCAGAGATATCCTTGGTCTTCTTAAAGACACAGGCATTCCATTCCCCTTGCATCATGTGGGTCTCAAGGAAAAATCCAGCTGACTCAGCCGACTCACGCACCATTTCCCACTTGTCCTTGATAATGCCACTCATGATGAGGTAGCCTTCGTCCTTAACCAAACGATAGGCATCCTCTGTCAGATGAATTAATATATCAGCCAAGATATTAGCCACAATCACATCTGCCTCAATCTTCACACCCTTAAGCAAATCTCCTGCCGCTACATGGATGTTTTCCATACCTGGATTAAGCTCAATATTTTCCTGAGCGACACGAACTGCTACATCATCTAGGTCATAGGCAAAAATTTCCTTAGCACCAAGCAACGAGCTGGCAATGGAAAGGACACCTGATCCAGTTCCTACATCGATCACCGTTTCCCCACCGCGAAGAACCTGCTCCAAGGCAAAGAGACTCATCTTGGTCGTCGGATGGGTTCCTGTCCCAAAGGCCATACCAGGATCTAGCTTGATAATCTTTTCTCCCACTGTCGCCTCATAGTCTGTCCAGGATGGCACGATGGTCAAGTCATGAGTGATACGGGCGGGTTCATAGTATTTCTTCCAGTTATCTGCCCAGTCTTCCTCAGCCAAGGCAGTCGTGCCCATCTTAATCTCTCCCAAATCCATAAAACCAGCTAGTTCCGCCAGACGAGCCTGCAAGTCTGCCTCAACCGCTGTCACATCAACCGTTTCAGGATAGTAGGCTATCACTACGATTTCTTCCTGCTGCTCGACCTCAGGGAAAATCTCACCAAAACGGTCAACATTTCCCACATAGTCCATGCTATCTTCGATCGCAACACCTTGAGCACCTAGCTCAATCAAGAGATTGGAGACCAGCTCTTCTCCCTCGCGCTTCACTGTAACTTTTAACTCTTGCCATGTTTCCATTTTGAATCTTCCTTATTTTTCTTTAATTCTTCAATCACATCTGTGTAGTGTTCTTTCATTGCGCTATGAATCTGCTGTTTAAAAATACCAAACATAAGATAATAAACAAATAGAACAATTCCTGCAAACAGTATCAAAAATAAAAAATATACTGAAAGGGGCAGTACGAGATCTCTACCACTCAGTAAGGGTATAACAAGCATTAATACCCAAATAACAGCCGTAGAAATCCCAGCTACTTTCATACCACTTTCCCTCTGCTTTTTTAACTTTAAATATTCCATATAGATGAATGTAGCTTCTTCCCTAGAGTATTGTCCAGTTTTTAGTTTGCGTTTAACTTCTTTATTCAACGTCGTTGTTGCAATCGCAAAAATCATTTTACTTCCTCCAAATAATCCCTCACTCTATCCTGCAACTGTGGCACAACCTTATCTGAGCCAAGAAATTCGTCAATATTCATCAATTTGTAGCCCTGTCCTTCATCGCCAAAGACGATACTATCAAACTGTTCCTGAGCCAACTTGCCAACTAGAAAGACGGATTCCTTCCCCTCAAAAAGCATACTTGGGTAAACCTTACTCCAAAGTAGACAATCTTCAGTCAGATGAATGCCTAGTTCTTCATAAACTTCACGCGCCGCGCACTCAAAAGAACTTTCGTCCCCTTCACGGCCACCACCTGGCAGTTCCCACGTATTGGGCCACGGGATATTTTCCTTATCATCCCGCAAGATAGTTAAAATCCTATCCTCGCAAAAGAGGGCAATCTTGCAGCCTGTGAAATCAGAGAGTTCAATTTCCATGTTAGACTCCTTCGGCTAATGCCTTTTCCAGCTCTGCTAACCAGTTTTCATAGTAACATTGCTCATCCCGTAGCATCCGGCTGCTATTCATTTTCTGTCTAGCAATCTTCATAGCCTTGCGAGTTTGAGCTATATCATTCTTAACTTTAAATTGATACCAGGCTTGAATCATTTGCATATCTGCCAGTTTTAGAGATAAAAAGGATTTGACTCCTCGATTACTTGCATATTCCTCCGCTTTTTCATTATCTCCTTCTAGCAAGGCGATTTGAAGAAGGTATAGCTGGCAAAAAGTTTCAGACAGCGAGTGTTCTGTTCTCTCTAGTAAAGATTGAAATAGCTTTTTAGCTGCCTCTAAATGATCATCCAATATAAAAACCACTCCCCGAAGAGTTTCAATACTTTCTGCAAAACTCCCTCTCGCATTCTTATCAACAGGCATGGTAAAGTCTTTCAAGTCATATTCTTGAGGAGCTAACAAGGTCTGGGCAGAATGCCTCAACACCATGTAGGCGTATTTCGTATTTTCAGGATGGTGTAGCAATTCCCAGATTTTTGCTCCATCGGTGATACCGACTGGTAAAGCGTTGTTTAGAAAGAAAGATAAATTCAGAAAAATCCAAGTACCAGCAAAATACCAGCTTCTTGTCAAAAATCCAAACAATATCGCCAATAATATCAAGCTGAGATGGACCATCAAGCCTCCTGAAAGCATCAGGATGATTCTTTGATCACTTTCATCTTCTTTCAATCCAATGTACTGAGCACCAACATTTTTGAGAACGGCTGTTCGACTAAGATAAAACCTGCCTGACTTTTTGGACAAAAGAAAATGTCCTAATCCAAAAGCCACCAGCCGATAGCCTGTCAAGTAGCCACAAAAAGCATGACCCAGCTCATGAAGAATAAAGATTAAATACATGCTTAGAAGAGCAAAGGAATAACCAAAAGTAAAGGCTAAAACTGCGGAATACCCCAACTCTGCAAATGCGATAGTTCCACAAGCAAAAGCTAGCATAATAAAGACAAAGGCTAGCACATAAACCAAATAAGTCCCAATTTTTTTCATAAAATCTCTAACCAACTCCTAGTACCTCGGATAAGGGTAAAATTCTCCTTCTTCCAAGCCAACTTTTCCTTCTTCAAAGACTTCTTGGTTCCATTCCATGACAAATTCTTCTGCTTCTGGGTCTTCCAAAAAGTCCATGAGCGCATCTAGCCCAACCTCAGCAGTATCTTTGAGGAATAGCGCAAAATAAGCTAAAAACTCGCGAGAGAAGCCTTTCTTTGGTAAGTAAGGAATGACAGTCAGATAATCGTCCGCATTGACTGTTGACTTGGCAGGATTGTAGAAAAGGACTGCTTCTTCGAAGAGAATGTCGTCTGATGACACCTCTCCGTCCTCGTCCAGCATCTCTACTCCCGCAGCATTTTGTGCTTCTAGCAAAAAACTCACTTCAACCGCATGATTGTGCTTGTCCCAACTAATCTCATAATCAAAAGGAAAGTTCTTGTCCAACTCTTCTTGTAAAACATCTAAAAATCCATATGTTGCCATTTTGTCCTCTTTCTATGCGACTCTTAAATCGCCCCGATTGCTCGGAAATATGCTAAAATAGATACTACCATCTTACCACATATACATCAGAAAATCCACGTTAGAAAGGACTGCTATGCCAGACAATCTCGCGCTTCGCATGCGCCCTAAAACCATCGACCAGGTCATCGGTCAGGAGCATCTGGTCGGACCTGGAAAAATCATCCGCCGCATGGTGGAAGCCAACCGCCTGTCCTCCATGATTCTCTATGGGCCTCCGGGAATAGGCAAGACCAGTATTGCCTCTGCCATCGCAGGGACGACCAAGTATGCCTTTCGAACTTTCAATGCGACAGTTGATAGTAAAAAAAGACTCCAAGAAATAGCCGAAGAGGCTAAATTCTCTGGTGGTCTCGTCCTATTACTAGACGAGATTCATAGACTAGATAAAACCAAGCAAGACTTTCTCCTTCCTCTCTTGGAAAGTGGTCTGGTCATTATGATTGGGGCTACGACTGAAAATCCTTTCTTTTCTGTCACTCCTGCCATTCGTAGCCGTGTTCAAATTTTTGAGTTGGAACCTCTGTCTAACCAAGACGTCAAAGAGGCTCTGCAGATAGCTCTAAGTAACCCTGAGCGTGGTTTTGATTTTCCAGTAGAACTAGATGAGGATGCGCTGGATTTCATCGCAACCTCTACAAACGGAGACCTTCGCTCTGCCTTCAACTCACTGGACTTGGCAGTTCTCTCCACTCCAACAAATGACAAGGGTATCCGTCATATTACACTCGATAGCATGGAAAACAGCCTCCAGAGAAGCTACATCACTATGGACAAGGATGGAGACGGTCACTATGATGTTCTATCTGCCCTGCAAAAGTCTATCCGTGGCTCAGATGTTGATGCCAGTCTTCACTATGCTGCCCGCTTGATTGAGGCTGGTGATTTGCCTAGTCTCGCTCGTCGCTTGACCGTTATCGCCTATGAAGATATCGGTTTGGCCAACCCTGAAGCTCAGATTCACACCGTGACTGCTCTGGATGCTGCCCAAAAGATTGGGTTCCCAGAAGCCCGCATTCTCATTGCCAATGTCGTGATTGATTTGGCCCTTTCTCCAAAATCCAACTCAGCCTATGTAGCTATGAATAAGGCTCTTGCCGACCTCAAAACATCAGGGCACTTGCCTATTCCGCGACACCTGCGTGATGGGCACTACAGTGGAAGCAAGGAACTGGGGAATGCCCAAGACTATCTCTATCCACACAACTATCCTGGAA
>ERZ773100.724-NODE-724-length-16356-cov-4.721121_pt1 | contig 16356 bp, 18 predicted proteins | sample MGYA00511119_ERZ773100 | MGnify/ENA primary metagenome ERZ773100 (study PRJEB29015, sample SAMEA2738000) | human oral metagenome | biome: human oral; feature: human-associated habitat; material: dental | place: China | collected 2111 ...
CAGCCAAATACTTAGCCGGCCCAGCACTCGCTGGAATTATTCAGCCCACCAACAAGGACGGACAAGCCGATGCAAGCGGCGTCATTCGCATCGACCAAATCCGCGATCTGCGCCAATACACCCGCGGTGTCGCTAATAGTAAGGCGATTTATGTTATCGACGATGCTAGCGCCATGAATCATCAGGCGCAAAATGCTTTCTTGAAATTATTAGAGGAACCAGCCCGCAACATTCATTTTATATTAACATCGCACCAGCCGAATTTGCTGCTGCCGACTATCATGTCGCGCGTCGAGCGGCTTACTGTCCGTCCGGTTTCTGAGGAGGCTAGCCGGCTGCTCCTCGCTAAATATCGGCAGCTTGACACTACAGCGATTGCTCAAATTATGTTTCTAGCAAACGGCCGGCCAGCATTAATTTCGCGCTTAGCTAACAAACCTAGCGAACTCGCCGATATCGGCGCCATCATCAAAGACTCGCAAGCATTAATTTCCGGCCCGACGAGCGATAAACTAACCGTCGCCGCTCGATATACCGACCGCAAAGCTACTTTAGAGCTGCTACACTATAGCATTCTACTCGTCCAAAATGCCGCCGCCAAAAACAACACGCCAGCTACCATCGACAAACTAACTCGTCTCAGCGAAACCTACGAGCGCATCGCCGCCAACGGCAACATCAAGCTTCAGCTTGCCGCTTTGATCGCGTGATTGTGTGCTATAATAATGCATAGTATGTTTGGATTTTTACTGGTTCTGGGACTAGGCGCCGCAGCAGTCGCGTACCGCCAGTCGCCCGAAGACATCGCAGGCGACTTACCAGCGAAATTATCATCAAAGCTTGATAAGCTCTGGGAAATCGCTCAAGAATCGCTCAAGGCGCAAAAATATCTGCGCGCCGAAAAAGCCTTGCTGACCATTCTGCGTATCGACGCCAAAAACGCCAACGCTTACAACCGTCTAGGTATTTTGTATGCCAAGCAGCATGCCTACGATGACGCTATTGAATGCTTCGAAATCGCCCAAAGCTTAGAGCCGAGCGCCTCTAGTTTGCATAATGTCGGCCTGATTTACTACGAAACCGAAAGCTACGAAAAGGCCGCCCTGGCATTCGAGCAGGCCCTAGAGATGGAAGAAGAAGTTGCTTCGCGCCATATCGCCTACGCCAAAGTACAAGAAAAACTCGGCAATGCCAAGCTCGTCTTGCAACACCTTGAACGCGCCGTTACCCTAGAGCCAAGTATTCAGAGCATTAATATCTTAGCCGATTCGTACGATCGCAACGGCCAGAAAGAGAAGGCCGCTGCTATTCGCGACAAAATCAATCGCGCCATGTCGCGCGGGCAGCATGTCGACCGCCGCGTCAAGCAGCCAGCTGGCGCTATCTCTCCACAATAAAAACACTTGCCAAGGTTACGCAAATACGCTACACTGTTAGGTGTGCTTTCGGGTCGTACCTTTCAATTTATGCCGACTTAGCTCAGCTGGCTAGAGCAGCTGTTTTGTAAACAGCAGGTCCTCGGTTCGAGTCCGAGAGTCGGCTCCATAATTCATGCCGGAGTCGTCTAGTGGCAATGACAGGAGACTGTAAATCTCCCGCTTTTTAGCTTCGTAGGTTCGAGTCCTACCTCCGGTACCATGCGTAGAATTTTAGGCCGTCCGCTGCTCGCGGACGGTTTTTATTGACTTTATACAGTGTATATGCTATAATATACAGTATGTACGAGTTTATTAAGCAGTCGCTGAGCAGTTGGAGCCACCAAAAGGATCAGCGCCGCAAATTACAGCAAGCTTATCTAACAGTAGTTTTAATTGGGCTGATTCTAGCTGGATTACTGACACTCCTGAATGTACCGCAAAGCCGTTTGTCCGCGATGATTGCTGCCGGATTCGCGGTAGTTTACTTGGTAAACGGTATCGCCTGGGCACTATTGGAAGCGTTCGTAGCGCCGAACCTACCGAAACCCGAATCGACAACTGGCAAGAAAGCACACCGCCAGAAGTAACTTGCCTCGGCCGCGGCAAATATGTTAAAATTAGTAGGCTTTCATGCCGCGATAGCTCAGTTGGTAGAGCGCATCCATGGTAAGGATGAGGTCTCGGGTTCAAGCCCCGATCGTGGCTCCAAATTAGACCCCAAAATTTGACGGTATTGCCGTCTTTTTTGTTTATTTGTCATTGTTTATCGTCGGCAAAATCACCGTAATCAGCTCGTCGGTTTCTTCTTGTTTTTTCTGTTCGTCCTGGTCGTTGATAATGCGCACAGATTCCGCGGGTTGACGTCTGCTAGCGATTGCGAGCAGGGCAAGCAGTACTAATACAATTAGTAATATTTCCATTTATGCTGGTATTATATCATTTTATATTCGCGAAGTCGCCGTAAAATTTGCGTAGCGGCAGGCTTGCTTATAATAACGAGCCGATTGGTTTTATACCTAGAGGTTTGCTAGAATAAAAGTCAGAGAATTCGAAAGAATCGCTCTGTTGTAAATTCTGTTTAACTAGGCAATGATCATAAAATCCAACCTCACCCAATCAAGATCTGACTCAGGGTATTTTTGCGACAGCGGGGTGGCATAAAAGCTGGACGCTGCGGTGCACGCCGCTGCGAAATTATGAGAGAAAGAAATGTAAGTATGTATAACCAAATTATCGCTCAGTTGAATGCACTATCCCAAGGCAACGAAACCTACGCCGCCTTTAACAAGCGTATCGTCAACACCAAGATGCCAGTCATCGGTGTGCGGGTGCCGGATTTGCGGCGGTTGGCGAGGGAATTAGCGCCTAATATGAGCGCAGCGGACATTAGCAAATTGCTAACGGCACAGAACAAATCATTTGACTACGTACTGCTATGCGGACTGTTGATTACGCATGCTCGGCTCGATGATTTGGTGGCGATTGATCTAGCCAAGCAATATCTGCCGCACGTTGATTCGTGGGCGCACATTGATGTGTTTGTCGAGAAAAAGCGACGCTTTGCCGGCGAAGTGTGGTGGGATTTTGCACTAGAATGCTTACAGAATGAAGACGAGTTCACGGTGCGCTACGGCGTGATTTCGCTGATGACTAATTTCCTAGACGAAGCACACATCGATCAGGTTTTCGCAGTACTGCGAAACGTTAAACACGACGGTTATTACGTCAAAATGGCGCTGGCCTGGCTATATGCTACGACGGCAGTACACTTTTTTGATCTGACGCTGGCTGAATTAGAAAACGAGCATATCGACGCCTGGACGCGCAACAAATCTTACCAAAAAATGCGCGAATCGCGGCGATTTACGCCCGAGCAGCAAGCCGTTATATTAAAGAAAAAGAAAGCGAGCAAACTTGAGTAAGAAACAAGTGCCAGCCGCAAAACGCATTCTAATCTACGGCGATTCAAACGTCTGGGGCGCTAATTTTGCTAGCAAACGTATCCGCTACAGCAATCGCTGGGTTAATCGCCTCAGCCAAGCGCTACGCGGCAAAGCACATGTCTACATCGACGGCGTTCGCGGCAGAGTTGCTGGCAATTTCCGCACCGATAAACCAGACAAGAACGGCTTACCAGCATTTACGACAGCTCTACAAAAGGCCGATAACTTCGACTTAATCATTATCGCCCTCGGCACTAACGATCTGCAACAGCGTTTCGCGCGAACACCTGAGGATATTGTTCGTGACTTATTAGAATATCGCAATCTCGCCGGTGAGACTCCAATTATCTATATTTTGCCGCCGTGTTTTGACACTAGCGACAATTCGGGGTATGAGTTCACAGAATCGTCCGAACAGCTTCGCCAAAAACTGCTGCAGCGCAAAAAAGAACTTGGCAATTACATCGAGCTGCCTAAATTACCGCTATCAGACGGCTTGCATTTTTCACCGTTAGGACACTATCAAGTTTTCAAGATAATTAGGGAAGTGCTAAAATCGTATATATAAGCTAATCTGCGCCAACAAGATTTTGGCGGCTAAAGAGGGGACGATGAAATGAATAAGCCAATCATATCGATAGACGACATCAAGCAAGCGCTCGAATTCCGCTACGCCACCAAAGCTTTCGACTCTAGCAAGAAAATCTCGCAAGAGAATATCGAATTACTCCTGGAAGCCGCCCGCCTAGCGCCAAGTTCATACGGTTTTGAGCCGTGGAATATTATCGTCGTGCAGGAAGACGAACAGCTACGCGCCGATGTCAAACGCTGCGCAGGCGCCAACGCTGCTCGTTTTGACGCCAGCCACATTTTGATATTTACTGCCAAAACCAGCGAAGGCTTGTTGCAAAAAGGCGGACATATCGACCACATACTGCACGATATCAAGAAACAAAATTCCATCAAGGCCGCTGGCTTCAAGACTTTTTGGCGATATTGGGCCAAAAAAGATTTCGAAATACTCAATCAACCAGCAATGATTCACCAGTGGGCGGCGCGGCAGGCTTACATTGCGCTAGGCTTTGTGCTGCTGGCCGCCGCTGGGCGCAGGATTGACTCGTGCCCGATTGAAGGCTTTTCGATTAGCAAGCTCAGCCAGGTCTTGTCGCAGCACCAGCTAATAGACCCAAATCTAGAAAAGCCAGTGGTAATGCTGGCGCTAGGTTACCGTAGCCAGCGCGAGGTACCAGCCAAAACTCGCCGCCAGCTCGACGAAATTGTGCGTTGGCGATAATGCTGCGCTTCTTTTGCGGGTATTATAAAAAACGGTAGACAAACTTATGCCAGATAATCCCGCTAGCTTAATATTTGCTAAAATAGCATACATGGAAGACACGCGGAATGTAATCGATAAATTCAAAGGCCGGAGCGAAACGGAGATTGTGAAAGAACTGGACGCTGCAGATCATGGCTTGGTGATTGCTCTGGAGAACACCGAGCGGGATTTTAACATGGGGACGATTGTCCGCAGCGCCAACGCTTTTGGCGTGCGGCAGATTTACGTCATCGGCAGGCGGCAATGGAACAAGCGCGGCGCCATGATGACGGATAAATATCTGCACGTACATTATGTCGGTTCGACGGCGGAGTTTGTCGAGTTGATGCGGGCAGAGAATAGAGAAATCATTGCGATTGATAATATCCCGGGCAGTGTTAATATGTCAGAGACGACTTTGCCAAAGCGCGCGGTGCTAGTGTTTGGTCAAGAGGGCCCAGGAATTTCCGAGGAGATGGCACAGGCGGCAGATAAAATTGTGGCCATTGAGCAATTCGGCTCGACTCGCTCCATCAATGTCGGTACGGCAGCAACTGTGGCGATGTATTGCTGGCTGCAACAGCATATTTTGAGATGAGCAGCACAGTATCCAAGCCACGCTAAAACAACTCTTTCTGCAAATTTACGCTAGAAAATTATGAGTCGGCGATAATAACATATCTAGCTTGAAATTGCTGCACCAATCTGTTATACTTGATTACTGAAGTTTTACAACAACATTAAAGGGAAGTTATGGCAAAGAAGAATAACACTAAGCGCAAGATTATTGCACTCGTTAGCAATCTGACGGGTCATCGTACTTATGTAACGCGCAAAAACACAGCGAATACGCCAGGCAAATTAGTTCTGCGCAAATACGATCCGAAGGCGCGCAAGCATGCTATTTACACCGAGACCAAGAAATCGCTCGGCCGCAACGAAGTCAAGCCGCGTAAAGGTTAAAATCTAGCGAACTTAGCAATCAATAGTGAAAACAGCTCTCTCTAGCGAGGGCTGTTTTGCTGTACGGCGGTGTCAATTACCTCGGCTAGCCACAATGCGTTCGAGACTAGCTTTTCGATTTGTGCCTCGGTTGGACGCTCGTTTTCGGTATATAGATACACTGTGTTGCGCTCGATTTCAATATTAATTTTGTCGAAATGCGAAACTATCACTTCGGCAGCCTGCGGCGATATAATTGACTCAATCTCTATGGCTCGAGTAGCAGCACCATAAATATTATATTTATTAAGAAAAGCCTGCAGGTAGCGCGCCGTAGCCCCCAAAATTAGCGGCTGTAGAGCACTGTACGACGCTTGATAAATCGGATCTGTCCGTTTCATGCCAATATAAATGTGTGGCAGCGGATGTTCAGTGTGTAAATCGACAGTAGCGATTAGCCAATGGCAGCGTTGATCCTTGTACTTATGCGACTGGCCTTGGCGGACGCGAATAGTGTCGCGCCGCTGCAGAACTGTCGTATCGTAGCCGCGAATTGTACCTATACAAAGATAATCATCAATATGCGTGTGCGAAACCGTATGGCCGCGCACTAAGCGATGGTCATCGTCATGCTGATTAGCGTAACCAAAATATACCAAGCCGGCGCGATCTGCGAAGCGGCGCATTGCTTGGCGCGTAGCGCGAGTCTTAGCAATATGCCGCGGCGTAAGCCGGCGAAGAGCTCTAGATGCTTTCAATTTTGTTCTCGAACTGACTCCCACCCTGTTATCCTCATCTTTTTATTGTGTCAAGAATCGTCGATATAAATTCAGCCTGGCTCCAACAAAGCGGCGCTACCGAGCATTCGCGCCCCGAAACCGGATCAATTTGCTCGGATAAAACGCCAGTCGGCCAAGCTTGACTAGATACCCACGATATTATCCGCTGCGCCGAATTTTCGTCGCCGCACTCCAAATAATACTGAGCTAGCCACAACGAAACAATAAACCACCAGTTACTCGGAGCATCTGGAGCGCTGCGGTAATAGGCGTCATCCTCGTAGCGCGGCAGGCCTGGCGCTTCCAGCTTGAAATGAAAGCGGTCGAGAGCTGTTTGTACGGCTCGATGCAAATCTTCTTGATTATCGTATAGGCCATAAATAAAAGCGCCATAAACAGCCGACATATCAAGCGTATCATCCGTCGTATAAGTGCCATTTTTGTTGCGGCGCAAACCTTTGCGAAAAGCTTTCTGATGAGGATCGTACAAGCGTTTTTGCGCGGACTGCTTGATATCCTCGGCGACCGTCCGCCAAGCGACAGCCCCAACCTCGTCTCGGCGCTGATCAGCCAGATTAGCCGCCGCGAACAGTGCCGCTTGAACAGTCGCTGTCGTGTACGTCGTCACCATGAAATGCTCTTCCCAGAGATCATAACTTGGTTTTGGCAAGTGCGTCCGATTATCAACATAGCTGGCCAGAAAATTCGCCATCGGTACTACCATCGACGTATAGAACCGCTGCAGCAGCGTGTCGTCGCCAGTCTTATTATAAAATTGACAGAATAAGAACAGCACCGAAGCCGTCTCGTCCTCTTGAATTGGCGCCGAGACAGTGCCATCTGGGTGTACGTACGAATGCCAGCTACTACCCAGAGCGCCGTCGGCACGGTATTTATGTGATAGATAACCTTTCGGACTTAACGCCCGGCGGCAAAAATCAAAGAAATTGTAGGCTTCCTCGGTATAACCCATGCGAATTAACGGCCAGAGAACATATACGCTATCACGCGGCCAGCAGTACGCGTAGGCATCGCGCTGATAATTAAGCGCCTCGCCATCGCTGCTAGCAATAACAGCACCGCGCTTATCAATATGCGCCTTGAGAAGCATCGTACTATTGATAAACGCCTGGCGATATTCCGGTTTGACACGCTGCGCCACTTTCTTCGCCGGACGTAACCACAGCCGCCACCATTTAGCAGTAGCTTCAAAGCGCTTATGGATTGTTTGCGAAATAATATTTTTGTGTATGTAAAGTACTTCGCGCAAGGAAGTACCAGCAGCTAGCCAATAGTTTACCCGCGCCGAACCGTGGCCGGCCAACTCTAATTTGAAGCGGATCGTCGAGTCGACGCGACCATGCTCGGCAGTCGAATTCGATAGCTCGCCATCGTCAGCATCGCGATAAGTACCTTCGCGGCCCTCGCGGCCAAATACGCCAACTGCATATTGGTCAAAGAACTTACCGCCGTCAACTTGGCCCGACGCCGCAAAGACTCGGCGTCCACGGTAATGAATGACAGCGTTATCGTCTGGCAACACTTGAACGGTATCAGTGCTGCTACCAGAATCACCGATAATGAAAGCTTGATGCATAAATAACCGAACGTCGCGCGTTTCAGGCCGCAAATTAACCACATGAATCGTCCGCAGAAGCACGTTAAAATCTGTATCGACCGCGTCGTCGAACTCTAACATAATGCCAATTTGTTCATTCACAGCCACGATATGGCCGATCAGCGCCTCGTGGTGATAACTAAATTTGCATGACCAGCCATCGTCGCTCAGCCACGATACACGGCCATCCGCCCAAACACCGACACGATGCCGAGTATTGCCGCCAATCGTATGGTTTTCTAAACCAACGTAAGGGAAATAAACATCGCTAACCTCGCCATGACGACTCAGCCCAACTTGCAGTTCGTTATTGCTAAGAATTATCGGTCGCGCCATCAATACCCCGCAATATTATGTTCATGCAATCGGTAGCGCACATCGCGCAGCGCATTCATGAAATACAAGAACGCGTCGTACGGCGAATCATACGGACTAAAATACGCATGCACGTCGCCGTCATTAAAGTACTTAGTACACATGTAGTACGGATGGTCGCTGGTCGTCAACTGCCGCCAGTCAGCAATCAAGCCAAGATCACCCGAACCAAGCACGTCGTTTTCCATAGCGTAGAGATCGCGCATTGCTTCGTGCTGCATACTATTGCCTAGCCACGCTGACAAGTCGCGCTCGGTATCAGCCCAAGTAGTCGTCTGCGGGCAGTCAATCTCGTCGTGCGCTTCTAGCGCTTGACAGGCGCCGCTAATCGTGTAGAAAGTATGGTTGTAACGCCCCAGCCAACGCTCAACAAAGTCAGCAAAGAACTCGAAAATGCCTGTGTCCGCCCAAATATTTTCACCAAAAGTCTCGAAATCCATAAATAAGTTAATTATTTCGCCGTCGTGGCCCATGCTTGCGTCAACCCAATCGACATAAGTCGGGGAAGTTAGCGGATACGATTCCCAATCGCGATTGCTAAAACGAAAAGCGATATCGTCGCTCAAACGGTAATTTTTCAACAATAGTTTGACATTTTTCGCGCCAGCTGGCCGGTACATGTAATTAGCATTGCGCCAACCGAGAACCTTATCCCAGCCCTCAGCGATAATACCTTTGTAGCCCTGGCTATCAGCCCACTGCGCTAGCTCGTTATTGTAACTCAGCTCGGTGTTGCGAAAAGCAGTGATTTCGACGCCAAACAGATCGCGAATCTTCTGGCGATGAATATCAACTTGCCGCTGAAATTCATCGCGGCTATAGAAAAACGCCAAGCTATGGTAATAAGTTTCGCCGACAATCTCGACGCGGCCAGTTGCGATAATATCGCGCAGCAAATCGATCACGTCTGGCGCCCAACGCTCAGCCTGGTCCAGCAATGTGCCAGTCACCGATAGCGACACGCAAAAATCTGGATACGCAGTCAGCAATTTACGCAGCAATGCCAGCATCGGCCGGTACGACTTATCGGCAACTTTCTCAAAAATAAAGCGGTTGCTGCGATATTTATCATCGAAATTATCGAAATAATCATGCCGATCCGCGATATCAAACACCGAATATTCGCGTACGCGCCACGGTTGATGCATATGCAGATACAAAACCACTCCGCGTTTTTTGCTCATCATTTGGTTCCTTTCTGAGTGCGGCTATAAATTGATAAGCACTTGCTAGCGACATCATCCCAACTGATGCGAGCATACTCCGATTTGATACCGCGCTTCATATCGTTTAGCAATTGCGGCGATTTAGCCAAAGCCACTAGCTGATCAGCCAACTTATGCGTATCCCAAAAATCATAACGAAAAACCGTATCGAGAACTTCGCCAACACCAGACTGGTTAGTCACGATTAGCGCTGTATCATAATGTGCCGCCTCGAGCGCGGCCAAGCCAAACGGCTCGCTAACCGAGCTCATCACGAAGACGTCCGACACGCGATAAGCGTCGCGCCACTGCTTGCCGCGGACAAAACCTGTAAAATATACTTTATCAGCAACCCCATGGTCAGCAGCAATCCGAATCAGCTCGTCGCGCTGCTCGCCGTCACCAGCTAGCAAAAAGGCAAAGCGGTCGTGCTGATGGCAGGCCTTGGCGAAACCGCGCATCAGCTGCACCAGGCCCTTCTGCGCCGTAAAGCGCGTCACTGTCGATACCACCGTATAGCCTTCATCCTTAAGCAATTCTAAGTACTTGTAAGTCCGCCGATCATAGTCGTAGTTAATCAGCGAGCTAGCGTCAATTGCGTTGTGTACGACCTCAATTTTGTCAGCTGGGATATGGTATTTATGAACGATAATCCCCTTAGTAATATTGCTAACAGCAATGATTCGGTCAGCCATCATCAGACCGTTATATTCAATCTCGTGAATGACAGGATTGCCAAATTCGCTAGCACCAGCGCGGTCAAATTCCGTAGCGTGAACATGAACGATTAGCGGCGCGTCGGTTAATTGTTTGGCGCGCATGCCAGCTTCCATCGTTAGCCAATCGTGGACATGGATAGCATCCGGCTTGTCAATCCGATCGACTAGCTGCTCGACATAGCCGACATATTGCTTTTGCACGCCCCGCATGGTCGTCAAATCGCCAGCCGGGACTTCATCGAGATTACGTGCCGTCACTGCGCCGCCGCCATAAGAATTCAACGTCTTATCGCCATGAAATGGCGGCAGCTCGGTCGCCGAGTAAATATTCAAGAAATCAATATCATCGTACTTTGCAGTGTAGGGGAGCACGAAATCAATTGACGCGCCCCGCTGAGCAAGCGCCTTAGACAAGTGATAACACGCGACACCGAGACCTCCGCTGTTGTGCGGCGGGAGTTCCCACCCTAACATTAATATCTTCATAAAAATTCTACTCGGTCATGCCGTAGCCTAACCATTCCCTTATGTTGTTCATTTAACAGTATAGCGCTTTTTTGCTTATGATTGCAACAAAAATAAGCATTTTGTAAAATTTTGTGAAAAATTATCGTGAAAACATATAGATTTTTTGCTGCAAACGGTGCATGATAGTAAGCATGGATAGTGCAATATCAACTTCGGTAATTAACGATCTAAAGAGCCTGCTAGTATCGCCGAATGCTTTTCGCTCGCTGCTAGTACTAGTTTTGTCGATGATTGCTGCTTATTGGTTAAGTAAGTTCCTAGCGCGCGGCTTGATTTTCATAGCACAACGTATCGGCCGCCGCAGCGACAATGAATCAGACGAAGCGCGCGTCACTCGGTTGCGGCAAACCGAAACATACCTGAGCGTGTCTATTGCCATCATTCGCACACTAGTGGTAGTATCGGTTGGTTATATCGCTTGGCGAATCCTCAGCCCAACCGCCGCTAACTCTAGCACCTCCGGCGGGCTAGCCGCTATTGGTGCTGGTGCTATGTTTGCTTTGGTGGCTGGACAAACTATCGGTATCGTGTTGCGCGACCTGACCGCTAGCGCGATTATGATTTCAGAAAACTGGTACAAGATAGGCGATTTCGTTAAGCTCGATCCATTCACGGATTTGAGCGGCGTTGTCGAGCGCTTCACGCTGACCTCGACGCGTATTCGCGCTCTCAATGGCGAAGTCATCACCGTTCACAACCAAAACATCACTGGCGCCCGCGTCACGCCGCATGGTGTACGCACGATCGCTGTTGATATTTTCGTTCGCGACAAGCGAGCAGGCGTCGCTGCCATCCGCCGAATTATCGCCGCCATTCCGAAAGGCACGATGATGCTAGCCCACCCGCTGCGGATTACCAATATTGATAAATGGGGCGACGAACGCTGGCGGATTACTGTCACCGGGCAAACTCCGCCGGGGCGCGAGTGGCTAATAGATAAATTTTTCGTCGAAGCTGTTTCTAGTATCGACGACGATAAAGAGAAGTCTGAGCGCTTACTGTCGCTGCCGCCAATCCCGCATGCTGCTGATGAAACCGCCAACCGCCGCTTCAAGCGTGCCGTCCGCGTCAAAAAAGATCAACCTAAAGATATCGCCATTGATGATATCTAAAAAGCATTTCGCTATGCTATAATAGGAAAGCGTAAAGGGGCATAGTACAACGGCTAGTATAACGGTCTCCAAAACCGTAGATTGAGGTTCGATTCCTCATGCCCCTGCCACAAACCGCATAAGTGCATAATTGCAGTTTTAAGTTCCATTACCTATAATAATTTTATGAATCCTAGTTCTATCTCTCATCCGCACGCTATCATGATGGTTGGCTTGCCAGGCAGCGGCAAAACATTTTTCGCGCAGCAATTTTCTGAGATGTTTAATGCGCCGTTTGTTGATTCGCAATTTATTAGCGAGCACAGCCTAGATAGCAATGCCAGCGAGGAGGTCTGCCAGCGATTTTTGGCCGAGATAGCACGCACCAAGCAAACTTTTATTTATGAAGACAGCAATTTAAGCCGCGTCCGCCGCGCCGAGTTTGCACGCTGGGCCAAGGGACATGGTTATAAGCCGCTTATTATTTGGGTGCAGACCGATGAAGCAACTTGCCGGCGCCGTATTCAAAAAGGCCACTCGCTAGATACTATAAACTTTGATGCCGCCGTCAAGAGTTTCACCGAACCAAACGCCATCGAGAAACCAGTCGTTATTAGCGGCAAACACACATACAAAACCCAAGCGCGCACCGTATTAGCTCGTCTCGGCGATAGCAATCGTCCTAGCCGGCCAATGACTAGCTTAGCCAGGCAGCGACCAGAAGTTCGCCGCCGCGGCATCAGTATCCAATAATAATATGCCTACTAAACCCCAAACTATCGACGATCCGGAGTTCGGCGAGATTGTTATCATGCGCCGCGCTACTCGCTACACCCGCATCAAGCTCGGCACCGACGGGCGTTTTGTCGTTACTAGCGGCCGGCTAGTACCGCTGGCGTTTATTCGCTCGTTTATTGAACGGTCGCGCGAAGACTTGCGCAAAATAGCCAAAGATTCTTCCATCGCCCAGCCGTATCGCAACGGGCAGCTCATCGGCAAAACCCATCAATTAGCTATCGTGCCAACACGGATGGTCAAACGGCCGGAAATTCGCACTATGCGCAGCAAGCTGCTAGTCAAGCTGCCGCCCGAATTTTCACTCGACAATCAAGAACTTCAACAGCAAATCCGCGACGAAACAATCAAGATTCTGCGCCGCGATGCCAAAAAATACTTACCGCCGCTACTAGAAGAATTAGCTGGCGCTCATGGTTTCGCTTACCAGCGCGTTCGCTTTAGCCACGCTGGTAGCCGATGGGGTAGCTGCAGCTCCAACGGAACGATTAGCCTCAACATTGCTTTGATGAAACTACCCGATGAATTGATTCGGTATGTACTGATTCACGAGCTCTGCCACACTCGCCATATGAATCACTCCGCAGCCTTTTGGCGCGAAGTTGAACGCTACGATCCGCGCTACCGCCTCCACCGGCAGCAGCTCAAGCACCAAACTCCAATCGTCTGAGTCTTTTCATAAATTGCCTTTGCGGTTATACTAATAATAGCTATGGGTGGCCAAGTCAAAGATTATATAAACATCGATCCGTCAACGCATCGCATGAGGATTATTCGCTGGATAGCGCTTTTGATTCCGTTGCTATTAGTGGCGTATAGCGTCTTCATGCAATTCTCGCCGCTCGGCAAGCCGACAGCAGTGAATATGTACGCTTTTTACGCGGTTAACGTCTGTTGGGTCATTATCGGCTTTTGGCAATTTTTCGCAGCGCCGCGGCAACCTATTGGCCATATTGCCGGGCTCATCGGTTATCATATTTTAGCGTTAACTTACGTATTAACGGTTTCTGGTTTTGATATGCCGCTAATTTATACATGGTCGGCGCTATTGCTAGCCAGCTCTGTTTACCTGGGCCAGTCGGGCATCAATATCAGTATCGCGACATTATTTGCGGCTGCCTCGGGCAGTGTCATTATTCATGCTAGCGACGACAAACAAGTTGTGTCTATCGTCATCCACTTTTTGGGTACGCTCATCATCAGCTACATGGTCAAGATGGTCATTTCAGCCCAGGCGATTGATCAAGCCGAACTCTTGCGCAGCCAAACCGCCGAGCGTCTGCAGCGCGATCGCATCGTTACTATCGTCAACAACCTCTCTGACGCTATTATTAGCACCGATAGAAACGGTATCATTTCGCTATACAACGCCTCGGCGCTAAACTTATTTGATACTAATACCGATCTCGCTGGCAAATGTATTGACGATTTTATTTCGATCGTCGATAAGAATAAAGAGCCATTCAAGTTCGCCGAAAAGCTACATTCCGCTAAAACTACGCAATTCCGCGATGATCTAACTGCCAAAATATCCAACGAAAGCATTCGCCTCGGCGCGACATACTCGCCAATTCGCAGCACCAACAGCGTCAGCGACGATGGCTATGTAATCATCTTGCGCGACATCACCAAGCAAAAATCTCTCGACGACGAGCGCGACGAGTTTATTTCGGTTGTCAGCCACGAGCTACGCACCCCGATTACTATCGCCGAAGGATCACTAAGTAATGTCTCACTGATGATCAAGCGTCCCGACATTCCAAAAGAAAGATTAATCAATAGCATCAGCACTGCCCACGAGCAAATTATATTTCTAGCTAGAATGGTCAACGATCTCTCAACCTTGAGCCGTGCTGAACGCGGTGTAGCCGATGAGCCAGAGAATATTGACGTCCAATCACTAATCGACGAACTGTACGCCGAATACGCACCGCAAGCCGCCGATAAATCACTAACCTTCGACATTGATATCGCGCCGCAAATCGGCCAAGTTAGCCAAAGCCGCCTCTACCTCAAAGAAATCCTGCAAAACTTCATCAACAATGCCATACGCTACACCGAAAAGGGCGGTGTCACTATCATCGTCAAGCCCGGCGAAAACGACACCATCAATTTTGCAATCAAAGATACTGGCATTGGCATCAGCCGCAGCGACCAGGCACACTTATACCAGAAATTCTGGCGCAGCGAAGACTATCGCACCCGTGAAACCAGCGGCACTGGGCTTGGTCTTTACGTTGTCGCCAAACTAGCCCTCAAACTCAAAACCGAGATCAAACTCAAAAGCCGCCTCAATCACGGATCGACATTTAGCTTTTCGCTGCCCGCCGTGAAAAAGAATAAATCTTAACGCTTTAGAAAATACGCGAAATCGCTTGCTATTTTCGCTCGGCAGTCGTATAATTAACTTGACAGTCTGGGACATACCAGACTATTTAATTTGGGAGGAAACACTATCGTGGTAAAATCCGCAAAAGGTAAGTCAAAGCAAAAGTCACAAAACCGCATCACTCGCATTACTGCTGGCGACAAAGCTGCAAAGCCAAAGAAGCCGAGCATCCTGGCGACCGCCAAAGAATTAGCTGGCCGCGCGCAAACCGAAAAATCTAGCACCAAAACTGCTAAGACTAGCGTCAAAACTAAAACTGCCGCCAGCAAGCCGAAGAACTCAAAAAGCCTCCGCAATCCGCTCAGCGCCATCACTGGTTATTTCCGCGGCGCCTGGCAAGAAATCAAGCAAGTCCGCTGGCCAGACCGCCGTTCGACCTGGGGTATGGTCGGCGCGCTGATCGTTTTTACCGCAGCGCTGTTTCTGGTCATTATCTTGCTAGATTATGGCTTCGCTTGGCTATTCAAACTAATCATGGGAACAAAGTAGAAAGGATCTTATGGCAAAATCAAATCGTTATGACAGCTCGCGGCAATGGTACGCTATCCATACTTACAGCGGCTACGAGGAAAAAGTCGCTGAAAGCATCCGCCAGCGCGCTCAAACCATCGACATGGCTGACAAAATTTTCGATGCCATTGTGCCGAAAGAAAAGCAAGTTCAAATCAAAAATGGCAAGCGCAAAATCATCAACGCCATCATCTTTCAGGGTTACGTCTTGGTCGAGATGAAATTAACCGACGAAACTTGGTATATCGTCCGCAACACGCCAGGCGTTACCGGCTTTGTCGGCAGCGGCACATCGCCAACTCCAGTTTCCGAAGCAGAAATTACCAAAATTAAAAAGCGTATGAACATCGAGGATCCAAAGCACCAAATTGACTTTACAGAAGGAGAAGTAGTTAATATCATCGACGGGCCCTTCAAAGGTTTCGACGGCGCCGTTAGCGAGATTGACGCTGCCAAAGGCACTCTTAAAGTCATGGTCAGCATGTTCGGCCGCGACACGCCAGTTGAGCTTGACGCTTTGCAGGTCAAAAAAGTCTAGGCTGCCAAGCAAAATTCTTATCACAGCAAGAGAGTTGCCGCCCTGCAAAACCGTACAACTCGCAGAGCTTTAGCTTGCGTAATCTCGTAAAACACGCTATACTATAGCAGTTACGCACTAAATATCAGCTTCTCAATAAATATCAGCTTCTCAATAAATATCAGCTTCTCAATAAATATCAGCTTCTCAAT
>ERZ773100.730-NODE-730-length-16274-cov-6.173993_pt1 | contig 16274 bp, 12 predicted proteins | sample MGYA00511119_ERZ773100 | MGnify/ENA primary metagenome ERZ773100 (study PRJEB29015, sample SAMEA2738000) | human oral metagenome | biome: human oral; feature: human-associated habitat; material: dental | place: China | collected 2111 ...
AGATTAAAACCACACGTGGTTCTCCTTTCCGTAGGGGTACGGAGATTAAAACCACACGTGGTTCTCCTTTCCGTAGGGGTACGGAGATTAAAACCACACGTGGTTCTCCTTTCCGTAGGGGTACGGAGATTAAAACCACGCGTGGTTCTCCTTTCCGTAGGGGTACAGAGATCAAAACCACATGTGGTTCTCCTTTCCGTAGGGGTACGGAGAGCAGAAGTGCCCCAAGTTTGCAGCTATTCGGGTGCGGTTGCCCTGTCTGCCTACGGCTCTCCGAAGATTGATTGAGTGTTTCAGAACTACTTTTGCCCCTGTCGGGAGGCCAACACATCCCTCCCGACGCCTCTTTATGTATAACACAACAACGTAATCAAGACAGTGTATGAAAAAGACAATGAATGCTAGGCTGGCGATCTGCGGCCTCGGTCTCTTGGGACTCCTCACGGCTTGCGAGAAGGATCCCACACCAACGCCCAAACCAGATCCGGAGAGTAAAGTCACCCTGAAGGTGAACGAGTTCATCTACGAGGGGCTGCGGAGTGAATATCTGTGGGAGAATACGATCAATTGGAACGCTATCGATTTCAAGAAGGAGAAGGATCCGCACGCCTTCTTCAAACGGTTGATCTATAAAGACGATCGCTGGACAAACCTCACCGACAATGCCGAGGCTTGGAACCAAGGCTTCGCCGGCATATCGACCACCTACGGTTTCGATCTCCGCTTTAGCTACATCGGAGAGACGGAAGAGCTCGTGGCCATCGTCCGTTATGTCTATCCCGGCACACCGGCCGACCGTGCGGGCATCCGACGGGGCGACCTCTTGCTCAAGCTGAACGGCGGACCCATCACGGTGAAGAACTATGCCGACTTCTACGACAAACCCACCATCGTAGTCAACAAGGGTATTCTCAAGGACAAAACCCTCACGGCCGAACCGGTCGGCGTGGCTATGACGGCCGTGGAGATGTACCAAGATCCCATCCTCAAGGACACCGTGATCAATAAGGATGGCCACCGCGTGGGCTACCTCTGTTACACGGACTACACGGCGCGCTCCACCGCGGAGCTGATCAAGGTCTTTACGCGGTTTAAGACTGCCGGCGTGACCGACGTCGTGCTCGATCTGCGCTACAATGGCGGCGGCTACGTCAGCACGGCGCGCGCGCTCTGTAGCATCCTTGCGCCTGAGGCGGCTATGAAAAAGAAAGAGCGCTTCCTGTTCAAGCTCTGGAACGAAAACTACATGAACCACTGGAAAAGCGAGGGCCGGAACGACGAGCTGTATGAGACCTTCGTCGACACCTTGGGCATCAACATGAACCTCAACCGGCTCTATATCCTTACGGGCAAGGGCACAGCCTCAGCTTCGGAGCTGACCCTCACGGGGCTCACGCCTTACATGGATGTGGTGCAGATCGGCGACACGACGCATGGCAAATTCTGCGGCGGTATTGTACTCATGCCGAAACACCTCTGGTGGGACAGGGCGGCCTCGTATTACCAAGAGATCCAGAACTGGGGCATGTACGTGATGATCTACAAGTTCTCCAACAAGCGTAACGACGAGTTTCCGCGCGGCTTCGCACCGAAGTATGTCGTGAAGGAATACCTGCTGGAGCTCTATCCCTTCGGCGACGAGCGCGACCCGCTGCTGGGTAAGGCGCTGGAGCTGATCACGGGCAAGCAGGTGGCTAAAGCGCGCTCACGCCGCATACAGCCTACGCTCCGCGAGCTGCCCATCGATAACCCGAACCGTCCGCTGAACGGTAAGGCTATCGATACGCCGCCGGCCGGTCAACGGCTCTTCATGAGCAATAAATAATCCAGTATAGTCATTGCCGCCATCGCCTCGACGAGCGGCACGGCACGGGGAAGGACGCACGGATCGTGGCGTCCTTTCGCGTTTATAATGGTCTCGCGTCCGTCACGATCGACTGTCTGTTGCTCGCGCAGCAGGGTGGCCACAGCCTTGAAGGCTACGCGGAAATAGATGTCTTCGCCGTTGGAGATGCCGCCCTGTATGCCGCCCGAATAATTCGTGCGCGTGGCGATACGGCCATGGTCGTTGCAGAAGGTGTCGTTGTGTTCCGAACCGAGGTAGAGGGGGGCGTCGAAGCCGTCGCCGTAGTCGAAGCCCTTCACGGCGTTGATACCGAGCATGGCGGCCCCGAGCGCGGCGTGCAACTTGCCAAAGACGGGCTCGCCAAGGCCGACGGGCACGCCCGTGATGACGCCCGTGATGACGCCGCCCACCGTGTCGCCCTGCTCCTTGACGCGACGGATCAGTGCCTCCATCTCGGCCGCCTTGCGTGCGTCGGGGCACCGCACAGCGTTCGTCTCGGTGAGCGTGAGGTCGTAATCGCGATACGTGCCGTCGAGGCGAATACGCCCCACCTGCGAGGTATAGGCGCGGACGGTGATGCCCTCGGGTTGCAGGGCGAGCTTGGCCATGGCACCGCCGACGCATTGCGCAATGGTGGTGCGTGCCGAGCTGCGTCCACCGCCACGCGGATCGCGGATGCCGTACTTCATCTGGTAGGTATAGTCAGCGTGCGACGGGCGATAGAGGTTGCGCATGGCGTCGTAGTCTTTCGAATGCTGGTCGCGGTTGCGGACGAGGAAGGCGATGGGTGTGCCCGTCGTTCGGCCCTCGTAAAGCCCGGAGAGGAACTCGACCGTGTCGGGTTCGTTGCGTGAGGTAGTCAGTGCGGACTGTCCCGGCCGACGGCGGTTGAGTTCGCTTTGAATGAAGGCCGTATCCGCCTCAATGCCGGCGGGGCAACCGTCGATGATGCCGCCGATGGCCGTGCCATGCGATTCGCCGAAGGTGGTCAGGCGGTAGTTGTTTCCGAACGTATTCATAATAGTATCGTGGGGAGTAGGGTGAAGTAGTTATTAGAAGAGGGGGTAAAAAGAAGCCCTTCATCCAACCCTCCGCGGGTTAGGAATGAAGAGCCACTTCAATCAAGTATCGGTGTAGGATCAATGGCAGCAGCCGTCGCAACCGCCACAACCGTCGTGGTCATGTCCGCCGCAGCCGCCACCGTGCATCATATGCTCCATCTCGGCCAATTCCTCGGGCCTCGGATCGTGCACGTCGGCCACCTGTCCGGCGAAGTGCAGCGTCTCGCCCGCCAACGGGTGATTGAAGTCCATCACTACGACGTCGTCCTTCACCTCCAGCACGGAGCCGTTCATGTGTTGCCCCTCGGCGCTCATCATGGGCAGCGTGGCGCCTTCCTTCACGCGCTCGCTATCGAACACACCGTCCACCATGAAGACACTCTTCGGCAGATCGACCACATTCTCCTCTATACGCTGGCCGTATGCTTGCTCAGGCGTAAGAGAAAACTCGAAGCGGTCGCCCGGCTCCAGACCGCTCAGATTCTTTTCGAAGGCCTCCAGCATGGCGCCAATGCCATAGATAAACTTCAGGGGTTGTTCTGGGGTAGCCGACTCCATCAGTGTGCGGTCGTCCGCATCGCCCACGTGCAGGTCATAGGTGACCGTCACGAATTTGTTCTTTGATACTCTCATATACATTCTTGATTTTTAGATAGGGGCGCAAAAGTAGCCGATTATGCATAAGCCCGCCGGGGCGTTGAGAAGGCACGCACTACAAATAGAACGCCCCCATCAGCTCCGCGTAGGCCGCCGTCCGACGGTGATCTGGCGTCTCCAGCGTAAGCACATCCGGCACGCAGGGCGACGGCCGACGCGCCAGTTCGGCCAGCCATCGCTTGGGCGACGCACCCTCTACGGGCACGACGTGCGTCTCGCGGACGAGGTGCAACGCTCTCGCCTCGGCCAGCCTCAACACGCCCTCACGCTGCGCATAAGGCAACACAAGCGCCACCCGACCGTCGTCCGTAAGCAGCGCCGCAGCCACGCTGAGCAGCTCGCCCATCGGCAACGTGTCGCTATGCCGTGCCATGCGTCGCCCAACGTCGGGACACTTCAGCGATTCGTCGAAATAGGGCGGATTGGAGACGATCCGATCGTAAGCCGGGGGAGCCGTAGCGGCGTACGTGCAGAAGTCGGTGCGAAGGACACGAATACGCGCTGCGAAGGGTGACTCACCGACGTTCTCCGCGGCTTGTAGGCAGGCGTCGCGGTCGATGTCGAGCGCATCGATGCGGGCGTCCGTGTTGCGTTGGGCGAGCATCAAGGCCACAAGCCCGCTGCCCGTACCGACATCAGCTATGCGATGCGCGCCGGACACGTCGGCCCACGCTCCGAGCAGGCAGCCGTCCGTGCCGACCTTCATCGCGCAACGATCGTGGCGAACGGTGAATTGTTTGAATCGAAAATAGGGATTGGACATGGGTGTGGGGACAAAAAAATCCCTCCCGGCACTCACGCGAGGGGAGGGATTACTTAATATGATAACTTCATTGATTGGCCCTGAGAGCCTCACAACTCGGGATACACTTTGGGCGGCAGGCCTTATTTCAGGCTGCCGACCATATCTTCTGGCCGCACCCACTCGTCGAACTGCTCCGGGGTGACGTAGCCCAAGCGGACGGCCTCCTCGCGCAGCGTCGTACCGTTGCGGTGCGCCGTGTTAGCGATCTCTGCCGCCTTGTAGTAACCGATCTTCGTGTTGAGCGCCGTGACAAGCATGAGGCTGTTGTTCACCAGCTCCTTGATCCGCGGATAATTCGGCTGAATGCCGCTCACGCAGTGCTCCTCGAAGCTCACGCAGGCGTCGCCAATCAGGCGGGCCGACTGCAGGAAGTTGGCACAGATAACGGGCTTGAACACGTTCAGCTCGTAGTGTCCCTGCGTACCGCCGACCGAGATAGCCACGTCGTTACCCATCACCTGGGCAGCCACCATCGTCACCGCCTCGCACTGCGTCGGGTTTACCTTGCCCGGCATGATCGAGCTACCCGGTTCGTTGGCCGGGATGATGATCTCGCCGATGCCACTGCGCGGACCGGAGGCCATCATGCGGACGTCATTGGCGATCTTGTTGAGCGACACGGCCAGCTGCTTCAGTGCGCCGTGAGCCTCCACCATGGCGTCGTGTGCGGCCAGTGCCTCGAACTTATTCTCAGCCGTCACAAAGGGCAGCCCCGTGAACTGAGCGATGTAACGCGCCACGACCACGTCGTAGCCCTTCGGCGTGTTGATGCCCGTGCCCACGGCCGTGCCACCGAGCGCCAGCTCGCTGAGGTGCGACAGGGTGTTGCGGAGTGCGCGGAGGCCGTGATCGAGCTGTGCAGCATAGCCCGAGAACTCCTGTCCGAGCGTCAGCGGCGTAGCGTCCATCAGGTGCGTACGGCCGATCTTGACCACGTCCTTGAACTCCTCAGACTTCTTCTTCAGCGCGTCGCGCAGGCGCTCTACGCCGGGGATCGTCGTCTCCACCACCATCTTGTAGGCCGCGATGTGCATGCCCGTGGGATAGGTGTCGTTCGACGATTGCGACTTGTTCACGTCGTCGTTCGGCTGCAGCGTCTTCTCGCCCTCGCCGATCTTCTTGCCCGCCAACTGATGGGCGCGGTTGGCAATCACCTCGTTCACGTTCATGTTCGACTGCGTGCCCGAGCCCGTCTGCCAGATTACGAGTGGGAACTGGTCATTGAGTTTCCCCTCCAGGATCTCGTCGCACACCCGTGCGATCAGGTCACGCTTCTCTACCGGCAGCACGCCCAGCTCATGGTTGGCGTAAGCAGCGGCCTTTTTCAGGTACGCAAAGCCGTAGATCACCTCCAGCGGCATGGAGGCCGACGGCCCGATCTTGAAATTGTTACGCGAGCGCTCTGTCTGCGCTCCCCAGATCTTGTCGGCGGGGACTTTCACCTCGCCCATCGTGTCTTTTTCGATTCTGAAATCTGCCATTGTTCTATATTTTTTTGGTGATGATTGATTTTCTCGGTGACAACCGCGGGCAAAAATAGACGTTCTTGGCAATTACCGTGGGGCGATGCCAAAAACATACGTCGCGGCCTCAGAAACGCCTCGCGAAGGCCCCGTGGCGTCCGTTTAGCCCCTTGCGTAAGCCCGTTCACGGCCCGCCGACTCCCGTTTGCGGCCCGCTCGCCTCTGTGCACTGCTCGCGGAGATCCGTTTCCCCTCCTTTCTTCTCGGATAAGGCCTTATCGGCCCCTTTTCCATCCATTCGGAATTTCCCGAAACATATTCCTCATCTATTACAAGTATTCGGAACTTCCCGAAGCTGTATTCCATCTGGTTGTAAATGCTCGGAATTATCCGAAGGATAGAAAACTGATGTATCATCTCTTCGGGAAACTCCGATCAGATAGAAATATAGATAGCTACCTTTCGGGAGAGTCCGAGAAGTAATAAATAATATATACAGTCTTTCGGGAATCTCCGATTAGTATAAAAATCTATTTCTATACTTTCGGGTAATTCCGAAGAGTTGAAAGCATATAGCTTATCCCGTCCGGGGATTCCCGAGAATTAGATACATACTATGAATACGATTCGGAATAATCCGATACCTTGCTACATATAAAGGACATACTTCGGGAAATTCCGAACGATGGAAATAAAAAGGAATACATTTTCGGGAGATTCCGATGTGTAGAAACGTGAAACGATATACCTTTGGCGGCACCTTTCAAGGATAAAACGGATGTCCGCAAGGCCTTCACGGGCCCGATCATGGGGCGCGAAGAGCGCGGCGGACGGTTCGCATGCCCGAAATGGCATGAAACGGAAGTTCGCGAGGGGTTCGCAAAGTAATTCGGACATAAAAACGACAGGAGACATGAAAAAGATCGGAAACATAGACCTGACACGGGCCACAAAGGCGGGACACATCGACTTCATCCGTGCCGTATGCGAGGCCGCGGAGGCAGAAGAGGGCGTGCTGGCCAACGACGTGGCCCGAAAGGCGGTGGAGGCGCTCAAAGCAGCCTACAACGAGGAGCTGGAGAACCTGATCCTCTCGAACAAAAGCCTGCTGACGGACGACATCCACGCAGCCGACACCGAGCGCGACGGCCTTTTCACGGGTTTCAAGGGCACCGTGATGGCGCAGCAGCACATGCCCTATGCAGACAAGGCCAAGGCGGCCAAGGAGCTGACGCAACGGATCAAGGACTTTCGGCTGCAGCGCGGCATGCAGCTGGACGGGGAGACGGCGATGATCGGGAAGCTGGTGGAGGACTGCGAGGGGGCCTACGCGTCGCATGTGGAGCAGCTCGGCGTTGGGCCGTACGTGGTGGCGATGAAGGCGGCCAACGAGCGCGTGCACCGGCTGATCAACGAGCGGATGCAGAACCAACGGCTTCGGAAAGAGGCAGAGGTGGACATGGCGCGGCGGCAGTCGGACGCAGCCTATCGGTGGCTTGTGGAGGTGGTTAACGCGATGCAGGTTTTGCTGGGCGATGAGGCCGGCGTGGGCCACTTCATCGACTTCATGAACGCGCTGATCAAGCGTTATCGGCAGGTAGTGTTCGCCAAACGGAAGCGGAATAAGGACGCCGCTGTGGAGGGCTAACCAAGACGCTATTTGGGGAGGTTGTCAGGGGGGCTAAACGAGGAAAGGCCCCGCCCTGAATGAACAGAGGGGGCCTTTACCGTGAAGAACGCCATGAAATACAAAAAACGAGCGGCAAACGGGGCTCGAACCCGCGACCCTCAGCTTGGGAAGCTGATGCTCTACCAACTGAGCTACTGCCGCGTCTTGCTCGGGTGTTGCGGGGGCAAAAATAGACCTTCCTTTGGCTTTTTACCTAAGTTTGCCCGACATTTTTTGACAGAGACCGAAATAAGCGGCATTTCATGAGGGAATTTCAGAAGATCAGCACCCGGAAAAAAGGGGATTACGAGGCGGCTTTCCGCGAGGAAAAGCCGAATGTGTTTCAGCGGTTGGCCGCGATATTTGGCCATGCCGCTTTTTTTTGGCTGGCCGTCTGTCTGGCCCTGTTTTTCTGGCTGGAACGTGAGGGCCGATTCTACTTTTTCTTCATCGAGCAGCGGAAGCTGTTCCTCAGCGAGGCATCGTTCATCGGGTCGTATTTCACGCGGCCGGGGGGCGGGGCGCAATTGGTGACGGACTATGCGACGCAGTTCTTCGTCAAGCCGTACCTCGGGGCGGCCACCGGAAGTGTGGTGCTGACGGCCGTGGCCATGCTGTCGGTGGGCCTCATGCGACGGATCGCACCGCAGGCCAATCTGCGGCTGCTGGGGCTACTACCGACGGCGGCGCAGCTGCTGATGACGTTCGATATGAACTATTCGTACGCCGGGACGGTGGCCTATGCGCTGACGCTCGTGGCGATGTATGGCTATTTCTTCATCCCGTCGATGGTGGGGCAGGTAGTCTATGCCACGGTGGCCACGGGACTGCTGTTTTGGCTCGGCGGATCGGTGGCGTTCCTCTTTGCGACGTGCATCTTTTTGTGGGAACTGGCGACGCGTTTTTGGCGGGCTTACGGTTTCCTGTTGCCGCTGATGGTGGCCGTAGGCGCGGCCGTATGGGGCGTGTATGACGCCTGGGCGGGGGAGTATCGCTTCCTGTTAGGTCCGGACGGATACTATGCGCCGACTGTGGCGCCTGATCCGGTGCTTTACGGCGTATGGGCCTGCCTGCCGGTGATGTTGGCCGTGGCTTATTGCCTGAGTGGGCAGGGACGCGAGAAGAAGGAGGCGGGGCGACGGATCGCAGAGATAACGGTGCAGCTCGTGTTAGTGGGCGGACTGCTTTGGATCGGGCGCGACAGGCTGAAGGATCACGACACGTCGGGCTACAGCAAAGAGCTGGACTGCTACCTGCGGCAGGGACGGTGGGACGACGTGATCGATCGCTATACCTTTATATATAGGCAGAACCCGACGCCGACCGAAGCGTGCATGCTGAGCATCGCGCTGGCCGAACGGGGACAATTGGCCGACAGCCTGTTTGCCTACGCTCCGCGCGGCGTGGAGGCGATCCTGCCGACATGGGACGGAAGCGATCCCCAAGTGGCGGCACTGCTGAGCGACCTCTATTTTTCGATGGGCGATATCGATATGGCGCAACGCATGGCGATAGAAGCCAATACGGGCATGGACGACCGCAGTCCGCGCATGATCAAACGTCTGGCCGAGACGAGTCTGATCCGCGGCGCCTATCCGCTGGCCGAGAAGTACCTCTCGGTGCTGGAGCATACGCGTTACTATGGCCAGTGGGCGCACGATGCGCGGCGGTTTCTCTATAACGACTCGGCCGTGGTGGCCGACTCCCTGCTGGGCCGCAAGCGTCGCTGCCTGACGGGTGCATCGGGCGATCTGCCGCGCACTCTGCACACCATCGCCGAACAAAACCCGACACACCGTGCCTCGATCGAGTATGCGGGCGTGCTCCTCTTATTGCAAAAAGACCTCGGGCGCTTCCGCACCTTGGCCGACAGTTGCGTGGGGCGGATGGTGCTCCCTCGCCTGCCTAAATCCTTCGCGGAGGCCACGCTGCTCTACACCTTCGTCGGCGACACAACGGCGCAGAAGCGCTATCGACTGCCAGCCGACATGACGCGGCGCTACGCCGACTTCCGCCGACGCGCTGACGCGGCGCGAGGCAACCGCCAGTTGGCCGAGGCACTGCGCGACACCTTCGGCGACAGCTACTGGTATTACTTCACCTTCACGTCCGGCGCGACGAAATGACCCGTAATGAAAACGACTCTCCCCCCCACTCTTCGACACCTCTTCACACTCCTGCTCATCCTCCTGCTGACGGCCGCCTGCCGACACGAAGCACCGATGACGAACCGGCTGGTGGACCATCGGCCACCTATCTTCCCTGATTATACGGAGGTGACGATCCCACCCAACATTGCGCCGCTGCGTTTCCTGCTGTCCGACACGTGCGACGTGGACAAGGCCGCGGCCACGTTCGAGTGTGGCGCCGAACGCGTCACGGTCTGGGCCTCCGACGGACGGTCCATCGCCATCGCGCCGCGCGCATGGAAGCGCCTGATGAAGGACGCCGCAGGCAAGGTGATCAGCGTGAAAGTGACGGCCCGCATCGCCGGCGAATGGGTCGGCTATGCGCCCTTCAACCTCTACGTGGCCACGGACTCGATCGACCCGTACATCGTCTACGGCCGCACGGATCCGAGTCGCAACGTGATGGGCCATACGGGGCTTTACAGCCGCTGCCTGGAAGACTTCCGCGAGCAGGCCGTGCTCACGAGCGACATGACCCGCGGCGACCGCATCGGCCCGGCCACCTTCAGCGGTGGCGACGCCCAGCGCTTCTTTCTGCCCCTAAGCGGCGCCCTGTCCTGCGCCCTGCTGACTGACAGCGACAAGATCGAGAAACTGAACACGCACACCATCCCCGGACTACCCACGCCGACCCATGTCGCCTGGCACCCTTCGGGGCGTTACATGGCCTTCGCCGTCAACCGCAACGCGCGGCAGGATGCCCGCGAGACGGCCTCGCGCATCGTCATCTACGACGTCGTCAAGCATGAGCTCTTCACCTCCCCGCAACTCTTCTCCGACTCCAGTTCGGTCACCTACCCCGCCTTCTCGCCCGACGGCGAGACGCTCTACTTCTGCGCCACCTCACTCATGGCCCACACCCGCGCCGACAGCGCCAAGTATCACCTCTGCGCCCTGGCTTTCAACATCCACGGTGGACGCCGCTTCGGTCGTAAGGCAGATACCCTCTACCACTCCCGACCCGCGCCGCCCCCGCCTCCGCGGAAGAAGTCGGACAAGACGCCGCCCCGACGCCCCGAGGTGCGTCCCGACGGCAGCGCGGCCCGTCCCCTGCCCTCGCCCGACGGACGCTACCTGCTCTTCACCGTGGCCGACGTAGGCTCCAATCCCGCCGATCGCCCCACGTCAGACGTGGCCCTCTTCGACATAAAGCACCGGAACTTCCTGCCCGTCGATACGCTCTGCACCGACAACGCCTCGGACGTGGCCCACTCCTGGAGCAGCAACGGGCACTGGATCGTCTACACCACGCGCAGCATCGATGGCCTCTACGAATACCCCGTCATCGCCTACCTCTCGGCCGACGGGCGCCCCTCGAAGCCCTTCCTCCTGCCGCTCAAGGAGGCCAATGGCTACCGGCGCACGATGCGATCGTTCACCCATCCCACGTTCCTCACCGCCCCCGTGCCCTACCGCAACTACACGCTCAGTCGCAAGGCCCGCACCCTCGAAGGCGTGGACATCCAGCCGCTCAAGGCCGGGAAGTGAATCCCTCCTTCGGGAGAGGTCATTTCCGCATCGAGGAAATGGGTCAAACCTTCGGGAGAGGCCATTTCCCGAGTCAGGAAATGGGCCCAACCTTCGGGAGAGGTCATTTCCCGAGTAAGGAAATGGGCCCAACCTTCGGGAGAGGCCATTTCCCGAGTAAGGAAATGGGCCCAACCTTCGGGAGAGGTCATTTCCGCATCGAGGAAATGGGTCAAACCCTCGGGAGAGGCCATTTCCGCATCGAGGAAATGGGCCAAACCTTCGGGAGAGGCCATTTCCGCATCGAGGAAATGGGCCAAACCTTCGGGAGAGGCCATTTCCCGAGTAAGGAAATGGGCCAAACCTTCGGGAGAGGTCATTTCCCGAGTCAGGAAAAGGGTCAAACCCTCGGGAGAGGCCATTTCCGAGGCTCGGACGACCTAAACAATCCACGTAATCAGGAATTCATCCCCCCAAAAACAAGATGACACAAGAAAGGATCACACCAAATCAGCACGACGTCTGGCCGGAAATTGAGGCGCTGCTACATCGATTCGCAGACATGGGTATCGCCCAGGCGGTGGATTATGAGAAGTACTACCTCTATTCCCTGATCGCCCATTCGACGGCCATTGAGGGGTCGACGCTGACGGAGCTGGAGGCGCAAATGCTCTTCGACGAGGGCGTGACGACTGGTGGTAAGCCACTCATGGATCATTTGATGAATGACGACCTACGCATGGCCTATGAGCAGGCACAGACGGAGGCGGTGCGCCGAACAGCTATCACACCGACGTTCTTGCGGATGCTGAATGGGATACTGATGCGGCGCACCGGGAGTGTGCACCACATCGCTGCGGGCACGTTCGACTCGTCGCGAGGTGACTACCGCCTGTGTGGCGTCACGGCGGGTGTCGGCGGACGGTCGTATATGAACTATCAAAAGGTGCCGGTACGGATAGAGGCGCTCTGCGAACGACTTCAGGAACAAATGAAAATGACCGGCGTCAACACCCTCCGCGCGCAGTATGAGTTGAGTTTCACGGCCCATTTGGAGCTGGCCACTATCCACCCGTGGGTAGACGGCAACGGTCGTACGGCACGCCTGCTGATGCACTACATCCAGTTCTACTACGACCTCTTCCCCGTGAAGATTCTTCGTGAAGATCGTGGCGCATACATCGCATCCTTGCGGCAATCGCAAGAGGTGGAAAATGTGGACTGCACGCCCTTCCTCACCTTTATGACCGACCGGCTGCGGGCGTCGCTCAAAAGTGAGATAGAGCGGGCTGAGCATAGGTGAAGAATCGAGAATAGGGGGAGGCGTTTGCACGGTGCTGCATGCGCCTCCCTACTTTTGCGGCCTCACCGAACAATGCATCAATAATGGATAGTAATATGGATAAGCAACAACAGAAACTCGTTTTGTATAACACCCTCACGCGCCGGAAGGCGGAGTTTGAACCCCTCCACGCGCCACATGTGGGCATGTATGTCTGCGGACCCACCGTCTACGGCGATCCGCACCTCGGCCACGCCCGGTCGGCCATCACCTTCGACATCCTCTTCCGCTACCTCACCCACCTCGGCTACAAGGTGCGCTACGTCCGCAACATCACCGACGTGGGCCACCTCGAGCACGACGCCGACGAGGGCGAGGACAAGATCGCCAAGCGTGCACGCATCGAACAACTCGAACCGATGGAGGTCGTACAACACTACACGCGCCGCTACCACCGCGCAATGGAGCTGCTGAACGTGCTCCCGCCCAGCATCGAGCCGCAGGCCTCGGGACACATCATCGAGCAGATGGAGCTCGTCAACCGCATCCTGGCCAACGGCTACGCCTACGAGAGCGAAGGCTCGGTCTACTTCGACGTGGCACGATACAACCAAGACCACCGCTACGGCATCCTCTCCAACCGCAACGTGGACGAGCTGCTCAACACCACCCGCGAGCTGGACGGGCAGACGGAGAAGCGTAACCCCGTCGACTTCGCCCTCTGGAAACGCGCCGCACCGGAGCACATCATGCGTTGGCCATCGCAGTGGGGCGAGGGCTTCCCGGGCTGGCACTGCGAATGCACCGCGATGGGCCGCAAGTACCTCGGCGACCATTTCGACATCCATGGCGGCGGCATGGATCTCATCTTCCCCCACCACGAGTGCGAGATCGCGCAGGCCGTCGCCGCCGAGGGCGAGCAGATGGTGCGCTGGTGGGTGCACAACAACATGATCACTTACAACGGGCAGAAGATGGGCAAGTCGCTCGGCAACGCCATCACCTTAGAGGAGTTCTTCACCGGTAGCCATCCGCTGTTGGCGCAGGCTTATCGCCCGGAGACGATCCGCTTCTTCATCCTTCAGGCACACTATCGCAGCACGGTAGACTTCAGCAACGAGGCCTTGCAAGCCTCCGAGAAGGGCCTCGAGCGACTCTTCGAAGCCGCCGAACGGCTCGCCAAGCTCACGCCTTCCGACGGCCCCTCGACCATCGACGTCAGCGGGCTGCGCACGCGCTGCGAGGAGGCCATGTGCGACGACATGAACACGCCCATCGTCATCTCTCACCTCTTCGACGCCGCGAAGGCCATCAACACCGTGCACGACGGTCGCGCGACGCTCTCGGCGGACGACCTCGCGGAGCTGCAATCCGCCTTCCGTCTCTTCATGGACGACATCCTCGGTCTGCGTAGCGCCGCCCCGTCTGACGAGAAAGACGAGGCCTATCGCCGCGCTGTCGACCTGCTGCTCTCCGTCCGTCAGCAGGCCAAGCAAAACAAGGATTGGGCTACGAGCGACCGCATCCGCAACGAGCTCTCCGCCCTCGGGTTTGTGGTCAAGGACACGAAGGACGGCGCCGAATGGAGCCTGTAGCCATGAAGGTTGTTATCCTGCAACAAGACATTGCCTGGGCTGATCCGGCGGAGAACGTGAGGCAGGCAGAGGCGGCCATCGACCGTCGGCCGGGCGCCGACCTCTACGTGCTGCCGGAGATGTTCGCCACCGGTTTCGCGACGCATCCCGAAGGCGTGGCCGAAAAGGCCGACAGCGAGACGCTCCGCTGGATGGTGCGTAAGGCGACGGCGTGCCGCGCGGCTGTGGCCGGATCGCTGGCCGTGGAAGATGGCGGTCGTTACTACAACCGCCTCTGCTTCGTCCACCCCGACGGCCGCGTGGAGACGTACGACAAGCGTCACCTCTTCACCTACAGCGGCGAGCACCGTCACTACACGCGCGGCACGCGTCGCGTGGTCGTCAACTTCCGCGGCGTGCGCATCCTGCTGCAAGTCTGCTACGACCTGCGCTTCCCCGTCTGGAGTCGCAACCGCGGCGATTACGACGTGGCCCTCTACGTGGCCAGTTGGCCCGTCGGCCGCATCGAGGCCTGGAGCGCGCTGCTGCGTGCGCGGGCCATCGAGAACCAGTGTTACGTCGTCGGCGTCAACCGCGTGGGGCATGACCCAGTGGCGGAGTACAGCGGCGCGTCGGTCGTCATCGATCCCTACGGCCGCACCGTCGCCACGTGCGAGGACCATCACGTCAGCGCAGCCGAAGCCGTGCTCGACCTCGAGCGCCTCGCCGCCTTCCGCCAGAAGTTCCCCGTCTTAGAGGATGGGGATGCATTTGAGCTCCGATAGGAACACCGGCAACTTTTCAATACATCATAGGGGCGGCCCATCGTGGCTGCCCTTTTTTAATGTGAGTTCGACGTACAATCACCACCGAGAAATAGTTGTCGACTCATTGTCTCAGAAGCTGTTTGGGCAGCTCTTTCTCCATTCTATTTCGGGTCTATCCTGGCCTGTTAACCCCGACCTACACTGTCGATTCGGCTTTTCAGACTTGAAAAGCGCCGACCTACACTGTCAATCCGGCTTTCCGAACTTGAAAAGCGCCGACCTACACTGTCGATCCGGCTTTTCGGACTTGAAAAGCCTCGACCTACACTGTCAATCCGGCTTTCCGGACTTGAAAAGCCTCGACCTACACTGTCAATCCGGCTTTCCTGAATTGAAAAGCCCCGACCTACACTGTCGATCCGGCTTTCCGGACTTGAAAAACCTCGACCTACACTGTCAATGGGGCGGGGATTCTGAATTTATCTCAGGTCCAAAGGGCAGGCCCTACGTGTGCAGCAGCTCAAGCAGACACTCATCACAAAGTTGCCCCGCACGGCAGGGCATCTATGAGAAAAGCCTCGCCTTGGACGGGATGTCCGGCGAGGCTCTTTTATTTCGTTTTGTTGCTGAGCGCTTTCTTCTTCTCAGCAGCCAATCGACGCTCCACCTTCTTCACGTCTTCGGCCGGGGGCAGATCTTCCGGGACAATACCGCGCTCGATCATCATTTGGCGCACGGCTGCATTGTTGTCCACATGTTCACGACTGATCTCCGATTCCCCGTAGAGTGCTTTTTGCTGCACGTTCACATGTGTCATTTCGGCCGCAAAGTCTTTCGCCTTGATACTGATGGTAGGTAAGAAATCGGCCACCGGACGATTCGCCGGCACACCCAACTTTCGTTTCATCTGCGACGTATCCAAATGAAAAAGCGCCTGATCGCCTTTCGATCGGATCATGGCAAACCCCTTGCTATCGACGCCATGTTCATAGAGCACACCAGAAAGATGCTTCTCCGTTTCCTGCAATTTGGTGCGTGCCCTGACGCGCTCGATCTCCAGCAGACGCTGCTCAATGAGTTCGGCCTTTCGTGTCTGTATAGCGAAATAGGTCTGAGCAAAGGCGATCTGTTCCTTCCTCGGATCGCCATTTTGTGCCACCAAGTAGCAGGCGTAACGCGTAAGGAGCATGTCATCAATTACTTTTTCAGCGCCCTTGGGCATTGGTATCGTTTTGCTGGCGTCAGCAAAATGATCGGACACCGAATTCTCCGCATTCCGACAGGCTTCTTTTGCCTTTTCGATGACACCGGCAAAGTTTCTCCACTGCGAATACCCCAACAAGGGGCATAAAGCTCTTGCACTCCAGCACTCCACGTTGTCCACTTCGATGGCGGCCGCCTCGAAGCCTTGGTATAACTCCGATATGATTTCTCTTTTCCCTCAATTCCGCAGCACTTTTTCTTGTGATATGATTTTGTGTGTTGAGGCGTCTT
>ERZ773100.731-NODE-731-length-16234-cov-16.025280_pt1 | contig 16234 bp, 14 predicted proteins | sample MGYA00511119_ERZ773100 | MGnify/ENA primary metagenome ERZ773100 (study PRJEB29015, sample SAMEA2738000) | human oral metagenome | biome: human oral; feature: human-associated habitat; material: dental | place: China | collected 2111 ...
TCATAATAAAACACCCCAAAAGTTAGATTTTTTCTGTCTAACTTTTGGGGTGCAGTTCAACAATTTGTTCTAGCTTTTTTGATAACCGTGTTTAGATGAAAAAAACGAATAAATAAGGTAAAATGATGACAACGGGTTAATAGTAGTGTATTTAATAGTAGAAATAGAAAGTTTCTTATTAGGAGGACAGTCATGAAAAAATGTACCTTGCTTTGGCTCATTTTAGCCCTTGTAATATTTGGAGGAGGCGCATGGATGGTACAAGAGACAAATCTATTTGGAGGAATAACTCTGAGTCCACGAGCTAAGCAGTTGGCATATCTAAAAGAGCACGAAGAGGATATGGCTGATTTTGTGAAAGCTTTAAGTCTTAAAGTTGAAAGTGTTCAGTTTGATTGGGATAGTATGAAGGTTGGTCAGGTAGGAAATGGAACTCCTCAAGGTGGAGGCTATATGTTGACACTTAGAGGAAAGGTAAATAATAATGATAAGACGAAATTCATAGTTGGATTTTCTTTAGACAATAATGCAAACAGTATACCAAAGGAATTTGGAATTTATGAAATGCAACCTATAAGAATTTATAGGGACGGGGTTTGGTATTATTATGACTAATAGTAATTTAAAAACCTTTGATAATTTTTATGCAAATTTAGCACAGTCGGCTTAATTAAGAGGATAATCATGAAAAAACGCACCTTGCTTTGGTTAGTTTTAGGCATTGTAGTATTTGGAGGAGGCGCATGGATGGCACAGGAAACAAATCTATTCGGAGGAGTATTTCTTAGCCCACGGGCTAAGCAGTTGGCTTATTTAAAGGAGCATGAAGAAGAGATTGTAAAATTTGTAAAGTCTAAAAATTCAAAGATTGAATCTGTTCAGATTGCATGGGATGAAACTAGGTGGGAAAAAATTGGGAATGGGACCCCTCAAGGAGGTGGAGAAATTGTAAATGTATATGGTAGTTTTAATCACATTGAGTCCTCCTCTTGGAATGTTACTTTTGATATTGAGAATGACAAAATTATTCCGAATTCAATGGCATTAGCCAATTATTTACGAGTGGGGGGAAAGATTTTTGACTAATAGCAATTTAAAAACCTTTGATAATTTTTATGCAAATTTAGCACAGTCGGCTTAATTAGGAGGACAGTCATGAAAAAACGTACTTTACTTTGGCTAATTTTAGCACTTGTAATTTTGGGAGGAGGAGCATGGATGGCACAGGAAACAAATCTATTCGGAGGAGTATTTCTTAGTCCGCGAGCCAAGCAGTTGGCTTATTTAAAGGAGCATGAAGAGGATATGGCTGATTTTGTGAAAGCTTTAAGTCCTAAAGTTGAAAGTGTTCAGTTTGATTGGGATAGTATGAAGGTTGGTCAGGTAGGAAATGGAACTCCTCAAGGTGGAGGCTATATGTTGACACTTAGAGGAAAGGTAAATAATAATGATAAGACGAAATTCATAGTTGGATTTTCTTTAGACAATAATGCAAACAGTATACCAAAGGAATTTGGAATTTATGAAATGCAACCTATAAGAATTTATAGGGACGGGGTTTGGTATTATTATGACTAATAGTAATTTAAAAAACTCTGATAATTTTTATGCGGATTGAACAATGTTCATTCCCTATTGACTTAGAGTACTTGCTAAAAGTATTTTTTTATATTCATGATATAATATACATAGATTCCACTATATAGGAGGAAAGAGATGAAAAAACGTACCTTGCTTTGGCTAATTTTAGCCCTTGTAGTATTTGGAGGAGGAGCATGGATGGCACAAGAGACAAATCTATTCGGAGGAGTATTTCTTAGTCCGCGAGCCAACCAGTTGGCTTATTTAAAGGAGCATGAAGAAGAGATTAAGGATTTTGTAAAATCTCAAAATCCAAAGATAGAATCGGTTCAAATTGATTGGAGACAGACACAATGGGATAAGGTAGGAAATGGTACACCTCAAGGAGGAGGAGATATTATTGATGTTTATGGAACGTTTAATAATATTGATAATTCTGGTTGGCATGTAATGATAATTGTAGAAGATGGAAAAGTTGATTTAGCTTCGATGACATTAGTTAATGGCCTAGGCATAGGAGGGAAGCCATTTGAGTAACAGCAATTTGAAAACCTTTGATAATTCTTACTCAAATTTATCATCACTCATTCCCTATTGACTTACAATACTTGCTAAAAGTATTTTTTTTTACATTCATGATATAATATACTTAGATTCCACTATATAGGAGGAAAGAGATGAAAAAACGTACTTTACTTTGGCTAGTTTTAGCTCTTGTAGTATTTGGAGGAGGCGCATGGATGGCACAGAAAACAAATCTATTTGGAGGAATAACTCTGAGCCCACGGGCTAAGCAGTTGGCTTATCTGAAGGAGCATGAAGAGGAAATGGCGAATTTCGTTAAATCTTGGAATTCTAAAGTTGAAAGTGTTCAGTTTGATTGGGATAGTATGAAGGTTGGTCAGGTAGGAAATGGAACTCCTCAAGGTGGGGGATATATGATGACAGTGGACGGAAAAATCAATAATAATAAGGATACTGAATTTACATTAGGCTTCCCACTGAAACGTAATACAAATGAAATTCCAGAGAAGCTGGTCATTATCCAAATGCAACCTATAAGAATTTTACGAGATGGAGGTTGGTTCTTATATGAGTAATAGTAACTTAAAAACCTTTGATAATTTTTACTCAAATTTAACAGTACTCATTCCCCACTGACTTAGAATGCTTGCTAAAAGTATTTTTTTTTTACATTCATGATATAATATACTTAGATTCCACTATATAGGAGGAAAGAGATGAAAAAACGTACTTTGGTTTGGCTGATTTTAGCCCTTGTAGTATTCGGAGGAGGAGCATGGATGGCGCAGAAAACAAATCTATTTGGAGGAGTATTTCTTAGTCCGCGAGCCAAGCAGTTGGCTTATTTAAAGGAGCATGAAGAGGAGATTAAGGATTTTGTAAAATCTCAAAATGCAAAGATAGAATCTGTTCAGATTGATTGGGATGAAACAATGTGGGAAAAAGTTGGAAATGGAACTCCACAAGGTGGAGGGGAAGTTGTGAGTATATTTGGTGAATTTAATAATATAGAAGAGTCGGATTGGAGTGTCATGTTTGAAATTGAAAATGAAAAAGTAATTTTTGATTCTATGATATTAAGCGGTCCGTTACGTGTAGGAGGAAGAGGTTTTGACGAATAGTAATTTAAAAGATTTTGATAATTTCTATGCGAATTTAGCTCAGTCAGCCTATACTGGTAGACCAATAAAATTTCCTTATGAATCTCAGAGAGAAAAAAATAGGGCTTTGTTAAATTCAGGTCAATCACTCTATTTCGATTTCTCTCAAGATACTAAGATTTATAACAAGGATAAAAAAGAATGGGAAATCACTCCCGGAGGTAAACATCTTCCCCATAATGGGAAGGTTTACCTGCAGCCAGATCCTGATTTACATACTGTGGAAGACACGATAAAACTCCAAGTTGGTGATCCTGGAGGAGGGGTTCACCAAGAAGAGTATCCTATCAAACGCTATCAAAAAGGACTCTTAACGGATGAGAAAGCTGGTTTTAATGCCTACTACTTAACGGATACGCCAACCTTGAGTAAAGACACTAAGAAGACCTATATGACCATCCGAGGAAGTGATGCCATCAGTATAGAAAATTGGAACGACTGGGTTGAGAACGATACCCAGTTTGCTCTCAACCACATCCATACGCCGCAAGCTAAGTTAGCGACGGCAGGTATGAAAGCTAAAATCGCAGAGATGCGCGAAAAAGCTCCAAATGCTACAATGGACATCACAGGTCACTCCCTAGGAACCATTGTCTCTGCGCAAGGGGTAGCTGGCCTCACCGATGAGGAACTTGAGAAAATCGGAAAAGTTGTTCTTTTTGACGGTCCAGACACGACAAAGAGCTTAAAGAAAATGGGCCTCAGCGATGAGAAAATCAAAAAGATTAGCGAAAAGATCGAGTACTATGTCAATCCTTTTGATGTCGTGGGTATGCTCAATCGTGAGCACACCATTACCAAATTACCTGGGGACTCCAATGAACCCCTTAAGAAACCCGTCGGTAAAGTCAATGTCCTCGTCCCCTTGCATTATACCCAGATTACTGATCCGGAAAGCTCCCATGACTTTGGTGTTTTCCAATCGGATGGAAAGGGAAATTTATTGACTGCGTCTGAGGATTTTCACCCGGAATTGCTCAGGGCAGGTGAAAAGTTGGCTCGACTGATAGCGACAACGTTGGATGTTCTAAGAACTCTAGGAGTTGATGAAAATGCAGCCTCAAATATTTTGAATGCCATTATGAGGGGGGAATTCGTAAATAAGGCATCTATCGGATATGGCTTTTATGAGAATTTTAAAACAGAGTATGGTAAAATTGTCGAAGAAGCTCGTAAAGAATCGATAAAATGGGATAGAGAAGCTATTCCTCGTTATCAGGAACAACTGAGAAATGGCAATCTGACAGGAGAAAAGAGGATTTTGGTTCGAGCTCAGTTGCTTCAGACAGCAGCCCAGTTGGCAAATTTTGACATGGAAGACAAAGTTAAATCTGTGAAAACCTTACTTTCAGATGCTAAGGAAGAGATTCAAAATATTGTAAAGGAGACAAGGTCAACAGCATTTGACATGGTAGGATATTTGTCAAGTTCAGAGGTTACAAATCTACTTTCTGGTTTTGATACAACAAGCTTTTGGGATGAAGGCGTTGCCAGTGACACGAAGACTGCAGCAACATCCTTCCTGACACAAATCGAGCAATTAGGGGAAAGCCTGGTTAAAGCTAGTGGCTCCTTTGAGACCATAGATACAGATAGTGCTGAAGATTTTAATAATCTATTGGCAGATGTAAAACAAACATGGAGGGGAAAAAATGGTAGTGCTAACTGATGAGGATACCTTAATTACAAGAGAGCAGCTCGACAGAGGCTTCAAGGAAAGAATGAAGGAACAAGAACGCCAAGCAGTCAGGGCCTTGGTAACTGCAAAAGAGTTGTCAATCCTTGCTAAAGGAGCTGAGTTAGCTAAAAAATTGCAAGAAGCAGCCACAGATATGCAAGACTACGCTTCTAAGACCTATGTGAACAATATTAAGGGGGGATTTGAGGGGAAAGCTGCAGATGCTGCTGAAACTTACTTGACCCAGACCTTGCAAACACCTACTTTACAAAGTCCAATCAAAAGCTAGGAGAAAACTAGTCATGGATAAAAAGGAACTTCAGAAATTAGAGGATGAGCACAATCGTAAATTGCGAGACTTAGAGCGTTTGGAGATGGATTTGGATGATGATTTCCACAAGTTTAGTAGGGAGACGGATCATCTCCTAGAGGCGCTCTCCTATGCATGTAGAGACAGTGGTTTTGCTGAAATTCAACCTTATATCTTTGAGATAGAGAACAATTTAGACAACTATCATCAACTGTATAAGAATCGTATAGAGAATGTACTGGAAGCTCGACACCAAGAGAATAAAAACTTTTATCGAAAGTTAGAAGAAAAGGATCTATAACAAATATACCCTATAAAAGAAGGGTATCTTTGTTATAGATTTTATTATAGATAAAAAAGAAGTAATTATACAATAAAAGTAGATAATTTAATTCTTCTTACTAGTTTTTAGATGTAAGTAGGACTTTTTTTAAAAATATTTTTAGAAAAATGAATATTAAACTTGTAATTGAAGCAAATTATTGATATAATGAAGGAGTAAAACAATATAAAGGAGTTTCACATGGCTTTAATTCAATTAACAACAGAAGAACTACGTACCTCTGCTCAAAAGTATACTCAAGGTTCTGAAGAAGTAAGACAAGTACTTCGCACATTGAGTCAAGAACAAGATACTATTCGCGACAACTGGAAAGGTGCAGCTTTTGAGAGCTTTGACCGCCAGTTTACAGAATTGTCTCCGAAAATTGAGGAATTTGCAACTTTGCTTGACGAAATCAATGCACAGTTGAATAAAGTTGCTGAAATTGTTGAGCAAAACGACCAAGATCTTGCTTCACAAATTTAATTTGTTATAAATGGCTTTAGGAGGGCGAGAGCCTTCCTATTTTTTATGGTGAATATGATTGAAAGCTAAAATGGGAAAGAATAGAATTTATAAATATGTAGGAAGTAGTCTGTTGGCATTAGGATTGCTGGCATTGATGGTTTTTTTGAATCTATCAGTTCAAAAAAATACGACTATTCATAATGAGAATAGTGCAAAAGCAAATCAACAGACCAAATTAAATGTGGCTATTGTAAATGAAGATAAGCCTGTCTATGTTGATACAAAAGAGTATAACCTAGGTGCTAGTTATGTAAAAAATATCGAGCGTGATAATTCACAAAACTGGTCTGTTGTCCCTCGTGGAGCTGCAGATTCTGGATTAGAAAGCGGGAAATACCAACTCGTTTTAACAATTCCTAGTGACTTTTCTGAAAAAATACTCGATATTAACAGCATCAATGTTGATAAGACGACCATTACTTACAAAGTCAATGCTCAAGGGAATCTACAGGTCGAAAATGACGCCAATAAACTAGCTAAGGATATCGTGGCAAATCTCAATAGTCAACTAGTGGATATGTATATGGTTAGTATTTTGAACAACCTTTATACGGCACAAAAGAATGTTCAAGCTAGCTCACAGATACAAGCGACCAATATCGGAAACTATCGTACGAACTTATATGGGACAGCTATCAACTCTAAAAATCTTTTCCCAACTCTCTATACTATGTCTAGTTCGTCAGTTGATGCCAACAAAGCGTTGAAGACGGTTTTGGAAAGTTATTCACAGGTTTTTGACCAACTGGATAGTTCGCAGACTACCTACGGTAAAAACTTTGGAACGATGCTGGACCAGCGGAAACAGGAAAATGAGAATGCGGATACCCTGAGTAAAATGATTTCACAGAGCAAGGATGAAGTGCATTCACAAGTTAAGGCCTATGAACAAGCCTTAAAGGAGTATAAAATTCTGACTTCTCAGTTGGGGACTCTTCAAGGAGCACCAGCTCCAACGTATACAGGCACTCAAGAACCGTCTTATCAGGAACTAACGGGTAGTATCAGTAAAGAGATTGCAGGTTTAGAGAACAACTTGAAGTTGGAACGCAACAAGTTTGATGAACATAAAAAGAACATTAAAACCTTTATTGAAGAGAAGTTGGCGGCTTATTATGGTGTCGCCAAGAAGAGCACTATTACTCTTGATCAATTTTTAAATAAGGCTGGGAATAAGGACCTAGACACTGTTGAAAAATCAATAGAAGCTCAGCTGAAACTTGCCATTGAAGAACTACCACAAGAGGACTTTAGCGGACATAAGTTTACTAGTTTTGGTATCACCCCTATCACCATACCAAAAGTAGATTATAATGAAGTCAAAAACATTGCGACTCCAAATGATGGGACAAGTATGGCTGAACTAAAGAACTTAGAAAGCGAAGCTGTTACAAGTACAAGTGGAGTTGGTCGGACTGGCACCAAGGCCAAGGTTTCTTGGACGTCTGATACAGGACTAACCATTGATTCCGTTTTTTATAATCACAAACCCGTTACATCTGGTCAGGAAATTGATTTGGAGACAGGTGGGACATTTAGAGTAGAGTACACTATATCTTCTGTAACTCCTCCTACTTCACCTAAACCTGCGATTACTATTTCTTTAAATGATATTCAGGCTGTCAGTGCACCGGTAGACGTGTTGAAGGTTCAACAAGCCGCTGTTTCTTATGGTCAAAAGGTTCAGAAAATCGCTTCTTCTTATGACCAAGTAAACTCTCTGCTCAGTGCCTATAAGGCTGTAAAAAAATTGCGCAATAGTGACTTGAGTGATGCCTTGAGTAATATTTGGCTTGAGGCAATCACCTCAAATCTAAAGAAATACGAAGATAGCCTCGCTGATTCTACTAGTACCAGCGTCAATCAAAAGGTGGATCAAGCTTTAGCTAATCTGGTAGATTTAAAACCAAAACTAGAGAAGAATCTGTCTGATGTCTTGAAAAACAATGATGAGTTATCTAAAAAAATCAATGCTCAGTATGATTCATATACGCAATTACGAGGAAAACTAGATGATCTGGTGACGAAACAAGCAACGAATGAAAGAGATTCTAAGAATACGGACTCGGCCTTGTCAGCTTTAAGTAGTGAGTATGCGGCTCTTTTGACGAAGACCTCTGAGGTGAAGGCTTCTTCTCAAAGTAATATCAAGGCAGCTGAATCTGTTAATGAAGTTTTGAGCAATTTTAACCGCGAGTTGTCAAATGCTCAAAGTAGCACAGAAAAGTTATCGCAGGATGCAGAATCTTTGATGACACAGTTTAATGAAGAATTGACTAATAATGGAAACTTTGTAGAATCCTTCGTGAAGGTTTTGAATAATGCCTATGAAAATGGGGTACCAAACGAAGTATTGCTCAACTTCTTATCCAACCCTGTTGCTCAAAATTCTACTTCAGTAAAAGCGACTGTCAATGTTTACCGTCCGTTTACATGGATTTTACTATTGGAGATTATTAGTCTCTTTACAGCCTACCTGTTTGCAACTCAAAATGTTATTCGCAAAGTTAAAGATAAGTTCAAACTAGATAAGCTACATGATACGGATATTATGACAGTTGGGCTACTCTCTATTTTGGCTGTAGTGGTTGGTCTAGTAGTTGGTATTGTATCGAGTGCACAGCTTCATGTTGGCCGTGAATACCAACCGTCATGGGTCTTGCTGATTGTTTTAGCTACGTTAGTACTGATTCAAGGACAGTATTTATTGCTCAAACATTTCCGAGTAATTGGAATGGGCCTTGCCTTCTTTATGATGATTAGCTTTGTCTATCTATCGAATGCAATTGGGACGACAGCTAGTCTAACAGGTTTCCCAGCCTTTATCAAAAATCTCAATGCTTTATCAATATTAGAAGCTTTACTCTCAGGATATTTTGATGGGCAACCAGCAAACATTTTAGCATTTGTTGCAATGACGATTGTCGTAGCTGGATTACTTGTTATGAATATTTTTATCAAAGAAAGAAACTTTTGGCCTCAAGTATTTCAAACTGAGAAAGAATAGGAAATGAAAAAAATAATTCTTTTACTTCTTACCTTAGTAGCATGTGCAGCAGTCTCAATGGCTGCTGCAGATGATTTGAAGGATAATAGTCTCCAGATTGATGACTCCCGACTTGAGAAGAAAGAGGGATTAAAATTTGGACTACAATCTGAACAAATCAAGGAGCTTTTTAACGAAGCGACTCAAAAGAAGTTGCAAGACATGCAGCAACATCAAGAGGAACAGTTGATCACAGAAAGGGGCCAACTGTTTTCTGCTATACAGGAGCCAGTTAAAAAAACTTCCGAAGAGCAGTTGTTTCAACCAAATTCAAAAAAAATAGCTAAATTTCAAACAAATATAGGTCAGGTAGAAAAAAGTGGATTAAGTGACTTTCTTCCAGAGATATTCTATATAGCATTAATTTTCTTGCTTTTTGGAGCAACTGCTGTGATGAGTTATCGCGTGATGGTAGAGGGTATGGATTAAACTTTTGGTAAATCCATCAAGACAACTTTGTGAGAAAAAGATAAATCAGATACAGGAGGCATGTAAGAAGTGGAGCAACATATCAATATTACCCTACGCCTGAAAGAAAGAGATGTGGATATTCGTATTCCACGTCGGATTGAAGTGCGTCGATTAATCCGAGAAGTGGATGCCATTTTTAATCCGGATAAGAAGCGAAAAAAATATCAACTAAGAATTGTCAATAAAGGTTTGTTGATTGATGAAGGGAAACAACTGTCTGATTATCCCATGACGACAGGAGATTTAGTAGAGATAGAGGAGATATAGGTGACTGAAGAAAAATTTGTATTTGGTGAACAGCCATTTATCTATGAAAAAAATGAAACAACTTGGAAATTGAGCCTTAAGCGCTCAGATGTAGCGAGTCAAGATTTACGTGAACTGTTACTGTTGGATTTGCATCATCCATTCTTTTTGGAGCAATCGATGGTTTCTGATGAGGATAGTGTAACCTTCTCCTATCAAGTTGAAGCTCATGGACTGACTTATGAAGAAATAAAGAGTCGTACCATTTCGGAGAGGATTCGTTTGGCGCTAAACGTTTTTCGTTTAGAGGGAGCCTTGGAGTTGCCAGTGACCTTCCTTTTGCATCCAGTAAATCTCTTTATTACCAAGGATGCTCAGGCTAAGATTGCTTATCGTGGAATTCCTGATCTGATGGTTCCTCAATCAATATCCTCAGAAGATTTTTTACGTCAGGCTAAGTGTTTTACTGTAACTCTATTTAGGGATTTGGACTTTATGGACCTTTACAATGGTTCCTTAGAATTAGAGACCTTGCCAGACTTTTTAAATGACCTGTGTCAGGCAGATGATATTGCAACAGCAGTTGCTATTTTGGAACGGTATTATGTAGAGAAATCTGCGAAAGAACAGGCGGATTTGGTCTTGGTTCCAAGTAGACGGCATCGTGTATTTAAGCTTGCGACAATTTGGTTGACAGCGAGTGTTGTTTTGTTAATCGTTCCACTCATCTATCTGATTTTCGTGCAGAATCCCTTCAAAGAAAAGATGTTGCAGGCGGATACAGCCTTTATTAAAGTAGATTATAGTGGTGTTATTACAGAATTAGAGGGAATTGCTCCTGCTAGCTTGCCTAATACGCAGAAGTATGAGTTGGCCTATTCTTATATTCAGGGATTGGAATTTTCTTCTGAACAAAAGAAGGTCATCCTGAATAATGTGACCCTCAAGTCCGATGAGCTTTATTTGACTTATTGGATTCAAGTTGGGCGCAATCGCTTTGAAGAGGCGATTGATATTGCCAAGCGGATTAATGACAGTGACTTGATTCTCTATGCTTTGACTCAGGAAATCAAGCAGGTTCGGGAAGATGGCAAGTTGTCAGGGAAAGATCGTGAAAGTAAACTGAATACTTTGGAGAGTGAATATAAGAAATACTGGGATAGCCGAAGTGAGCTATTAACAAGTGATTCCAGCTCTAATGCATCTACTAGTCCTAGTTCACAAGACAAGGCTTCTGAAAGCAAACCTTCATCTGAGAAGAAATCTAGCCCTAGCAGCTCCTCTAGCAATTAAAGTAGACCAAGGAGAGAAATTATGAAAAAACAAATCATTTTCTACAGCCAAGGTCTGCGTTATGAAGTAGAACTGAGTGCAGATAAGACGATCTTGGTTGGAGCTACTGAAAAAGCTCAAGTCTACCTCCCTCAGCAGGAGAGACCGATTCAGCTCAAGATTGACGGTGACGAGGTCTTTTATCAGTATGAGGACGAAGCGGGATTATTGAAAGATGGTCTACGTTTGGGTGAGGTTGCCTTTTATCTCCGAGAAGGGGATCCAAAGGTTTATGATCTTTTGGATTTATCCGAGTTTCAGATCGGTTCTCAAAGAGGTGCGTTGATCACACTAGATGAAGATGTTGAACTCTTGCTCCAAAAATCTCAGAATCAATGGATGCTAACTCGACTAAAAGGCGGGTTTTATCGAAACAATCATCTGGAACAAATGGACCAGCAATTGATTGGTTTTGGAGATGAGTTGAGTCTAGGGGCGGTGACAATAAAGCTCTATCCAGATGAAGTATGGATTCAGGGGCCTGCCCAAGTCGGGAAACAACTGACTCTGAGAGAACCATCTCGATATGGCTTTTATGAAGATTATCCAGATTATCATCGTTCTCCACGAATCATCTATCGTGGCAGCGAGGATAAAATCTTGATCAATCCCCCTGGACAGGAGCCGGTAAAGCCGAGTGATGAACTGTTAAAGCTAATCATTCCTCCTCTTATGATGGTCGGGGTAACCGTCTTGATCACCTTGATTCAACCTCGAGGGATTTATATTCTTGCGACAGTAGGGATGTCCATCACCACAATGATTTTTTCTATCCGTGGTTTTATCAAAAATCGTAAAAAGTACAAGGCTGATAAGAAGGAACGGATCGATCTCTATCGTCTGTACCTGAAAGATAAGGTCAAGGAATTGACTCGTCTGGAACGGGAACAAAAAGAAGGGATGCACTATCATTTTCCAACTATTTTAGAGTTGACGGACTTGGTTGAGAGTTACAATCACCGAATTTATGAAAAAACTCCCTTGCATTTTGACTTTTTATACTATCGTTTGGGACTCGGGAAAATGCCGACTAGCTATGACTTGAAATATGGTCAACAGGAGCGCAGCGGTAAGAAGGATGCTCTGGAAGAAGAGGGATACGCTCTCTATAGTCGTCACAAAAAAATTCCAGATATGCCGATTCCGGCAAACCTTAGCCATGGACCGGTGGGTTATATTGGACCTAGAAATCTCGTCCTAGAACAACTGCAGCTTTTGGTGATGCAGTTGGCTACCTTTCATTCTTATCATGATGTGCAGTTTATTACGATCTTACCGGAAGAGGAAAAAGAACAATGGTCTTGGATGCGTTGGCTCCCTCATGCCAAACTGCAAGAGCTGAATGTCCGTGGTTTTGTCTACAATCAACGAACACGAGACCAGGTTCTCAATAGTTTAAACCAAATCTTGAAACTACGTCGTAGCCAAAAGGAAGAAGCATCCCACAAGGAGAGCACTCTCTTCCATCCCCATTACGTGGTTCTGGTAACCGATGAAAAGCTGATTTTGGACCATGTTATCATGGAATTCTTTACCGAAGATCCAACGGAATTAGGCTGTTCTCTCATCTTTGTAGAGGATGTGATGAGTTCCTTGTCTGAGAATATCCAGACAGTCATCAACATCAAGGACCGTAATACGGGCCAACTGGTCATGGAAGAGGGAGTTTTGAAAGAAACGGACTTCCGTTTGGATCATTTCCCAGCCGATTATGATAAGGAGCGGATTGCTCGTACCTTGGCACCGCTCAATCACCTCCAAAACCTTAAGAGTTCGATCCCAGATTCCGTGACCTTTATGGAAATGTATGGGGCGGAGACCTTTGAGGACTTGCAGGTATCGAGCCGTTGGAAAAAGAACGCACCCTACAAGAGTTTGGCTGTTCCGATTGGGTTACGTGGCAAGGATGACATTGTTCAGCTCAACCTCCATGAAAAAGCTCATGGACCTCATGGTTTGATCGCAGGAACGACTGGATCAGGGAAGTCAGAAACAATCCAATCCTATATTTTGAGTCTAGCTGTCAACTTCCACCCACATGATGTGGCTTTCTTGCTGATTGACTACAAGGGTGGGGGAATGGCCAACCTCTTTAAAAACCTGCCCCACCTCTTGGGAACCATTACCAACTTGGATGGTGCCCAATCCATGCGGGCCTTGGCTTCGATCAATGCGGAGATCCATCGTCGTGAACGACTCTTTGGAGAGTTCGAAGTCAACCATATTAATCAATACCAGAAGAAATTTAAAAACGGAGAAGCGACAGAACCCCTCCCTCATCTCTTCCTCATCTCAGATGAGTTCGCGGAGCTCAAGGTCAACCAGCCTGACTTTATCAAGGAGCTGGTATCTATCGCGCGTGTCGGGCGTTCCCTCGGTGTCCACTTGATCCTAGCTACTCAAAAGCCATCAGGTGTGGTGGATGACCAGATCTGGTCCAACTCACGCTTTAAGATTGCCCTCAAGGTGGCGGATCGTTCGGACTCCAATGAAATGCTTCATACACCGGATGCGGCTGAGATCACTCAGACGGGACGTGCTTATCTGCAAGTCGGAAACAATGAAGTCTATGAGCTCTTCCAGTCAGCCTGGTCAGGCGCGGATTACCAGCCGGACAAGGACGATATGGGGATCGAGGACCATACCATCTACCTGATCAACGACTTGGGCCAATATGAGATCTTGAATGAGGACCTATCAGGTTTAGAAGATGTGGATGAGATCAAGGAAGTTCCAACAGAGTTGGATGCGATAGTGCAAAATATCCAGCTCTTGTGTGAGGAACAAGAGATTCCGCCAGTACCACAGCCGTGGTTGCCACCGCTTAAGGAGCGCATCGCGTTAGAGGAACTGGAAGAAGTGCAACCAGCAGTAGCCTGGGAACAAGAGAAATCCCTCTCTGTCCTACTTGGAATGGCGGATATCCCGCAGGCTCAGAAGCAGGAAGCCGTCTCTATCAATCTCTCCAAGGATGGCCATATCCTCCTCTATGGAAGTCCGGGTACAGGAAAGACGACCTTCCTTCAAACTGCAGCCATGGACTTGGCGAGAAAGTTCAGTCCCAAGGACCTTACCATGTACTTGATGGACTTTGGGACCAATGGTTTGGCTCCATTGTCTAAGCTTCCACAGGTGGCGGATACCATGCTTTTGGACCAAACGGAGAAGATCTCTAAGTTTGTGCGAATCATGGAGAAAGAACTCAACCGCCGTAAGAAATTGCTTGCGGACTATGGCGTTGGGACCTTGGAACTCTACCGTCAGGCTAGTGGTCAGGAAGAGCCGGCTATTGTCATCCTCTTAGATAGCTATGAAGCCTTCAAGGAAGAAGCCTATGAGGCAGAACTCTTCAAGCTCTTGGTGCGTATCTCTCGTGAAGGTCTCAGCATAGGGGTTCACCTCTTGGTGACAGCCGGGCGCCAGACCAACCTCCGTGCTCAACTCTACTCAAACTTCAAGCACCAGTTGAGCCTGCCACAAAATGAGGCAGGAGAAGTGCGAGCCATCGTGGGCTCTACGCCACTTGCTATGACTATGGAAGACATCAAGGGACGGGCTCTCATGAAGCGTGAAGAGGTGGATGTCATCCAGCTGGCACTCCCAGTTTATGGAGCCAATGACACCCAAGTCCTCAACAACCTACGTCAGGAAGTCGCTTCTCTCCAAGAAGCTTGGACAGGACAACGCCCAAGTGCCATCCCGATGGTGCCAGAGGAGTTGACCATGGAAGTATTTCTCAATCTGCCTACAACTCAAGAAGCGATTCAGAATCGTGAGTTGCCGATTGGTTTGGAGTTTGAGGAAGTTCAAACTATGAGCTTGCCATTTGATAGGTTTAAGCACTTACTTGTATTATCGGATAAGGATACAGCTATGAGCGCTGTGACAAATCATATAATCAAATTACTTACTCATCTATTTGATAGAGAAAATATTACAATCTTTGATCCTATTGATGAATATCATTCAGTTTCAGATAGGGTTGAGCATTACATAGGAAGTGGTATGTCTTACCGTTCTACACTTGATTCTTTGAAAGAACAGGTTCTTATTGCTAGAAAACAGCGTAGAATGTTAGAACATTTTGTTGTAATAACAGATGTTGGGCAATTTGTGGCGGAAAGTAATATTGAACCAAATGAACTTGCACTGTTGATGGAAGAAGGACAGAGAGTAGGTCTTCATTTAATCTTCGCTACTCACAAATCGTATCTATCGGGTTATACAGACATACCTAAATACATGAAAACTCAATTAGATACGGCTATTATAGCCATGAAGATGGGGGAACAGTCAATCTTTAATCGTTCTGCTACTGGACGTGAAGAAGCATTGCTGGATGATCAAGTTTACCTCCACTATCAAAATGTACAAACAAAATTGAAAATTACAAGACAATAGGAAAAAGAGGTAATAAGTAGATGACCCAAGAAGAATACCTGCGGATAAAAAAAGAATATAAAATTCGCTTAGGATTAGTGATATTTCTCTTTACTATATTTGCAATACTAAGCATAATACTCATTTTTAACCTTTCTAGATTTATCCCACTTGCAGCAACAGCTATGGGAACAGTTGTGCCTTTTAATCACTTTCTGCTAGTTCCGCTATGGGAACAAAAAAAAGAGATAGAAAAAGAGCATCCTGAATGGAGAGAGCTTAGCACCAGTGGTGTCAAAATTCCCTCATCAGAATCCAGTAAAAGAACTTTAGCAGCTATTGGAACAGTTCTGGCCTTATTCTTCTCTTTTGCGATGCTCTACAGACCAGTTAAAGTGAATAAGCCAATACCTAGTGTTGAAGAAATCAATAAGATACCAAAATTGGACCGCAAAACACCTAAAATACCAAGCGCTTCTAGTTCTGAAAGAGCTAACTCCTCAGATTCCGGAGCATCGTCTTCTACTAAAGAGAGTACTAAGGCAGAAAGTTCAGGAACGGAATCTTCAAAAGAAGAGACACATAACTATGATTTCCATATTCCCGGAGTTGATGATGAGGAATTGCGTAGAATCATTGATAAATCCCAAAAAGA
>ERZ773100.737-NODE-737-length-16159-cov-4.453179_pt1 | contig 16159 bp, 14 predicted proteins | sample MGYA00511119_ERZ773100 | MGnify/ENA primary metagenome ERZ773100 (study PRJEB29015, sample SAMEA2738000) | human oral metagenome | biome: human oral; feature: human-associated habitat; material: dental | place: China | collected 2111 ...
CGAAGCGAAAGGCACGAAAAAGCCTGCCGCCGTGCCCCTGCGCGGCGAGCAGGCCGAGATTGAGTCCGTCCTGCGCGAGCTGGAATACCTGCGCGAGCGGGTGCAGGCACTACAGGGCAAATACGGGCGTGTCACCGGCAACGCCAAGATCCGCTTCAACTACCCGGCATGTATTGAGCAGTTGCGCGTCACGGAAGGGAACATCCGCGATTTCTTGAACGCGCGCATTGACGTGATTACCACCACTCCGCCGCAGCCGGTGAAAGGCGACCTGCATTTTGTGAGGCCGAACTGATGGCGGATAAAAAATCAAATAACACAGGGTTTGGTTATTACGCCAGTGGTACTGAAAAAATAACAAAGGTTAAAGAGGTATTTAATGAGACTTCTTCCATCACAGATACCCGTAGTGGCAAAACCCCGGAAATATCAGTTTACATTGGTACCGTAATGGGCACGCTTTGTATCGGGATTATCTTACTAATTGGACTTAATGTAATCATGTCCAAGGTAAAAACAGAAAACCGTGAAGAGGGTGACAGTGGTGTTATCCGTTCTATTGGGCTTGTCACCATTGCGGCCATATTGGTGCTTATTTATATCGCAACTACTACGCGCAGATAATTTACTCATAAATCATGGAGAACATATGCATATTGTAAATAAACCTGGCTAACCGGCTCTTTCAAACAGAAATTTATTTAATCCCGTTTTTATATTCTGGAGTTTTTATGCAAAACACAACATCCACCCCTACTTGTCGTCTGCCTGGCGGCTTCCTGATTGACGGCACGACCCTGCTGCGCGTCGTGCTGTTGCTGGCACTGTTCGCCACACTGCTCTGGGGCAACGATGCCTTTGCCCAGCTCAAGCTGCCGACCGGAACCATGGCCATCCCCCATACGGCAGACGGAGATTCGTGGGCAAAAAAGATTGCCTATACCATCATTTTTATCATCGTGTTAATGGCATTGGTTGCACTGGGAAAGGGCATTATTGACGGCCTGTTCTCCCTGTTTGATGTATCCAATGATGCCCGCAATACGGATGGCGGGTGGGGGCCTGCCCTGAAAAAGGTTGGCATTATTCTTGTGGTAATTATTGTTGGTATTGTTCTTTTTGGCGTACTAAACGAATACGTCATCGAACCGTTAAGCAAGATGTTTGGATAAACAGGAAAGGTCAAGTAATGGAGCGACACGAAGAACGACACAGCAAACCGCGCAAAACCCTGAGCCAGCTGGAAGAAGAACCGGAAACCGCTTTTTACGGCCTGACCTTTACCGAGGTCAAGGGGGTTCTGAAAAAAGTCATTGCGGCAGCGGTGTTCGTTGCTCTTGTGCTCTCGTTATTTGTGCGCTGGGAAGTAGCGGCCATTGCCGGTATTTGCATTGGCTGTGGCGTCGGCTACCTGCTCGTCCGCAAGACCTCGTCCAACCGGGCGGGCAAGCCGCTCTATTACCACCTGCATGTCCGTATCTGGCGCAGCGGGCGTTTCATCCAGCCTGCGCGCCGCTATCAACGGGAGAGAAACCATGGCTGCCCCTGAAAAGTTCAACGAATACCAGCGCGAGATTCGTTTTCTGCACCGTGCCCTGTTCGGGATGATTGTCGCCGTTCTGGTGCTGGGGGTCGCGTTCCTGCGTTTCCCGCGCCTGATCGAAATCCACACTGCCCCCGATATCAGCAAAAGTTTTACCCAGAAAATCGGCGAAGTGCCACCGGCGACGGTGTACGGCTTTGCCCGCACCCTGTGGGAGACGCTCAACTACTGTGCCGAGGATTGCGGCGAGGAATATCCGCAGCGGCTGAAGGATTACAGTCCCTACCTGACGCGCAACTGCTACCGCGATCTCAGTGACCACTTCGAGCGCAACCGCAGCCTGTTCAATTTCCGGAGCCGCCTGCTCTTGCCGACGGAAAACGCGATGTACTCCAGCGACAAAATCCGCCAGATTTCATCGGATGCCTGGTATGTCAAGGTTGAGTACGAGCTGCGCGATCTGGTGAACGGCACCGAGACGCGCAAAAGCCTGATGCTCTACCCGCTGCGCATTGTCCGCTCCGACAAGCCGCGCGACGTCAACCCGTTCGGTCTGGACGTTGATTGCTACTTTGATGACGGTCCGGTCGTATTGACCCGGCCGGACGGGAACAGTCCGGATAACGGCAACGCCGCAGACGGCAGCGACAGTGCGGCTACTACCGGAGAATCCTCATGAAAACCCCGTCATTTTGCAACCGCATCATCCGCCCCGGTCTGCTGGCTGCCGCCCTGCTCACCGCATGGCTGCCTGCCGCCGTTTTTGCCCGTGATGCGGTGCTTTCAAAAACCCCGATCCCGTTGCGTGTCGGCGTCGGCAAGGAAGCGATTATCTCCTTCCCGATGCCTGCCACGCATACCCGCATCACCAACGAAACCGCAGCCAACGCGGTGAGCAACATGCTCACCCCGCAAGGGGTGATGTACCTCACTGCGACCAAGCCCTTTGAGCGCTCGCGGATGATTGCCGAACTGGTGGACGGGCAGATGGTGATGATTGACATCGAGGCTTCCGAAAACGGCCCGTTTGATACCGAGCTCAACATCACCGATCGCGGTGCGACAAATGCGGCGACTGCCGCTGCGGCAATACCTGCGGCTGCAACCACTCCGGCACTGCTACCGGCGGGTTCGGGGGGACCCACCGGCTCCGCCATTGCGCCGCAAGCTGCCGCACAGCCGTCCCCTGGCAGGGATGGCGACGACAACCCCTACAAGCCGGATTTCCTCAAGGATGGCGCGGCAAAGACGCTGAACATGGCCGAAGGCGGCTTCGGCGGTGCGCAGGTGGTCAATGCCGGTAGTGATTACCACCAGATGGTGCGCTACGGCTTCCGTCACTACGTCGGCCCGGCGCGGCTGATTGGCGATGACCTTGGCAAGCCGGTCAAGGTCGGCAAGGGTGATGTCGCGGCAAGCCTGCTACGGATGAACGACGGCCGTCTTTCCGTCAAACCGCTGAAGCAATGGGCGATTGGCGACAGCTACCTCACCGTGCTGCTGGTCAACAACCGCTCCGCCAGTGCGGTGGAATTTGACCCGCGCGGCATCCGGGGCAGATGGATGTTTGCCGCCGCGCTGTACCCGGTGCTGGAGCCGCGCGGCAGCCGTTTTGATCAAACCCTGTGGGCGCTGATTAGCGCCGAGCCGTTTGACCAGGCGCGGCGGTAAGGAGGACGTGGCATGAAGATGGGCAAATTTCTGCTGCTGGTCGTCGCGCTGATGCTCGGCGGGGCGGTGTATTTCACGATGGGGCGCAAGGACACTCCGGCCACGGCGCAACAGGAGCAGGACAGTTTCTTCAACGATACCCGCCAGCGGGGGCGGCGCGGCGATGATCCGACCTATGCCGAGGAGGTCAAGCAAAACGCGGCTATCACCCTTGCGACCCAACGCAAGCAGAAAGAGCTGGAAGACCAGCTCGCGCGTGAAAAGGAACTGGCGGCGCGCAAGCAGGACGAGCTGACCAGCAAACTGACGCGCGTCACTGATGAACTGGGCAAGCTGCGCGAAGACCAGGGCAAGGCCGGTGAGGAACACAGCGCGGCGGTGCAAAAGGAAGTGGATGCACGGATGGCGCAAATCAACGAGACCCTGCAAGGCCTGCAACAGCAGCAGGCAGAAAACCAGGCGGCGAGCCAGGCGCGCATTACCGAACTGGAGCAGAAACTGGCAGAGGCACAGGCGGCTACTGCTGCCACGCCGCCGGATGCGATTGACGCGCTGAAACAGGGACAAGGCACCAGCACCACCCCGCCGCTGCCGGACGTCTATGGCAGCGGTTCCATCACCCTGCCGTACCAGGGCATGGGCACCGCGCCTGTCACGGCATCGCGCATTCCGCGCGCACCCGTGGCGACGGCGGCGGCAAACAGCGGCTCCGGTGGCCTTATCGACAGCCTGCAAAACGGTCTCCGTTCGCTCACCGGCAGCGTGCCGGAGCGTGACCCGAACATCCCGCGCAACCATCTGCCGCAGCCCGGTGCGCAACGCCGTCAGGAGCAATGGGAAACGGTGTTTTCGGTTTATACCCTGCCGCCGAACACCATGCTCACCAACGCGCTGCTGGTGACGCCGATTATCGGCCGCGTGCCGCTGCCCAACCGCAATGGCCGGGTAGAAGACCCGTTCTTCTTCAAGGTAGAGATTGGTGGAGCCAACCTCGCCGCCAACGGCCACCAGATTCCCGGCGTCGCCAAAATGATTGCCAGCGGCTATGCCACCGGCATCCGCGACCAGCAATGCGTGCGCGGCTACATCGACTCGCTCACCTTCATTTTCATCGACGGCCGCATCGTCAACCAGGGCAAGGCCTCCGGCGAAGGCGCGAGCAGCGGCGACGTTCTCGGCTATCTCTCCGACCCCTGGGGCAAACCCTGCATCCGGGGGCGCTACATCAACAACGCCGACAGCTACCTGCGCTCGCGCGGTACCGCCGCCTTTATCGAAGCCGCCGCCGAGGCGCTGTCGCAGGGGCAGGTCAACTACAAACAGAACAGCGACGGCAATTACAGCGCCGCACTCAGCGGCGACGTGTGGAAATTCGTCTTTGGCCGTGGTGTCTCCGGTACCGCCGCCGAGTTTGCCCAATACGTGAAAGAGCGCACCGCCGACACCTTTGACGTGGTCTATGTGGAGCAGGGCAAACCGGTGCAAATCATGCTCGACAAGATGATCCCCATCGACTACGACGCGAAAGCGCGCAAGGTCAATTACTACCGCGAGCCGAAAGTGAAGCGGCGCTACGACTAAAGGAGACAACACCATGACCGGATTCAAGTTTTACAGGCTCCCCGTATTGCTGATGTGTGCTGCCAGCCTCGCCGCCTGCTCGTCGGTGACGCAACCCAAGGCCGACAAGCTGCTGCCCGATTCCGGGCCGACTACCGCCGAACTGTTGACCGGCGCGCGCAGCAAGATTAGCGCCTTTTTCGGCAATGGCGAGCGTGCCGACTATCTCGGCATGCCGCTGACGGAAGGCTACGCGCCGAACAGCAGCTACTCACTCGCCCACGTCAACGAGCTCCGGCGCGACTTCAGGCAGGTACCCAACCCGGAAATCACCGCCTACGTCTTCCCGCACCTCGCCGACGGCGAGCTGCCGGTGCCGGGGTATTTCACGTTGTTCAAGCTGTATGAGCGCGACCACTACGCGCTGGAGCAGGAGGGCTTCCATGCGGCTGATTGATTATCTCTGGAGCCGGAACGGGGCGGGGCAATCTGATGCAGACGGCAAAAGCGGCAAGGCAGAAACGGCACCGCTACAGGAGCGCTTCCGCGTCAATCCGCTGGTCAATTTCCTCATGCGCGCCTGCGGCGAATGGCCGCTTTCCGGGCCACCGCCGTTGTCGGAAGCGCAGTACCGCCAGCTCTTTGCCACTGCGCCGTCCTTTGCCGACTACTTCCCGGTGGTGGATTATCTCGATGACGAGCAGGCCTATCTCTTTGACGACGGGCTCAATGTTGCCCGTTTCTGGAAGGTGGAAAGCCGCTATATGTGTGCGCGCAGCAAGGCATCGCTGGCGCGCTTCAACCAGGCGCTGACCGCCGCGCTCAATGCCCTGCCGGGCGGCGAGGAATATCCCTATGTCTGCCAGGTTTTTCTGCGCTCGCAGGCGGCCACCTCCATTGCCGATGACCTGGAAGCAGCAATGCGCGAAAACGGCGTCATTGACGACCCTTACAGCCAGGCGATTCTTGCAGTGAACCGGCAGCACGCCGGGCTGGTCAGCCATGCCCACGGCATTTTCCCGGACAGCCGCCTGCCCGGTGCCGACCAGGGCTGGAAGGTCAATGACCTCTCGGTCTACCTCTGCATCTACCGCAAGGCACCGGAGAAATTCTGGAAGAAGGAAAAACGCAGTCCGGCGGCACAGATCAGCTATGACCTCACCACCTTTATTACCGCGATGCAGACGGCGGGGGTCGGTTTGCAGCCGCTCGCCCCGCACGAGCTGGTGAGCTGGCTCGCCCCGTATTTTGGTCACGAAACCGTGAGTGCGGCGGCGATGGCGGACGCGCGACAGATGGCCAGTTTTGACCTGGGACAGATGATTTTCCGGCACCAGCCCGTCTATCACCGCAGCAAGGATCCGCGTGAACAGGGCATCTGGCGCTTTGGCGAACAGTGGCTGCGCTATCTCACCCTCGGCGCGGTGGAACGACCGCCGCGCGAAGGCACCACCACCCTGGGCGAGCAGCATGTGGAGGGCAACCGCCACGAGATTGACGCCTCCCTCTTTGAAAAACTGCCGACAGGCTCAATGATGGCCTGGAACATCGTTCCCCGCTCGGAAACGCAGATCAAGGCAGAAATCAATCAAATGCTTTACCAGTCGGAGAAAGGTGGCTCGCGCGAGGCGAAATTCACCACCGAACAGGCACACGCCGCACTCGACACCATCATGCGCAGCGGCCAGCGCATCTTCTACCTGCAAACCGGCATTTACCTGCAAAGCCGCTCGCTCGCGGGGCTGTTGGATGCGACCGAGCAGGCGGCAACCCAAATCCGCGGCAGTGGCTGTCTCTCGGTGATAGAGCCTCGTTATGACCTTATCAGCCAGGACAGCTTTGTCCGCTCATTGCCTGCGGTCTATGACTTTACCCACGACCGCAATGCGGCGCTCAGGGCGCGCAAAACCTACACCGCGCATCTGGCCGCACTGCTTCCCTTCTACGGCAACAAGAGCGGCTCAAAACACCCTTGTTACATCATGTACTCGCGCACCGGCGAGCCGTTTTACCTCAATCCCTTCCACCCGGACGACCGGGTCAAAGTATCGCACGAGCTGTTCTTCGGCCCTTCCGGTTCGGGCAAGTCCGCCTCCATCGTTTACATGGCGATGCAGTCAATGGCGGTCAACAACCCGCGGATGTTCATCTTCGACTACGGCAACTCTTTCAAATTGCTGGCCGACTACATGGAGCGCTACGGCAAGCGTGTCAAACGCATCACTCTCGACAACAGCTCCGATGAAGTACTCGCCCCGTTTTTTGAAACCGAAAAAGCGCTGAAAGAGGCCGAAGAAATCGAGCGCATCAACCGGGGCGAATGGGCGCCCAAGGCGAAGAAAGGCACGCTCAACCTGGAAAAGGCGACCGGCGATAACCCCGCCGATGGCGATGATGCTGCCGCCGATAGCGGCAACAGCAGCGCAGATGACGACGAGGAACGTTCCTACCTCGCCGAGATGGAATACATCCTGCGCATCATGGTCACGGGCGGCAATGACGCCGTCACCCTGAGCCAGCCACAAATCTCGCGCATCAATGCCGCGCTGGTACGCGGCCTGCGCCTCTCGCAGCAAAAAGGTGAGCCGCACGCGCGCCCGTCGCATATGGCGCAGGCGATGCGCGAAATGGCGGACGAAGAAGCGACGCGCGAGGGACGGCTGGAAGAAATCGCTGTTGACCTGCGCAACATGGCCGATGCGATTGAGCTGTGGACCACCGGCCTGCGCGGCAAGCTGTTCAACCGCCACGCCGAAGGCTTCAGCGCCGATTACGACCTCACCGTGATCGAACTCGGTGCGCTCGGCAAGAAGGGCCGCGAGGACATGCTCGCCGTTGCCGGGCTTTCCGCCATCTACACCATCATCGCCCTGGCCGAGAAGTTGCAGGGCTCTGGCCGCGCGATTGAAGTCAAAATCGACGAGGCGCACCTCTGGGCGAAAATCCGGCTGCTGATGGGCGGTCTCGTCACCGGCGCCAAGGTTTTCCGCAAGCTCGGTTGCTGGCTGAACGTCATTACCCAGGACATCTCCGACTTTGCCGACGCAGACGCGCAGAAAATCCTCGGCAATGCCGAATTCTGGTGGCTGATGCGCCTCGATGAAAAAGAAATCCGCCAGGCAGGCACGGTACTCAACCTGAGCGACGAGGCGCGCCACCTGATCCAGTTCCTGCGCAAGGAAGAACGGCGCTTCGTTGAAGGCGTGTCGCTGTCGGAGAAATTCGACAGCGCCATGGTGCGCTTCGTGCCGCCGTCGTTGATGCTGGCACTCGGCCAGACCGACGGCAAGGAAAAAGAAGCGCGCTATCGCCTGATGCGCGAGCACGGCATCAGTGAGCTCGATGCCGCGTTGATGATTGCCGACCACATCGAACAGGCCCGGCGCAAATACCAGGAGCGCCAGGCTGCCTGATCCCACCCAACCCACGGAGAACCCCATGACTATATCCGACACCCTTCCGCCACGTCGCCGCCGCGCGGCATGGACAGCCGCCTGCGCACTCGCGCTCGCCCTCATCCCGGCGCACGCCGCCGAGATTACCTTCTCGCGCATCGGTGCAGGCGATGCGGGACTGCAACAATTTTGGCAACTAACCCCGGAAGAAGCACAGCGCTACCGCAACATCATGGCGACAACCGGCGAGCGCTACAAGACGGCAAGCCCGTTGGCGGTGCTGGCAATCATGGCCGACACCCCGGAAGACCGCGACTACTACGCCAAACGCGCCGCCCTGCATGAGCATGAAATGGTCAAGCGCGAAATCGAGACCGCGTTGCGCATCAGCGAAGAAATGTCAGGTAACGTTCTCATGGAAAAAATGACACGCTTTACCGATGGACTGACCGGTATCAACACCACCGACTACATCCCGGACGAGCGCAACCCCGCCTGGCACGACGGCGACTGGCTGGTGCTTTATATCGACGACAGCTGCCTCACCGCCGGTTGCATGGGGCAGTTCACGCCGCAGATGAAGGACACCATCCCGGCCAACATCAAGGCAGAGCGGGTACTGGTCTTGAACAGCAAACTGCCGCTGACCGCAGGCGCCGAGGCGGTCATCAAAACCTGGCCGGAAACCCCGGTGCAGCTTTATGACCCGATTGAGCACCACTATCTGCAACGCGGCGGGGAAAAAGGCAGCGTCGCCCTGCACGTCCGTGACCGCCAGCTGGTGCAAGTGCTGGACAGCAAGGCGACAGCCGCTGCGACCACGGCAACCACGTCCGCTCCGGCGGCAACGGCCGCGCCCGCTGTCCCGCAAGCCGCACCGGCTCCAGCTGCCACAGCACCCGCCACACCTGCCACAGGCGGCAAGGCAGCCATTCCCGCTGCCAGCACCACGCAACCGTCTGCCAGCAAGCAAACATCCATACCTGCCACAGGCAAAACCACCGGAGGCAAACAACCATGAACACCCGCACCTGCAAACCCGCCCTGCTCGCGCTCGCCATTGCCCTGGCCAGCCTGCCTGCAACGGCACAAACCGCCGCCAAAAACCCCGGCAAAACGGCGGCCAAAATCCTGGACCACAACAACACCGACGAAGTCTTCGGTAACAGCTATCGCCCCGACAAAGTGCCAGACGGCGAGGCCGGGCGTTACTACCTGCCGTCAGGTTCCGGTGCACTGGACGGCATCATTCCCGGCTCCTACTCCAAACAGTTCAAGATTGACGCCAACTTCCGTGCAGGCCTCACCAACCGCTGCGGTAGTCTGGATTTCAAGAGCAACATTGAGGCTGAAGTCAAAAACCTGAAAGACAAGCTGATCGGTTCCGTCAAGGAAATCCAGGAAAAGGCGATGGTTGCCGCCTCCGGCATTGTCAGTGGCATTTACCAGTACGCGCTGATGAAAATCAACCCGGTATTGGGCGAGCTTTCCACCAAACAGCTCGATGAGTACATCGAACTGTTCAACCTGAAAGTCAAACAATGCGAAGACTACGAACGTGAAGTCCGCCAGGGCAAAAATCCCTTTGGCGAAATCGCCGAAATCGCTATCGGCGAGCAATGGAAAACCACCATCGGCCTCGTAAATTCCGGTCAAAAACCGCTGGAAAAAGCAGAAAAAGAAATGGTGGCCGAAGCATACAAAAACGGCGTGCCGATGAGCGACGGCAAAAGCTACGGCGGAGCGGGTCAGGAGCCCATCAACATCACCAAATCGCTCTTGAAAGCGGGGATGAACCTGACCCTGTCGCGCGGCGATAAAAATGCCTGGGACAGCGACTTTGCCACCAATGAAAAAGCCGTCAAGGACAATCCGATTCTGGGGGATTTTAAAAACCCGAAAGAACTCTACAACTTCATTGAAGAAATCTACGGCGCGAACGAAATCACCCTCACCGACAGCGCGGCCGAGCCGACCCACACCAATGCCATTGCCGGGCGCGGCTACGAGCGCAAATACACCGAGTACCGCAACGAATACTACAAGGATTTGGCGGACTATGTGGACGGCAAAATGGAGCGTGAGGCTTTTGAGAAAAAAACCGGCCAGGTTATTGCCCCGATTGAAATCGACGACATCCGCATCATGCCGCCCTTTGCGCGCAAATCCGAAATCCTCGCCCGTGCGCAGCGTTATGCCATCGGCAAGGTACGGCGCGGCCTCATCTTTGCCCGCCAGGCGCTGCGCACCGGCATCTACGCCCCTGACCTGCAACAGAGCGGCATGAAAGGACCGGCGGAAACCGAGTTCAAAAACCTCTACTACCGCATCCAGGACGACATCCGCGAAATCGGCCAGCGTGCCACCCAGTACTGATCCGGGAGAACAGCATGAGCGAAGCACAGCACGATAGCCAGCCACCCGCTCAGGGCGGCAACGAAACGGGCGACGGCAGCAGCGTCCAGGTCATCCACACAGGCGGCGTCGCCGCCGGGACGACCAACCTGCCACAGGAACAGCAAGCCGCCCTGCTGCGCCGCCACGGCGGCGCAACCACGGATGGGCAGACCGTCGTCATCATCAACCCGCCGCCGTCCGCCAAACCGCGCTGGCGGCGCACCAAGCGCCTGCTCGGCAACACCGCGCTGATGTTCGGCCTGCCGCTCGTCGGCGCGCTCATCATGATTGCCCTTGGCGACAGCAGCGTCATGGCGGCCAACGAACTGATTGCCTGGATGTGGTGGCCGGCGACCGTGTTGCGCCTGCTGTTCTACATCGCCCTCGGCGGCTGGATTCTGCCGCGCCTCTCGGCATACATCCGTCATCGTGCGTTGAAAAACCTGGAAGCACAGCGCGAGGCGCTGCTCGCCGCGCCGGACATCGACGGTCCGGCACTGCAAGCACTGGAAGAACAACGCGAGCACGTCAGCCAGTTTGCCATCCCGCGCCGCTTCATCCTGGGGCTGTGCCTTGCCGTTGAACTGCTGCTCCTGCAACTGCCCTACCTGCTCGGCTAACCACGAGGACTATCAACCATGAACGTCTCATCTTATCTGGAAGCCTTCCTCTCCGTGTACGGCTGGGCGGTGTACCGCACCATGTTCCTGCTGTTCATGATGACCGGGCTGTTCCTCTACCCAATCTTGCGCAGCCTCATCGGGCTGCTGATTGACTTCCTCTCCAGCGGCCGCAACGATGCCACCGGCTACCTCAAACAGGCGGGGGTGGTGATTGCGCTCAGCATTGCCGTCTTTTTCTTTGCCATGGTGCCGCTGGTGGATATCTCCTTCAGCAAGGCGAAAATGCACAATAGCTGCGGTGTGGACAGAAATACGGCAGCGGCGGTCAATGAAGGGAACAAAACCGGCCAGGGCAACAAATATTTTTCTATCACGGAAACCCGCGTTCCCATCCTGCCGTGGATTGCCATGCGCCTGGGACAGGGAGTAAACGGTATCTTCTATACCAGCCTGCCCTGCGTCATGCACATCAGTGATGCCAACCGGGCGGCGATGAACGTACAGACCGGCGACGCATCACTGGATCAGGAATTTGATGAATTCATGAACCAGTGCCACTACAAGGCAGTAAGAATTATCAAGGATATTCAGGCAGGCGTTTATGATAACGGACGAGAAAATGGCGCAGCACAGCAATGGCTTAATGAGGAGTTGGTTAAAGAAGCCAATGCAAAGTACCGACAAGGAGGCTGGCAGGGGTGGAAACCTGATTATTCAACTGTGAAACAGATAAAGCCAAACGAGATGAACGAATTGACGGAGTTTGTCGATTCGGAGTTTATTTACAAATATTTTTATTCCATAAGCGACAGCCCTATCAATAATGCGCCGCCTGCCGTGCAAGAAGCATTGGGCAAAATTCCCATGACCATGCGGGCGAACCGTGCGGTGCAGGCCCTGCCGGGAGTAAACGGGGATCACCTGCCGACATGTGCCGCCTGGTGGAAAAAAGGTGATGGCCAGCAAAAAAGTTTGCGGCAACGATTACTGAGCGAATTGACCTACGATGCTACTGTAAGGGCAGCAGGTACGGCTGCGGGAATAGGGGATTGTCAATTCAAAACGGGGGCGATTTCTCCTACAGGAGGTTTTCTCAATCCTAAAAGTGAACTGGAAAATGAGGCAGGCTGTAAGGCAAAACTGGAAGAAGCCTTGACGAAAAAAGAATCCAGGGTAAAAGGCAGTAAGGAAGAGCTGATGGGACGCCAAGTGCTGTTGAACTATCAGGGCAACCGGGCACATATCAAGGATATGCCGACCAGCGGCGAGGATCAGGGCAAGACATTCTTGCTGTCTTTGGGCGCTTTGGCGGTAGGTGTTATCCAGACACTAACCGGTGTGGACTTGAGCGGTGGCATGATAGGTACGGTGGTGAGTTTTTATCTCAGCGTGTTTCTGCTCAAGCTGATGCTGAAGTTCCTGCTGCCGATGGTGGTCATGACTGTCTATATGTTCTGGGGCGTTTATATGCTCATTGGTGAGTTGCGCGGTTCAACCCTGGTCAAGGGAATGGTGGCCATCTTCACGCTCACCATTGTTCCCGGATTATGGGCGATAGCCGACCACCTTGATGACAAGCTTTGGGATGCGATGTACGACAGCTGGATTGATAGCCCCATCCAGATGATTCTGCTTGATGCTGCCAGCGGTATTTTCTACCTCGGCATCATGATGGTGGTCTTCTACCTTATCAATCTGGCTGGTGCTGGGGAGCATAGTGGCGCATTGGCTGATGTGCAGAGTAGTGCTAAAGGGCTGTCAAAAGGTGTTGGTCAGGCAACTGGCAAGGGAAGCAGTAAAGGGTTTAGTTGGTTTACAAGCGGTGATAGAAACTCACAAGGAGATATCAAAAGCGGCGGTTTTGGTGCCAGACTTCTCAATGGAATTGGTGGAGGCATCAAAAATGGTTGGAATAAAATGCGAGGAGGGAAATAATAGTATAGAAAAAGGAGGGGTAACCCTCCTTTTTCTTTTAGATATTCTTTATAAGTATCTAATTTATGTAAAAACTCAAGTGCTTCTTGTCCTTCGAGTACAGGGGTGGGTTGTATTTCTCTTGCCATAATATTAGATGTTAGGATTAAGGATTACTATAACTTTTACTACTATATACTCTCTACAAAGTGCAAAGGTAGGAATAATTAGTGAATTAGCAAAGTGCGAAGGCGAGAGTGGTGGGGAAAAGTAAGAGTTATGGGAGCGGTGGGAGGTGCGAGCCGCACGGGCGATGGTGGGAGCTGGGAGGATAAAAAACTTTGCCAAAGATACGAGCCGTATAGGCTGGTAACTTTGGCAAAGTATATAGGTTGTTCATTTTTAACGAATTGCTGCGCCGAATTGCTTTTCAAAAGCATCTTGTAGGCGTTGCATCGTTTTATCGATTTGTTTATCGGTAAGGGTTTTGTTGTCGTCTTGAAGGACGAAACTAAGAGCATAACTCTTTTTACCTTCGGGGAGTTTATCGCCTTGATATACATCGAAAAGGTTCACGCGTTGCAAGAGGTCTTTTTCAGTTGTATATGCTACTTTATAGAGGTCGGCAAAGGTTACTTTATTATCGAGCAAGAGGGCTAAATCACGGCGTACTTCAGGATATTTAGGTATTTCTTTATACACTACTTTATGCCCTTGTACTTGTGCTACAATCACTTCCCAATTCAAATCGGCAACGAGTACTTCTTGCTTGATTCCAAACTCTTTGAGCACTTTGGTTTTTACAACACCTATCGTTCCTAAAAGGGTCTCTCCTATTTGCCAACGGAAACCTTCACTATATACAACTTCATTAGCTTCTAATGGCAAGGTAACTATTTCTTTTAATCCGAGACGTTCAAAAAGAGATTCTACGACTCCTTTGAGTTGGAAGAAAGAGACTTTTTGTGCTGGACTTCCCCAGTTTTCGGGTTGGGTATTCCCTGTAAGATAGAGCGCTAAATGCTTATCTTCAGTATAATTACCATTGATATAGTGATAGTTTTTACCAAACTCAAACAATTTCAAATCGGAGCGCTTGCGGTTGTTGTTGTAGGCAATCACTTCTAAACCAGAGAACACGAGATTTTTGCGCATATATCCTAAATCACTGCTGAGCGGATTGAGGAGTTTTACGGCTTGCTGAGGATTCTCGGTATAAGTAGTGATTTCTTTTTCGGACACAAGGCTATTAGTCATAATTTCCAAAAATCCTTGAGCGACTAATTGTTCGGCTACTACATTCTGTATATTATGATCGGCATACTTATCAGAATGTGCCATTGTAGCGTTTACTTTTTCGCTAATATCAATATTGTTGTAGCCGTAGATACGGAGGATTTCCTCAATCACATCGGCTTCGCGTTGTACATCTACACGATAGGAAGGCACTAAGAGCCCTAAACCGCGCTCGGTGAGCGAATTGACTTTGATATCAAGGGAGTGAAGAATGGACTTAATGGTGTCGCGAGAGATTTTCTGACCGATGAGTTTATCGACATTCTCAAAAGCGAGGAATACCTGAAAATCTTCTTGTTTTTTAGGGTAAAAATCTATCACATCGGAAGAGATGACACCACCAGCAATATTTTCAATTAGTACAGCAGCATACATCAGTGCATACTTGCAATCTTCGATATTGATACCACGTTCAAATCGATAAGAGGCATCGGTATTAATTGCGTGGCGTTTAGCGGTTTTACGTACTGAAACGGGATTGAAATAAGCACTTTCTAAGAAAATATTGCGTGTAAATGGCGTAACACCAGAATTTTCACCGCCTAATACCCCTGCTATGCACAAAGGTTTTTCGGCATCACAAATCATCAAATCTTCGGCACTGAGGGTGCGTTCTACTCCATCGAGGGTTTTGAATTTAGTACCTTCTTCAGCATTTTTCACCACTATTTTACGTCCGATAATATGGTCGGCATCGAAAGCGTGGAGAGGTTGCCCCATTCCGTGTAATACGTAATTAGTAGCATCGACTACGTTGTTTTTAGGGGTAATACCAATGGCTTTGAGTTTGTTTTGCAACCACACAGGCGATTCGCCAACGCGTACATTGCTGATAGTTACGCCAGTGTAGCGAGGCACGAGTTTTTTGTTCTGTACCTCTATATCCATTTTTATTGAGCGGTTATCGATGTGAAATTTGGTTACTGAAGGGGTAATAAGCTCTAAAGAGGTGCCTTTCTGTATCAATCCGGCACGCAAGTCGCGCGCTACACCGTAGTGGCTCATTGCATCGGCGCGGTTAGGGGTAAGACCGATTTCAAAAACTTCATCGGTTTCTACCTCAAATACTTTACTTGCAGGAGTTCCTACTTCATATTTATCATCGAGCACCATAATACCATCGTGACTTTCGCCTAATCCGAGTTCGTCTTCAGCGCAAATCATTCCAAAGCTTTCTTCACCGCGGATTTTTCCTTTTTTAATTTCAAAAGGCTTGTCGTCTTTATCGTATAATACAGTGCCTATGGTTGCTACGAGTACTTTTTGCCCTTGGGCGACGTTAGGAGCGCCACAAACGATTTGCAGAGGAGCGTCGCCGCCTACATCTACTTTAGTGATTTTGAGTTTATCGGCATTAGGGTGCTTTTCGCACTCAAGCACGTGACCTACGACTACGCCTTTGAGAGCGCCTTTTACACTTTCGAAGTGTTCAATACCTTCTACTTCTAAACCTAAATCAGTAAGAATTACTGCTGTATCTTCAGCAGGCAGGTCTAACTTCAAATATTGTTTTAACCAGTTATAGGATATTTTCATTGAATGAACAATTGATAATTAACAATTAAGTTTTTTCTTTAGAGAGTGCAAAGATATAAAATAATTACGAATTACGAGTTACGAACAACGTTTTTTTAGTGAACCATCAGTATCTTTTGAATTCTCTCCCGTTCTTCGGTATAGGGTATTTCGCATTGTAGGGCTTTTTGAAAAAGCTGGTGAGCCGTGGAGGTGTCGCCTTGAGCTTGGTAGGCTTTTCCTAA
>ERZ773100.739-NODE-739-length-16154-cov-2.821542_pt1 | contig 16154 bp, 18 predicted proteins | sample MGYA00511119_ERZ773100 | MGnify/ENA primary metagenome ERZ773100 (study PRJEB29015, sample SAMEA2738000) | human oral metagenome | biome: human oral; feature: human-associated habitat; material: dental | place: China | collected 2111 ...
TTATTTTCTTTTTTAAATAGCTCGAAATGAGCTATTTTTTATTTATCATTTCTTTACAAAATAAATATCTTTTTATAAAATTTCGCACCAAAACAATATGCTTAAATTAATTAATGAAACGAAATTTACAAAATCGAAATTTCAGACATCGACGCCATATGATTATGGCGCTATTACAAGAGCAAGGCGAGGTTAGCGTTGAACATTTGGTTCGATTATTTGATACTTCGGAAGTTACTATTCGTAAGGATCTGACCGCACTTGAAGAAAGTGGTTTTTTATTGCGTCGGTACGGCGGGGCGATATTGATGCCGAAAGAGAGTATTGACGAGGCGGCGGACGAATCTCTTTCGAATCGAAAGTTAGAGATTGCGAAAAGAGCGGCTGAGCGTATTCGTGACCATCATCGTATTATCATTGACAGCGGCAGTACAACGGCAGCCTTGATTAAACAGTTAAACGATAAACAAGGTCTTGTCGTGATGACGAATTCTTTGTCGGTAGCCTCGGAATTGTGTGAACTCGAAAGTGAGCCGACGTTACTAATGACCGGCGGTACATGGGATATTCGCTCCGAATCTTTTCAAGGAAAAGTGGCGGAACAGGTTTTACGTTCCTATGATTTCGATCAGTTATTTATTGGTGCCGACGGTATTGACTTGGCACGCGGAACGACAACATTTAACGAGTTGATCAATTTAAGCCGAGTGATGGCGGATGTTTCACGTGAAGTCGTTGTGATGGTCGAGTCGCAAAAAATTGGACGAAAAATGCCGAATTTAGAATTAAGTTGGGAGCAAATTGATGTACTGATTACGGATGATGAATTGTCTGAAGCGGATAGCGAGGCAATTTTAGCTCATAATGTCGAATTAATTTGTGTAAGTGCGGTCTAAAACCGCAAAATTTTGGATTTAATATCAAGAAGGAAAAAATTTATGTGTGGTATTGTTGGTGCGGTGGCGCAGCGGGATGTGGCGGCAATTTTAGTTGACGGATTGCACCGTTTGGAGTACCGCGGCTATGATTCTGCGGGAGTTGCCGTTTTAGGCGAAGATAAAACAATGAAGATCGTGCGTTGTGTCGGGAAGGTTAAAGGGTTAGAAGACGCCCTAGCGGCAAATCCTTTAATCGGAGGAACTGGGATTGCTCATACCCGTTGGGCGACACACGGCGAGCCGTCGGAAAAAAATGCCCATCCGCATCGTTCTGGTAAAATTGCCGTCGTGCATAACGGTATTATTGAAAATTACGAAGCATTGCGTACTCAATTACAAAGCCGCGGCTATGTATTTTTATCACAAACGGATACGGAAGTTATCGCCCATTTGGTGGAGTGGGAATTCCGTTCGGCAAAAACCTTGGTGGAGGCAGTTCAGAAGACAGTAGCTCAGTTGCGTGGAGCCTATGGCACGGTCATTATGAACGAGGACGATCCGTCGCGCTTGGTGGTTGCGCGCTCTGGCAGTCCATTAGTTATCGGTTTAGGCATCGGTGAAAATTTTGTTGCTTCGGATCCATTGGCATTACTTAATGTGACACATCGTTTCATTTATTTAGAAGAGGGCGATATTGCTGAAATTACGCGCCATACGGTAACAATTTTCAATCATGCAGGAGTCCGTATTGAGCGTGAAATTCGAGAAGGTGCGTTTGATATTGATGCGGCGGATAAGGGACAATATCGTCATTATATGCAAAAAGAAATTTTCGAGCAGCCTGTGGCCATAATGAACACATTAGACGGACGAATTAATAACAGCAGCGTTAATATTGAAGCGATAGCGGCGGGCGGACAAGCAATATTAAGTGATATTCAACATATCCAAATCGTCGCTTGCGGTACTTCTTACAATGCCGGAATGGTCGCTCGTTACTGGTTGGAGTCTATCGCCGGCGTGGCGTGTGACGTAGAAATCGCGTCAGAATTTCGTTATCGTAAATTCGTAACACGCCCGAATAGTTTATTGATTACGATTTCTCAATCCGGTGAAACCGCCGATACATTGGCCGCACTTCGTCTTGCTAAGAGCGCCGGTTTTAAGGCAACCATGACTATCTGTAATGTAGCCAGTTCTTCATTGGTTCGTGAATCGGATTTTGCTTTTCTGACACGTGCGGGGGTTGAGGTTGGGGTCGCTTCAACGAAAGCCTTTACAACGCAGTTAATTTGTTTATTGTTATTGACTGCGGCAATCGGGCGGTTAAAAGGCCATATTGACGAACATACCGAGGCGCATATTGTCAGCGCATTACAACGTCTACCAGCTCAAATTGAGAACGCATTAGCTCAAATGGATTCGATGATTGAGAAATTATCCGAAGATTTTGCCGAGAAAAGCCATGCCTTATTTTTAGGTCGGGGCGAGTTTTATCCGATAGCGATGGAATCGGCGCTCAAACTCAAAGAAATTTCGTATATTCACGCGGAAGGCTATGCCGCGGGCGAATTAAAACACGGCCCGTTGGCGTTAATTGATGCCGATATGCCAGTTATTGTGGTGGCGCCAGAAAATGATTTATTGGAAAAAGTCAAATCCAATATTGAAGAAGTTCGCGCACGCGGCGGTCAGTTATATGTGTTTGCGGATAAAGACGCCGGATTTAAAGATATGCAGGGCTTTAAAACATTACTCTTTCCAAAAGTGGATGAACTGACCTCACCTATCTTTTATGCGGTGCCGCTGCAATTACTTTCATACTATGTCGCTTTAATTAAAGGAACGGACGTCGATCAACCGAGAAATTTAGCCAAATCGGTGACCGTAGAATAAATTCCAAATTTTTTGACCGCACTTTTAAAACCTGTCGCTGATGACAGGTTTTTTATTTGCCTAACAATGAAAATTTTTTTACACTATGCGCCGGTTTATCCCCTCAAACACTTTAAGTGCTACCGGTGAGTAGCGAAAGGACATCTTATGACAACAAAAGTAAATAATTATGGCTGGAAAGCCCTTGTCGGATCTTCCGTCGGTTATGCGATGGACGGATTTGATCTTCTGATTCTCGGCTTTATGCTATCCACGATTGCCGCCGATCTCGATTTAACTCCGGCTCAATCAGGTTCTTTAGTCACCTGGACGCTTATCGGCGCCGTTGCCGGCGGTATCATTTTCGGCGCCTTGAGTGATCGTTACGGACGCGTACGCGTATTAACCTGGACTATCGTACTATTTGCCGTATTTACCGGATTATGCGCTTTTGCACAAGGCTACTGGGACTTGTTGATTTATCGCACTATTGCCGGCATTGGGCTGGGTGGGGAATTCGGTATCGGTATGGCATTAGCGATAGAAGCTTGGCCTGCGCGACATCGTGCAAAAGCCGCGTCTTACGTTGCCTTAGGCTGGCAAGTCGGCGTATTGGCTGCCGCCTTATTGACGCCGCTGTTGCTCCCTTATATCGGTTGGCAGGGAATGTTCTTAATCGGCATTATTCCTGCATTTGTCGCCTGGTACCTTCGCTCCAAATTACATGAACCGGAAATTTTCATCCGGAAAAAGAACGAACAGTCAAGTCAAAAAACCGCAAAATTAGAATCCTTTAAATTACTGGTTAAAGATAAAGCGACGGCTAAAATCAGCCTCGGCGTTATCCTATTAACCTCGGTACAAAATTTCGGCTATTACGGTATTATGATTTGGATGCCGAATTTTCTCTCTAAGCAGCTCGGCTTTAGCTTAACGAAATCAAGTTTATGGACGGCCGTGACCGTTTGCGGAATGATGGTCGGCATTTGGGTTTTCGGCCGGCTGGCAGATCGATTCGGACGGAAACCAAGTTTTCTTTTATTCCAACTCGGCGCCATTGTCACCATTATCACTTATTCGCAATTAACCGATCCGACTTCAATGCTCATTACCGGCGCATTTCTCGGTATGTTTGTGAACGGCATGATGGGCGGATACGGCGCATTAATTGCAGAAGCCTACCCAACGGCGGCTCGCGCAACGGCGCAAAATGTGTTGTTCAATTTGGGGCGCGCAGTAGGGGGTTTTGGTCCCGTGGTTGTCGGTTCTATTGTTTCCGCTTATTCATTCAGTATCGCAATTGCTTTCTTAGCAATCATTTACTTTATTGACATGTTGGCGACCATTTTCCTCGTGCCCGAACTAAAAGGCAAAGCGCTCGATTAAAAGTGCGGTCGATTTTCCGCGAGAATTTTATGGGGGGTAAATCTGGCCCTTGCCGGCATGCGGGTGCGAAGACGTTCCCGATTAAGTGCCAACGCGTGTTCTGTGGGCTCATAATCCAGCCATAATGTGGCTTCCTGAGGTAGGTTTTCGTTCCAAATGTATTGCACATTAAACCCACGTGCTTTACATTCTGCGTGAAGAAGATCATACCTCTTTTTCAAAAAAGCCATTTTATTAAAGAAAAACCGAACGTGACCTTCACCCAATTTATATTCCGTCGGTTGGCCTTTTAAATGAAATTTTCCTTTTGCAACGGCATTAGGAATCCGCGTCAATTCGCGATGTTCGGCAAGTAAATGTTGATCACATAATTCTGCGGGCGGAACAAGATTGATTCGAGTCATAATTTTATATAAAACAAAAGAAGAAACCGGGACAATATGTTTTGTTAGGTATTTTAACGCGAAATCACGCTTCACTCACGATCCTCATTTCTCAAATTTTTAAACCCGGCTTAATCCGCTCTAAATTCAGTCACATTCGTGACTAACTTTTGGGGAACATTTCTCGCTTCAAAAATAACAATCCGCAAGGGAAAGAGGCGGATTGTTATTATGGTTTTGTTTAGGGATTAATTATTCCGATTATTTTCAAAGGATTTGTCTTGAGGAAGTACTAAATTAAGCATTAAGGCAAGTAATGAACCGACCGTAATTCCCGAACCTAATACTTCTCTGAAAAATGCAGGTAGTTTTTCCAATAACTCGGGGCGAGTCGTAACGGCCAGACCGCAGCCGATAGAAATGGCAATAATCAGACCATTTCTGCGGCTTCGCTCCACTTTATCCAACATTTGAATACCAGCGGCGATAATCATCGCGAACATCATTAATCCGGCACCGCCCAGAACGGGTAACGGAATAGAAACGATTAACGCACCAAATACCGGAAATAGCCCCGCCAACGCTAATAACACGCCTGTTAGCGCAACGACATAACGACTAGCTACGCCGGTTAAGGATATTACGCCGATATTTTGTGAAAAAGATGAGAAGGGGGTTGTGGACATAATTGCAGCAAATGCGGAGCCTAAACCATCGGCAAGAACGCCACCGCGTAAATGCTTACCGGTGATTTCCGTTTGGGTGGCATTGCCCAGAGCAAGGAAGTTGCCACTGGATTCTACGATGGTTACAAGATAAGCGATTGACATGCCGATAATGCCGGAAATCGGGAATGAAAGACCAAAATGCAGCGGCTGCGGCACCGCGAAAGTTTGTGCATTTAACACGCCGTCAAAATTGACCCAACCGAGCATAAGCGCAACGACATATCCGCTCATCATACCAATAACGATTGCCGCGGCCGAGAAAATACCTTTCCCCCATTGAACTAAAATGACAACTAAAATTAATACAAAGCCGGCCATCATCAAATTTTCCGGTGTCGCATAATTTGCATCGCCGCGTTGTCCGCCGGCAAACCAATCTACGGCAACGGGAATCAGGCTTAAACCAATCATTGTCACAACCGTTCCTGTCACGACAGGAGGGAAAAGTTTGCGAATATAAGGCATGAAAAAGCTACCGATAATCATCACTAAAGAACCGACTAATGAAGCGCCTAAAATGCCTGCGACGCCGTGTTCGCTAAATCCGATGGCTAATGCGGCGGCAACAAAAGTAAAACTGGTTCCCATCACGCTCGGTAAACGAATACCAATAGGGCCTAACCCGCGACATTGAATAAATGTGACGACCCCGGAAATCAGCAACGCCGAATTCACCAGTGTAATCGTGTCTTCGGTAGGCAGTTTTAAAACATTACCAATCACTAACGGAACAGCGATAATACCGCCCAATGCGGCTAATAGATGTTGAGCGGCGAGTAACAGGCTTAGGCCAAACGGCGGCTTGTCCTCCACCGAATAAAGAAGATGGTTGTTCATAGACGATCCTGAAAATAAAAGAGTGCGGATTATACTGAAAAAAGTTAAAAAGGAAAACGTTTGCGTAACACAAAGCGCGGTCAATTTTTTTAAAAATTTTCTTGAAAGAAATCTGTTTATTCTACGCAAAATAATGGCGAATCGCTTCATGCATTTGATCCAACATATCGTAGCGTTTACGATACATGGAGCGTTTTTTACTGGCAATTTCATCCAACGATTTTCGCTCAATATAAGTCGGTAAAGCCCAATATTTGCCGGTGAGTTCACCTTCATTTTCGCGCCAGAATTCATCATAATTAAACACAATATCTTTTTTGGCCGATAAACGATTTTTACCTTGATAGCGGTGCGGAATGCCCAACAACTGCCAATGTTGTTGTTGCGCAAATTCTCTGAACACATTCATTAGCATAAACATCGGACGAATGCCATGCAGTTCTTTTGTTGCTTGCTTAACGACTTCGGCCGCATTTTCATAACGCGGTCCCTGAATTGATGCGATAAGCAACTTATTCGCTTCCAACAATGTAAAAGAAGCATCATAAATACGTTGTTCATCTTGATTACGAAGATTAATAGAAAAAAAACCTTCGAAAGAATCAATGTAATTAATACTCAAATTTACGCGCAAATTATCCGTTAATTGACTCAAGCAAATATTTTGTTGTTGAAGCAGCGCTCGGCAGCGAGTTTCACCCAAATATTGCACCATCAAATCTAAATTTTTCAGCATAGTTTCCAAACGCTGTTGCGCGTTAAAACGTTTATCGCAATAAACTCGCAGCAAAGAAGTAAAGCCATATCCCCGTTGAAATAACGGAATCCATAAAGGATGGGCATTAAGATAATCAATTAATCGCTTACATTGCTTTCGATATAAAAAAGAATAAACCACATAGCGAAAATGCTCGCGCAAACGTTTTTTGAACGGTTGATTTTTGGCATTAGGATACATTTCGTTAAAAGAAGGATAAGCAATTTGATTTAGTGGATTCGGCATAATTCGGCTGATGTTTTTGATTTCATTTGTGGCGCAATTCTAGCATTTTTTCACTGGATTTGCATGATGAAAGGCGGAGGGATTTAAAAGATGACACCACATTAGAAAAAAGATACCATTCCCTCTTCTCTTTCCAAAACAATCTTTTTATGCAATCCACAACAATCTATTCGGTGACGCAATTGAACGGCCTTGCCCGCCAATTATTAGAAACCAATTTTAACCAGATTTGGTTAACCGGCGAGATTTCTAACTTTACTCAACCGGTATCGGGACATTGGTATCTGACCTTAAAAGACGAAAATGCTCAGGTACGTTGCGCGATGTTTAGAATGAAAAATAGTCGCGTCACCTTCCACCCGCAAAACGGCGTGCAAGTTCTTGTACGCGCCTCAGTCAGTTTATACGAGCCGCGCGGTGATTATCAACTCATCATTGAAGCGATGCATCCTGCCGGGGAGGGACTGTTACAGCAAAAATTTGATGCATTGAAAATGAAATTGGCAGCGGAAGGATTATTTGCCCAACACCTCAAAAAGCGTCTCCCTGATTTTCCCAAAAGGATCGGTATTATTACTTCCGCCACGGGCGCTGCATTGCAGGATATATTAAATATTTTGGCACGCCGCGATCCGAGTCTCGGTATCGTTATTTATCCGACGCCAGTACAAGGAACGGAAGCAACCGCCGAACTTGTTCAAATGATCGAACTGGCGAATCTTCGTCGTGAAGTTGATGTTCTCATTGTCGGTCGAGGTGGCGGTTCGCTGGAAGATCTTTGGTGCTTCAACGAAGAAGCCGTCGCTCGTGCGATTTTTAATTCCGCTTTACCGATTATCAGTGCGGTCGGGCATGAAACCGATGTGACTATAGCGGATTTTGTCGCGGATTTACGCGCGCCGACGCCTTCGGCCGCCGCAGAACTTGTCAGCCGAAATCAGGAAGAATTATTACAGCAGCTGTTTTATAAAAAGCAGCGTTTGGAGATGGCGATAGATCGCCTGCTTCACAATTGGCGGCAACGCTTACAACATCAAATCACCAGACTACATAATCAACATCCGCGCAATCAATTGCGTCTGCAAGCAAATAAAGCGACACAATTGCGCCATCGGCTAGAACTCGCTATGCAGCATCAATTAGAAAAAACTCAGCGAAATTTGACCGCACTTTTCCGCCGCCTAAAGACGAATCCTCTGCCTTATCATCTCTATTCGCTGCGGCAGAAAACAGCACAATTAAAAGTACGGCTAAATTTAAGCATCGATCGTGAATTGAAACATCGACAAAATCAATTAGCCGGTTTGGCTGGAAAATTAGATGGCTTAAGTCCTTTGAAAACCCTTGCACGCGGTTATTCAATTACCGAAGATATGCAAGGCATACCGCTGAATAGCATACGTCAGGTACAACCTAATATGCGAATCAAAACGCGTTTTATTGACGGCGAAATCGTTAGCTGTGTGATAAAAGAATAGCGCTCATTCAACAAATGTTTTTCATCGCCATTCTGTCAAAATTTTTGTGACTCGGTTCAAAAGTCTGATAGAAAGTAAAAAAACGCTATTTTTTTTATGCCTGATTAAGCGTATTCTGTTGCGCGTAATAACTTATTCGGTGGGAAAAATGTCAAATTTTCATCAATTCGGTCAGAATGACCTGCAAATTTTAAAGGAAGAATCTTGCTATGACGGATTCTTTAAACTAAAAAAAATTGAATTTAAGCACAAATTATTTTCCGGCGGCGAAAGCGGGGTTGTGGTGCGTGAGCTATTGGTTAAAGGCGCGGCTTCTGCCGTCATTGCTTATGATCCGCAACAAGACGCCGTTGTATTAGTGGAGCAAGTTCGTATCGGTGCTTATGATCCGACCTCTTCAAAATCACCTTGGTTACTGGAATTAATTGCCGGCATGATTGAACAAGGCGAAACCCCTGAGCAAGTAGCCCTACGCGAAAGCAAAGAGGAAGCCGGTTTAGAAATTCAACATTTAACCCATTGTTTGAGCATTTGGGATAGCCCGGGCGGCACCGTCGAACGTGTACATTTATTCGTCGGTATGACAGATAGTCGCAAAGCAACAGGCATTCACGGATTAAGTGAAGAAAACGAAGATATTCGCGTACATGTGGTGGCGCGTGAACAGGCGTATCAATGGATCAACGACGGAACCATTGATAACGGCACCGCGGTGATTGGTTTACAATGGCTGCAACTAAACTATCAACGCTTACAGCAACAATGGGCAAGCGCTTCATAAATGGGAAAGGAATAATGATATGTTAACCAGCTTTGTCGCGGAAGAAATCAAACCGGTTATCAAGTTACTACAGATCACGGATTCGCATTTATTTAAAGACGAAAAATCCTCGCTGTTGGGCGTCAATACACACGCCAGTTTTGCTCAAGTTCTAGCAGAAATTAACGCCGAATCATTTGATTTTGATTTCGTCTTGGCAACGGGGGATTTGGTTCAGGACAATAGCGATGAAGGTTATCATCGCTTTTTTGACATGATTAAAACATTGAATAAGAACGTTTTTTGGATTCCCGGAAATCATGACTTTCAGCCTAAAATGTTTGATATTCTGGCGCATGATCCGGTGCTTTCCGTCAAACATCTCCTCCTCGGCGCCCATTGGCAGATTTTGTTATTGGACAGTCAAGTCTTTGGCGTTCCACATGGACGGCTAAGTCAATATCAACTGGATTGGCTGCAGGCAAAACTTAAGGACAATCCAAACCGCTACGCCCTTGTCGTATTACACCACCATTTACTTCCGACAAACTGCGCGTGGCTTGATCAGCATAATTTGCGCAACGCGCAGGATTTATATGAAATCCTTGCGCCGTTCCCTTTTGTCAAAGGTATTTTATACGGGCATATCCATCAACAGGTAGACAGCGAATGGCACGGTTATCAAATTATGGCGACGCCATCGACCTGTATTCAATTTAAACCGGACAATAATACATTCACATTAGACAGCCTACAGCCGGGATGGCGCGAAATTGAACTTTACCCTGACGGGCGCATCTTGACTCGAGTAAAACGAATCCGATACAAGAAATTTCTTCCCGACATGCAAGAGGGAGGATACTGATCCGCCCTAACCATTCAAAAGGACGGGAAAGTGCGGTCAATATTCGGAACGTTTTTACACTAAACGGCGTCTTCGTTTTCTTCACCAGTGCGAATTCGAATGGCTCTCGCCACGTCATACACAAAAATTTTACCATCACCGATTTTCCCTGTTCGACAGGTTTCCATAATGGTTTCAAGGCATTGCTCCAGCAATTCGTCCGGCACCACGATTTCCATTTTGACTTTCGGCAAAAAATCCACCATATATTCCGCGCCGCGGTACAGTTCCGTGTGGCCTTTTTGACGCCCGAAACCACGCACTTCCGTCACCGTCATGCCGCCAATACCAAGATCAGAAAGATTTTCACGCACATCATCCAATTTAAACGGCTTAATAATCGCTTCAATTTTTTTCATTTTATTTCTCCATTTTAAGATTGCGTTTCACGTCGGGCAGATTTCGGACGAAAACTCTCGATAATTTCCGCACGCGTATCAATATACAAGCCGTTAATCAACTGCAAACAATAGGGCACCGCACTGAAGATGCCTTTCACCAACACATTGCCCTCTTTGTCTTTCACGCCTTCCAGCGTTTCTTTAATCGCTTTCGGTTGCCCCGGCAAATTCAAAATCAAGCTGTTTTTGCGAATCACACCAACTTGACGAGATAAAATCGCTGTCGGCACAAAATGTAAACTGACTTGACGCATTTGTTCGCCAAAACCCGGCATTTCACGATCGGCCACCGCAAGTGTCGCATCCGGCGTGACATCGCGTTTTGCCGGGCCGGTGCCGCCCGTGGTTAAAACAAGGTGGCAGCCCAGCTCATCCACCAATGCTTTCAGGGTTTGTTCGATGATCGGTTGCTCATCTGGAATTAATCGAGTTTCCACCTCAAAAGGATCGATCAACGCTTGTTCTAACCAAGCCTGTAATTCGGGAATGCCTTGATCTTGATACACGCCAGTTGAAGCGCGATCAGACACAGAAACTAAGCCAATTTTTAAAAGTGCGGTCATAATTTTCCTCGTTTTTGTTGGATAAGTTTGGGGTATTTTACCTGCGGCATCAGCTTTTGCCAAAAGGCAATATCGACACACAGCATAAAATTGAACAAATTTTACAAAAATATTGTACAAAAAAAAAACAATGTATAATCAAGCGGAATTTTGATTAATATTATTGGGGAGAAAAAATGACTTCAAAATCAAATAAATATGCTGTTTGGATAGATATTACAGCCACGATTTTCTGTGTGCTGTTATTTGCTTATTCATTACCTTCCACAATGGAAGGTCTGGTAATGCCAATAACTAAAGCATCTATTCCTATTCTTCCCGAGTGTTTAACCCCATCAAAGCAATCTATTGATTTTTATACCCCAATTGTAATTATTGTACTTTGTGTTTTTATTGCTATATCTCAGAGATATTTGAATGAAAAATGGGCAGAAAGGACTAATATTGGACTCGCTACAGCTATTGCATCCATATTATTGTTCCTTTTCTACTTCAACTATGTTTCAGATTTCGAAAATAATATCGCACCACGTTTATGCCTCTCAGACACTAATTGGCAATCATACTTATATGCCGGTATTGCATCAATTACGCCGGCTGGGGGAGCGTTTTTTAAAATAACCGATACTGTCAATAAATTTAAAACTGTATATTCAAACAACAATCAATAGGAGAAACCTTATGTATAAAAAAGTAATTGCATTAGCTGCATTAATGGCATTGAGTTCTTTTGCCCAAGCTGAAACTATGCAAGAATTTGAGCGAGCTAGAGTTGGGGGTGAAAATATTTATACTCTCATTAGTCGTGATCCATCAGCTACTTCAGAATCAAAAAAACTAGCAAATGATCTTCGTGAAAGTTTAGGGCGCGAACAATTAATAATTGCCCTTATTTATTATTTTGACGGAAAAAATTTTCAAAAAGAGCATCCTTCTCTAGCTAAAAAATTAAAAATATCTGATTTAAGTAAAGTAAAACAAGACATAAGCAAAAGCGTTTTATATGCTAAAATGTCCTGCAAAAATGGCAATGAAGATGGATGTACTATACTCAAAGGAGCACAAGAGGGTTGTGATAACGGCAATAAAGATCTATGTGAATTCTTAAATCAATAACTATAAACCAAGACAGATTATCTTTCATAATCTGCCTTATTTTTTTAAAACGGAAACAATACAACAACCATTTTGTACACGAATACCACCGTTGATTTTGTTCATCACTCGGTTTATAGTGGGCGCGTAATAGCACAGGAGAATGATTATGCTCAAAGAAAAAGGCTATGATGAATTTTTAGCGGAAAAAATTCGTCGTGCCGATGAAGATATTAAAGCCGGTCGAGTATTAACGCTCGAAGAATCTAAACGACAAGCACTTGCCAAACTTGAACGCAAAGCACAGGAATTTGCCGAAATAGATAACCGCGCTTATGCATAAGATTATCGTTACCGAAGAAGCACAAAATGACATCAATCATATTGTGGAAAATGTTGCTGAATTTACTTACTCTTTTACAAGCGGGCTGAAACTCTACGAAGATCTCTATGCCAAGATCGACATGATCGCATTTATGCCGTCAGTTCGGCCATGCCGATAGATTTGGCATGTTCATCAAAAGATTGCGGTTTAATTTCTGCCGGTTCTAATTGATGGTCTTGACAAAATTCGGTTAAATTAAAATCTTGCCGACCGATATCGATCATCAAAATATCTTTTTCATGAATTTCAGAAGTGCTGAGCGGCATCGTATAAATCGGGCGGAAACGTTTCCAACGTTCAATGGCCAACACATTTAAGCCGTAGTTGGAGCGCAAACGCGTACCAGTGTCTTTTATCAATTCCGCATTCACCATCAGATTCGGCGCCATTGCAATTAATGTCATCATACCGCTGATCAGACCCGCTACGGACAGTGGCATCATTAAACGCTTCGGCGAAAGATTCATGCGTCGACAAATCATGAGCACAACAGGAATAAAAATCGCCACCATGCCGGTCGAACTCATAAAGGCGCCCAAACCCGCCACGGCCAACATGAGTAAAATTAACACTTTCGGTTTCACTGTCGCCGGCAAGTTTTAAAATATTTTCGCTCACCTGATAGGCCAAGCCGGTTCTCACTAAGCCTTCACCCACAATAAATAACAAAGCAATCAAAATAACATTGGGATCGCTAAATCCGGCAAAAATTTCATTGGTGGTAAGAATACCGCTCAAATAAAACGCGGTCATCACTAATAACGCCACAACATCCATGCGAATTTTATTGCGTACAAAAAGAAGCACGGCGATAACAAGCAAGGTAAGCGTCCAAAACAAGGAGCTCATCCAAACCGTATTGGTGAAAACTGTGTTCATCATGTCTCCTTATTTGCTAACGATTTTCCAACGCTTTCCTGACCGGCGCAAAACTGCGCCGATATTGCGGCAAAGCCCCCAATTGCGCTAATTTTTCCAAATGTAATTTAGTCGGATAACCTTTGTGTTGGGCAAAACCATATTCGGGATAAAGACGATCCATTTCATCCATTTCCTGATCCCGTGCTACTTTTGCCAAAATAGAAGCTGCGCTGATTTCCGCTACCAGCATATCGCCTTTAATAACCGCTTGGGCGGGCAAATCAAGATTGGGTGGCAGCCGATTACCATCGACTAACACAAAGTGCGGTCGAATTTTTAATGATTTTATCGCCCGTGTCATCGCTAATAACGAGGCATGCAAAATATTCAAGCGATCAATTTCCGTCGGTTCCGCCCGCCCTAAGGCCCATGCCAAGGCTTTTTCTTTAATTTCTTCCGCAAGGAGGCGCCGCTTTTTCTCCGACAGCTTTTTGGAATCCGTTAACCCGATAATCGGTATCTTCGGATCTAAGATTACCGCCGCCGTCACCACGGCGCCAACTAAAGGCCCCCTGCCGACTTCATCAACGCCGGCAAACAAGGTGTATCCCGACGGATAATTAAACGCCATGGTTATTCTCCAATAAATCCACTACCGCCTGCGCGGCTTGTTTATCCGCACTACATCGGATCATTTGGTGTAGTTCGGTAAAACGTTGAATCAAAATGCGACGATTTTCGACCGCACTTTTCTCTTCGCCAAGATAACGTGTAAGTTGCTCCGCCATTTTTTGCGGCTCGCACTCGTCTTGGATCATTTCCGGCACCAACATTTCATCCGCGAGCAAATTCGGCAGGGAAATATATTTGCTTTTCACTAAGCGTTTTGCCAAGCAGTAAGTGAGCGGTTTCATTTTATACCCCACCACCATCGGCGATTTGCACAACATCGCTTCCAGCGCCGCCGTCCCTGAAGCAAGTAACGTCGCTTCCGCAACAATCATTGCTTGGCGCGCATGACTATCAATCAAATGCATTTCTAAATCCGGCGCAATCTGTGCTTTGATTTGTTCAAATTGGTGGCGCCGTTTGGAATTTACTAATGGTACAAGAAATTGTAAATCAGGGAATTGGTTTTTCAATAAAAGCGCCGTTTTTAAAAACGGGGCCGTCAAAAATTCCACTTCAGAACCGCGGCTTCCCACAAGAAGAGCTAAATAACGTCCGTTTGGATCAATGTTAAGGCATTGACAGGCCTCAAGGCGATTCGGCTTAAGGGGAATTGCATCCGCCATCGTGTGACCGATAAAACGACATGGCACATTAAATTTATCATAAAAAGCCTTTTCAAAGGGTAAGAAGGCTAAAACTTGATTCGTCGCTTGAGCAATTTTATGAATTCGATTCTGCCGCCATGCCCAAACAGAGGGGCTAACATAATGAATCGTTTTAATCCCCTGTCTTTTCAATTTAAGCTCAACATCAAGATTAAAATCGGGCGCATCAATGCCAATATACACATCGGGCTTTTCACGCAGCATTGTTTCAATGACTTGTTGACGAATTTTTAATAACCGCGGCAAATGTCTCAGTATTTCGACTAATCCCATGACGGAAAGCGCTTCTAGATCGACCAACGTGTGACAGCCTTCTGCCATCATCTGCGGACCGGCAATGCCGATGAAGCGGGCGTTCGGATAATGCATTTTAAGCCGGCGGATCAATCCTGCGCCGAGAATATCACCCGACACTTCGCCGGCGACAAGCGCAATAAGAGGATTTTCCTTTATCATTCGATTTACCTTAAAAAATGACCGCACTTTAGAAGCTTAGGTGCGGTCATTATTTTATACTCTACAGTAGCCTATGATGGAATGTCATGTGCAAAAATTAGCGGATAATCCCACGTGTTGAACGCTTAAAGAAATCCAAAAAGAAACTAATCGCCGACTCGGTCTGCGCAATTTGCTCAATTTCAGGCATGACTTCTTCCAAAGTCTTTCCGCTTCGATAAATGAGTTTATAAACATTACGAATAGCATGTAAGGTCGGCTTATCAAAGCCTCGGCGTTTCAAGCCTTCTAAATTAACGCCGAATGGCTGAGCATGGTTCCCCTGAGCCATCACGTAAGGGGGAACATCCTGACTAACCATCGAACCGCCGCCTAACATCACATGCGCACCGACAATAACAAATTGGTGAATAGCCGACATTCCACCGACGATCACAAAATCATCTAATTCAACATGGCCGGCAAGCGTGGCATTATTTGCTAAAATACAGTTATTTTTAATTTGGCAATCATGAGCGATATGGGAATTGATCATTAATAGGTTATCATCCCCAATGCGGGTAACGCCTCCCCCTTGAATCGTGCCACGATGAATTGTGACATGTTCGCGAATTTTATTGCGATTTCCAATAATCGTTTTCGTCGCTTCGCCTTTATATTTTAAGTCCTGATTAACTTCACCGATACTCGTAAATTGGTAGATCTCGTTATCTTCACCGATGGTCGTATCGCCTTTCACAACAACATGTGAATTTAAGATCGTCCTGGCCTTAATTTCGACTGTCCCTTCAATAATACAGAAAGGGCCGATAACAACGTCCTCA
>ERZ773100.746-NODE-746-length-16036-cov-4.885802_pt1 | contig 16036 bp, 13 predicted proteins | sample MGYA00511119_ERZ773100 | MGnify/ENA primary metagenome ERZ773100 (study PRJEB29015, sample SAMEA2738000) | human oral metagenome | biome: human oral; feature: human-associated habitat; material: dental | place: China | collected 2111 ...
TCCTCGCGCAAAACTCCTAATCTCTTCTCGTTCTCGCGGGCGTCAATCGCTTGCTTGATCCACTCAGCGATTTGCGCCATGTCGTCGGGCTGGCAGCCGCGGGTGGTGATGGCGGGCGTGCCTAGGCGAATGCCGCTGGGCCGGAACATCGGCAGCGGGTCGTCGGGTACGGCGTTGGCGTTTAGTGTCAGACCGATCTTATCGATAGCGATCTCGGCAGTTTTGCCATCGATACCAAAACTCTTGTTGATGTCGGCTAATATCAAGTGATTGCTAGTGCCGCCAGTCACTAATTGGAAGCCACGTTTTTGCAGCTCTTCGGCTAGCTGCGCGGCGTTAGCGACGATATTTTTCGCGTAGTCGCGGAACTCGGGCTGCAGCGCCTCGCCAAAAGCTACTGCCTTGGCAGCAATGGTGTTCATATGCGGGCCGCCTTGCATACCTGGGAAGACTGCCCGATCAATTAGTGTCGGGATGTTATCAAGCGTTTTGGCGGGTTTCTTGAGCGGACTAGTTACCTTGCCCATACTGAGTATTAAGCCGCCGCGAGGACCGCGCAGCGTCTTGTGGGTGGTAGTAGTCATAACATGAAAGCCGTAATCAAGCGGATTCTTGGCTACGCCGCCAGCGATCAGCCCGGCAATATGCGCTACGTCGGCCGTTAGTAGGCAGCCGTCAATTTCGCGGCCGATTTCGGCAAATTTAGCCCAATCCAGTTCGCGCGGGTAGGCGCTGAAACCTGCTAGAATAATGCGCGGCTGGTGTTCGTGTGCTAAGCGGCGAATCTCTTCGTAATCAATCTCGCCGGTTTCGATATTTTTCATTTTGTACGGGACGAAGTTGTATAAGTGAGCGCTGCGGGTGACAGGCGAACCGTGGGTTAAATGTCCGCCGTGGCTCAAGTCCATCGCTAGAATGGTGTCGCCCGGCTGGCACCAAGCACTGTAGACTGCTTCATTAGCTGGCGCACCGCTGTGAGGCTGGACGTTGGCGTGGTCAGCGCGGAATAATTTCTTGGCGCGGTCAATAGCTAATTGTTCGACGCGGTCGGTGAATTCTTGGCCGCCGTAATAGCGCTTTCCAGGGTAACCTTCAGAATATTTATTGGTAAAAACGCTGCCAAGCGCTTCGCGAACGTTTTTGCTGACGTAATTTTCGCTTGGTATTAGTTCCAAACCGTCGCGCTGGCGCTCTTCTTCGCCGGCGATGCAATCAGCAACTGCGATGTCTGTCATGATTATCCTCCTTTTTCTTATCTATATTTTAGCACTTATAATCATTTACTGTAACGTTTTGAAATAGAGTTGGCTGCGATTGAATTTCTTGACAATATATCATATCAGGTATATTATGGTGACATGAAAACGGCGAAGTATCTCAAAAATATTGGCGCGCTCATCCAAGAAACGCGCCAAGCACGCAATATGACTCAAAACGAACTGGCAGAGGAGCTTGGCACGAGCCAGTCGGCAATTAATCGAATTGAGAACGGCAAGCAGAATATCAGTCTCGAAATGATCGCGCGTATCGGCGAGGTGCTGTCAAGCGAAATAGTACGGATTAATAGCTCGGGCAAAACTAACTTTCGTATCAACGGCGGCCGGGAGCTGCATGGTGAAATTGAAATCAAAACTAGCAAGAACGCTGCTGTCGGATTGCTGTGCGCTAGTCTACTCAACAAAGGCAAAACGACGCTGCGCCGGGTAGCACGGATCGAGGAAGTCAATCGAATTATTGAGGTTCTGGAAAGTATAGGTGTGCGATGCCGCTGGATTAGCGAGCATGACCTAGAGATTGATCCGCCGAGGGTCTTGCAGCTCGACAGTATGGATGTTGAGGCCGCCAAGCGGACGCGCAGTATCATTATGTTTTTAGGTCCGCTATTACATCAATATGAGACGTTCAAGATACCATTTGCTGGCGGTTGCAGCCTAGGCACGCGGACGGTTGAACCGCATATGACGGGCTTAGCACCGTTTGGTTTGAGCGTCGAGGCGGCCAATGATAACTATATTGCCACGGCTAAGCCACAGCATGTCGACCGGGCGATTATTTTAACTGAACGCGGCGATACAGTCACCGAGAATGTCGTTATGGCGGCAGCGCTTTATGATGGTACGACTATTATTCGCAATGCTAGCCCGAACTATATGGTGCAAGATGTTTGCTTTTTTCTTGAGAAGTTGGGTGTCAAGATTGAAGGTATTGGTACGACAACGCTAAAAATCACTGGCAAAAAGTCGATTGACTGCGACGTCGAATACTTCCCAAGCGAAGACCCAATCGAAGCGATGAGTTTTGTGGCAGCTGGCATTGTGACTAATTCAGAGATTGCTATCAAGCGCGTGCCTATAGAATTCATGGAGCTAGAGCTAGCGACTTTGGCGGGTATGGGTCTGCAGTACGATATTTCCGAAGAGTACATGGCGCGCAATGGTCGCACTCGTCTAGTTGATATCGTGCTCAAAAAATCCGAACTGCATGCTCCAAAAGATAAAATTCATGCTCTGCCGTTTCCGGGTATCAACATGGATAATCTACCGTTCTTAGGATTATGTGCCACGGTAGCCAAGGGCCGCACGTTGATCCACGATTGGAGCTACGAAAATCGAGCAATCTACTTTACTGAACTGACTAAAATGAATGCCCAAGTAAATATGGTTGATCCGCACCGGGTTTATATCTCTGGTCCGACGCGCTGGAAGCCGGCTGATATCACAGCGCCAGCCGCACTGCGTCCGAGCGTGGTGATTTTGCTAGCGATGCTGGCGGCGCCTGGCAAATCGGTACTGCGCGATATTTACAATATCAATCGCGGCTACGAAGATATTGCTAACCGCCTGAACTCGCTAGGTGCAGATATCGAAACCGTTTGGGAATAGTGACAATCAAGCGCCTGTCTGCTATAGTAATAAATGCCCCGAGAAGGGGGTAGTGTGGCGGAAGTAGCTCGGTTGGACAGCCGTGAGCATCAAAAATAGCGATCGCTCTAACCAACTGACAAGATTCTGCTAGTACATTTCGTAGTATTCATTATGGCGGAAGTAGCTCAGTTGGTTAGAGCGCTGGATTGTGGCTCCGGAGGCCGTGGGTTCGAATCCCATCTTTCGCCCCAAATAAAACACCCGGTTTTCTTCATTAGTCTCGGGTGTTTTATTTGACTCTAAATCATAAATACTATCGGTTGAACGGGTCGCGCGACGGCTTGATCGGCTCGGTGAAAGTACGCGACGGAACAGTCGGTTCGGTCGTAGGTGTAATGAGCGACGATTTATTTGTTTGCGTGGTTCCTGCGCTTCGCGAGTTTGCATCAGAGACCCGCGAGCTTTGCGGCTGGTTACTATTAGTCGCTTGCGTTCCGTTGGTGCTGGCTGTGGCGATTTTCTGGTCTTGCCACGCTTTGCGATAAGCGTTTCTGACTCCAGAATCCTTGTATGCGCCGATATATTGCCGGTTGGTGTTTTGGCGTCGTTGAAAGCTATTTTTGGCAATCCTGCCGCCAACCTGCGGCTTGTTATTGGTTAATCCGCTTGAATGCATAGCATCGCTCTGCGTGCTATTAGTTGAGAAGCGGTCAAATAAACGTCCCATGCTTTTATTATACACTAACGTAATGATATAATATATAGTGCGCGGGTGTAGTACAGCGGTTAGTATGCGAGTTTTCCAAACTCGAGATCGGAGTTCGATTCTCCGCACCCGCACCAAAGTATTTGCCCCGATAGCTCAGCTGGTGAGTCCTCAGCGACAAAAATCGCATAGCTCTATCCAGCTTTTGTCTAAGCGAATCGGGCGACTAAATACATTTTCAGAGTGCCCCGATAGCTCAGCTGGATAGAGCAGGAGACTTCTAAGCTCAAGGCCGCAGGTTCGAACCCTGCTCGGGGTACCATTAACGAACTTTTCGAGAAATTGCCGCCCATTCGGGCGGTTTTTTCTTGCGTCTTGCGGAGCAAAACCCAGACCTCATATTGTTGTCGGTTGCGTATTTACGCAGCTCAACAATTTGAGTCTCAACGCTCAAAACTTGCTTGTCCTCGACATCGGTACTTTTACACACATAGAGTAGTACACCAGTTGTATATTTACGATTAGTTCTCTCATTGTTGCCCCTCACAACTTAAATAGCCGCCTCGGTGGAAACCAATCCAAGCAAACCTGAACTGTCCGAGACGGCTATTAAAGCCATAAAAAAACAGCTTGCTCATTGAATTGGTTTCCATCTTCTATTTTACCAGAAAAACCGCCGCTTGCGGCGGACAAAAAGTACAGCTCTCGCCACACCAGACATCTCATTCCTCCGCCGAATTTCTTTTTTAGTTGAAAAGGGTTTTTCTGGTGGGGCGTTTGGAGTTGGTCTTGTTGTGGCAAAAATTACCAATTTAAGGTATGATAAGGACGTCTAGGTAAGCAAAACGAGCGGCTAGGACTTTCCCTGGTTGTCGAGCTTTAGAAGCGGCAACCATTCGAAAGACTAGATGAGCTCGACTCGTTTTGTTTGGCCTAGACAACCTAGAATGGTTGTCGTTTTTAATTTTAAGGAAGAGAGATGAATACACTAAAATCTATCGGCAGTACACTTCTCGGCATAGCGATTTTTGTCGGTATTATCGTCGCAACAATTTTGTTCTTTACACTTGGCGCAAAAGTTGCGTTTACTATCGCACCATTTATTAACTGGCTGGCGGGCATACTATTTATCATAAATCTTGCACTTTTGCTCGTTGCGCTTATACCAAAAGCTCGCGGCATTGTTGGACTTATTATTTACATATCATCGTATGTCTACGGCTTGTCGGCGTGGATTTACGGTCTAGCGGTTACGCTCACATTGTGGGGTTGGCTGGCGGTTATCATCGGCGTGCTGCTCGGCGGTCTCGGTGTTGTGCCAATCGGCATACTAGCGGCAATCTTTTGTGGCGAGTGGGGCATTTTCTGGACTTTACTTCTTACCGTTGTACTCACGTATGGATCAAGAACGGTCGGCTATGCGCTGGCAAATAGTAGCGAGAGCGAAACACATAATGAAGTGATCGACATTGAGCCAGACGATAACAATAAACGAACTTGGGGAGATTTAGAGTAATGGCAAGCCATCAAGCGGGAAACGTATCACTATTAAACAAGCAAATAGCAGAAGCGAAAGGTGGACTACTACATAGTGGGCTTAGTTGTATAGGCTTTTTGACGCTCGGCGGTATTATTACAGGCATTACCTACTCTATGGCGAAGCCTGGCGGAACATATGTCGCAACGACTGGTCTATTCTTAGTTGGTGCAATTTCTGGAGTTGTCGCAGTATGGCGATTAGTTCAGTTGCTTTTCTACCTTGCAAAACGTGGCGTAAACTATCAGCCAGTTATGATACATAACCACCATACGACAGACGATACTCGCACATGGAAGGATTTAGACTAATGGAACTGCCACACTCAAAAACACGCCAGAATTATATAGAACAAGTCAAGGTTATTGAAACCAATCTAAAAGACGCAACGAGTGGCAAAATAGATCACGCTCTGTTATCACAAGCCCAAAAACGCCTTGACGCACTTGCCTCTAAATATCAATACAGCGAAGAAATCGGTACAGCGCGTTACAAATTATACGAACTACAAGCACTCGTCCACTTTTTCAAAGGTGACGATGACGCCGCACTCGATTTTATCAATCAAGCTATAGAGGTGCGTGGCGACAGCTACGCACGAGCAGAAAAGCTCAAAGCTCAATTATTAGAAAAGGGCGAGCCGAGACGCGCGAAATCAGCACATAGACGAGCCAAGAATGAGCTGCCACTCCAGTTACAAGCCCTGATTAGAGGACAGCGGTCATCAGCGATTGTTATGGCAGTCCTCTCTGTGCTATCGATTTATTTCAGTCCGTGGGCAATCTTCTACATCATACTCGCGGCAAAGCTCAAACCTGAACAATTTCCGAGCCGCGGACTTATCAAGGCGGCGGCAATCGCCACGCTACCGCTATGCTTAGGGATTATTCCGATTATTATCGACATAGAGTTTTGGAAAATGAATAAGAAGTTGCGAGAATACGAAGAACTGGGCGACAAAGCGTTTATCTCAGACAAAGAATGGCTGGCGACAAATGCGAAGCATAGTACTGGCAGGCGTATCGCAAAGATATTTTTGGTAGCGGTGCTGGTCATCGTCGCCTTGCTCATAGCTATCGCGATTATTGCCGGGATTTTGTCTCGACAAGGCCCATCGACTTCGTCGATGGCGGCAGATACCGTCAGCGAACTCAAGTCTGACAATACGTTCACTTTGCCCCAAAAAGTCGATGACGTGACAGATCTGATTGATGTTACTGCGGATGGCAACACAATCCAATACCACTACATCCTCCATGACGCCGATACAAGTAACGTATCTGACGAAACGTTACGTAGCAACATACAGCCGAAAGTTTGCTCAAATAGCTCAATGAAAACATTGCTTGATAACGGCGTTAGCGTGGAGTATCTCTATTCTGTACAAGGTACAAATGAGCAATACTCGTTTAGAGTAACTGAAAGCGATTGTTAGCGCGTAGAGCGGTGGCTTTAGCACTTCGTGCTAAAATAGGTTCGAGCAATACGGCAAAAAGATACCATCGACTAACATACAACAAAAACTCATCATAGCGATGAGTTTTTTACATGGAGTTTCGTGGAGGGCCAGGAGGGGCTCGAACCCTCGACACCCTGCTTAAGAGGCAGGTGCTCTAACCAGCTGAGCTACTGGCCCTTATCTTTTCATTATAGCATAGATAGAGGTAAAAGTAAATATGAACGCTAGGAGTTTTCGGTCTGTTGGGTAGTCAAATGATGACGCTTACTCTTGCTAATTCTGTGAAAATCGACGATAATATACGAATAATGCCAGAGTTGAATCAAATTGGCGCCCACTTGCGGGCAGGTGTTATACGTGCACAGCGGCAGTCTGATGAGCGGCAACAAATGCTTAGTCAGGCTGATAAAATTAATGTCGTTGGTGCTGGCGGCATGCTGACGGCGGCTTACGAGCAGCTGCGCAACGCCGCTGAAAATACCGAGGAGCACTTGCTGCTACAAAATGCTATCCGGCGGTTTTTCAAACAATCGTTTATTGTTCGCGATGAGGCGTTAGTTCGCAAAAGCGGCGAAGAATTGGTGGTTGAATTGACTTTTGCGGGATATTTGCCCAACGATAGCGTGTCGCGCAGCCAAATCAAAGAGATTTCAAAACTAGCAACAGCGCACTATAAAGCGTATGAAAAGCTGATTGCTGATCGTTCAATCAATTTAGATCGTTCTTCGGCATGGCTGTTAGAAACTCTGTCGGTATTGGCGGCGAATGTATTGGTTGATCACGCAGGCGATCATGCGTTTATTGATTTTGCGTATGAATATTTCGAGACAGCAATTCCGCGGGATGCGCTGCAATCGACTTCGGCTGATGAATATGGAGCTGCGCTTTATGTGGCTATTCAGCAGGCGCTGATGAAGAGCGACGTAGCCACGGTGCGCGCAGGGCTATTGGTGCGTTATGGAACGAGCGTTGAGTCGCTTGAGGCTTTTGTTGAATTTAATCGTAAAATTGATAAGATGCTGCGCAGCACGTCGGTCGAAGAGCTGCGCCGCGTGGTTGATCGGCAGGGGGCGCCGCTGCGTGTTATTCGCCATATGATGGAGACGCAAGACGACTTCCCGGCGTTGTTGCAAAAACGCGAGACATTTCTCGACGAATTTGAGCGGCAAGTGAACCGTGAATATTCTAGCATGATGGCGCGAATTAACCGGGCTATTATGCGCAGCGTGGTCTTCTTGGTAATTACTAAGTTTTTGATTGGCATCGCTATTGAAGTACCGTATGACCTGTGGGCGCACGGACAAATTGAGTGGTTGGTGCTGATGATCAATTTGTTCTTCCCGCCGATATACATGGTGTTACTGCGCTTAACGCTGAATGTGCCGGGATACGCAAATACCGAAGCGCTGATTAAACGAGTCGATCAGATGCTCTACGGCGGCGATAATACTGTACTGATGCGGCGGCAATTAGCGGGACGGACGTATAGCTCGATGTTTTCGATTATGTACGGCGTAATGAGTCTGGCGGTGTTCGCGCTGGCGACTTGGCTGCTGACGTTGATTGGTTTTTCACCAGTGCATATTATTATTTTCTTTGTATTTTTCTCGGCGGCGAGCTTCCTAGGCTTTCGCTTGAGCCGGTTGATTCGCGATCTCGAGATTGTGCGCAGTGCTAGCAACGGCTTTACCTTTGTACGCGATACGCTGTATTTGCCGTTTGTAGTCGCTGGCCGGTGGATGAGTGATAAATACGCGCAGGTTAATATTGTGTCGATGGTGTTGGATATGTTAATCGAATTACCGCTCAAAACCATTTTGCGCAAGATTCGGCAATGGGCAGCTTTTATTGATGATAGAAAGGACAGTATATCATGAAAGAGTTAAACGGCAAGGAACTGCAAGGTTTTATTAAGCAGCGCCAAGCGCGTCAAGTACGAAATCTACGCCAAGAATATGGTGTGGCGCCAAAACTAGTTATTATAATGAGCAAAAACGCTAGCCAAGCGATTCAAACGTATGTTCGGATGAAAACACGTTACGCAGCAGATATTCTGATTGATGTTGACGTACAAGCAGTCGCGCAAGCTGATATGATGGCGGCGATTGACCAAGCTAATAACGACTCAGCGGTGCAGGGGATAATTTTGCAATTGCCGATTGATGACGTGTCGCAGACCGAAAAGCTGTGCCAATTAATCGCGCCAGAGAAAGATGTTGATGGTTTAGGGTCTAGTAGTATCTATCCGAGCGCTACCGCCCAGGCAATTGATTGGCTATTGGCTGGGTATAATATCGAGCTATCGGATAAGCAAATTGCTATCGTGGGCCGCGGTAAGCTTGTCGGAGCACCGCTCGAAAAAATGTGGCAGCAGCGCGGTCTAAACGTGCAGGTCTACGACAAAGCGAATCCAGCTACAGCGGATAGTTTGCGAAAATGTAACGTAATTGTAACAGCGACCGGCGTGCCGCGCTTGATCACCTCCGAAATGATCGCGCCAGAAACAGTAGTGGTGGATGCTGGTACGGCGAGCGAAGGTGGCGTGTTGGTCGGCGATGTTGACGATGCGGTTCGCCGGCGCAGCGATATTACGATTACACCGCAAAAGGGCGGTGTCGGTCCGTTGACATACGCAGTATTATTTGATCATCTGATTGAGGCGTGCTTGCGGCGAGTTGGTAAGTTATAGTAATTCTATCGCTTATCGTTCAGCGCTTCTTTGGCGTGAATTACAACTTGGCTAGGTGTTAGATTAGCCTTGACGATATAACTATGAATACCTAGGTTACGCAGCTCGGCAGGTGCCTCTTCTTCGCCTAGGTTGGTTAGAATAATAACTGGCGTATTAGCATTAGCGGGTTGTTGGCGGATTTTTCGCAGCGCTTCGGTGCCGTTCATATTCGGCATTTGCAGATCAAGCAAAATAATATCAGGATTAGCGTGCCGAACCACTTTGACGCCAGTCTCGCCGTCGCTGGCAGTAACCACATCGAATCCAGCCGCCTCGAACTTCATCCGGTACATTTGGTTGATTACTTGATCGTCCTCGATAATAGCGATAGTTGTCATGTTTTTATAATAGCATATCCCAGTTACTTTTCGAGTAAGCTCTAGCGTTATCGTCGAGAAAAGTGTACTATAAAGGCAATGAAGCGGTTTTTTGGTAGAGTTCGCCGTCCATCGTATCGTTCGCAACAAGTTGTGGATGTCTTAACACGCAAAATGGTTGATGCCAAAGACATTGATACATTACTAAATAGCTATTTAGAAACTTTTGTTAGTGTACTGCAAGTACGTTTTGCTGGCGTGGCTTTTTGCGATCAATATCACCAGCCGTATATTGCTGGCAAGCGTAATGTGCCGGCATGGTTGGATTCGCAGACGCTTGGTTCTGGCGACATTGGTGATTATGCTCGATATGGTATTGCAGCAATCTTACCGCTATGCGTTGCCGATCAGAAAATTGGTTGCCTAGTAATTGGCGAGCGGCGTGATGGCTGCGAGATTCGCGGTAAGGAATTCGAGCTGTTTGATGTTTTGGCGCGTAATCTATCAGTGGCGCTTTTGAACATGTTTCGCCTAGAGGAGATTCGCCGCTTAGCTGGAAATTTAGAGAAGGAAGTCGATGAGGCGACTAGTCAGCTGCGCCAGTCCAACAAAAGATTGCAGGCCCTGGATGCCACTAAAGATGAGTTTGTCAGTATGGCTAGTCACCAGCTGCGGACGCCGCTGACTAGCGTAAAGGGCTATCTGAGTATGGTTCTCGAGGGCGACGCTGGCGAGATTACACCGCCGCAGCGGCAGCTGCTAGAAGAGGCTTTTCGCAGCAGCGAGCGGATGGTGCGATTGGTTAGTGATTTTTTGAACGTGAGCCGTTTGCAGACTGGTAAGTTTATTATCAATCGCACAGCGGTTAATTTGTCGCAGCTGGTTGCCGAAGAGGTTGCGAACGTAGATCAGGTAGCAAATACGCATAAGGTCAAGGTCACGTATCGCCAGCCAGCGCGCTTTCCGCTGCTGTATCTAGACGACACCAAGATTCGTCAAGTTATTATGAATTTCATTGATAACGCTATTTATTATTCACCAGACGCTAATACGGTAAAGGTCCGATTGTCAATTGAAGATGGCCAGGCAGTTTTGCGGGTAATTGACAAGGGAATGGGTGTATCGCCATCTGCCAAGAAAAAGCTCGGCACTAAGTTCTTTCGCGGCGACAACGCTCGGCGGCAGCGGCCAGACGGCACGGGGATCGGCTTATTCTTGGCGAAGAAAGTAGTCGAAGGACATGGCGGTACGATGATTTTCGAATCGGAGCTCGGCAAGGGTAGTACTTTTGGCTTTCGGCTACCGATTGCGGAGTTAAAGTCGCCGCCAGCTCTAGACGGCAGCAAAGCATAAATGGTATACTTTTATTTATGAAGAGGAAGATGGGATTTATCATAGGCGGCGGCCTGGCGGTTATAGCAGCTGTTGTCACTGCGGCAGCACTGGGATATATTTACGGCGGCGTAAAAACGCCAGAACAGCGCGCGCTGGTTTACTATAATGTGTGCGGAAATGATATCATTGATAAGTTTAATGGTAGTATATCTTCCCCTGATAATCTAAAGAAGATTGCTGACGAAATAGAAAAAAAGAATCACTATGCTGATGACGCCACGTGTGTTGTTGCTTTGTATTTTTATCATACGACCGCAGATGTGAACGGTCATAGCCAGAAGACGGATGAGTTATATAACAAAATAAAAAACCTGTCAGACAAAGGAATATACGCTAGCGGCAGACTGAAGGTGCCAGTTAATGTTGAGCAGTTAAATTTGCTGCGCAGCAAGCAATCAGTTCCGGAGAATAAGCAATAATGCACGAGGGGCTGCTGCGTGGCTTGAAGTGGTGGCTTAGCTGTTTTGTTATTGTGGCAGCCGCAGGTATTGTTTGCTTGCTGAGAAGCGATACGTCGTATGCAGTTTATGGTTGGAATTCTGGACGTAACGATATGGAGAAGCAAGCTTGGGGCGGCGATCCTTGCGGCGATTATATTAATCACCCGTGCGCTGTCTGGTGGGCGTCTTATCATAATACGAACTATTTCAGTATGGTGGGGTCTTCGCCGACCAACCCGATCGAGATGGACTGGAATGCAACGACACTATACTTTACCATACGAGGCTCGTGGAATACCCAACGATTTCGTAATCCAATTAGGATTTACTCTCTTTTCACTTTCAACGGGCAGGGTAGGTCTGTTTGGGTAACTAATCCAGCAGGTCATATAGACGGCAATGGCAATTATTTCTTTAATAGGGGTTATTATGGCGGCGGTGGTCCTGAATATCAATGGATAAACGGTGAAAGCGAATGGGATCAATTAAATCTAGGAGCTGACGTTAACGGTGTCGCTCAACCTGGCGGCCCGTCAGAGCTGGTTACGTTTGGTGCGAAAAGCTGTCTGGCAGTCATGAGAGGTAATAAAGTATACACTTATAGCGGTTCTCATGTTAACTGCGGTACCGATAATATCTCGCTGTGGGTACGCCGTAAACCGCGGCCTAGCGGCTGGAAAGTCCAAGGCGAAAGCTATATCTATAATCGTTCCGACAACAAGACTTATGCGAATTATAATAATTCTAACGCCTTTGGTACTTCTCGCCCGTACGCCGAGCGGCATCTAGATGGTAAGCCTGATGTCTTTCCTGGAAAACAGGCCGAATTTATAGCGACTCTTCGGAATACTCCATATTCAAATTATCAGCATACAAATTCTAGCGTACAAGTAGTTATAGAATCGGCATATTTTAATAATCTGCACGATGTTGCTAGCTGTGCCGGTAAGGATTGGCGCCATTGCGGTGGTAGCAATAATGGACATAAAGTTCTCATTGCACGCGGAGCGGTCAGTAATATTTATAACAATAAATGCCGGTCGGCGCTTAATAACTTAGTGCAAAGTCCTAATAACACAAATATTTGGAGTGGTCGAGACGGCGACGATTGTATGAAGATTCGCGTACCCAGCGATGGTAGCAGGGCGGGATCTTATATATGCACCCAGATATGGTGGACGTGGCCTGATTCGGTGGTGCGTCGAGACTGGGCCTCAAGTGAGCCCGCTTGCGCGAGGGTGGCGTCTGACTTTAATTTGGTACCAGGAGTTGGTTCGGCGGGCGGGTCGACGGCTATTGGCGTACTAGAACAAGGTAATGCGACAACGTTAGATAGCACCATATACAATACCGGCGGGCGTCGCGAAGCTGGCGGTAGTAGTGATGCCGATGTCTTTACGTTTGCCTTCACTGGATCGGCTGCGGAAATGTCGGATGGTCAACTGGGCAGTATGCTAAATAGCATATTCAATAAGAATGACGGAGACAGGCATTATGCCGATACGACCTATGGCGCAGGCGTGAATACATGCTCTTGGCTCAACTCTCAGCCTCAGTTGTCTGGTAAAATTAGCGATTGTACACCAACAAATAACAAGCAGAGTGCTTTTGACAGGACTGAAGTTATTGATACGTCGGCGCTTGATACGGCACGATACAAGATTGGCGATGTAATTTGCCGGGTAGCTACTGTTAATAAGTATAACTGGGATACAACGGGAGATTCTTCAAAACGCCGTGTATCGTATCCGCGTTGCTACCGTATTTCCAAGAGGCCAATGGTACAAATCTGGGGCGGCGATGTGCGTGTCGGGTCGAGCAATATCGCGAATGCTTTAATCACCCAACAGTATAAGTCGGGCATCTATACTGGCGGCGCGCGTACGCTGACTATGAGTGGCAATACTCATTCGATCGGCAGCTGGGGCGAATATGGCATGTTTGCGCCAGAAATTTCCTCTTATAGCCGGTCAAATGTTGTGTCGGCATCAGGAGGTGCTCTTTCTGGCATGGGTACGACATCGCGGTTGGGCATAGCGGCAGATAGCGAGTTAAATGGTCTAACATTTGCCAATAATAAGGCTAGATATGGACAATGGGGAACTATCGGCGCGCAAAATACTGTCAAATCTAGTTATTTTGGCGCTCAGCGTCCGTTGGCGGGCGAGAATATCTCGCTTAACGGATTAGATGGCTCGTACAAATTGTCATCGTCGCGTCCAATCGTGAATTTGTCGGGCGGCACTATTGGGATGGGTAAGTCGGTTATCATTGATGCCAGCGACAAGACAGTGGTTGTAGACAGCGACATACGTTATGATACTGGTAATTTCTCTAGCGCTAGCCAACTACCGCAGGCTGTGATCTATGCACGCAATATTATTGTTAAGGATAGCGTGACTAATATTGATGCTTGGCTAATTGCTTCGGGTACTAATGCTGGCGTGGGTGGTGTAATCTCTACCTGCGAAGTTGATGAGAGTGGTGTTCGATCAGCATTGATCCGATCTGATTATACTAGCGGATTGAAATCGACGGTTTGTGACAAGCCGTTACAGATTAATGGGGTAGTGTCGGCGCGTGTTTTGCAGCTGCGCCGTACTCACGGAGCTGACGGTTCGGCTGGCAATGAGAATGGTTATACCACGCCAGCGGAGATTATTAACGCGCGGATGGATACGTACTTGTGGGCCTATAATAAAGCTAACGCAAACAGTTCTATTTCAACCGACACCACAACCGAGCTGCCACCGCGGTATTAGCAGTTGTTTATTGCGCAAATAAGGCCAATCTGTTAAGATATCTGTAAGTGCGGCCTTATCGTCTAACGGTTAGGACACCAGGTTTTCATCCTGGCAATCCGGGTTCGATTCCCGGTAAGGTCACCATATAATATAAATTTGCACTTGTCAAGTACGTCCTAGTCTGGGCGTACTATTTTTGTGGAACATATTAGAGTATAATAGCTATCTATGAGTAATACATTTAAAAGGACTAAGATACTGGCGACTCTGGGGCCAGCCACAAATTCACCAGAGAAAATCAAACAATTAATTGAAGCTGGCGCAAATGGCTTTCGTTTGAACTTCAGCCATGGATCGTACGAAGAACGGCTTGATCAGATCAAGTGGATTCGTGATGCTAGCGCCGAAGTTGGCCGAACGGTAGCAATCTTGCAGGATTTACAAGGACCAAAAATTCGTCTCGGCGTTCTAAAGAACAACCACTTAGACGTTAAAGCTGGCGACGAGATCGTTCTCGATCATGCAATTCAAGAGCATGATGGCAGTATGAATTTGCCGATTCAATACAATTTAGCTAACAAAGTTAAGGTTGGCGAGCCAGTTTACTTGTTTGACGGCAAGATTCGCGGCGAGATGATTGAGCGGGTTAGTGATACAGCAATCAAGATTCGTATTCTGAATGATGGATTTTTGATGAGCCGTAAAGGCTTGAATCTGCCAGACACCGACTTTGGCGGCGATATTTTAACGCCAAAAGATTTGGCTGACGTAGAGTTTGGCGCCGATAAAGATATTGATTTTGTAGCCCTCAGTTTTATTCAGAGCGCAGACGATATCAATAACTTGCGGCAGATTATGCTAAGTCACGGTTCAACAGCACAAATTATTGCAAAAGTTGAAACCAAAGCAGCTATTGAGATGGAAGCACTCAAAGAAATAGTCAAAGCTGCTGATGGCGTGATGATCGCGCGCGGCGACTTGGCCGTCGAGACTAGCCCCGAGATTGTACCGATTGTCGAACGCGAAGCAATTCGCTTGTGCCGCAAATACGGTAAACTATCAATAGTGGCAACGCAAATGTTAGCTAGTATGGTCGATAATCCAGAGCCGACTCGCGCCGAAGTTAGCGATGTAGCAACAGCAGTAATCCTTGGTACTGATGTGGTGATGCTCTCTGATGAAACAGCTAACGGTAGTTATCCTGTCGAGGCAGTCAAAATGATGGCCAAGACGGTGCGCTACACGCAGTCGCGCTGGCCGATGAATGACATGCCGATTGAATATGGCGAGAAGAACCGCCGCCGTAATGCGATTGCTAATGCTGCGGTAGTAGTAGCTAACCAAGTAGACGCCGATGTGATTATTGCCGAAACTAAATCTGGCGCGACGGCTGCGCGGATTGCAGCTTGCCGTCCAGAGTTGCCAATCGCTGCGGTAACGCCGAATAAGCGTGTGGCTCAACAGTTAGCTTTGTCATACGCTACCCGTTCATATGTGCGTAAAGAGGGCGAGCATGTTGGTACAAAATTAGCCAAAGAATTGCTTGATTGGGGTACTTTCGGGCGCGATGACAAATTGACCGCGGTTGTTGTCAGCGGCCGCCAGTCGGGTGTAGCCGGCGGTACCGACACATTGCGTGTGCGTGTTGTTGAGTAAAAGCAGCAAAGTTTAAGAGACACCTCGCTTTTGGCGGGGTGTTTTCATGCAAAAAACTAGACGAGCGTTAATAACTGTAGTAAACTAGACGCAAGGGTAAACATAATCAAGTATAAAACGTGGGCAAGAAACTTATTATTGCAAACTGGAAAATGAACCTCACTGTCAATGAGGCGAGTTTGTATGT
>ERZ773100.747-NODE-747-length-16026-cov-3.948657_pt1 | contig 16026 bp, 16 predicted proteins | sample MGYA00511119_ERZ773100 | MGnify/ENA primary metagenome ERZ773100 (study PRJEB29015, sample SAMEA2738000) | human oral metagenome | biome: human oral; feature: human-associated habitat; material: dental | place: China | collected 2111 ...
CCCACAACCAATGGCATGTTGGACTTGTAAAGGCCCAGATGTTCCGCGTTTAATCGCTGAATGGGGAGAAGAAGGCTATTTTAGCGGTAAATGGGCGAAAGGCGGTGCCGAAGTGGTAAATTCCATCGGTTGTGCCGACTGTCACGACACCACTTCCAAAGACTTTGCCGAAGGCAAACCGGCACTGCGTATAGCCCGTCCACACGTTTTACGCGCGTTGGATCATTTGAACACCGCATTGCAAGCTCGCGCTAAAGCCGAAGGTAAAGAGCAATCTAATCTTAGTTTTAACACGGCTGCACGTACTGAACAACGCGCGGAAATATGCGCCAACTGTCACGTTGAGTACTACTTCGCCGGTGATTTAAAACAAGTTACCTTCCCATGGAATAACGGTCAAACCGTGGATGACATTGAAAAATACTATGATGACATCGGTTTCAGCGACTGGACTCACTCTTTATCTAAAGCACCGATGTTGAAAGCACAGCACCCTGACTTCGAAATTTGGTCTTTAGGTATGCATGGAAAAAATGGCGTAACCTGTATTGACTGCCATATGCCTAAAGTACAAGGCGCTGACGGTAAAGTTTATACCGATCATCAAATCCAAAATCCATTCGATGCTTTCGATTCAACTTGCGCGAACTGTCATGATCAAAGCAAGGAAAAACTCAAAGACATCGTCGCTTCACGTAAAAAAGAAGTGAAAGATGTAATGGGTCGTTTAGAAGATCAAGTTGTTCGTGCTCACTTTGAAGCGAAAGCGGCATGGGATGCAGGTGCAACTAAAGAAGAAATGGAACCTGCTTTAATGGATATCCGTCACGCTCAATGGCGTTGGGACTACGCAGCAGCAAGCCACGGTGGTCACATGCACGCACCTGATGTAATGCTTCGCGTATTAGGTTCTGGTTTAGACAAAGCGGCTGATGCTCGTACAAAACTAGCGGTTATTTTAACCAAACATAACGTGAAAACACCTGTTGAAGTGCCTGATATTTCTACTGCGGAAAAAGCCTGGAAAGTGATGGGCATTGATATTGAAAAAGAACGTAAAGCCAAAGAAGAATTCTTAAAAACTGTTGTACCTCAATGGGAAAAAGAAGCGAAAGCTTCCGGCAAATTAGCTGAAGATACCGCAACAAAACAATAAGAAAAATCACCGCACTTTTGTGCATAAAAGTGCGGTCGTTTTTAACGAAAAATTTGAGGTAACCCAAATGAATTTAACTTCTTTACTTCGCAACATGGTAAAAGCAGCCACCGTTATCGCGCTTGCCGCTTCTGTACCAATGTTTGTTCACGCGCAAGATGATGAGGCAAAAACCTATCAGCCGCAATTAGACAATCAGCGTGATCCGAATCAATATTGTGCAAAATGTCATAAATTCGACAAGGTTGATAAAAACCAAACCTTGGATCAATCCGGCGGTGAATTGCACTTTGGTAAATTTCACGGTGCACACTTAAATCAAAAGAACCCGAACAACGGTAAACCTATTACTTGTGTCAGCTGTCACGGTAATATCTCTGAAGATCACCGTCGTGGTGCGAAAGATGTAATGCGTTTTGACGGGGATATTTTTGGCGATAAAAAACCAATGTATTCAGCACAAGAACAAAACCAAGTGTGTTTTGCTTGTCACCAACCAGATAAATTACGCGAAAAACTTTGGGCACATGATGTCCACGCAATGAAATTGCCTTGTGCAAGTTGTCACACCCTTCATCCAAAAGACGAAGCAATGAAAGGCATTAAACCCAAAGAACGCGTAAAACTTTGTGTTGATTGTCACGGTGAACAACAAAAACGTAAAGCCGCACAGGAAAACGCAGATAAACAATCTTCAACCGAACAAAAGGATAAACAATGACAGCTTGCTCACGCCGAAACTTTGTTTCCGGCATGGGGGCGGTAATCCTTATGACGGGAACATCCATCACTTCTTTAGCAAAAGAAGAAAAGGCGGATAAACCAAAACGTTACGCTATGGTGCACGATGAAACGGCTTGTATCGGCTGTACGGCCTGCATGGATGCTTGTCGCGAAACCAATCATGTACCCGAAGGCGTATCCCGCTTGGAAATTTTACGCAGCGAACCTTACGGCGAATTTCCAAATCAGGAATATGAGTTTTTCCGTCAATCTTGTCAGCATTGCACAAATGCGCCTTGTGTGGCGGTTTGTCCGACCGGTGCCTCTTTTATTGATAAAGAAACCGGCATTGTCGATGTACATAAAGATCTTTGCGTAGGCTGCCAATATTGCATCGCGGTTTGTCCATATCGCGTACGTTTCATTCATCCTGTACATCGTACCGCGGATAAATGTAACTTCTGTCGCGACACGAACCTTGCTAACGGGAAACAACCTGCTTGTGTAGAAGCCTGTCCGACCAAAGCTCTCACCTTTGGTGATATGAACGATCCAATGAGTGATGTGGCACGTAAAGTGAAAGAAAAACCAGTTTATCGCACGAAAGTGGAATTAGGTACGCAACCGAATCTTTACCATATTCCATTCCAACATGGGGAGCCTAGAAGATGACGTTAGATTATCCAGTGCCATTCCATACACCTAATCTCGTATGGGATTCAACCATTGCGATCTACTTGTTTCTACTCGGTATTTCCTCCGGAGCCGTACAATTAGCTATCGCTTACAAACGCAGCCATAAACTCGAAAATCCCAACCAAAACTGGATTATTCGAGCCGGTGTCATTTTAGGATCTATCCCGACTTTAATCGGTTTAACCCTATTAATTTTCCACTTGACTCGTCCTTGGACATTCTGGAAATTGATGTTTAACTATCAATTCAACTCCGTTATGTCAATGGGGGTAATGCTGTTCCAAGTTTATATGCTGTTTTTAGTGGCATGGGGCATAGTGATTTTCAAAAATGAAATCGCTGCTTTGATTAATCGTTTTTTACCAAAACTTAGCTTTGCCCTAAAAGTTATACCAATGCTTGAGCGCATTGTTGGTGTAGTAGAAGTCTTGCTTTTTGTATTAGCGGCCGTGCTTGGTGCATATACTGGTTTCTTGCTTTCCGCATTAATCAGCTATCCGATGTTAAACAATCCTGTACTACCTGCATTGTTCCTAGCATCGGGAACCTCGTCTGGTATCGCTGCAACCTTCTTGCTCATTTTAATTGCCGGCAAACTTAAAGGCGATTCTCACGAATCCCACTTCATCCATAAATTTGAAGTGCCGATTATGGTGACTGAGCTTGGGTTATTAGTGTGCTTCTTCGTAGGTTTATACTTCGGTGGCGGACAAAAAGTCGTTGCATTACACAATGCATTATCGGGATTCTGGGGAGCAGTATTTTGGATTGGAGTATTCTTTATCGGTATTTTAATTCCATTAATCGCAAATCTGTTCGTCAGCGACCGCTTGAAATATAACCGCAACTTTATCATATTAGTGTCTATTTTCGACCTAATCGGCGTGTTGTGCTTGCGTTACTTTATTTTATATGCAGGACAGTTAACGATTGCCTAATGGTTAGACAATAAAAGATAGATAAAAACAATCTGCACCTAAAAGTCGCCTTTACGCCGACCAATTAAGGTGCAGATTTTTTATCTTCAAAGCGATGACATTTTTACATTATTCTAACAGCACCGCATTGGAGCCTTTCAATGCGGTGCTATTTTGAACCTTAACCGCATCATCATACCGAAGGATTACATGACCACCACATCAAATTGTTCTTGATTATAAAACTGTTCGGTTTTCACTTGTACCCGCTTACCAATAAACATTTCAACCTCCGGCAATAATCCGTGAGATTCCTCGTTAATCAGATATTCCGCTACCAAGGGTGATGCATAGACCACGAACTGCTCACTGCTAAACAAATGATATACACGGATAATTTCCCGCATAATTTCGTAACACACGGTCTCCACAGTTTTTACGCGTCCACGTCCTTGGCATGCAGCGCATTCTCCGCACAGAATATGCTCCAAACTTTCCCGCGTACGTTTACGCGTCATTTCCACCAAGCCCAACTGGGTAAAACCGTTTACATTGGTTTTCACGCGATCTTTAGCCAATGCATCTTGCAATGATTCCAATACTCGAATGCGGTGCTCTTCCAGTTGCATATCAATAAAATCAATGATGATAATGCCGCCGAGATTTCGGAGTTGAAGTTGTTGAGCGATAGCTTTCGTTGCCTCGATATTGGTGTTAAAAATCGTCTCTTCCAAATCTCGATGCCCGACAAACGCGCCGGTATTGATGTCGATAGTCGTCATCGCTTCCGTTTGTTCGATAATAAGATAACCACCGGATTTTAAATTTACCCGCCGTTCTAAGGCTTGTTGAATTCCGTTTTCCACACCGAACACGTCAAAAATCGGTTGATTTCCGGTATAAAGCACCAATTTGTCACTTAGTTCCGGCATAAATTCGTCGGTAAATTCCTTCACTTCGGAAAAACAAAGTTTGGAATCAATGCGGATTTTCTCCAATGTTGTGCCGATAAAATCGCGCAAAATCCGTTGTGGCAAAGCGGGTTCGCCATAAATTTTAGAGCGGGTCGGATATTTACTCTTGCGCTCTAGTACTTTACGCCATAAACGCTTCAAAAATTCTGCGTCTTGACGCAATTCCTCTTCGCTCGCCCCTTCCGTTGCGGTGCGAATAATAAACCCGCCGAGCTCGTCACAAAAAGGCGCCACCAAAGCTTTCAAACGCATACGCTCTTCTTCGCTTTCGATCCGTTGGGATACGCCCACGTGACTATTCTCCGGCATAAATACCAAATAGCGAGACGGCAACGTAATATCCGTAGTTAAACGCGCCCCCTTAGTGCCGAGGGGATCTTTTACCACTTGCACGACAATGTCCTGCCCCTCGCGGACTAATTCGGAAATACTTTTTACTTTGAACTGTTTTTGTTCGCTTTCATCTACGCATTCGGTGTGCGACACAATATCGGAAGCATGCAAAAATGCGGCCTTTTCCAATCCGATATCAACAAAAGCGGATTGCATACCGGGCAATACGCGCGTTACCCGGCCTTTATAAATATTCCCCACGATACCCCGCTTGGCTTGGCGCTCAATATGTACTTCTTTTAATACGCCCGACTCCATCAATGCAATACGCGTTTCATTGGGTGTAACGTTCATTAATAACTCAACAGCATCCATTTTATCGTCTCTAAATATTGTTTTAACGCGTGGAATGATAGTCCTAAATAAGGTAAAATGCGAGCTTTCTCAAATTTCCGACATATTTCTTGGGGCTATTAATGCTTGGTTTTGACCCGACGCTGATTACATTCACGATTTATATTTTCGGTATGCTGCTTATCGGCCTACTGGCTTATTATTATACGAACAATTTATCGGATTACATTTTAGGCGGTCGCCGTTTAGGTAGCTTTGTTACAGCAATGTCGGCGGGGGCATCGGATATGTCCGGTTGGTTGCTGATGGGCTTACCCGGTGCAGTTTATTTATCGGGCCTAGTTGAAGGTTGGATTGCCATCGGCTTAGTGCTCGGCGCCTATTTTAACTGGCTATTAGTTGCCGGACGTTTACGCGTTTATACCGAGCTTAACAATAACGCCCTAACACTACCGGAATATTTTCACAATCGTTTCGGGGCCTCACATAAATTCCTAAAACTGATTTCGGCGGCGATTATTTTAGTCTTTTTTACCGTTTATTGCGCTTCCGGCGTGGTGGCGGGCGCGAAACTGTTCCAAAATTTATTTTTAGTAGGATATTCAACCGCGCTTTGGTACGGTGCCGCGGCAACCGTGGCCTACACCTTTATAGGCGGCTTCTTAGCCGTAAGTTGGACCGATACCATTCAGGCCACACTTATGATCTTCGCCTTAATTCTCACCCCTATTTTCGTATTACTAAGTATCACCGATACCACCCAATTTTCCACCGTATTAGAACAAGCAGAAATGGCTGCGCACAAAAACTTCACCGATTTATTTTCCTCCGCTACACCATTAGGCTTGTTGAGCCTAGCTGCTTGGGGATTGGGATATTTCGGGCAACCACATATTTTGACGCGTTTTATGGCGGCCTATTCGGTGAAATCATTGATTAAAGCACGTCGCATCAGCATGAGTTGGATGGCACTTTGCCTTGGCGGCGCCATTGGCATTGGTTTCTTTGCCATTCCTTATTTCTTCGCCAATCCACAACTTGCCGACACGGTAAATCGTGAACCTGAACAAGTATTTATCGAACTGGCAAAATTATTATTTAACCCATGGATTGCCGGTATTCTGTTATCCGCTATTCTAGCCGCCGTAATGAGCACCTTAAGCGCGCAATTATTGATTTCATCGAGCTCCATTACGGAAGATTTCTACAAAGGTTTCATTCGACCTCAGGCCTCCGAAAAAGAACTGGTTTGGCTGGGGCGTACTATGGTGCTGGTCATTGCAGCGCTTGCCATCTGGATTGCGCGAGACGAAAACAGCAAGGTATTAAAACTCGTGGAGTTCGCCTGGGCCGGTTTCGGCAGCGCATTCGGCCCCGTCGTACTATTCTCGTTGTTTTGGAAACGCATGAATGCAGCCGGCGCTATGGTAGGAATGTTAGTTGGCGCGATTACGGTGTTCTCGTGGAAAGCAATACTTCCAAGCGACAGCGATTGGTTTCAAGTATATGAAATGATTCCCGGATTTGTACTCGCAAGCGTGGCCATTGTCATCGTTTCACTTATTTCCGGCAAACCGAAACAAGATGTATTAGAACTGTTTAACAAAGCAGAAAAAACCTATAAGGAGGCAAAATGATCGATTTTCGCCCTTTTTATCAACAAATCGCTACAAGTTCTTTATCTGATTGGTTGGAAACGCTTCCCCTTCAATTAAAAGAATGGGAAAAACAAACCCACGGTGATTACGCTAAATGGTCAAAAATTGTAGATCTTCTGCCCGATTTATCGGCCGACAGCATAGAACTCAACGAAGGTGTCAAATCGCACCGCATTGAAGCCTTGTCAGACGGGGAACAACAACGCATCATCCATCATCTAAAACAACTCATGCCGTGGCGCAAAGGTCCGTATCACTTGTTCGGCATTCACGTAGATTGCGAATGGCGTTCCGATTTTAAATGGGATCGCGTGCTACCTCACCTTGCGCCACTACAAGATCGGGTTATTTTAGATGTCGGTTGTGGCAGCGGTTATCATATGTGGCGGATGCTGGGTGAAGGCGCCAAAATGGTGGTGGGCATTGATCCGACCGAGCTTTTTCTATGTCAATTTGAGGCGGTGCGCAAACTGCTCAATAATGATCGCCGCGCTAATTTGATTCCGCTCGGCATCGAGCAAATGCAACCGCTTGCCGCATTTGATACGGTATTTTCCATGGGCGTGCTTTATCACCGCAAATCGCCTTTGGATCATTTAACCCAGTTGAAAAATCAACTAAAGACAGGCGGAGAATTAGTATTGGAAACCTTAGTGGTGGACGGCGATGTCAATACCGTTTTAGTGCCTGCAGAGCGCTACGCGAAAATGAAAAATGTGTATTTTATTCCGTCTGTTGCGGCGCTCATAAATTGGCTGGAAAAAGCTAACTTTCGCAATGTCCGCTGCGTAGATGTGGCAACCACGACACTCGAAGAACAACGCAAAACCGATTGGCTGGAAAATGAAAGCCTTATCGATTTCTTAGATCCAACGGATCACAGTAAAACTGTTGAAGGCTACCCAGCGCCGAAAAGAGCGGTAATTTTGGCGAATAAATAACGAATTAAGGGAAATGGCATTATCTATTTCCCTTTTGTTTGGCTTAAAAAGGAATATTAAAAAATTTCTATGTGTTTATTATTAATAATGTGGATAAATTTAAAACGCTTTGATATGTCGGATGCGCAATGGAAACCTTTGAGTGAATTTTTTTGATAAAAATAGCAGCCAATTTTAACCGCTATTTTCATCTTGAAATATTATTTCACAGGCTTTCGCGCGATATTATGTAGCAAATGCAAACAGCACCGCATTGAAAGTCGCTTCAATGCGGTGCTGTTTTGTGAACTCACTTCAACGTTGCAACATCACTTTAAGGAGGCTAATTTTGCTTAGGCGTGATGCTTCTCGTTTTCTCTTTTTCTTGCACATCCAATGCATCGCGCGCTGCACGAATACTTTTTTCGATAAGCGGTACGCGTTCATCGTCCTTCGGCATTAAACGCAACATCATTGCCCATGTCACCGCTGCCATTTTATAGTCTTCCGTTTCAAAATAACGAAATGCGAGCAAACTCAAAGCTTCCAGATTGGTATGATCTTGACGAATCACATCGCGCAATAAATCACCGCCTTTGAGTTTATCAGTCGCGTCGTCGGAGAACATTAATACGCGTGCATAGCCCAATTTATATTGCAGATTATCGGGATCGAGCTTATTGGCTTTTTGATAGCTATCAAACGCCAAGCGGGCGTCGCCTAAATTCATCCCGATTTGACCGAGCAACCACCACTTTTTCGCGTCGTTCGGATTTTTTTGCAAATCAATTCGAAGCGCGGTGGAAAATTGCTGCATTTCCGCATCACTTAACGGAGCTGTGTCTTCCTCTTTCATTCGATCGTAAAAATACGGCAATTTTGCGTACGTTTGTTCCAACATAGATTCCGCTTGCCAAGCGCCCACCATAAAATAAGACGAGCCGGCAATAATACCCAAGGCTAACAGGCCGGAAACGAACCAAATTTTGCCGTAGGACTTACGATCCGGCACCGCATTGGAGGGGCTTTCGCTCGGTACATCGTCCAACAAAGTTTTTTGTAACTCTTGTTTAAGCTGCACAACGTTTTCCACTAAACCTTGCGCATCGTCTTGTTCTATTTCCTGTAAACGCGAAAAATACAGCGCCTTATTCAAATCATCGCGTTTTTGTTCGTCTTTCTGTTTAAATCGGGATAACAAAGGATAAAAACAAATTAATCCGATCAATAAAGTTATCGCCGCTAAACTTAATACAAAATTCATCTAATTATCCTTTCGATTGAGCAATTCCGCCAAACGCGCATTATCTTCGTCGGTTAAAATTTCCTGAGATTTAAGCGCGCTTTTGATTTTTGGTTTGCGTTTTAACAATACCACTACGCCAAACAATACAAATAACAACGGTGCAATCCATAAAATTAAAGTGCTTGCGGTCATAGGCGGATCATAAGTTACAAAATTGCCGTAACGCGCCACCATATAATCCACCACATCATTTTTCGATTTGCCTTCTTGCAATAATTCAAACACTTTTCCGCGCATATCTACGGCAATGGTCGCATTCGAATCTGCGATATTGTTGTTTTGACATTGCGGGCAACGCAGAGATTGGGTAAGTTGGTGATAATCGTGCTCTTGCTGTGCAGAATCGAAATTCAATGCATCGATCGCGGAAAATGTCGTGACGCTAAACAAAAGCATCATTAAAAAAACCGTTAATTTTTTCATTGTGCCCGCTCCGTGAGTTCGTCATAAATCGGTTTTAAGGTTTGCGTCCACACTTTTTCGTTTACATCACCGGCATAACGATAATGAATTACACCTTTGCCATCGACGATAAACGTTTCCGGTGCGCCGTACACGCCTAAATCCAAACCGAACGCACCTTTTTCATCTCTCAATACCGCTTGGTACGGATTACCCAAGTCTTTCAACCATTTAATCGCTTTCGGTGTTTCGTCTTTGTAATCTACGCCCACGATGGTTATGCCGTCTTTGGCGAGTTTGTTCAAATATTGGTGCTCTGCATAGCAAGTCGGGCACCAAGTGGCCCATACATTGAGTAAAATCGGTTTGCCTTGTCGGAACAATTCGTTACCGTAGGTTTTATTTTCAAACAAATCCGTCAATGTTTTTGAGGGCACTGGTTTGCCGACTAAGGCGGATTCCAAAGCTTTAATATCTTCGCCTTGCGCATTGCGATTAAGCTGCACTAAAAAAGCAATCACTATCGCTAAAAAGAGAATAAGAGGAATGAGTAATTTTTTTTTCATTTTTTACCGTACTTTACAAAGAGATTATTCTTTGTTCCTTCCATTCATGGAAGAGATCAAAGGCGCTAAACAAGGATATCAACGAGCACACAAATCAGCACCGCATTGAAGCCCCGTTCTACCGCCTTGATGATATCTGCTTCTGAATAAACTGTGGAAAAAGCGTTTTTCTGGGGAAGCAAACTATTTTTTCAACAAAGCATTAAATCGATAACGTCGATCAAACATACATAGCAAGCCGCCTAACGCCATAAACAGGCCACCAAGCCAAATCCAACGAATAAACGGTTTGTAATATAAGCGCAGCGCCCAAGAATCATCGTCAAGTTTTTCGCCAAGCGCTACATAGAGATCGCGCGTTAAACCACCGTCAATCGCAGCTTCGGTCATCGACATACGACTTACGGTGTAGAAACGTTTTTCGGCGAATAAAGTCGCTTCCGGCTTACCGTCTTTCGTAATATCAATTTGCGCTTTACCGCCGATGTAGTTTGGACCGTTGGCATCGCTTACGCCAGCGAATTTGAAATCGTAGCGGCCAATTTGCACACTGTCGCCCACCGCCATACGCACATCGCGTTCAACACTGAAGTTTTGGCTGAAGGCAATCCCCCACACAGTCATCGCGACACCTAAGTGCGCCAACATCATGCCCCAGTGAGAACGGGAAAGTTTGCGCAAGCCCGCGAAAAATGGTTCTCGATGCGTAGCACGCTGTTGCAATTCGTAAAATGCTAATAAAACAATAATCGCGGTCATCATGCTACCAAGCACCGCACTCACGACTATTTTATCTTGCAAGAAATAAGGTAAAGCAAAACCTGCAATCGCCGTCACAACAAGGCTTGCAATTACCGGCGTACGAATTGCGGAGAATTGGTCGCGGCGCCATTTCACTAGTGGCCCGATGCCGAGCAATAAGGCAAACGGCGTCATAATAATTAAGAACATTTGATCGAAGAACGGTGCACCGATAGAAATCGATCCTAAACCTAGCTGTTTATGCACTAACGGCAGTAAAGTTCCTAAGAACACCACGCAAAGTGCAGTCATTAATAGGATATTATTTAATAACAGCATACTTTCACGCGAATAACGTTCTGCATTATCGCGCGAACGGATTTGACTGCCTTTGTGAGCATAAAGTGCCAGTGACCCGCCGATCACCACTACGAGATATGCCAAAATATACAGGCCGCGGGTCGGATCGGAAGCGAAGGCGTGAACAGAAACCAGAATGCCCGAACGTACTAAGAAAGTACCAAGCAAACAGAGGGAAAAGGCGAGAATTGCCAGCAAAACCGTCCAAGCTTTGAATGAACCACGTTTTTCGGTTACGGAAAGCGAATGAATCAATGCGGTGCCCGCAAGCCAAGGCATAAATGAGGAGTTTTCTACCGGATCCCAGAACCACCAACCGCCCCAACCCAGTTCGTAATACGCCCACCAAGAACCGAGCACGATACCAAGAGTTAAAAATACCCAAGCAGCAAGCGTCCAAGGGCGTGACCAACGCGCCCAAGCGGAATCTAGTTTGCCGGTCATCAATGAAGCGATGGCGAAAGCGAATGCTACGGAAAAGCCAACATAACCCATATAAAGCAATGGCGGATGAAAAATTAAACCAACATCTTGCAACATCGGATTAAGTTCTTTACCGTCTACCGGAAAATCCGGGAAAGTTCGTGTGAACGGATTTGATGTGAATAACACGAACAGCACAAACCCCACGCTGATGATGCCCATAATGCCAAGCACACGCGCTACTGCTTCTTGCGGTAAGTGTTTACTCAATAAGGCAACAGCAGCCGACCAAAGCGTTAATAACCAAATCCACAGTAAAAGAGAACCTTCATGTGAGCCCCAAACGGCGGACAAACGATAATAGATTGGTAAAGTGCTGTTGGAGTTATTCACTACATATTGCACGCTGAAATCATTCACCGCAAATAAATAAAATAAAGCGATGAATGCAATAGTAAGACTGATAAATAAGCCATAGGTCATCGGGCGCGCCAAAGCCATGAGTTGCGAATTACCTTTTTCCGCGCCCCATAATGGGAAAATGGCGAGCATTAAAGACACAGCCAAACTTAACGCCAATGCATAATTTCCAAGTTCAGCAATCATTTTACGCCTTCTTTTGCTTGCTGATCGCGTACGCTTTCACCTTTTAAATCCGCCGCATTCACGCCCATGGGTTGATGTACTTTTTGCATTTTCTCGCCTAATTCCGGCGGTACGTAATTTTCGTCATGCTTCGCCAATACTTCCGTTGCGTTTAAAACTGTCGGTTCAGTTAATACGCCTTGCGCCACTATGCCTTGTCCTTCGCGGAATAAATCCGGCAAAATACCTTCGTATTCAACCGTAATCGCCGGACCAATATCATTCAAATCAAAACGTACTTTTAGGCTTTTCGGATCTCGCACTACGGTACCTTCCACTACCATTCCGCCTACGCGGATCCGTTGTCCAACTTCAGGTTTTTGATTTGGGTTATTGTCTTTGCCTTGAATCACTTCGGAGGGAGTATAAAACAAGTCGATATTTTGGCGCAGTGCATACAGCATTAATCCACTAGCAATCGCAATGCCAAGTACGACAAAAATCACGAGTTTAAATCTGGATCTACGTCTTGGATTCATAGTGTATCTCCTTTATGATCGGCTTGCTGTAAACGTACTTCGCGTTGTGCTTCGCGCAATACACTTTGTAACACTGTTTTATGTTGTTTTATGGTTTGTACAATCAAAGCGACAATCGCCACCAAACTAATACCATAAGACAGCCACACGTAAAAACCGTAGCCGCCCATATTGAAAAAATCACTCCAAGTTTGGAAGAACATAGCTATTCCTTATTCAAAAATTCTAAAAAACTTAACCACACTTTACTTAACGGTTGACTGAGCCAACGCTCTTACCCACGGACGTTTCGCATCTTCTTTTAATAATTCCACGCGATAACGTGCAAGAGTAAGCCAAATATACAGGCTTAAAAAACCGAAAATACAAAGAATTAGAGGAATAAGCATTGGGGTAGCAATAGAAGGTTTTTCTAATTTCGTGATACTCGCGCCTTGGTGCAAGGTATTCCACCATTCTACGGAGAAATGAATAATCGGCAAAATCACCACGGTAGTGATACAAAGAATCCCAGCGGCTTTGGCCCCCACAGTTCGATCAGAAAATGCGGAATAGAGCGCGAGAACACCTAAATAAAGGAAGAATAAGATTAGCTCGGCAGTTAAGCGCGCATCCCACACCCACCAGGTTCCCCACATCGGTTTACCCCAGACCGCGCCGGTAACGAGCGCTAGAAAAGTGAATAATGCACCAATTGGTGCCATAGCAATCATCGCAAGATGGGCTTGTTTAATCTGCCATACCAACGCAATCACAGCAGCGACCGCCATAGAACCGTACACACCCATTGACCAAATGGCGCTCGGCACATGCACGTACATAATTCGGAAACTATTACCTTGCTGGTAATCTGCCGGCGCATAAGCCAAGCCCCACACAACACCTGCGCCAAGCAATAATAAGGTCAAAATCGCAAATAACGGACTTAATTTACCGCAAATGCGATATTGCGTTTCCGGCTTGGCGTAAGGATGTAACCACTTCCACATAATAAAAAGATCCTTAAAAAAGAAAGAAAAACCAGCACATTTTCGAGGTGTGTCGAATGAAAATTAATTATCTAAACTAATTCGTAATGCCGCCGCAATGGCAAACGGAGAAAGAGTGATCGCGCTCACCATCATCGCGCCTAAAATAGCCAGCTGTCCGCCATAAGTCATATTTAAACTGGCAGCTTCTAATACGGACGAAGCAAAAATCAGTACGGGAATAAACAGCGGCACTACCAGTAAACTTAATAACACGCCACCCTTGCGCAATCCGACCGTTAATGCCACGCCAATCGCGCCAATACTACTTAACACCGGTGTACCTAACAATAAAGTTAGCACTAACGCCCACCAAATATTGATTTCCAAAGAAAGTAATAATGCGGCAATTGGAGAAAGCAGAATGAGCGGTAATCCGGTCAATAACCAATGTGCAATTACTTTAGCCAATGCGGTCATCGGTAAAGATTGCGCATTGAGCATTAATTGTTCAAGCGAACCATCAATAAAATCATCACGGAACAGACGTTCAAAAGAAAGCAACGCCGAAAGTAACGCAGCAACCCAAGCGACACCCGGCGCGATACGAGAAAGCAATGCCGGATCCGGCCCGATCACTAGTGGAAACAACGTAATAACAATCAAAAAAAACCATAACGGGTTTAAAATTTCTGCCCGTTTCCGCATCGCGATCTGTAATTCTCGTTTAATGATATCTAAGAAAATCATCGATTTATTCCGCTTTAAATCGGGCCAAATTGAGTTTTTGTAAACCTGAACTCGGCACGTCTTGATGACTGGTGAGCAATACGATCCCTCCCTGTCGCGCATGTTCATCAAAAAGTGCAGTTAAAATTTCCACGCCTTTTTTATCAATTGCAGTAAAAGGTTCGTCCAAGATCCACAAAGGTGCTTGCGAAAGCCACAAGCGCGCCAAGGCTATGCGTTTTTGTTGGCCGGCCGAAAGTTGTGCCGCCGGTAAATCTTCACGACCCAATAAACCGACTTTTTCCAATACCGCCCAAAGCGCTTCATTACCTTGCTTAGCACGGCTAATGCGTTGATAAAACTGCAAATTTTCCCATGCGCTAAGCTCGGGTTTAACGCCGGAAAGATGGCCTAAATAAAGCAAATATTGATGGTAAATTTCACGCTGTTTAGAAATCTCTTCCATATCCCATCGTACTTTACCTTCAATTGGTTGAGCCAAACCTGCCAAGATGCGCAACAAACTGGTTTTGCCTATACCGTTATGCCCTTCGATTTGCACAAAATCACCCGCATTAAAATCGCACGTCAAGCCGCGAAACAATACGCGTTCACCGCGCTGACAAGCCAGATTTTGCAAAGATAACGTATGCATTTCAAACATAAGGACAAAAAAGAACCAAAAATTGGCAGTATTCTATCATAAGGGAAAATTTTGACGATATTTTAGCAACTGAAAAACCTAACTCTTTAGAGGTGGATCACAAGTTTTATTGATTTAAAACAAGATTTAACCAAGAAGAATTTAATCAATCGATTTACTTAAAAAGAAAAAGATTTAATGATCTAAATCAACTTTTCTGCTACCATGTGGGAACTTTTTGACTGATTTTGGATACATATCTTTTGATGTCAAAATGGAGAAAAACGTTTATTTTATAGAAGGAACGACTTATGGCTTACACTCTACCTGAATTAGGCTATGCCTACGATGCATTAGAGCCGCATTTCGATGCGCAAACTATGGAAATCCATCATAGCAAACACCACCAAGCTTATGTGAACAACGCCAATGCGGTGCTAGAAGGCTTACCCACCGAATTTGCCGAAATGTGTCCGGGTCAATTAATCGCCGACCTTGATAAAATTCCTGCAGAAAAACGCGTTGCATTACGCAACAATGCGGGCGGTCATGCCAATCACAGTTTATTTTGGAAATCCTTAAAAAAAGGCACAACGTTACAAGGCACATTAAAAGACGCTATCGTGCGTGATTTCGGTTCCGTGGAAGCGTTCCAAGCGGAATTTGAAAAAGCGGCAGCAACCCGTTTCGGATCTGGTTGGGCATGGTTAGTATTAACTAAAGAAGGTAAATTGGCGGTGGTTTCGACCGCTAACCAAGATAATCCATTAATGGGCAAAGAAGTGGCTGGTTGCGAAGGCTTCCCACTTTTAGGCTTAGACGTCTGGGAACATGCTTATTATTTGAAATTCCAAAATCGCCGTCCGGACTACATTAAGGAATTCTGGAACGTAGTGAACTGGGATTATGTGGCTGAGCGTTTTGCCAAAAAAAGCGCGGATTGTAACTGTGCAAAATAAACGATAAACCGGAATTATTTAGCAGTTGCACAACGCTAAAATTACCCTTGCAAAATAGCACCGCATTGGAGCCG
>ERZ773100.748-NODE-748-length-16019-cov-61.115823_pt1 | contig 16019 bp, 32 predicted proteins | sample MGYA00511119_ERZ773100 | MGnify/ENA primary metagenome ERZ773100 (study PRJEB29015, sample SAMEA2738000) | human oral metagenome | biome: human oral; feature: human-associated habitat; material: dental | place: China | collected 2111 ...
GTCTTGCCTGCGTCCTCGGCGGCCTTGATCTGGGCGGCGAGATCTGCGGCGCGCTTCTCGGCCTCTCGGCGGGCTGCGCGCTCGGCGGCTAGGGCCTTCTTGCCGGCGTCTCCGAGCACGTCGGCGGCATCGCCCGTCGCGGGCGCCTCCCCCGTGGCCTCGGCAGGCTCGGTCGACTCCGTGGCCTCAGCGGCCTTGGCGGTCTTGTCCATTGGGTTCTCCCTCGGTGATAGGTGCCATCGCGGCACGACAAAGCCCCCACCATCGCGGCAGGGGCTCATAGGTATGGTGGGTCACTCGGCGGGCTTGATCCCGTCAGTGAAAGACTCAGGGGCGATGCGCCGCATCTCAGCGGTGATCGCCTTGTCGTCGACGGTGGCACCAGTCGCCTTCACGGCGGCCCTGGCCTTGTCGTAGGCGGTACGCAGGGCCTTCGGGTCATAGCCGTCGATCGACGACTTCTGCCCCTTCCATAGTGGCGTTGGGACGCACGAGCAGTGATCGTGGTAGGCGTGCCCCTTGCCGGCCGTCGCAGCACTGGCGTAGACGAAACCACGGGACGCGAGCATGCTGCACCATGCGCAACAGCCACCAGGGCCGGGCACACGCGCCCACCGAGGGCGGGCAGGGTCGACGGCGACGTTCCGGTGCACCGTGTCCTTCCCCTGCTGCCCAATGAATCGGGCCAGCGTGTTCCCCAGGGTGGCCTGCACCCCAGTCGGTTCCGCGCCCCACAGGCCGCCGACCGCCCAGCGGGTCGCCTGCGCCACCTGCACCTCGGAAGGCCCGTCAGCCAGGATGGCCGAGTAGGTGCCGCCGACGGCGTCAGCACGCAGCCGCTCATACCACTCCGCAGCGCTGGACGCTGCCAGGTCCCCATACTGGGCGGCGATGGCCGGCATCACCACCAGGAGAGCGTCGCGCGCCCTCTCAGGGCTGGACAGGTCCAGCCGGGCGAACGCCGACGACAGGGTGGCTAGCGCCATCCTCGTGGCCTCATCCAGGCTCCGAGACAGTCGCTCCAGGTCAGCCCGCGTCGTCACCAGCGGTCACCCCAGGGGGCTGCGTAGGCTCGGGTTGCTCGGGCTCGGCCGGGGTGGGCGTGGACGCCAGCAGACGATCCAGCACCCCACCAGCCTGCGCCCGCTTGATCTGCGACCGAATCCTGACGATCTGCTCAGCCGAGTAGCCCAACTCTTCCAAGGCCACGTCAGTCTGAGCGAGCTCGGGAATCGCGTCGATTTGCTTGACCATGGCGTCGGACTGGCTGACGACGGACGGCATCGCGGGATTGCGCCAGCGGGTCGCGAGGTTCCGCACCTCGTCGTCCATCTCGGTGACGGGGATGCCGTCACGGAGGCAGATGGCGTCCTGGACGATCCGGTTCAGGCCGTAGCCGATGCTGCGCGTGGTGTTCATCGCCTCGATGACGAGGTCTTCCTTGGCGGCGTAGATCGCCTCGGCGCTGCTCGGGTTGTCCTGGACGATCCCGAGCGCGGAGATCGGAAGCGACGTCGCCGAAGCGAACTCGGCAGCCAGGGCGCGTTTCATCGCCAGGAACGGCTCCATGTTCTGCTGCGGGATCACCTGGAGATCGGGCTTGTCCCCGTCCTCGTCCTTCGGCAGCGATTTGAGGCGCCCCATGTACCAGGACCAGAGCGGAACCTTCTCGCCCTGGGCGTCCTGGAACATCGTCTCATCCGCCCCCAGCAGCAGCAGCGCCGGAGCCGCGTACAGGTCGCTACTGACCTCCGTGCGGAAGCCAGCCCTGACGACGCGGTCCGTGATGGACATTACCTCGCGGCTGATACGCGACCGCCCAAACGGGCGGCCGAGCGCAGGCCGGTACGGAAGCGGCTCCATAGGGACACGCCCCAGGGAGTGATCCATCCTCGCGACGGCCACCCACCCCCGGTCCCCCAGGGCCAGGCGAGTCACATGCTCAGACGTCAGCAGCAGCACCGACGTCGGCTTCCCGTTGTCGTCGGCACTGTCGACCAGCAGACCGGCCTCCAGGCCCCTACGGCGCACGTCCCACAGGCCAGTGGCCCACAGGGCGTCAGCCCCCGTAACGACGACGTCGGGGTCGCCCGCAACCGGGTCGCCCGGCAGGGCCACCACGAACGAGCAGCAGTAGGTCAGGGTCGCGTCCACAAGCTCCGGCACCAGCAGGTCGAAGCGGTTCTCGTGCAGGAGGCTCATGGCCCCCAGGGGGTCCTCCTCGCCCGACGGCGACGTGACCCCATCCCACATGCACCGGGACGCCAGCGACGTGACCGCCTTATCCGGCCAGCCACAGACGATATCCAGTTGGTCCCGCATGTAGGGAGGCACCGAGGCACCCAGGAAATCCACGGCCACCTGCATGTCCCGATACTGGCGGCGCAGCGCATTCCGCGAGCGCTTGTCCTGCCATTGCTTGACCAGGCGGGCCATGAGGGCGGCGTCATCCTCGGCTAGGCCAACGACGTCGGTAGGGACAGGGGCGTAGTAGGCCATCAGGTCCATCACATCACCACCCCCACGCTCCTAGCGGCCAGTTCGCGCGGCCGTCTCTTGGTTGTCTTCGTGGCCCAGTGGGCCAGCGTCAGTGCGTCCATGCCCGCAGAGGTCATCCCCTCCGGGGCGGTCCATCCGAACCCGCCAGCCGCGCCGATCTTCCGGCGACTGATGACGGCGGCCTCAGCCTCTAGCTCGGCGTCGTCCGGGTGAGACAGGGACCGGTCCCGGATCGCGGCGTCCATCATCGCGTGAGCGGCGATGACCTGATCCGTCGTCGGCGTCCAGATGACCTTCGGACTGAACCCCGCGGCACGGAGACGATCAACTAGGTCCCCGGCACCGGACTTGCCGTCGACGACGATTTGCGCCCACCGGTCCCGGTGCTCTAGCAGGTAGTCGATGATCCAGTGGACGCCCTCGCCCATGTTGCGCACCCCCTGGGAGGTGCACAACTGGCCGTAGACCGCCTCGGACTTCCGCTCAGGCTTCCGTCCCGCGCGAGCCAGGGCGACCGTGGAGCCATCCACCGAGAACCTTACGGCGGCGCACCAGCGCAGCCCAGACGGTGGATCATCCACCGTCAGCGCGTTCCACGCCTCACGGCCAATCGCTTGGCTAGCGACCTCCGGGTCCCAGATACCCAGACCCTCACGCCGGAAACTCTCTGGACCCAGTTGGCGCTTCATCCGCAGGATCGCCGACTCCGGTGTCCTGTGCGGAAAACTTGGGTTGGCCTTCCGCCACTGCTTTCTGTCGTCCGGGTCGGCGTCGTCATCCGCGCCAACCTCGACGTACAGGCCATCGCTCATCTCCCCCGCGAGCGCCTGCTTCCTGAACGTCACGAACGCCTCAGACGGGTCAGTAGGGCGTGGTGGCGTACCCAGGCGCAGAATCAACGGGTTCGGGGCCGTGTTCACAGCCGGCACCATGTCGTCCAGGGCGCGCTGGCCGAGAATCTGGGCCTCGTCGAAGGTGATGATGTCGACGCCGGCGAAGCCGCGGCCGAAGCCTCCTTCTCGGGCACCGAAGAGGATGCGGGAGCCGTTGGTGAAGCGAATCTGTTGCTGGCCATTCGCCTGCCTCGGGCGGCCGTCAATGTACGGGGCGATCTCGGGCTTCAGGGCGAGGCCCTGCATCGCCGCGAACGTCTCATCAGCGGTACGCGTGCGGTGCGCTGTCCAGAGGACAAACAGGCCCTCGTTCAGGGTGCACAGGGCGAAGATCATCGCCCCGAACACCCAGGTCTTCCCTACTTGACGGGGCATCGAGACCTGCACGCCGTCGATGCCGGCCGCGTACATGCCATCCTTGCGTTTCGCCAGGATCGCGCGCCCCAGCCCATCCTGCCAGCGGTCGCAGGACAGTCCGAAGCGCTTGGCGCGGTCACGGACGGCCGGCCAGCCCGTGGACGTGATGCCCTCAGGCAGGATGAGGTGCTTCGCGATGTCGGACAGGCGGGGCTCAGATGTCGCCGAGCCCATCCTCATCCTCCGTCGCCTCAGTCGCCGTCTGCCGCTCACGCTCCTCGCGAGCCAGGTCGATCTCCCGGATCGTCTTGTCCACCTCCAGGAGGCGGCGGGACAGAGCAGCCAGGTCGCGGGCAGGAGTGCTCGGGTCGTCGATGGACGCTGCGAGGCGCTTACGCATCGCCGCCATCACGTCCCTACTGTCCCCATGCTCCGTCGCGTCCAGGACGCTCATAGGGGCCGTGGGGGCCGTCTCGCCATCCTTCACGGCGCGGAGTTTCCTCGCGGCACCCATAAGCACCCCCTTGGGAAAAAACAGTGGGGAGAGATGCCGCTATACCCACGGGGGGGCGAGAATGGCCGGGCGGGGGGTATTGCCCCCCTGTCCCGGTGTTTCTGTGGCTACTCTACCATGTTTCGTGGTCGGTTGTTGGTTTGATTCTGGCCGTTTGGTTGCGTTTCCGTTTCGGCGGCTTGGCTTTTCTGCCGTTTCCTTTTTTCTGGTTGCATTTTCGGCAGATGATTTGAATATTGTCTAATGAGTCGTTTCCGCCTCTACTGTGAGGCACGATGTGGTCGGCCTCGGGTGAGGATGGCAGTAGGCTAGCGTCCCAGGTGAGGCGGACGTGGCAGATGGGACAGTGCTCTAGTCCTGCCGCGCGCGCGCTGCGCTTGGCTGCTGCTGCGTTGTGGAGCCAGCGTGTGGTGCCGGTGCGTGAGGTGGTCACGTGTCCTCCTCGCGCGCGTGTGCGCACGCGGCCCGCGTCACGCTGCTGTGCGTGAGCGGGCCGCGTCGCTTCTCCCCATTCCCTTCTCCCCAGAAGGGTGGCAACAGTGGAGCCCAGCAGTCTTGTGGACGGCTGGGCTCTGACAGTTTGCCTATGTTCGTATGATGCGTGTTTCAGTGGCGATGTGCAAGTGGTGGCACACGCTGGCGTGTTGCGGTTTGGTCACGGGACTGGGGTGGTTTGTTGTGGGGTGCCCCCTGCCCTTTGCTCCCTGCCCCTGTGTTGTTACCCCTGCCCCCTTGTTTAGTGGGGGTGCCCTCTGCTTTGTGGGGGTGGGGTGTTTGCGATGGGGGGTCCCACCTTGCAGTCCCCCCCTTCCTTGTTGTGGCCTACCCCACTGTTTGCATACACCCCCTGGGCTTGCACCCATTCGGTATGCAGGCATACACTAGAGCCATCGGAACAACCAGAAAGGAACTCCCCAATGAACACCACCCCCGCTAAGAACATCCTCTGGGAGATCAGCCAGGCCCTCGGCCACGAGTGCCAGGCCCTCACCTCCCCGCTCGACGGACACACTGAGGGTGTCCGCCTCGGCAAGATCGCCTACTACCTCGGTGACGACGCCGGAGAGGATGGCCTCGGCCCTCTCGACGGCTACACCTGGGCGGTCTACGAGACCGCTGAGGATGGCGTCACCGAACTGGTGCAGGACGGGTGGGACGACCGGATCGACGTCCAGGCCGTCGCCAAGATGCTCCGCCTCGCCAACACCAACTGACACCCACTGCCCGGCCCCCGCGACGGGGCCGGGCCTGACCTGGAAGGAGATGCGATGAGTGCCGAGACGAAGCGGGTGCTGGAGGATGCTCTGGTCGCGCACCTGGCAGATGAGAAGCCTGGCGACGTGCTGGGGTCCTGGCTGGTGCTGGCTCAGGTGGAGTCGATGGACTACGTCGAGCGTGAGGTGGACACCTATGAGGTGTTCATGAAGGGCAATACTTTCACCATGATAGGCATCTGTGACGCCTGGAAGTATTCGCTCCTGGAGAGTCAGGGAGGGTGTCGTGAGCATGAGTGAGTGTCCGAGCTTGTTGGAGTTGGATCGGCTGCGTTGTGAGGTGGAGGCGGTGCGTGAGGCGCTGGAGGAGGTTGAGGATCGGCGTCGTGCTGCGGCGGTGGCTGCGGTGCGCGCCGGGAAGGGCAAGGCTCCGGTGGCGTTGGCTGCGGGGGTGACTCGGCAGACTTTGGACCGCTGGCTGGGTGTGTGGCAGCGCACATCTTGATGGCTTGACCCAATTCAGTATGGTGGCATACACTTAAGTCATCGGGAACAAAGAAAGGAACCCCAAATGAGCATCATCCGCAAGGCCTTCAACGCCATCAAGAACATCGACTACGCCGCCGCTGGCCAGATCAAGGTCATCGACCTCGTGGATGGCACGATCGCCGTCGGCCCCCGCGGCCAGTACGTCCAGGAGACCGGAGATGCGGCCCTCATCATCAACGGCGACGTGTACGCCGAGGATGAGGCTGACGTCACTGACGAGTATCAGCGCGCCGCCGTCGCCGCCCTCCTCGGCTACGACCCCGAAACCGCCAACTAACCCCGTATCCGCCCGGATGGTCGCAGCGGGGGCCCGACTCCCCCGCCGGGCACGACCCCTACCCCCACTACCCCAAGGAGACCAGTCATGAACCTGTACACCACGCGCAACGAAGCTGTTGAGCACGAGATCTGTGACGTGCTGCGTCAGAGCGAGGACGTCACCGGCCCGATCGATGACGCCTTCGACATTGACGCCATCGCAGATGAGACCATCACCATGTTCATCACCGAGGGCGGGATGGTCACCTACTGCCTCTCCGCCGACATCTACCCGAGCAAGTTCTGGGAGATCGTCGAGAAGCACACCCGCTGACCGAATACGGGAGGCGCCCCACCTGGCTGGTGGGGCGCCTTCGTCATGTTCGTAGGACCAGCAGCGGCCCTTCCTCTCTCGGGTGGTCCGGTAGCCTCATGATGGCGTGTCCAGGACCGAAGGGGACGGCCTTGGCTGGCAGCCTGCCGGGCCGGTTGATGGCGAGGGCGACGCGCGCGATCGCGCCTGCTAGGCGGTCCCACTCGGCGTCCTCGGTGTCACGCTTGGCTTGCTCCTCGGCGCTCGCGGCCACCCAGGGCGCTTCGGCCCATGGGTGCGCGATCTCGACGTCGGTCATTTCATGTCTCCGATTGCGTCTCGGGCTTCGGTGAGCATGCCGATCACCTTCCCTATGGCCTCGGTGGCGTCGGCGGTTGGTAGGCCGGCTGCGAGGCCTCCGATGGCGGCGGTGAGGCTTCCCTTCATGGACGCCTTGACGGCTTCCTCGGCGACGGCGGCTAGCGCCGCCTGGATCATCTCTGGTGTCATGCTGCCCTCTCCTTTCGTCTTGCTGCGGCGGCGAGTAGGTCGCCGACGTGGTATCTGCCTTCGTGGTCGGTGAGGTGGCCTCGGTGTTTCCAGAGTCGGATGGTACCGGGGCGTGTGGGGTATCCGGCTTGGGTGAGGAGCCTTGCGCCTTCGTCGGGGGTGACTAGCCAGTCGGCGGCCGCCTCCAGGTGGCTCGCGAGGAGGGGCTGCAACTCCCACTGGGTGTCGCAGGCCGGGCACCTGGCCCACGAGGACCCTGGTGCGGCGTAGATGGGCTGGTCGCACACGCCCCGGTCCCCCAGGTCGGTGAGGCACCGCCCGTAGAACCTGGCGTCCTCGGGGACGTCCACGAGGGCCGTGATCGCCCGGATGGCGGCCAGGACCTCGGGGATGAGGACGGCTAGCTCGGGCCGGCCGGGGTGTAGTGACGCCTCATCGAGTTGGACGCCGACCGCACGCCAGGTCTGCGGGGTGCTGCAACTGGTGAGGTCCGCGATCCACTTCGCCCACTTCAGTAGCGTGCGCTCGTGTGCGCTTGCGGCCTGGATGATGCCGAGCCGCACCGGGGGTCGGCTGCACGGGGTGACGCTACCCCCGCCGCCCTGGCCGCGCCTGAGCCCGGCCTTGGCGGCGTCGAGGGCGCCCATGAGCCCCACGATGCCGTGGGAGGCCTCTGCGAGCCGCTGGCAGGCCGTGGCGCTCACGTACCGGTCACCCCGCAGTGGCTCCCCCGTCACGGGGCAGGAACGGGCGTCGGTGCTCACGCGAGGAACCCCGCGGCGACAGGGACGCGGATCTCCCCACGCCACTCATCCAAGGGGGCGACCATGCCGTCATCCTGCCCGTCGGCGACCTCACGGCGAATGAGGTCCGGGTTGAGGACGTCAGCGAGGTCCGCGAGCTTCTCCCCGCCGATGGTGACCTGCCCGTCACGGATCGCAAGGATGATCGCCGCCGGGTGCTGGTCAGTCATGGGTGTCCTCCTTCGTCGAGTTGTTGGCCCGTTTGGCGGCGTAGCGGATGGCGTCGGCGATCTGCTGGACGGCCTTCTCCGACGCGGCTGCGCGCTCGCGGAGGCCCCTGATCTCGATGAGCGCGAACCAGAGGGCGACACCCAGGCACAGGGGCAGGAGGACAGTCACCGCCCACTGGAGCAGTCCGATCCAGCTCACTTATCCTCCTCCTCGATGATCTGGGCCGCCCAGGCGAGGGCGTAGGCACCCAGTTCCATGATCTCCTGCCCGCCGTGGTCCCCCTCGCCGATCAGGGTTGCTGCCTGGGCGAAGCGATAGGTTAGCGACATGTATCGCTTCTCCTCATCATCAGGGATTCTGTCGATCTCTCTGGCGGAGGTCTCAATGTCATCCAGGCCAACGCGGTTCGGGTTCATGATGTACAGCCAGTCCGCGCAGGTGCGGGCTATCTCAGTGAGCTCAACCTCCTTGCAGGGGGACGCGTGAGTGAAGGAGATTGCTTCGAGGAGGATGGCGAGGCGACGCGATGTTGTGTCATCTGGCGTGACCCTCGGGCCCTTTAACTCTCTGGCGAGGGCTGCGGCCCGGTCGAGGGCGGTGGACTTGTCGGCGGGCAGGCAGGAGAGGACTTCCAGGAGGGGCGGCTCCAGGGACTCGATCACGTAGATTCCCCGGAACGCGTCCTGTAGGCGTTTGAGCGCGGCGGTGGGGACGGGAGTCACATCCTCCCACTTGTCGATGCGTACCCCGGAGTAGCCTTGCGGAAGGAAGTGCGTATCAATCCCGTATCCACCGCGCGGCGCCCTCACGGCGAATTTCCCGTCGATTGGACTGCCGTGAATACTGCCCTTAATGATGCGGATGAGGGGTGCTGTAGGCCAGTTGGTCATGGTTGCTCCTGAGTCTTGATGTCGAGGGTGGCGGCGGTTTCGGGGGTGATGTCGATGGGGTCTTTTGCGGCGGCGGCGATGGTGAGCCGATTTGCGATTCGGAGTTGTTCGCCGACTTCGAGGACGGCCTGGGTGAGGGCCACAAGCGCGGCTGTCGGGTATCGCGCATGGTCGGTTGCTTTCCACATGTTTTCGTTGACTGCGTCGAGGAGTTTGGCCGCTTCGTCGCGCCTGAGTACATGGTCGGTCATTTCGGTCTCCTGGGGTTATTGGGTTCGGATTGTGACGTCTCCTGTGTCGGCTTCGTGGCCGCATTTCTTGCAGCGTATGACGGCGATTTGCCCCCAGTGGACTCGGGTGACCTGGCGCGGCCACTCACTGTTTCCGACCGCGTGGAATTCGACCGTCACTTCCGGTTGGAGGTAGTGGTCGCCGCACCGGATTCGGTACTTGTCTGGGTCGTATACCGCCACGGTCAGCCTCCAATGATTGCGCGCCAGGTGGCGGTGATGACCCAGATGATGACGCTGATGACGGCGAAGCACGCGGCCATGGCGAGGGTGAGGCCGACGGCGTATCCGAGGCGCTGGCTGAAGGTGGGGTTGGGTTTCATTGGGTCTCCTAGGGTGATTGTGGGTTGGGGGTGGTGGCTGGCCCCGGCCCAGCAGTCGGGGCCAGCCGTTGGGTTTAGAAGGGGGGCTCGCCGGGCTGGGCGCCCCCGGTGCCCCACGGGTCCTGCGCCGCGGCGGGGACGTTGCCTGAGCCGAACGCCGCCGGCTGCGCTGGCTGGCCGCCGAAGTTGCCCTGTTGGCCGGTGGGGGCCTGCTTCGTCACCTGGGCGCGCTGGCGGCGCAGGTCCGGGCCGATGTGGTCCACCTCGAGCTGGAGGACGCTGCGGTTCTCGCCTTCGCGGGTGGTGTAGTCCCGCTGGCCTAGGCGGCCCTGGGCGATGATCCACATGCCCTTGCGTAGGGACTCGGCGACGTTCTCAGCCATGTCACCCCATGCGCTGGCTCGCAGCCACATGGTGGTGCCGTCCGTCCACTGGGAGGTGCTGCGGTCGTAGCGGCTCGGGGTGGAGGCGATGGAGAGGTTCGCGACGGGTTTCCCTGCCGGGGTGAACCGGAGTTCCGGGTCCTGGCCGAGGACACCGCACACGGTGATTACGGTTTCGTTAGCCAATGGCTTTTCCTTCCTGGGGAGTGGTCATATTCTCGCGTTTTCGCGCGGTTTTCGCGAATCGCGACATGCCGGGGCGATTCGAGTGCGGCCGGTCATCACTTCTCCGTATTTGACGGGACCGTGACATGTTCGGCCAGGATCAAAACCTGGAGCGCGACCAGCCCGTCATCGAACGGGACTACCCGAGGGTTCTCCCGCACGAACCAGGGGAACCGGTCTCCGTCGACGAAGATTTCGCTACCAGAGACGGTGATCTCCTTAGCGAGCCGCACGTCGTCGACCTGGGTGGGGATGTCTCCTGACTTGGGGGCTGTAGGGGTCATGATTCCTCCTCAGGGGTGTAGACGATGGTGTAGGGGCCATATGCGGATTCTAGGTGGTCGTCGGTCGTGACTTGGTTGAATTCGGCGGGGGTCCAAAGGCCGCCATCGTCGCACTGCCAGGCGACGCCGGCATTGTCGATGACGACGGTCCCGGCAGGCAGGCCGCTGCCGTCACCCTCAACCGGACGCGGGGCGTGCGCCTTAAGGCTGTCGATCTCCTCTTCGAGGTCAGCGACATGCTGGATGAGCGCGTAGATGTCGCCCACCGCGCCCTCACAACCGCTCTTCTCGTATTCGTAGTTCCTCAACTTGTCAAGGATCATGGTTGGGACGCTCATTTCCCCTCCAGCATTTTGATCGTGGAGTTGAGGTGGTAGTTCTCTTCCCGGAGGGCGGAAATAGTTTCCTTGAGGTCGGCGATCCTGTCCCGGCACTCGTCGGCGTGGTCCAGGAGGTCCTCGATGTCGTCGGCCATGGCCTCGGGGTCTCCGGCGATTACTCCTCCGTAGCCTTTCCCTTCCCGGTAGGAGTTCAGTGACTCGCGGATGTCTCGGGTATTCCAAAGCCAGGGGTGCCGGGCGGCGGGGGTGGTCATTTCAGTTCTCTCCGTCCTGGTAGCGGGTGAGCCAGGCGAGGGCGAGGGCCCCGACCTGGGTGACTTCGGCGATGGTGTCGGCCCCGTGGCCGGTGCTGTTGGCGTTGTCGTAGGTGAGGGAGGCGGCGACCTCCCCCACCTCCTCAGCGAGCGCGTAGAACCGCAGTTCATCCGTCGGGCCGTCCGCATCCAGGGTCATGTCCGGGTGCTTGACGGCGGCCCGCTCCCACTCGGCGACGAACGCGGCCGCCGGGTCCTCGACACCGAGGTCAAAGAGGGTGGAAGCAGCGTCCACAGTGATCTCACGCAGCGCCCCCGTGATAGCGTCGCGCCGCTTGATCTCGGGCGTGACCTCGCCGTTGGCATTCTTGCCGATGACCGCCGACCCGATGAGGGCGAGATATAGGTGCCAGCGAGAGACGGAGTGGAGCGTCGAGTCGCTGATGAGCCCCGCAGCAGCCGCGATCTTCTTGGCGGTCTCAGTGAATGGACAGTTGGTCATGGTGTTCCTTCCGGTGGGTGTGGGTGATGAGGATGAGGGTGATGAGGAGGACGGTCATGCCGCCTCCGTGGGGTGGTGGGGGCAGACGACTTCCCCGTCCATGTCGTCGGTGATCTCCCAGCCGAGACGGCGCGCGAGGGCGTAGGCGGCGTTGAGGAGAGTGATGTTCCGGTCCGTGTCGTCGGGGCCTTCGGGGAGGTCGATCCGCGCCTCACAGCCGGGCCAGTCACAGGACATCGACACATAGGCCCGCCGAACCGGGATGACCTGGATCATCGCGACCTCGCCTCCACCGAGACGCACCCCAAGCCGAGGAGGGAGACAGTGCAGAGGTAGGATAATCCGAGGCCAGCTACCCACTTCACCCACATCGCGACCGCTAGGGTGCGCACCAGCACGGCGAGGGCAATGAACGCGCCGAGCACGCACACTGCGACGAAGGCAAACAGGCAGAGCGCCAGGAAGTCGCGTGCGCCCATCTCACTGCCCCCCGTCCTGGAAGAGGTCGGTGGGGTCGGGGTACTGCTGGGGCTGCTCGACGGCAGGGGTAAGGCGGCGGGCGCCGCCGTCAACGCCCAGGTCACGCATGAGCCCATCCACCGTGAACCCCTGAATCGGGAGATGCTGCCCCTGCGCCGCCTTCACCTTCAAAGACCGCAGGCCCGTCAGGTACGTCTCCCCGGGCGCCCGCATCTCCACGGTCCCCGTCACCTCGAACGGCAAGGACTTCTCCGCACGCACCTTCCACGTCTTGTCCGTCGTCGGCCGCCCATTCGCCATGACCGTCACCTGCTCCAGGCGCGCGGTCACGAGCACAGGGCCGGGGTGAGAGTTGAGCGCGGTCACGAGCTTGCGCCACTGCCGCTTCGCCGTGTTCCACTGGTCGATCGTCATGGAGGTCTTGCCGCGTCGGATGGTGACGGCTTCCTGCTCGCCGATGAGCATGTCCCAGACGTTGGTGATGGAGTCGACGACGATGCAGTTCGGCTTACCGCCGCGGGTGGGTTCGGCGCTGGCGTCTCGGACGGCCTGGAGGATGGACGCCATGGTGCCGTCGTGCTCGACGATCTCGTAGCGGGCGCCCGGCAGGCTGCCGTACATGTCGGCGTCGCTCTCGCCGACCTCGATCCAGAACGTGCGGCCGATGAGGTCACTCGCGCTGAACGCTGCGGCGGCGTAGGACTTGCCGGACTTCTCAGCGCCGGCGAGGAGGAGGAACGGCCAGGATACCTGCCCGGTCGGCTTGCGCGTCTTGAGAGCCATGGTCAGTCCTTGTCTGAGTCGAGGTAGTAGGCGGGGGCAGAGATTTGGTGGACTTCGGCGGGGATACCGGGCCAGTCCCCCGATTCGAGGCAGTCCCGGTACAGGCGCAGCGCCTTCTCCACCTTCACCTTCCCGAGGTCGTCGAAGCTCCAATCCATCTCACAGACGCTCACGAGGTAGGGGGCGCGTTTGGAGACGACGACGTGGAGGAAGCGCGCGTCCTCGCTGGTGAGGTCACGCCAGATGCGCCGGTACCAGGCTCGCTGCACGTCGTAGCCGTAGCGGGCGGCCGCCCTCGTGAAGGCGTCGGGCTGGGCGTCGTCCGTGGTTTTCAGGTCCACCAGGACGTGCGCGCCGTCCCCGCCGGCGGGGGGCATGATCCAGTCCAGGCGGCCGCGCATCCACACCCCGGTGCCGGGGTCCTCGTTGAAGACGCTGACCTCCGGGTCTCCGTCGGCGAAGATACGACGGCACAGGGGGTGCTCGGTGACGGCGGCGGCGCAGTCGTGGATGGCGTCGTAGACGTCCGCCTTCAACGGGATCCCGCCGTCGGCGCGGACGCCGGCTGCCCACTCTCGGGCCGCCTTCGTCCCCGTCGACCCGGACGCGGACAGCACGTCCTCCGGGTAGCACTCCAGGTGCGCGCCCACGCCAAGCACGAGCGAGTGGACGGCGCTCCCGAAGTCGAACTCGGGGCGGGGCGCTCGCGGACTGTTCCTGTAGTGGTGGAGGGCCGCGGGGGCGTCCAGGATCATCTTGGCTTCGGTGGAGGACAGGGAGCGGTGGAGGGTAGGGTCGGAGTGGTACCACTGCTCGTCGAGGCCGTGATAGATGCCTGGCTTGTCGATGATGAGGCTCATAGCGGGTAGTTCCTTACTCGGGATGGCATGGGGGCAGGTTCGATGCAGGGGTGGCCGGCTGCAGCGAGTTCGGCGACGGTGGGGTTTACGCTGCGTCGCTTGGGCTTGTGGTGCACGCGGTCGCTTAGACGGATGCCGGCGCGGCGTCTGGCCGCACTGCATGGGCGGCAGAGGCCGTTCCCGTGGTGGAGGCGCGTGCCGGGCCAGTCAGTCACGAGGGACATGGAGGGTCGAAGGCGTCTCCCACAGTCGCGACAGCGCTGCGGCTTCGACCAGTCCAGGACGGTCTTCACTGGAGGTACCCCCCGTCCTTGACCATCTCGGCGCTGGTGAGGACGTCGCTGATAGCGCCGTCTAGGGCGGCTAGCGGCCCGCTCAGGGCGACGCTGGCGAGATCCGCGATGGTCTGCTGCTCGACGGCGGCGAGGTCCACCCACTTGCGGATCTGGTCGCCGCGGGATTGCTTGACGAGCCGGGACCGGACGCCACGGTAGTGGCCCTCGGGGGTGCGGAGGAGGATCTGCCCGCTGAGCGAGGTGACAGTGAGGTCGCCGGGCTGCCCGGTGGGGCGGCGCTCCCCGTCGACGACGAGGATCATCGGGCTGGTGGGCCACGGCGCGGGCGTCTCTGGGGTGGCTTCCAGGATGACCACCTCGGTGCAGTCGTCGATGGCGTCGGCACTGCTGGCGGTGACCCTCGCCGTGTGCCAGGTTCCGTCTGCATCTCGGCAGGCGACGATGTCGCCCAGTCGCGGATGGTGGTGGCGGCTCACTGCTCGCCCCTCTCGGTGATCTGGATGAGGCAGTGCTCGCGGCGGATGAGGCCGGTCTGGAGTGAGCCGACGTGGCTCCACCCGTCGCGCTGGAGCTTGCGGACCTGGCGGCGGCCGATCGGCCCCCAGGTGGGGATCCATCGCACGTCGTAGAGGCGGAGGCGGCGCGCCTTCTGCGCGTCCTCGCGGCTGTAGGTGATCGGGTCGATACTGGGGTACATGGGGGGTCCTTTCCGGGGAGGAGGGGGTTAGATGCCGTCGACGAGAGTGTCGGAGTCGACGTAGAGGAGGTTGGCGAGCGAGTCGAGGAGCCGTGCCCGGTTGGTGGCGTGCCGGCCGATCGCACCCCAGGGGGTGTGGGCGTCGATCCGGCCGGCCCCGCGCCGCTGCAGGTCCCGCTCGTCGAGGGCCGCGACCTCGCTGTCCTGGTAGTCGGCGCAGGCGCACAGGAACTCAGCCGCGTCGGTGACGTCCACGCCATCGCCACCGATGTGGTCGAGGCGGCTCACAGGTCCGCCACCCATGCCATCCAGGCGGTGGTCTCCTCGGCGAGGTCATTGGAGGAGAGGGTGTCGTCCCTGGTGGGGGTAGCCCACACGCCGCCGTCCTCGTCGTCGATGCAGGTCCAGGCTCGGCCGGACTCGTCACGGACGACGGTGCCGACGGGGAGGACCTGGAGGTCGTAGGAGTACATGCGGGCCTGACCGCAGGTGGAGTTGGTGACGGCGCAGAGGATGGACTGGAGGCGGGCGATCTGGTCGGCGTGGATGCTGGCGGCATTGTCGGCGGCGGTCTTCCACTGGTTCCGGTAGAGGTCCACCTGGCCCTTGAGTTGGTCGATGGTGTCGCACTGTTCGCGGACGGTGGCTGCGAGAGCCTGCTCGCTGAGGGTGGGATCCGCGGCCTGCTGGGCCTTGCGCTGGTCGGCGGCGAGCATGAGGAGGCTGATCGCCCCGATGACGTCGTCGCCGCTGCGGTTGAGGAGTTCGCGGGCCTTGCCGCCGTAGGTGGCGGCCGCGTCGTCGCGGACTTGGGCGCAGGTGGCGAAGTCGCTGCGCACCGGCTTGGGGTAGAGGTTTTCGATCCTCATTTTTTACGGTCCTTTGTTCTGGGGATTGGGTGGGTTGGGTTGGGGTGCCCGTGTGGCCCACGTGGACAACACTAGGTGCCCAATTGGGCACCGTCAAGGCGGGAGGGTGGCTGTTACGTGTTCGTGACAGGGGTGGGTGGCGAGGCTGGCCACACAACGCGTTAACGCGCGTGAATCCACCCCGAAATCGCACGACCCTACGCCGGCATCGTCAAACGGGGATTAGGCCGCTCTAGGGGTCTTACGTGCACGATTCGGGGCACTTCCGGCCCCACCGTCACCCCCGAGGTGCGACGAACGCGCCAGAGCGGCCAGCACCTCACGAGCCCGAGCCGCCCCATCGCCCGACGACTCAGGCGACGGTGCAGCCGTCAACTCCGCCACCGGGCGGGCCGCCGGGAGCGCGTCAGCCCACGGCACCCAGGTAGGGCAGCAGCTCGGGGTCGACCCCGCTCCCACCG